>JAEEGL016887212.1_pt1 | contig 13976 bp, 9 predicted proteins | sample 9134231 | NCBI WGS metagenome assembly JAEEGL01 (sample SAMN16246548, study PRJNA631951) | gut metagenome | biome: gut microbiome; feature: rumen; material: fiber-attached | host: Bos | place: Iran: Karaj | collected 2018-10
CATTGGCGGAATACAATTTTGACGTCCTGAAACTTGACCTCATTTTCCTGCGCAATTTCGATCACAATCCGAAGACGGGGAAGCTGATGTCCTACATCATCAAGGGCGCGAAAGGCATGGGATTGTCGCCGCTTTGCGAGGGTGTTGAGAGTGAGGCGCATTACGCATTTCTAAGAGAGATCGGGTGCGAAAGAGCGCAGGGATATTATTTCGGAAAACCGATGCCGATGGATGACTGCCGCCTGTTTACCCGTGAGAAGGGAATGCGCTGGGAGAACACGGACGTTTCTTAAGGAAAGGCAACCAAGAAATGAATTGCGCTCTCGTTGTGCATTTGATATGATTTATGCAAGCTCCGATTGCAGATAACGGGAAAACAGATATCAAAAAAACGTTACAAAAACGATAAATAAATGATACGGGAGAATACACCATGGAAAGCAAAAAACTGATTGTTGGCAGCGTGGACGCCATGAGTTCCACAACGCTTGATAAAGTGGACGAATACCTGAGAACGTTCGATTTTGGCCCGAAGGATAAACTGCATGTACGTCTGCTGATCGAAGAGACGCTCGGCATGCTGAAAGCCATGACCGGACAGTACACTGCCATGCTGTGGATCGAGCCTGCGCAGAAGGATTGCAGACTGCATGTAACGGCGACGGCGGACATGGACATCAACAAGAAGAAGGAACTGATCGCCGTATCCAACAGCGGCAAGAACGCGTTTGCCAAAGGGTTTATGGCCAAGATGGGCGACCTGATCGAAAACGGGATCTTAAACTATGAAAACGTGATGCTCCTGCAGCAGAAATACGGCATGGGCTATGTGGATGTTGCGTCTATGGGAGGCAATCCTTCGGATATCATGTTTACCTGGTCACTGGATGAATACAGAAAGAAACTGGGCGATCAGAAGGACGGGAATGAACATGCCGCGGCGGCCTGGGACGAACTGGAAAAATCCATTGTTGCAAATATCGCAAAGAATATCACGGTCGGTGTTAAGAAGGATCATGTGGAAATGGTCATCGACAAAGACCTGTTAGGGGAATGAGATGTCATACGAAGCTTTTATGTTCAGAAAAATGGCGGCCAGATCCGATGCAAAGCGTGATGCCGGATTAACGATCCCTGATGAGGTCACATACATCAGGGATCTTTCCTACGGACCGGATAAAGAGTTTCATACGCTGGATCTTTGTTATCCTAAACAGAGTAGTGCGGATGAGACAGGTGAAAACGGTATATCCCATAAGTATCCGTTGATCATCAGTTTCCATGGCGGCGGCTATGTCTACGGCAGCACGAAGATCTATCAGTTCTACTGCGCTGATCTTGCAAAGAGAGGATTCGCGGTGGTGAACTTCAATTACCGCCTGGCACCGAAGTTCCGTTTTCCGGCACCGCTTGAAGATCTTGACATGGTGTTTTCGTGGATCGGGAGAAATGCGGATGACTATCCGATCGATCCGGAACGGGTATTTCTGGTAGGTGATTCCGCAGGCGCACAGCTGGTCAGCCAGTATGCAGCGATCTATACCAACGACGAATACCGAGAACTGATGGGCTTTACCAAACCGACGCTGAAGATCCGGGCGATCGGTTTAAACTGCGGGATGTATGATGTAAAGAAACGCATCGCCGAAGGCGGCAGAGGCATCATGCGCGATTACCTCGGAAAGCATCCGGAACAGTATGGAGAGAAAACGGATGTGCTGAAATTCATCACTTCCGATTATCTGCCTTCATACCTGCTTTCCGCAAACGGCGATTTCCTGAAAGCGGAATGCGAACCCATGGCGAAATTTCTGATGGAAAAGAATGTGCCCTGCGAATGGAAGATCTACGGTGACGAGACAACCGGACATGTATTTCATGTGAACGTCAGGGATGAAAACGGTGTGAAGGCAAATGACGACGAACTCGCATTCTTTAGAAAATATCTCTGAACAAAATATCATCCTGATCGGCATGCCGACTTCGGGAAAGAGCAGCGCAGGCGTGATCCTGGCAAAGATCCTGGGACTTGATTTTGTTGACACGGATCTTTTGATCCAGAAGCGTGAGAACAGGAAACTGCATGAGATCCTGTCAGAAGAGGGCCTTAACGCATTCCTGAGGATCGAAGAGGATGTCTGCTTATCTCTTGACGAAAAGGGCAGTGTGATCGCGACCGGCGGGAGCGTGGTCTATGGCGAAAAAGCCATGGCGCATCTGAAAAGCCTCGGCATCATTGTTTACTTGGAGATTGATTTTGACACCTTAACGAAGAGACTTCATAACGTGAAGCAGCGCGGGGTGGTCTTAAGAGAAGGCCAGACGATCCGGGATCTTTACGAGGAACGGAAACTGTTGTATTCGAAATACGCGGACATCACGGTTTCGGAAGCAGGTCTTGACATGGAAGAGACGGTTGACAGCATTCGGAAGGGTGTTGTAATATATCAGTCGAGGAAATAAAAATGTACTGGAAAATGACGAATTTACAACTGATGAAAGGTTACATCGATCTCCGCTAAGGGGATAGTGCGCCTTTTTTCAGGTAATTCCGTTCATGTTTTCAGCCGGAATTTCATAAGAAAGAAACATCATCTCCTTATTGGTACCTGTTTATTAAGTACATGTAAAGGAGATTTTTTATTATGTTGAAAATAAAGAAACAGATCAATATCTTATATATCACTTCCGCACTCTGGAACTTATCCATTACGGGTGCGTGGGTGGCGATCCTTGCCGCACGCGGATTTTCCCTGGTGCAGATCGGATTCGCTGAAACCTTGTTCCATGTGACAAGCATCATCTTTGAGATCCCGTCGGGTGTTCTTGCCGATGTGATCGGACGGAAGAAGATGCTGGTCATCAGCAATCTCTTATCGATCGTTGCGTGCCTGATCATGGCCTGTACTTCCGGTTTTGCCGGGGTGTGCTTATCGTTTTTCTTCAATGCGGTGAGCTGGAATTTTTCCACGGGTTCGGGAGATGCGCTTGCGTATGATTCCCTGAAGACAGTGAAAGAGGAAGAGCGGTATGTAAAGTATGCGTCCAACCAGACGATCATCTATCGTGTCGCTACGGCTGTCTCCACACTTTGCGCGGGGCTGGCGCTGATCTTAGGCTATAGGATCGCGTATCTGTTAAGCGTTGTAAATCATATGATCGCGATGTTTTTCCTGTTCGGACTTAAGGAAGTGGAACATACGGAGGAAAATGCTGCAGATGCATCTGCGGCTGAAGAAGCGGCCGGCAAAAAGCATCCGGTACGCAAACTGTTGCACGATTCCGCCGTCTGCTTTGCGGAGAGTTTCCGCTTCTTAAGGATCAACAAAAAGGCTACGGTGCTGATGTTTTCCAATGCGCTCGTGGGTGCGTTTGACATTTTGCTGTTATTTTTCCTGCAGTCAAAACTGAGGGATTCGGGACTTAGCGATACATGGCTTGGGGCTGCGTTGTTCCTTATGGAGGTTGGCGGGATCCTTGGCGCCAAACTGGTGCTGCTTTTGAAAAAATGGCGCTATGCGCTGCTTTTTGCGGTCTGCACGATCGGTGTCTTAACAGGGATCGCGCTTGAGCATACCGGGATCTGGGCCGTGATGGTTCTTGGCGGATTTCTTTCCGCGGCGGCGGATGACGCGCTGCAGATCCGGAGCGATGCCAAACTGCAGGATATGTTTTCTTCCTCGCAGCGCGCAACGCTGATCTCGATCTCGTCATTTATTTTCTCGGTCGAGATGATCGTGCTATCCCCGCTCGCCGGCTGGTTTTTCTCCATATGGTAGGCTCAGGTTCTATTCCGTATGGTAAGCCGGCATGGCAGGACATGGAGATACAAAAATGATTTGCCTTGCAGACAAAAATTATGGTAGCATGGAAACATGAAGGAACGAACGGTTTACGACCATATCATGACTGTCTGCAAGGCGCTTTTTGTAGCGCTGATTTTTGCGTGTCTGATCTTTGCCTTTTCCTATAACATATCCGATCCCGGAACGAGAAGTTCGATCGATCCGGAGAGCATGAAGCTTAGGGACTGGACGGTCGTTATGGAGGACGGGACACAGTTCCATGCGGATGAGCCTTATGCGGATGAGCCGGCCTATTCTGTGCCGTATTCCCTCTATACGACCCTGCCGGATGAGATCGACGGCGAACATTATCTTTGCTTTATGTGGTTCAAAGACACGGCTGTGAGCATTGATGGTGTGGTACGGCGCGATTTTTCCCAGAAGAGGGATGTGCATCTCTTTGGCGGACCGGTCAAGCCGACGTATGCATTTATCCCCGTCTACCCTGAGGATGCCGGCAAGACTCTGTCCCTGTTAAGAACGAGAGGCGAAACGGACAGGAGAGTGTATCCGACCATGCTTTACGGCACGGCGTCGGAAATCTTTCATTACATGATCAAGGTCTATGCGCTGGCTTTTGTGTTCTATCTGATCCTGCTTGCGATCTCTCTTGTGATCGTCGTGGTTGGCATTGCGTTGACGATCCGCTTAAGACGTCCGATCGATATGATGTTTGCAGGGCTTGCGGTATTGATCACGACCGTATGGCTGATCACGGATTCCTTTATCTATCCGTTTGTTTTCGATCATTATTATATTGACGGCGTCCTTTCTTATCTCAGCTGTATGATGATCCCGATGCCGTTTTTTATCTATATGAATGCACTGCAAAAGGGCAGGTATGTCAAATACTATGTCTTCCTGCAGATCTTAACGTTTTCAAGTTTCTTCCTTTGGACCACGCTGCATTTCACCGGCCTTTTTCCGTTTAACAAAGCGCTTTATTATCTGGACGCTGTGCTGGTTGTCGACATTGTCTGCGGCCTGGCTATATCGATCGTGGATATCGTGCGCGGGCATGTCCGTGAATATATGTACACCGCGATCGGTTTTCTGGGATTTGCGATCCTAAGTTTCTTCCAGATCATCGTGATCTTTACGATGGATCTGAATAACGACGGCGAACTGCTTTTGCTGGGCCTGTTGTTCCTGCTTGTATTTGTCGTACTGCAGCAGCTCGTTGAACTGGCCGAGGCCGACCGGGAAAAACGCCATGTCATGGAACTGTCCGATGCAAAAACAAGATTCCTTGCCAGCATGTCGCATGAGATCCGTACCCCGATCAATTCGATCCTCGGCATGAATGAGATGATCTTACGTGAAAATCATGATGACACGATCGGTGAATACGCCATGAACGTGCAGAGCGCCGGGAAGATGCTTTTGGCGCTGATCAACGACGTGCTTGATTTTTCCAGGATCGAATCCGGAAAACTGGAGATCACGAACGCGGATTACAAACTGGCGGGCGTTCTTGCCGACGTGGCAAAGATCGCAAGAGAGAGGGCGGCCTCAAAGAACCTTGCATTTGATGTCCATCCGGTACCCGGCCTGCCGTCCGTTCTGCACAGCGATGAAGTGCGGATCAAGCAGATCCTCATTAACCTTCTGACAAATGCCGTGAAATACACGGACCGCGGAAATGTGATGTTGGACGTTTCGGGCAATTACGAATCGGATCAGGATTACCGCCTGAAGTTTGTGATCACGGATACCGGCAGAGGGATCCGCGAAGAAGAGCAAAAAGATCTGTTCAATGCATTCACGAGAGCCGATCTTGCGCAGAATAGGAATGTGGAAGGCACGGGGCTCGGGCTTGCGATCGTCAAAAGCATTGTGGATTCCATGGACGGTGAGATCTCTGTACAGTCCGTTTACGGGGAAGGCTCCACGTTCAGCGTGATCCTTCCGCAAAAGGTTGTAGACCCCACACCCCTGCCGACGGATCTTGATCTTGCGGGATACGGCGATGAGGTGGAAGAGTATCATTGCGCATTTACGGCACCGGATGCAAAAGTGCTCGCGGTGGATGACAATTCCGCAAACTTAAGCATTGTAAGGCAGTTCCTCAAAAACACAAAGATCACGATCGACTGCTGCATGAACGGCAATGCGGCGCTTGAAAAATGCATCCGCAACAAATACGATCTGATCCTGCTCGACCATATGATGCCGGATCCGGACGGGATCGTGACACTGCAAAAGATCCGGAGCAACGGGCAGTCGCAAAACCGTGATACAAAAGCAGTAGTCTTAACGGCCAATGCGGTCGCCGGAAGCAGGCAGATGTATCTGAATGCGGGATTTGTGGATTACCTGACAAAGCCGATCGATTCGGCGCTCCTTGAGCAGACCGTGGAGAAATATCTGCCGCCGGAGAAAGTGGTTAAGGGAACAGTCGCTGAGGCGGAAACAAGTGCCGGCGGATTCAGTGAGGGCTTCCGTCTGATCGAAGAGATCGATTATGATACGGCGATGCATTATTGCAAGAGTGAGGATGTGTTGGAAATGATCTCGGAAGAGATCGTGGAAGACATTACAAAACGCAAAGAGTCGCTGAAGACAACTGCGGCGGAACGTGATTTTCCAAACTACCGGATCCATGCGCACGCGATCAAGAGCAATCTCGCCACCATCGGCGCAAAGGATCTGAGTGAGAGAGCAAAAAAACATGAATTTGCCGGCCGCGATGAGGAGGAAGCATTCATCAGGGATGACATGGAAGACTTCCTGGCAGCCTGCGAAACCTTATGTGGAAAAATCAAACAGCTGCTCCCGTAAAGGAGCAGCTGTTTTTTCAGTCTGTTTAACCTCTGGGTACGGCCCGTCGGTCGTTGTGGCCATTGTAGTATTTTCTCTTTTCCTGATACATCTGCGATTCCGCTTCCTGCTTGATGGGTGATAAATCGGTGCAGCCGTCTTTGCAGTAGACCGCGCCGATCGAAACGGATCTGCGCTTTCTGTCCACATATCTGCGAAGCTGTTTGACTTCGTTTTCAAATACGGCTTCGCTGTCCGCATAATCATAGACCACAAATTCATCGCCGCCGATTCTGAATACATTCTGTGCGCCGAATACCATCGAGAGGGCATTGGCGACATCGATGATCATGTTATCGCCTTCGGAATGTCCGATCGTGTCATTGACATTTTTCAGACCCTTCAGATCACACATGACATAGCCGAACGGTTTGGTCACATCACGTTCATCCGCTTCAAATTCATCCAGAGCGCGTCTGTTTCTGACACCTGTCATCTCGTCGCTGTAGCTGTTCTTCAGAAGCGCGTTCTGTTCGTCACGCTGGGAGATGATCTGCGCAAAGACGTGGGAGAGCAGACCGAGGATATCCCGGGCCTCTTTGATGATGGCAGAAGGAAGATTGACGAGACCGAAGTAGCCGACATATTTTCCTTCTATGACAAGCGGTGCGGTCACAAGTGAGTGCACGTCCTGTTCTTTCAGGAAATCATACATAACGAGTGGTGTGACCGTGCGGTATTTTTCCAGATCTTCGATCGCGATATGATGATTTTTCTTGAATTCACTGTACCAGATATCGATCAGACCGTCATAAGGCACTTCCTGCAGATTTGCGATCTGCGGATGCACGCCGGGGCGGCACCATTCGTAAGTATTGGCAAACGTACCGTCCAGCTGGTCTTCGAAGATGTAGGCTCTGTCCGCATGCATCTGTACACACAGATACTCGAGGACGGCGCGGATCTTGGTGTCACCGCTCTGCGCACTCATGGCGTGCTGCAGGACCTTATTGATCAGACGGTCGCGTTCGATCGAATCACGGTCATCCGTCCACCAGCGCAGAACCTGCCATACCATGGCCAAAAGGAAGATGATCATGCCGTAACGCAGGAAATGTCCGTAGCCGCCGGGCATGCGCGACTGGCCTCTGAGTACGACGATCAGGATATCCAGAAGACCACAGACCGTCAGGCATCCGACGCCGATATAGAAGATCTGCAGTTTGGAAGGCATATGGTTCGCCCTGCAGTAATGTTCGTTATCCAGCAGGATGATGAAAACAAGGATCAGAGCACCGGCGTAAGCACTGTAAATGAGCGGTGTCATATTGTGCATGTCCGTGCCGAATCCGAAGCGCACGGTAAACAGCGATACAAGAAGGGCGATCGGGATCCAAAATGCCAGATGCATATATACCGCCCGCTTTTTCTGCGTCAGCGAGATGACAAACAAAAGCAGGGGGAAGATCGCAAGCGGCAGCAGCGTATAGTCGAGGATCCGGATGCCGTAGATACAGCCGGTCAGTAATTGCGGCAGTTCGGTGTCGAACAGGCACCATAAGCCGATCAGGATCAGCCCGTTTCCAAGCGATGCCAGATGATAGGGAACGGTATGTTTCTTAGGGATCAGGAAATGGATGATCAGCATCAGGATACCGGAGAAGATCACAAGGAGCGCAAACAGCGTCGAAAACAGGAATTCCCGTACGATAAACGGAACGAATTCGCCGGGTGCGCATAAGAAGATCTCGTTCAGGCGTCCGGCGGTATAGTTGTTAAATACCGAAGATAAAGTAATGGTGATCGTTTTGCCCGCGTCTTCGTCCGACAGACAGATCATATGATAATTGACACCGCTTCCGGAACCGACAAGGTTGTCAATGGAATCAAACTGATAGACAATGTCCTCACCTACGGAAATGTCGAGCTTTGCGTTCAGGCTGACGATGGCAAGGCAGGTCTGATCGGAAAGATCATCCGGCAGTTGTTTGGTCAGCGTGATCTCATCTCCGTAGATGCTTGCGTCCGTGTCATAGATATTGATCACTTCGCCGTCTTCTAAGGACCAGTCCTGGGAAAAATCATGCATATCCGCGGGATAATCCTTCGCGAGGAACGGACGGAAATCCGTGAAGAATCCCACAAAGCTGAATAAGGCGATCATCAATATGCCGATCACGATCAGATATGGAACTTCGAATTTATTTCTACCGTTTTTCATGCCCCTACTATAACATAATAAAAAATGGTTGACAAACGGGATGCGGGCATGTATTATTGTATTAAGCGCTTAATACAGCGATACAGTTGCAGGGTTTGCTAAGAACGGTGCAGCCGATCGCAGAAAGGAAGGAAAAAAGATGTCATGGAAACTGGATTCTGACAGACCGATCTACACGCAGCTTTTAGAGATCCTTGAGATCGATATCGTTTCCGGAAGTCTTCCGCCCGGTTCCAAAATGAAAAGTGTACGGGATCTGGCAATGGAGGCCGGAGTCAATCCGAATACGATGCAGCGTGCATTCGCGCAACTTGAGGACATGAACCTGATCCGCACGGAACGCACAAGCGGCAGGTTTGTAACGGAAGATACGGAACTGATCGGACGGACGCGGGAACAGATCGCGTCAGGACAGTACCGGCTGTTTGCGGACAGAATGAAGCAACTGGGTTTTTCCGGGCAGGAAATTGCCCGTTTTGTCAAAACAAAGGTGGAGGAAGAGGAAGATGGATGAGTTATTACTTACGGAACATCTGACGAAGGTGTATAAAGGCAGCAATGTTCCGGCACTGAATGATGTTTCACTATCGATCGCAAAAGGGCGGATCACGGGTCTTCTCGGACCGAACGGCAGCGGGAAGACAACGCTGATCAAACTGATCAACGGTCTGCTGACCGTCACGCAGGGAAGCATTCTGATCGACGGCATGAAGATCGGACCGGAAACCAAGGCAATGGTATCTTACCTGCCGGACCGTTTCTGCTTATCCGATGATCAAACGGTAACGGAACTGCTTGATTTTTACGGAGATTTTTACAGCGATTTTGACAGGGAGAGAGCATCTGGTATGCTTGATAACCTGCAGATCGATCATAATTCCAGGATCAAGGCTTTATCCAAAGGCACGAAGGAAAAACTGCAGCTCATCATGGTCATGAGCCGCAGGGCGAAACTGTATGTTCTGGATGAGCCGATCGCCGGTGTGGATCCGGCGGCCAGGGATTATATCATCCGCACGATCATCGGCAATTATCAGCCGGATGCGAGTGTGCTGCTTTCCACGCATCTGATCCAGGATGTGGAGAATATTCTGGATGATGTGATCTTAATCAAAGAAGGAAAGGTTCTGTTAAGTTCTTCTGTCGAGGAACTGAGAGAGAAACAGGGGAAATCCCTGGGCGCTTATGTCAGGGAGGTGTCCGCATGCTGAAAATGTTGATGAAATAGGAATGGAAATATATCTGGAAGAAAGCACTGCTGTTTGCCGGACTGCTGTTGCTCGCTACCGTGATCGGCATGTTTGCCGCATCACAGCTTGTGGAACTGTCTGATACCGACCGTATGAGCGGACTGCTCGGTGCATTACTGGGATATATGCTTTATTATACGGTTCTGGTGGGGTCGATCCTCGGACTGATCCTCATCATAGCGATCCGGTTTTACAGATCGGTATTCGGCAGCGCCGGATACGTGACCAATACCCTGCCGGCAAGCGGCAGACAGATCTACGGCGCGCATCTGATCGTATACGGAATTACATATTTTGTATTTACCTGGCTGGTGTTTGGAAGTATTATGCTCGTGACAAACCGCGTGGTTACCGGGATCGCGCTTTCCATGGATATGGGCGCGGAAATGTTCGGATCATACGGACCGAATATGTTCGGCTTTGACGGTCCCGCTGAGATAGCGTTGCTTGTTGTTTACACAGCCATTGCGACCATTACTTCCCTGCTGATGATCTATGCATCCGTCGTTTTGGGACAGTCCTGGAAGAAACACAAGGTATGGGGAGCGGTTGTCAGCTATATCGTGATCTCGGTCACGATGATGATCGTGACAAGCATTGTTCTGTTCCCGTATATGATCGGTTCGATCATGATGAATCCGGCTTCGCCAACGCTTGGTACCTCGTTCTGGGTCATCTGCCTGGTGATCGTTTTGATCTACGGAGCGGCCACCTTATGGATCACGGACCGCGGCATGACGAAACACCTGAACCTGGAATAGGAACAACCACTTTCATATACTTTCATACTATTTACAAACCTGCCAAAGCGCAATGCATTTTGGCAGGTTTTTTATTTCAAATCACTACAATATATAGTATAATAAACATGATATGCCTACAAATCATGATCCGCTTCGGGCGGAATGAAAAAAAGGAGCAGGGCACTATGGAAAAACGGTTCGAAGCCGGAACGGTTTACATAACATTAGGAGAAAAGCTGGATTACGATCTGTCACTGGCAGCAGAGGAAGAGATCATTCCGTTTCTTGACGGGATCGAAAGCGATGGCGGTGAGATCACGGCGATCGTACTCGATGCGGACAGACTTGCCTATATTTCATCAGCCGGGATCCGCTTGCTTTTGAAACTGAAAAAGCGGATCAAAAACATGCGGGTCCTGAATGTTGCGGACAACATTTATGACACGATCAGCATCACGGGCATGGAAGAGATCTTCGGTCTCGAGCTGAAGAGTGCTGCAAACGGCTCCTTTGAACATGCAGACAATGCTGCCGGCAGCATGGCTCCCGGTGCGCAAGCGGGAATGCATGCGGCAGCGCAAGCCGGCGAAGCGGATGGGGACAGCGCAAGACCTCCGTACGACCGTTCTTCCTGGCAGAGAAATGATAGCGGGATCGATCATGAGGGCATCAACGCCACTTGCGCAAAGGCTGATTTTTATGCGGTAACGGAGCAGTTTGAAGCGCAGGTTCAAAAACATGCGAAAGAGATCGCCGTGGTTTCTTCGAAGGGTTCCTATACTTATGAAGAACTGAACAGGGCGGCAAACCGTATTGCCAACACTTTGATCTTCGAGGGAGCAAAAGCGGAAGATGTGGTCTGCATCATGTTGGAGCGCGGGATCGAGATCTATGCGGCGACCCTCGGTGTTCTGAAGGCGGGCGCCGCCTATACGATCGTCAATCCGAAATATCCGGATGAGCGGATCGAATACATTTACAGGGACGCAGGCTGCAAATTCATCATTTCTTCCCAGCAGATGGTTTATGACAGGCTCGAGCTTTTTGTAGACCAGCTGCAGAAGAGGCCCCTGTTTTTCGAACAGCTTTTAAGCTGGGGCAATACGGAGGATCCGAAGACCGTGATCTATCCGGAGGACCTCTGTTATCTGATCTATACTTCCGGTTCCACGGGGAAACCCAAGGGTGTCATGATCGAGCACGGAAACCTGAGCAACTTCCTCTTAAACCGGCCGGAAAATCATGAATTTATCGGGTATTCCACCAACGGGAACAGCTGCCTTGCCATGGCGCAGATGACGTTTGATTTTTCGATCATGGAACAGTATATCCCCTTAGTCAGCGGGAAGAAGGTCGTGCTTGCACTGTATGAAGAGATCGCAAATCCCGTGCGCATGATCGATTTCATGAATGAACATAAAGTCGATGCGGCCTGCTTTACGCCAAGCTACTTATCAAGCCTGATGCGGCTGCCCAAGAGCCGGGAGGCGGTCGAGAGACTGAAGGTGATCGATTTTGGCGCAGAGGCATTTCCCGGAACTTTATATGACAGGATCCGCGCATGGAATCCGGACGTGCTCATCATGAACGGATACGGACCGACCGAAGCCACGATCAGCTGTACGATGAAAGTGATCGAGAGTGCGGACAATATCACGATCGGAAGACCGAATGCCAACGTGAGTGTTTTTGCGATCGATGAGAATAACCACGAAGTGCCGCACGGCGAGCAGGGCGAACTGTTGATCCGCGGTCAGGGTGTGGGAAGAGGTTATGTAAACCTGCCGGAGAAAACGGATGAAGTGTTTATCAATTTCCGCGGAATGCGTGCCTATAAAAGCGGCGATCTGGTGCGGATCAATCAGAACAACGAGATCGAATACCTGGGGCGGAAGGATTATCAGGTAAAGATCAGAGGACTTAGGATCGAACTTGGCGAAGTGGAGAATGTGATCGCGCAGATGCCGGGGATCAACCTGACGGCTGCAGCCTCCATCGATGACCAGTACCTGTGCATCTACTATACCTCATCGAATAACGTGCCGGAGGAGGAGGTGCGCGCCTACGCCAAAGAGCATCTGGCACATTACATGGTTCCGGATCTGTATGTTCTGTTGGAGCGTATGCCCATGACTGCCAATCAGAAGATTGACAGAAAGGCACTTCCCAAACCGTTTGTTGCACCGCAGAGTATTACGCCCGCGGAAACGGAAGAACAGCAGCAGCTTCTGGACCTTCTCGCTTCCGTGATGGATGAGAATGTTTACGGCATTGATACGAACCTGACGGAGATCGGCATGTCCTCGCTCGACGTGATGCTTTTGATCTCCCTGATCGGTGAAAAATATGAGATCGGTATTTCCATCGGCGATCTGAATGCGCATCCGACGATCCGTGAACTGGAAACGTTTGTAAAGAACGCGCCGAAACTGAAAAAGCGTGTGAAACGCGATAAATATCCTGCGACCATGCTGCAGACGACCGATTATTACGCGACGATCGACGGCTCCGGAAACATGAACATTCCGACCATCTATGAAATGGACAAAAGCGTTTCGAATGAGCGGCTGATCGAGGCGGTCTATCAGACTATGGCGGCGCATCCCGGTCTTACGATGCGTTTTGAACCGGACGCGGACGGAACACTCTACATGATCCCGCAGACCGATTTCAGGGATTATGAGATCAAAGTCACGCAGATGAGCGACGAAGAACTGCAACGGAACCTTCATAACTTAAGCGAGCGGATCGCGGCCGATGCGAAATGGCTGTTCCGCATTGAGATCATTGAGACACCGACGAAGAAGTACCTGTTTACGGATTACAGCCATTTAAATTCGGACGGCGTATCCGTGGAGATCGTGATCGAGGATATCATTGCGGCTTATGAGGGAAAATCGCTCGAACCGGAGTATTATACAATGTTTGAACTGGGCGAATTCCTGTCCGATTTTTGGGAGACCAAAGCCGGAAAACGCTGCATCGAAATCTATCTGTCTTTGATGGATCAGGCGGAAGGGCCGGCGGTATTCCCTCCCGATCAGCATAATGAAACATGGCAGCCCAGACGCCTGAAGACTCCGCTTTCTGCGGATATGGCGGCGCTGAAGCGTTACTGCGACCAGAACCATCTGACTGTAAGCACGGTATTGGCGGG
>JAEEGL010515058.1_pt1 | contig 13975 bp, 18 predicted proteins | sample 9134231 | NCBI WGS metagenome assembly JAEEGL01 (sample SAMN16246548, study PRJNA631951) | gut metagenome | biome: gut microbiome; feature: rumen; material: fiber-attached | host: Bos | place: Iran: Karaj | collected 2018-10
CTCTTAAAACTTCATACGATAAAATATTAGCAACGCCTCTTAATTCTTTTCTCTTTTTGTCTTTCAATCCAAATTCATATCCATAAACTATATGCATATGATTACCATTTTTATAAAAAGAAAAAATATCGTCCATCCTGATTTTGCTTTTAGTTGTATGTGAAAGAATATCGAGAAGAAATTCAAATTCTTCTACATTTTCATCAAAATATTTTTCGTTTATATTATAAATACTTTCCATATTGAGTCGAAGTTTAGTATTTAAATTAATAAATATATTTTCTATTTCTTTACGCATAAATTTTCCTTTCAAAAATTCTGGCTTAAACAACTTATAAGTTTAATTCTTTTTCGTCGTTATACAAAGAATTTGCTTCTATCTTTCTATCATGACTTGTTAAATAGTCATATAAAGTTTCTTTTTGTTTTTTATTTAATCCTTTTGATACATTATAATATATCTGTGCAGGCAAACCATTTTCTATTGGATTATCAAGCAGTACATATCCTTTTTTAAGGACTAAAAGGTCTACATATGCTGTTGTACTAAAAGAAGACGTTAAATCTTCGTCGTTTAAATCCCAGTTCTTTTCTTCTGATAAACAGCGCGCAAAAGCTTCATGATTTCCAAATGAAACTGGAATAAAGGAGCCTTTCGTATCAATAAAACCATAATTTGTTTCCGCGTTATTAATATAATCTTTTGAATGTTTTTCTTTAATTTTAGTTGAAACATTTGGCATCTTTGCAGAAAGTGTTGCTGGGTCTGGACCTTCGTAGTTTTGTCCTGTTCTAGCACAATACACAGCCACTTTTCTTGCTTCATATCTAGGACTACCTATTTCACCCCAAAAGATTTCATAGTCGTTTTCTTCCATAATAGATTTATCATCAAATCTATTATAATTATAACCTGATGGTAAATCATCCCAAATTTTTTCACCAAAAGCCTTGTAAAAATCCTGATTAAGTCCTTCTAATATTGTACTTGTTAAATTGTATTTTAAATTGCCTATAATTTCGTAAATTTTATTGATTTTTTCATTTGCTTCGACTTCTTTTTCTTTTGCTTTTTCCATACTTTTATTGATAAGCCCAAAGAAATCATATCTTTCATCTTTTGGAATTATAGGTCTTATATCATAGCCATCTTTTGTATTATAAATTTCAAACTTACCGTCTAAAATATCCATAGCAAGATATCTTATTTCATCATCATTCATTTCGTCATTTTGTAAAATATTTACTAAAAGTTCAATAGCTTCATTTATTTTATATTCTTCATAACATAAACTTCTAGATTTATTCATGACGCTTTCACCGTCTACTCTAATTTTTGCCATAATTTTTTCCTTTCTTTTATAATATATCGGCATTTTTTCTTATATATATAATATGAATTATAAACCTTTTAAAAAAAATAATATAAAAAAGAGCCGAAAAGAATCGGCTCTTAATTAAAAAATATATTTTTATCTTTCAATTTCTTTTTTAGTAGTTTTAAAATTCATATCAAAAACTTGTTCTGCTACTTTACTTTTAATCTTTATTTTGTCTTTGTATTTCTTAACAAAATCTGGATTATTATCATATGTTTTTTGTGACATATAAATTGTCTTTAAATTTTCGCATTCCGCAAAAGCACTTTCAGAAATAACTTCAACAGATTTTGGAAGTGTAATTTCCGTAAGTTTTTGACAATTATAAAATGCAAAATCATCTATAAAAGTAACACTTGCAGGAATATTTATTTTTTCAAGATTAATACAATCTGCAAAACATGCTTCATAAATAGCGTTTACTTTTCCAAAAGAAAGAACTTGTTTCAAATCCCTACATTCAGAAAATGCTTCCTTGCCAATTTCTTCAACATTATCTGGAATATTAAGAACCGAAATACTGGTACCACTAAAAGCATAACTTCCAATTCTAAGAAGCTTATCATTAAAGTTAATATCTTTAATACCAGTAGAACCGCTAAAAGCATCGCTTTCAATTATTCTAAGTTCAAATGGGAAAACAAGTTCCATAGGTGACCAAAGTTCCCTACCTGCTGCTTCGCATACTTTAACAACACTTTCATTAAACCTAATCTGAATATCTTTTTTCATTTTACAAGATACTTTTTTAACAGCGCTGCAATCACTATTATAAGTAATAGCAGTTTTTTCGTTGATGTGTTGAATCTTTAAATCTTCGTAAGTTTTCATAAATCTTTCCCCTTTCAGTAAAAATTGCTTATACAATTAATATGATTTTTAGTCTTTTGCATTATCAATATTTTTGTATATAGCCTTTTTAAAACTACTCTGCAAAAAGAAAATATTCAAGTTCTTTTCTTGTTATAGTATATCCTTCTTCGTGACATTGTTCTAAAATTTCAATAATATCGCTATCATATAGTTTTTCGATACCAAGACTTTCTTTATAATCGCACTTTTCTAAAATAATTTCGGCAATTCTTTTTTCCATTTTTTATTTCCTTTCTTTTTATATGCTATATATCGGATTATTTTTTAAAAATATTATATTAAAAATCTGTTTTATTTAACTTAATTTAGATTGCATACAACAAAATCCTGCGCGATGATATCCCCAATATGCATACTATTTAGTAGAATAAAAAAAAGAGGAGGAGAATATGAAAAAATTTTTACCATTGCTTATGGGCGCAGTTATTTCGCTATCAACGGCACTGACTGCTTACGCAGAAACAGTAGAAATATCAATCGTCGAAAAACCAAACGTTGATATTTTGCTTACAACTGGTGATTTTACATCAGACTTAAAAAACTTCGAAAAAGATATCACTAATGCCCTTCAAAAAGATGGGATTAATACAAGTGGTATAAATTTTCAGACAATTGAAACATCAGTTACATCAACAGATTCCATGGAACCAATTACTATCATGAATGACTGGGGCAGAATTGGTCTTACAGGTAAATGGTCACTTTCAACTGTTGACGGTAAAACAAGTATTTACAACAGTGAAAATACAGCAGGTATCACAGGTTTTTATTGCAAAGACAACTACAATTTAAAAAATATGATGGTTGAATTTGATGTAAAGACAACAGACAGTGATAATGATGCTATTGGTGTATTTTTAAGATTTAACTTAGACGGCGGAACAACAGAAAGTACCGCAAACAGTTCTAAAAAAGCAACAACTTATATGTATACAGAAGAAATTGGTGCTGATACCCACGTTCTTCCAAACGGTCTTTACAAAATTTCAAATCAGGTTATGGCACTTGATAGTAAGTATAGCACTTACGTAAATAACGGTTCTTATAAAAAATTGCAAGGCCTTTTAAACACAACAACTGATAAACTTACACAAAAATCTTGGAGACACTATAAATTTATAATTAAAGGAAATAACATAAAAGTTTATCGTGGCAGTGCACTTGTAATAGATTATACAGACCCGTCGCCAATTAAATCTGGTACATTTGGTCTTATGAACTGGTCACAGCCAGCAGCATTTGCTAACTTTACTGCTTCTTGTGAAGTAGAACGTGACTTTGGCGAAGTTTTAACTGAACCTACATGGCGTGCTGATGCTACACATATGATTATAAATGTAGATACAAATAATAACAATACACTTACTTCAAGCCCAGAAGTACTTGCAAGAACACTTGCTGACAATATTTATTTTGTTCAATGGGGAACAAATGAAAATAAAGCCCTTTCAGAAAATTTCATTAAATTAAATGATAATAAAGGTATGTTTACACTTGGTGCTGAAAGTGCTGATTATCAAACAGCGGTTAATAATACAGTAGAATATATTGAAAATCTTTTAGATATTAATACAGAAACACAATACGTAGTAGTTGGTCGCGAAACAGACCTTGAAGTAGAACCAGAACAATATAAAACAAATGCTTCAAACATTGAATATCCAAATGGTAGATGGATAATTCACCATAACTACACATATTTTGATAATAACCTTGGACAATCTGCACAGACAGAAAATTACACACCCAACCTTTTACTTAATTTCGACAAACCAGGTGCATATGATATTTATTTCGATGACATGCTTGTAAAAACAGTTTATGCACACCGTCTTCCAGTTGCAGATTTTACAGTTGATATAAGCAACAAAGCAATTACACTGGAATCTAAATCTTTTGACGAAGATGACAATAAAGATATTGGATTTGGTAAAGGTATCGCAAAAGAAACATGGTATTATAAAAAAGCCGATGCAACAACTTGGACAGAAGGAAAACTTACAGAAGTGCCAACAACAGCACATATGATTAAACTTGAAGTAGAAGACTTCCAAGGTGCTACAAATTACACAACAAAATATGTTGGTGTTGGTAACCCAGTATCTTACTTCTTAACAGATAAAACACAATTTAGTAAATATTATAATCTTTTAATAACAGATACTTCCTATGACCCAACAGGATATGCTATAACAGGTTGGGAATGGACATTAAAGAGTGGAAAAACAACACTTGCAACATATACACAAAAACAGCCAACAATTGATTTTAAACAATTTGGTGCTGGAACATATTCACTTTCATTAAAAGTTAAAAACGAAAATAATATTTGGTCCGAAAATTACACACGTGGTCTTACTGTAACAGAAGATACAGTAGCACCTTCCGTAACAATTGACCCTACATATTGTGACTGGAAAGAAAGCCAGGATATCAATATTTCAATAGAAGATAGTGATTCAGGTCTTAATAAATGGAGATACTGCTATACACAAGACCAAAGTGAACCTGCTGAAAGTCAATGGGGACAGTGGCAAACAGTAGAAAATGAAACACTCACATTTGACACGGACGGTGAATATTATCTTCACTTTGAAGCATACGATAATGCAGGTAATAAACTTACACGTACAGTTGGTTCATATAAGATAACACACCCATATACAAACAAAGTAAATCATGATTTTGGACTTGTAAATAAAACAGAGTTTGTAACATTTGACTGGGGTAAATGGTATAATCCAACAGAACAATTTGAAGAAAAAGTAAATGGCTTTGAACCAAGCGAAAACTTCCTTGCAGACTATCCAGTTGCTGGAACAAGTTATGGTAAAACAGATAGACTTAAACAACCTTCTGGTTCTATTGAATATAACTTTACATATAAACCAATAGAATATACAGCAACAATTGATTATGGATATGATGAAAAGATAGAAACAAAGACATTTACAGTGCTTGAAGGCTTTGACCTTGAAAGACCAGTTCGTGAAGGTTATGAATTTGTAGGCTGGTACATTGGTGATAAACTTATTAAAGATGTAAACTTCAACAAAGATAATAATTTTGCATCTTTTGAATCTTTTGCATCTGCTATGGATTCTAGAATTTATGACGATGTAACTATTACAGCACGTTGGAATCAAACAGAAATTACTGGTAGAACAAATGTATTCGCACAGATTGCTAGTGAATACAAAGTAACTATTCCAAAAACTGTTGTACTTAGCGGTACAAGTAAAGCCGCTTCTTACTATGTTAAAGTAGAAGGTGATATTGCTGGATACGAAAAAATACTAGTAACGCCAGATAGTACATTTAATCTTAGAACACCTGGTAAAGATAATCAAGAAGCAAATGTAAATCAAGACAAAGTATCTTGGACAGTTCACGATTTTGACAGGGATGCAAATGGAACTATTTCGGCTCCTGGCATCACAGCAGGTAAATGGCTTGGTGCATTTAACTTTAATATAGAATTTAATTCGCCAGATGAAGAAAATATAAATAGCGAAGAATCTGTAGAATATCAAGTAATTGAATATCCAAGTAACGCTGTTATAGAAGAAGAATAATTCAGTATACAAAAAGAACGAATTTAGGAAAACTATCTTCGTTCTTTTTTATTTACGTGTTTTTATATACAAAAAAAATATCAGACCCATTAAGGTCTGACACATTCATTTCGCAAAAGGATAATCATTCGCAACTTTTTTCTTAATAGCTTTCATATTGTACATCTGTTTATCAGCGTTTTCTGTAAGCTGTGGAATAGAATGCACTCTCGAATAAATTTCGCTTCCAATAGATGCTTCTACATTAATATTTACACCTTCAATAATTTTAGGTGCTTTTATTGATTGTAAAAGTTTAAATTTCAAATCATCAATGCTTTCTTTTTCACACATTTTATGAACAACAACAAATTCATCGCCGCCATATCTAAATACTATGCTTGTTTCTTGTACAGCATTTTTTATAGAATCAGTCGTTGCTTTTAACACAAGATTTCCAAATTCATGACCATAAGTATCATTGATAACCTTAAAATCATTTAAATCTATCATATATAAAGCAAAATCTTGTTTAGTAAGTTCATATTGCGTTTCAAACTGTTTTATAATTTCAACATAGGCACGCCTATTAAACAGTCCTGTAAGTTCATCGCGATATGAAAGATTAAATAATTTTTCTTTTTCTGCTGCTTCTTTTGTAACGTCCCTAAAATATCCGATAAGTCCAATAATTTCATCACCGTCTTTAATAGGAAACTTTGAAGCGCGTATCTTTCTTAAATCGCCTTTAACAAGACATTCGCCTGACATATCAAGATATGGTTTTCCAGTTAAAAGAATATTCTCTTCGATTTTTTTAAAAGGTTCTGGGTCTATATGCCACCCCATATCTTCATCGGTTTTTCCAATTATTTGTTCTACATTGTCAAAACCATAATATTCTAAAAACATCTGGTTAGCGCCCAAAAATCGTCTATCTTTATCCTTCCAGAAAATCCCTTCTTGAAACATATTCAAAATATTTTCTAGCAATAAATCTCTCGTGATATCCATCGTTTTACTACATAATTCAACGCTGTACTATAAAAATGACTTTACATATGTATTTCCTTTCGTTTTTTTCTGTTTTTTATTTTTCACGGTCTGAAAGGCTGTGATATATATCTTTTTTTGAATATTTATCAAAATTGTAAATTTTAATTTTTTACAATAAAACATTACACTATTATTAATAATTTGTCAAGCATTTTTTGCATGATTATAAAATTCTCTTTTAAAATTAAAACTTATTTTATAAATGTAGTTAACAAGTCATTAACAAATATGATTGAATTTAATATTTCATCAAGAAAAAATAAACTCTTAGTCATTTATAAAGGCGGTTGCATAATTTAAAATTTTCTTAGATATTTTTACTAGCACTTTGTCTCTACTATTCTTTAAAATTTATAATTATACATTTTTATGCATAAATAACTCTTTTAGTTTAATATTTTTATACTCTATATAATAAATAAATATATATAAGTTTTTTATTTTCATAAAACTCTTGTTTTTATATAAATTTATTTTTTCAAAAAATGAAACAAATTTCTTGACTTTTTATTTTTATTATGGCATAATTAGATTAAAGATAAGAAAAGAATATTTTCACGAAAGGAAAAAATATGTGTGATTTTTGTAAAGAAAAAACTGGTGTTGATTATATAATAAAAGGAAGTAAAGAAACACTTCAAATTTGTCCAAACTGTATAGTAAAAGAAATTTATAACGATACTCTTCATCTTCCAAAAGGTAATTTTGAAAGTGAAATTTCAAAAGCAAAAACAGCAGTTAAAATTACAGGAGAACTTCCAGATGATATAGAATATACTTTAACAGAAAATGAAGCAATTCGACTTCTAGGATATATGCTTCTTCCAGAAGAATATAAAATTCTTACTAAAACACACTCGCCATCAGAATTTTTGCTTCATGATGATTTTTATGACGAAGATGGTTATGCCCTACAACCTGTTGACGATGAACGTTATGAATATATGCTTGCTAACACAAAAGATAAAATCTTAGATGAAAGAATAAGAGAAAACGCTTCTTTCAAAGAAACTAACAATATTATTAATTTAATTGACGAAAGGTAAAAAAGTATGAATGACCTTAAAAAATATCCCCATCCATATGTAACGGTAGATGTAGTTTTATTTTCTATTATAAATGGAAAATTAAATGTCCTTCTATCCCAGCGTGATGAAGAACCATTTAATAACGGCGAATATACAATCCCTGGTACTTTCATTCATGAAAAAGAATCTGCAGAAGGTGCTGTATTAAGACTTATTGATACAAAACTTGGTTTATCGGAAGATTTTAATATGAAACAAGTTGAAGCCTTTTCAGACCCCTTTAGAGACCCAAGAGACCGTGTTATTTCCATTTGTTTCTATGGAATTGTACCAAATCCAGAAAATTTAGCACCTACTTGGGCTAAGTGGTTTGAAATTTCAAGAACTGCAAGTGGTCTTTACTACAAGTCAGACGAAAGCTTTTTAGAAGACACACTTGGTTTTGACCACGCAAAAATGATAAACGCGGCTTTAAATGAGCTTCAAGAAGATTCAGAAAATATTTACAAAAAGACAGTCTTCCAGTTCTTGCCTGATAAAGAAAATTTTACAGCACAGAACTTAAATGACATTATGGCTGCAATTCTTTTTGATAAATCACGTGCAGAACTTCTTAATCGTGGTAATTTTAAAAAGTATATCTTAAATAGATATGAAGAACTAAACATTATAACAAAAGTCGGCAAGACAAAACCAAATGGAAAGGGAAGACCTGCTGATACTTATAAATTTAACAAAGGAAGGTATTAATTATGGAAAAAATTTTAGTAGTTATTGATATGCAAAACGATTTTGTAACAGGAAGCCTTGGAAGCAAAGAGGCGGTAGAAATAGTTCCAAACGTTGTAAATAAAATTAAAAATTTTACAGGTGAAGTAATTTTTACACGTGATACGCACCAGGCAGATTATATGAATACTCAAGAAGGAAGACATCTTCCAGTAGAACATTGTATTGAAAATACCAAGGGTTGGGAAATTATTCCGCAACTTTCAACTTTTGCAATGCTTTCAAAAATTATTAATAAACCAACTTTTGGAAGTATTGAACTTGCTGAATATATTTACAAAAAGTATGAAGACAATAAAGATTTGGAAGTGGAACTTATTGGACTTTGTACAGATATTTGTGTAGTATCAAACGCACTTATTTTAAAAGCTACTATGCCAGAACTTAAAATTACACTTGATTCAAGTTGCTGTGCTGGCGTAACAGTGCAAAAACACGAAGCTGCACTTGAAACAATGAAATCTTGTCAAATCGATGTATATTAAAGGAGCATAATATGCCAAGCTCAAACGATTCTTTTAACTTTATAGATGAAATTTTCAAAGGGTTGATGCTAGAACATAATATCGAAATGGCTGTCGAAGAAGGAAAATCCTTTAAAGAAATTAATGACATGTACAAAAGAAAAGAAAAAACTAAAGAAACAATGCGCGGCATGGTTACTGTAGGCGCTTCTGGTAGTGGTAAAACTACACTACTTCATGCAATGATTGATTCGATACCAAAAGAAAAAAAGGTGGTATATATTCAAGATTTAGATTATTAAAATACAGGAAAATTTTATGAAAAAAATTACAAATCCGCTTGGAAAAATTAATATATCGCTTTCTGGACAAAAAATGACAATAGTTAAATATAACAACGCAAACGATATTGTTGTTGAACTTGATGATGGAAGGCAAATAAACACTACGTTGAAAAATTTTAACGAAGGAAATGTTGGTTTAGAAGATACTTTTGATTTTATAGCCTATCTTATGGCAGAAAGCTACAAAAAACATTATGGAAATTCTTCAAAGAAAGATACATCTGCAATTATTGACGATGCTATTAAAGAAGGAAAAACTTTTAAAGAAATAAATGCACTTTGTAAAAATAGTAAAGTAGAAAATGAAAATATAGTTTTTGCCAGTACAAATAGTAGAAAGTTCAAATCATTTCGTAGCTTGTGGATTTAAAAAATAAAGAAAAAGTTTGCTTACAATTTAGTTTTTTAAATCTTAAAGGATTAAAATATGGATAAAGACTTAATTTTTATGCTAGACCTTAAAGGAAAAGAATATGTAAAAGTAGGTGTTAAAGGGGCAGGAAAAACTACTGCCCTTAATGCTTTAATAGATGCTTTCTACCCTAAAAAACCAAATATTTTAGATATGGCAAATAAAGGTAAGTCATTTAAAGAAATAAATTCTACATACAAAAATTTTTCAGAAAAATCAAATCTCAATAATAAAGTTTTAACAGATGAACCAAAAAAATTATAGCCAAAAGCTAATTTTTTCAAGATATTTTCCGATATATAATGTATAAAAGATTAAAAACTTTGAAAGGATTATTAAAATGCATATAGCCACAATTTCAGCAAAAGATTTCGTAGAAGGAAAAACATTCAAACGGCTTCGTACTCAAGTTATTGATGATTTGATTAAGGATAACAAATCTTTTAAAGAAATAAATAGCACTGTAAAAGAATATAATAAAAGCCATAATCTAAAAGGATAAAAATATGATTGATATTGACGAATTTTTGAAAATATATGAACTTGCTATAAAAAAGAAAAATAATAAAGAAACTATGGAAATGCTTTTAGAAAATGGTGCTTCTTTTAAAGAAATTAATAAATCCGTAAAAGAAAACGAATCTAAACAGAAAATTTTAAATGATTTTTTGGAAAATCTTTTCGAACCAGTAAAACCAAATAGTACAAAAAAGCCAATTACAGAAGTTCTTGTAAATGATTATTTAAAAAATCTTTCACATTTTTTGGAGGAATTTACTGATGAAAAAAACAAGTGATTACATAATGGATGAATTTTCAATGCTTGGAAATATAGATGTAGATTCTATTGCAAAAAACGCAAAAGGATTTAAAAAAGTAATAAAAGAAACGGATATAGAAACACTTATTAAAGAAGGAAAATCTTTTAAAGAAATAAATGAAATTTGCAAAGAATCTTCTAAAATTAAGGATGATATACCGTTTATTATTGGTGAAATTCCAAGTTCTGAAGAATACTGTAAAACAATACTACAATCACTCAAAAAGTTAGATGCAGGATATCCAATAAGACCATCTGTTCATGCATGTGAAGAAAGTATTAAAAAAATTCAAGAACTTATTGAAATTTATGACACAAAAAAGCCTTAATTTGTATATTTAGAAAAGGAGTAATATGAAAAAACTAGAATCAGAAATTATTGATTATCTTTTAGAAACTGGAGCGTCTTTTAAACAAATCAATAAAATATTTAAAATGTCAAACGAACCAGAAAGCTATTTACCTAAACATACTTGTTTAGATTTTGGCGAAGGAACTATTAATTTTTTAATTGACGGTAAAATTTGTAAAGGAAAATCTTCTTATATTGACCCATTTAAATTGTAAAGGAAAAATATGAAAATAGGAATTGTATTTGGTTGTTTCATCCCACTTCATAAAGGACATAATTATATGATTCAAAAAGCACTTTCAGAAAATGATAAAGTGCTTCTTGGTATATGTGGTTTTGACGACGATAGAGGCAAAAACTTTTTACCTTTTAAAATAAGACAAAATTTAATTAAAGATAAATTTTCAGAAAATAATAAAGTAATCCTTTCTGTAGTAGATGATAAAAAGATAGGACTTACTGGAAAATTTGATGAACAATCTTGGAAAATTTGGGGTGATAAACTTTTTAATGGTACGCATCTTGACCCAAATGATGAAAATATATACACATGGTATACAGGCGAAGATTTTTATATTGAAAAATTAAAATGCGTGTACCCAAATCACAAATTCACACTTTTAGATAGAAATTTACTAGATATTTCTGGAACAAAAATAAGAAATGACCTAGAAAACAATAAAAAATATATAGATAAAATATTTTTAGATTATTTAGAAAAAAATTATGAAAAAATTTGAAGAATGTAAAGATGAAAAATTTGATATAGGCTTTTATGGTGGAAAATTCATTCCTTTTCATAAAGGACATGACTATTGTATAAGATGTGCCGCAAGTCAGTGTAAGAAAGTTTTTGTAATTATTTTTATCGGCGGTGACGATGAACTTAAAATTTTAGAAAATTTATCAGAAGAAGATAAAGAAAAATTTTCAGCCGAAAAAAGAATTAAAAGATTAAAAGAAATTTGTAGTAATTATGAAAACGTAAGTGTACATGTTATTGACGTAACAAAATTGAAACACGAAGACGGAAGTGAAGACTGGGATGCAGAAACACCACTTGTACTTAATATAACTGGCAAGATGAATGCAGTTTATTCGTCAGAAGTTTCTTACGATGATTATTTTTCATCTGCTTATCCCTGGGCAACACACATTTTAGTAGACCCGCCGCGTGAAGTTTATCCTATATCTGCTACAAAAATTAGAAATATGAAAGATGAAAAAGAAAGAAAAAAGTGGATGATGTAAAATTTTTAAACTAGACGTACTGGTATTTCCAGTGCGTTTTTTATTTTATTTTTTATAAAAATTTTAAAAACTTAAAATTATTGCATTTCTTTATGCTTCATAATATAAATGATTAAGCAGAAGTTTTGGAGTTTTTCTAAACCTTTAGCTTTGTCATGAGTATTGCTTTTTTAAAAGTATTGTTTTAAATGACAGAGCTAGGGTTAAGTCCTTCCATGCTAGCTCTGTCATTTTTTTGTATTAACAAAAATTTGGAGGGCTAGCGACGAGGAGGCGCTATATATGGATTTCGCAAAAATAATGGCGTTTTTGAGACAAATTGCCAAAACAATCAAAAACTTTTTAATTAACCTTATTGTAGTGGATGGATATGATGATGTGGATAAAAATTATATCTGGTCAACTATCTTTGCTACTATCGCACTTATCACATTAATTGTTATAAGAATTAAAGGATTTAGTGTTGGACGAGTGGCTTTTGAAAGTGTCATGCTTTTATTTTCTCTTGTTTTTGTCGGTAAAGCAAAAGATAAAAGTCAAGATGCAGATACCATTGTAAATTATAATAAGAATAATTAAAGTTTTAAGCAGCGTACTAACGCTGCTTTTTTTTATTTTCCCTGTTTCTGACAATATAGATATCATATTAATATTGTTGCGAAATTAAAAAACTTCTAAAGTTTCATCTGACTCAACAGATGTTTTAAGCCATGCGAAAGTATGGCAAAAAATGTTTTACATTTCCGCCTTCCATAGGGCGGTTTTTTTATTATAATAATTTACTAGTTCTTCTTGAACTAGTATTTTTTGTTTTTGTTTATTTTTAATTTTAAAACAAAATCTTTTTTATTAAATCTTAAAATATCATTTTTCCTTTATTTTCCATAATTTTTCTGTTATAAAATATTTTTTTAAAATTTGAAACAAATTTCTTGACTTTTTGTTTTCGAAGTGTCATAATATAGCTGTAAATAAAAAATTATTTTTTACGGGAGGAAAAATAATGGAAGGATTAAAAGAAAATTGTACAAAAATAGTAACTAGTTTAAAATCTTTAAAATGGTATGAAACAATCATGTGTGTAATTATGATTGTAATTTCTGTTTATTATGCAATTAAGCCACAAGAAGGAATGCCACAGTGGCTTGCAATAATAAATCTTATTTCTGGAATTTGCGGTGTTATATGTGTCTTTTTAACCGCAAAAGTAAATCGTATGAACTTTCCGTTTGCAGTAATTAATACAACTGTCTTTATGATTTATCTGTTTTACTTTGGAATATGGGCAACATTTTGGCTTGAAGCGCTTGTATATTTTCCTATGAACATTATTTCATGGATAAAGTGGTATCAACACAAAGACGAAGATGATAATCTTCTTGCAAAATCAAAAAGATTAACAGTTTTTCAAAATATACTTGTAACACTTGGAATCATAACACTTACTGTTATAGTTCATTTTACATTACAATTCCTAGCAGGTGATACATGGATGCGTTTCGCACAAAACTTCGGCTGGAATATAGAAGTTATGAAATGGCTTGATTCTGCCATCTTTGCAATTGGTATTGTAGCAATAGTTTTAGAAGCACTTCGTTACACAGAACAATACGTTTGGTGGCTTATTACAGATGTAATTGCAGTATTCCAATA
>JAEEGL011300356.1_pt1 | contig 13975 bp, 11 predicted proteins | sample 9134231 | NCBI WGS metagenome assembly JAEEGL01 (sample SAMN16246548, study PRJNA631951) | gut metagenome | biome: gut microbiome; feature: rumen; material: fiber-attached | host: Bos | place: Iran: Karaj | collected 2018-10
GAATTCCTTTTTTGATCAAACGGATGTCGAATTAGAGGAACATTTTAGGGCACACAAAGAGGCGGCAAAAAACAACGGGATCAGGATCAACCAGATGCATATGCCTTATCCCATGTTTGTTCCGGAGATGAAACCGGAACACAAAGAGGTCAACAGGTACCTTTGGGATGTGGTTGCTCCGAAAAGCCTGAAGGTGTGCAGTTATCTGGATTGCAGGTATATCGTCGTTCATGGTTTTAAGCTGAAGAAGTATTACGGATCCGAAGCGGCCGAATGGGAAGAAACGGAGCGGTTTTTTGATTATCTGGCCCCCATGGCGCGGGAAATGGGGATCACGATGTGCATGGAGAATGTATACAATAATCTGGGCGGTCATATTGTTGAAGGACCCGGATGTGATGCCATAAAGGCGGCAGAGAGGATCGACAGGATCAATGACAGATACGGGGCCGAGGTTCTCGGATTCTGCTTTGATACGGGCCATGCGAACATCGTGGGCCTTGACCTGGAGCGATTTGTCATGACGCTCGGCAGCCGTCTGAAAGTTCTTCATATACATGACAATGACGGGGAACGCGACCTGCATCAGTTGCCGTTTACATTTACCAGACTCAGGGAGAACAAACCGTCAACCGATTGGGAAGGATTCATCAGGGCGCTTAAATCCGTCGGATTTGATAAGGTGTTAAGTTTTGAGACGGCACCGGTATTACGATCTTTTCCGCCCAAGCTGCGGGAAGATGCGCTGCACATGATCGCGCAGATCGGCAGATATTTTGCCGGGGAACTGAACAAATGAAGCAAAAATCTTCTTCCTAAGCCCCTAAAAAAATGGTAGAATAGAACCGATATATAATATGGTGTTTTTGATGGAAATACAGCGATTTTTCTTCTTTTGAAGATAAAGATCAAAAACAATAATCAATAAGCGGGGAGGAGCGCATGATGCAGGATCTGTTTGTTATATGACAAGCAATTCCGTGCTGCATGTCGCTCTTTTTTATTTTAGGGAAGGGATCATGGAAACCGAAAGCAAATATATCAAAAAAAGACTTCGCAAATCAGCCATACAGAGCATTTTATTTTATGTATTCCGGATTTTTCCCGTCAATAAAAGGAAGATCGTTTTCTGCAATATCGAAGGAACGGTGGGTTATGGATGCAACCCGAAGTATATCTGTGAGGAATTCCGGAACAGAAATCGCAAACTGCGCAACAAAAATCTGAAAACATATGATCTGGTATGGCTGGTGGATGATGTTACAAAGCCTTTCCCCGAAGATGTAAGAGTCGTGAAAAACACATTGCGAAACAGGGCATATGAGCTTACGACCGCGGGAACATGGGTAGATAACAGCAGAAAACAGCTGGAGTGCAGAAAACGCAGAAACCAGTTTTATATCCAGACTTTTCATGCGTGCCAGATGATCAAGCCGATCGGATTGCTCAGGGGGGCTTCTTTTTCAAAGATTGCTTATCTGGTAAGCAAGCATGATTCCGAACTTGCAGATCTGGTTTTGACGGACAGTGACTGGCAGGAAAGGTCCATTGTAAAAGAAGGTCTGGTTTATGAGGGCGAAACACTGCGGTCGGGTTCTCCGCGGGACGATGTTCTTGTGAATAAGGACAATGATCTCAGAAAGAAGATCAGGGAAAAGTATCACCTGAAACCGGATGTCAGGATCATGATGTATGCTCCGACATTTCGCAGCGGAAGCCAGAGCACTAACAGGAAAATCGAGAAAAACAATCAAATGCCCGATTTTGAAAAACTGGGCAGGACCTTGACTGAGCGGTTTGGCGGGGAATGGTTTATCTTTTTAAGACTGCATCCTCAGTTAACGGCAAGAAATATCAGCGCAGGACAACAAATGCAGGGTAATGTAATTGACGTGAGCAGTGAAGATGACATGTTTGAAACCCTGGCAGCCTGTGATGCGTTTCTGTCGGATTATTCGGCTTCCTCTTTTGATGCGTGTTATATGAGGATTCCGGTATTTCTGTATGTTTATGATCTGGAAGACTATATTGATGAGAGAGGCAAACTGCTTTGGGATCTCGATGATCTCCCGTTCCCGTATGCAAAAACAGATGACGAACTTAAACGGAAGATCATGGAATTCAATGAGACGGAGTATCAGGACGGGCTTGAAAAGTTATTCAAAGCAATAGAACTGAAAGAAGACGGAAAAGCAGGCATAAGGGTTGCGGATGTTATAGAAGAGAAAATGGGAACAGGATCGTATGAAAGTTTATGATGGCTCTGAGGACGTGATATTTGCCTTTAATATCTGGGATTTCGAGTCTGCGGCTGCCGTCATGGAGGCGGCAAAAGAAACAACCGGAAAAGTCATTCTACAGACATCCATGAGCATATTTAGGAAAATTCCGCAGAAAGAATTCCGCTCGTTTGTTACGCATTACAGCGATGACCGAGGGATCAGAACATGGCTTCACCTGGATCATTGTACAGATGTGAAAATGCTGAAAAATGCGGTCGATCTGGGATGGGATTCTGTTATGTTAGACTATTCGGACCGCGAATTGCCGGAGAATATTGAGGCGGTAAGAGAGATCACCGGATATGTCCGGAAACATGACTGTCTCATAGAAGCGGAAGTGGGTCACGTTCAGGGCGTGGAGGATAACATCGGGCATCGGGAAGGTAATATTGCAACCGAGCAGGACATCGATACTTTCATGGGGCAGACAGACGTCGACCTTATAGCGGTAGCCTTTGGAAACGCACATGGGATATATGAAGGGACCCCGGACCTTCATTACCGTTTGGTCGAGTACACAACAGGAAGATACGAAAAGCCGTTTGTGGTGCATGGCGGCAGCGGGCTTTCAGACGAAGTATTGATAAAGTTGATGAAGATTAAGAATGTCAGAAAGATCAATATTTCCACCGATCTGAAAATGGCGTACAGACAGGGCCTGCTGGAAGCACAGGAAAAAGGCCTGATCGCGGAAAAAGGGTTTCAGACTACGGCAGTGGAAGAAGCCATATTCAGAAATGTAAAGGAAACCGCGATAAAAAAGCTCATGCTGGTCGTGAGATAATGGAAATCATTAACGTATATACAGAGGTATTGGGATGAAAAATGTGCTTGTTCTGAACATGGGGATGAAAAGCATTCGTGCGATCATTTTTCTTGAAAACGGAGAAAAACTGGGTTCGTATGCCCTTCCCATAGTAACGGCGATAGACGATAAGCGTGTAGAACAGGATCCGGATGAGTGGTGGGATAAAGCGCAGATCGTAATAGCTACGGCGATCAAAAACGCAAGGGTCCGGCATGTGGATTTTATGACTGTTACCACATCCGCCTCTTCGCTGGTTTGCCTTGATGATGCCGGAAGAGTCCTTCGCCCGGCAATTATGGTGTCCGATAAAAGAGCGGAGAATGAAAGCAGGGAGATCAATGACTGGCAGGAATTCGAGCCGGTACTGAAAAATACTTCGCTGCCCTGTTCCTCCAGTCTGATGCTGCCAAAGATGCTGTGGATCAAAAAACATGATCCTGAATCATTTGAAAAGACAGCGTTTTTTATGTCTTCAAACGATTTTCTGATCTACAGGCTGACGGGCAAAATTGTTACGGATTATCTTAACGGAATGAAGTTTCACTATATTTTAAACTGCGGGCAGGGATCCGACGGTATCATTTCCGGACAGGATGAAACGGAACGCCTGGGAACCTACCCGAAAGCATTATTGGAGAAACTCGGGATCAGGGAGAGTTCTTTGCCGGAAGTGGTGAACACGGGTACGGATATCGGCGCGGTAAGCGGACAAACTGCGGAAGCCACGAAATTACCCGCTGATTGCAGAGTGATCGTCACCTCTTATGATGCCATCTGTTCTTTCTTTGGAAGCGGAGTGTCTGAGGATAATGAAGCGAGCGATGTTTCCGGAACGGTTACCGTTTTCAGGGCCTTATACTCCGGAAGTATTCAGAAAAAAAGCGACCTGAAGATCTATGTCACACCCTACATCAGTGAAAACACCAATATTGTGGGTGGTTCAAATAACCTTGGCGGAGGCCTCATAGAGTGGGCGAAACAATGCTATTATATGCACGAGGATTATCCCTATGAGGTTATGGAAAAGGAAGCGGGAGAATCCGAGGTTGGAGCGAGGGGACTGATCTTTTTACCATATCTGCTGGGAGAAAGAGCTCCTTTATGGGATGATGATGCCAGAGGAGTATTCTTCGGGCTGGAGAGAATGCATACCAGAAAGGATATGACAAGAGCGATATTTGAAAGTACGGGATTTATTGATTGCAATATGCTCGAAGCCATTGGAGAAACGGGAGTTCAGGTAAAAAGTGTCAGGCTTTCCGGCGGGTTGGCAAGATTGAATCTGGTATCACAGATCAAGGCGGATATTCTTGGCATAGATGTAAAAGTGCTGCAGGAATTTGAAACCACTTCAACCGGGGCTGCGATCATGGCTCTGGTCGGCGCGGGCGTATATAAAAACATCGGTGAGGCGGCACCGTATTTTGCCCATGTCAGGATGATCATAAAACCCGATATGAATAACCATGAGAAGTATAAAAAGATCTATGAGTTATACAGATCGACGTATGCTGCATTACGACCTCAATTTGCCAAGAGAATCGAACTGGTAAAAGAGCTGGGAAGAACAAGGGAAGTGCAAATAGAGAATCTATGACGAATTTTCAGATTGAATTACCTACAAAGGTATATTTTGGGAACAGCTGTGTGTTTGATGCACTTAAGGAAGAACGGGAACTGATCAACGGCCGTATCATACTGGTAAGCGGCTGTTCGCATGCTTCAGAAGTGAACGCCCAAAAGATGCATACATGGATAAACGAGGTTGATCCGTCTGCAATGATCACAGATTACAGGAATCCGCACAGCAACCCGAGACTTGCGGATGTCAGGGAGGCCGCAAGACTGGCCAAAGAGGCAAATGTTAATACTGTGATAGCGATCGGCGGCGGAAGCGTGATGGATCTGGCAAAAGCCGTGGCTGTTGCTGCCGTGAGCAGAGAAGATATCGGTGAATTCTTCGGTACGGGGAAAAAACTTCCGGAGAATACATTGCCGATCATTGCCGTTCCCACAACGTCCGGGACCGGAAGTGAGTTGAGCAGGGCGGCAATTTTATCCGATCCTGATCGCGGCGTAAAAGATGGCATCCGTGGGGATTGTCTGGCACCTCAAGTGGCGATGGTCGATCCTGAACTCACGTACACGGTTCCTTTGAAAACCTCCATGGAGACCGGTTTTGATGTACTGGCACATGCGACAGAGAGTTTCCTGAGCAGAAAAGCGGATCTATACAGTGAAATGTTATCGGCGAGAGCTGTTTCCATTGTGGGGGAGTACCTTCCAAAACTGAAATGCTTTATAGAGAACAGAAACGGGATAACAAATTGCGATATTGATCCGGCAGAAAGAGAAGCGCGTGAAAAAATGTCGTTTGCCTCAATGCTGATGGGTATCAATCTTTACAGAACGGGAAATTGTCTCCCGCACCGCATGCAGTATCCGGTCGGGGCATTGACGGATACATCCCATGGGGCGGGATTGGCAGCGTTATTTCCGGCCTGGATCGGGAGAGAATTTGAGGTAAACGAAGATAAGGTGAAAGAAGTCTTTTCTCTTCTCGGATACCGGCCCGATCATATAACGTCCGGCCGTGAGGCGAAGAAGACATTCCGTGATTTTACGGATAATAAACTCGGGATCGGATACACGTTGAAGGATCTGGGAGTAGATCGATCAGCGGCGGACCTGGCACAAAAAGTCAGAGGGAATCTGAACAGCGATGTTTTGTCGGAAACACCCGACATATTGATCAAATTATATGAGGAATCGATGGGAGAATAGTTGAATGCAGGCAATTATCATGGCTGCCGGAAGGGGCAGCAGATTGGGAAACTTAACAGATGACAGACCCAAATCATTTCTTGAAGTGGACGGGGAAAGTCTGATCGACCACAATATCAAAATGCTATACGCATTTGGAATAAGGGAGATCAAGATCGTCACAGGCTACAAAAATGAAATGTTTGAGGAACATTTCAAAGGGGATGAGAATATTGAACTCATATATAATCCTTTCTTTGAAATGATGAATGTTCTGGGATCCTTTTTTATGGGAATGAACGCATTGAAAGACAATGAAGAAACCGTTTTCCTGCATGCCGATACTGTTTGCGACTATGGGATCTTCAGGGATATGCTTGAAAAGGATGGAGATCTGATTCTCCCCGTTGATTTCAGACTGTGTGATGAAGAGGCCATGAAAGTTCTGACACGGGACGGAGAAGTGACCGAGATCAGCAAGGAAATTGACTGCAGTAAAGGCGAAGGCGAGTTTATAGGCGTATGTAAGATCAGAAACAGTGCTTTATCAAGCGTAAAAGCGGCTGCAAAAAAACTGATGAAAGAAAAAAGATTTAAGGAGTATTTTGAGGGCGCTATTCAGGAGATGATCGATCAAAAGAATCACAGGATCATAACCGTGGCAACGAACGGAAGATTTTGGGGCGAAGTTGATACACAGGAAGATCTGGAGAATGTAAAACGACAATTGCACTCCCAATAGACAGCACAGCATTCTGTAACGGAGCAGTAGATCTGAAAAATGAAACTGTATAATTGTCCACTCAACAGAATAAAAGAAGTTTTCGGGACGAAAAAGATCGTTTTCTTCGGCTGCGGCAGCTGGCTCAGACAGATAGAATACACGGAATTTGAAGACCTGAAAGACCGGTATGCGTATGTGATCGACAATTCGCACCGCGGCAATGTTGTTGTATCCGGGAAAAGCCTGGACATTTATCCGGTCAGCGAACTGCGTAAAGAGCATGAGTGCATCGTTGTGCTGACAAGTCCGATCTACCAGTATGAAATGTTTTGCCAGCTGGAAGAAATGAAACTGGACGATGAGATATATTGCTATTCACTCCCCTTCATGCAACATGTTACGCATGACTTCTGGGAGGATGAATGGCTGAAAAAGGTAACCGATGCTTCCGAAGAAAGGATCCCCAAAACCATACACGGATTCTGGTTCAGCGGAGATGAAAAGCCGGACTTATACAAAAAATGCCTGGATTCCTGGCACAGGGTTTTGCCCGGATATGAGATCATAGAGTGGAATAAAGATAATTATGACTGGCATAAACACCCGTTTTTGGAACAGGCAATAGAACGGGAGGCCTGGGCGTTCGCATCCGATTTTGCAAGACTGGATGTGTTGTATGAGTATGGCGGATTCTATCTGGACATGGATGTGGAGGTGTTCAAGCCGTTTGATGATCTGCTTGGGAACAGCGCCGTGCTGTCTTTTTCGAATCACATACTGATCGACCTGGCTGTTATGGGAGCCGCGAAGCACAACGGATTAGTTAAAAAAATGATGGATGTGTATGATCACATACCTGTTCCCGAAGACAGAAAAGGCTTCGCCAAATGTTTCCAGCCCACGTTAATGAGAAAGACACTGGCAGAGGCGGGCATAAAAATGAACGGAAACGGCCAGCTCCTGAAGGATGGAACCGCTGTTTTTCCAAAGGACTTTTTTATGCCGCTGGATTTTGTACTCTTCGAACAATACACGAAGACGGAGCATACATACTGTGTTCACTATGACAACTTCGGTTGGAGCTTTTCCGGTCAGAGTAAACGGGAAAAGAAGATAAATGATAACAGAGAATTATGGGGAAGAATAGGAGAAACCCTGATATGAGCAACGGTAACGTGATCATAAGTTTTATCATTGCGGTATACAATAATGAGAGGTATCTCCCCAAAGCCATAGACAGTATTTTAAGTCAGGGCACGGATGGAATAGAGATCGTGATCGTGGACGACGGATCAACGGACAGAACCGGTCAGATCGCTGATGAGTATGCGGCAAAACATGATATGATCTCGGTAATACATCAGAAAAACCAGTGGATCTATGCCAGCTTTAATAACGGCATAAAAAGCGCAAAAGGAGAATACTTTTTTATTCTTAATTCCGATGATCTGTTGTTTGACGGATCGATCGGGGCGCTTCTTGAGAAGATCGAAGAATACGATCATCCCGATGTGATCTGGACCAGAACCGTTGAAACGGTCTGCGATAATGATCAGGAGATCATCAGGGAGATCCATTATGTGTCCAAGGAGAATATCGACGAGGAAGTATATGCCGAAGGTGACGATGTACACAGGCTTTGGCCGAGACTTTTGCTTTCATGGCTGAGCACCGATTCGGCAAACCTGTACAAAAGAAGTCTTGCGATCGATCATCCCTTCAGAAATGATTATTACACCGGGGATGTGTTTTTTAATCTGTCCGTGGCGAATGATGTCAGATCATGTCTTGTGCTGGAAAGACCGGTGTACCGCTTTTTGGTTTACTCTTACGGTAAGGGAAACACAGCGGAAAAATACTATCCTTATGAACATCAGATGCGGTCGGAATTATACCGGGATCATAAAAAACTGTTCGAACAATGGGAATTGGACGAGGACGTATACAAGAGAGCGTTACGGTCGTTCAGAATGAGATCGTTTACAGGAAGTGTACGCAGAACGATGGGATATACAGGGCTGTCATTACAGGACAGGGTGAAGAAGGTTTTTGTTGAATACACGGACAGGGAACTGATGGAGTTTCTGGATTGGGCGGACTGCAGAAGGGAATTTGAAAGCAGGGCGCTCAACGGTGTAGCGGAAAAGCTGAAGTACGAACGGCTTCCCGATGACAGTGACATGTACTTTGTGCATGACCTGATCGCCGGTCTCCCGGAACACTACAACGAGGAAGTGGATTTTCATTCGATTGATATTGAAAAAATACAACAGGCAGTTTTTCATCCGAATAATCCGGCACACATAGGGAAAGCGTATTATTTAGACTGCCTGGGAAACGGTTGAACAAAGCATTTGTCAGTAAAGGAATTTTGTAATGAGACTATACGGGATCAGTCTTGACGGAACAGACTTTAAGAAGTTTTTCCTCAGGTACAATGAAATGTCTTTATCCCCAAAGACTGTAAGAAGAAAAATCAAGCGGTATCTGATGAGCCGTTTCTATACAAGGTATGTATATCGATATGAAAAAAAAGAGGGCGCCCGGGTCATTGCTTTTTATTCTGATATGTACTTCAGAAACGATCATTTCAGTACTTTTGTAAACTTTGTAAAGGAATTTGATTACATTGACGCGGTCACGCCGGAACGGTTACCGAAAGACCGCCTGGATATTCGAAGGGGATTGCGTATGATCTTTTGGGATCTTTTCACAAGGAAGATCGTAAGAGATCATGTTGGAAGGAAAGAAAACATCACAGATGCGTGGATCGATTTCGGACTCACCCTGAGATACGCATCGATCATGCTGAAGAAGACTGGAGATGCCGGTTATAAACTGGCATTGGTATACAGTGACAGCTGTCCGTATGAAAACCTGCTTGTGCAATTGTTTAAAAATCGCGGGGTCCATACGGCAACGCTTGAGCATGGGAAATTCGACATGGAAGGGCCGTGTAAGGGGATAGAACTCATTTCAAGCGTTGCGGATGATTTTCTTGCGTGGAATGAATTAATGTTGGATTTAGCTTCCAAGGCAGGACTTTCGAATGTCAGGGTACTGGGTATCCCCAGATATATCCGCAGGCAGGAGACAAACAGGAAGAAGACAGACACGTTTTGTGTCATTCTCGGATGCGTTCAGTCTCATGAAGAGAATAAACTGTTGCTTGAATATGCGGACCGGCTGGCAGAGTACATGAACAAGCGGTATTACGTAAGGCTGCATCCTTCAAACAGGGATCCGTCCTACTTGGAAGGCCATAATCAATTCTATTTTGACGGCGGAGCGAACGAGACCATATCGCAATTGTGCGAGAACACGGATTTCTGTATCACCGGATCGTGCACCTCGATGGTTATGGATCTGATCTATTTCAGGCAACCGTTTTATGAATACAATCTTTGCAAGCAGCCGTTCAGAAATAATACGTTCAGTTCCTTTGAAGAATTGAAGGATCTGGCAAAAGGATATGATGTTCCGTTTAGTGACGAGACATTCAGATATTACTGTCACACATATGATGTTAAGGAAAGTTATGATGCTTATTTCCGGAGCATAACAGACGGGATACATTAGGACTGATGAATGAAACGGGGACAGCCACTATGGAAATCGCAGTAGCACTTTTTACCTACAACCGGAGCACACATACAAAACAGGTTTTGGATGCATTGTCATTGAATGACAGAAAACCTGATAAGTTATTTGTGTTTCACGACGGAAAGAAAAATGCACTGGACACGGAGGAATGGGATCGGGTTGAGCAGATCATCAGGGCTGTCGACTTTTGTGATGTTGAGGTTGTTACATCATCGGAAAATAAAGGACTGGCAAATTCCATTATAGGCGGATTGAATTACGTTTTCAAAGATTATGAAGCGGCTGTGGTTTTGGAGGATGACTGTGTTTCCCATCCGCAATTCTTAAGGTACATGACAGAATGCCTTAACCTGTACCGGACGGAAAAAAGAGTATGGCAGATCGGGGCGAGCGCGTGGCAGATGCCCATTGAACCGAATGGATATGACGTCTATTTTAACCAGAGAACCTCCTCCTGGGGCTGGGGTACATGGAAAGACAGATGGCAGCAGTATGAACGGGATTATCTTCTTGTAAAAAAGATCATGGCCGATGAAAACGCCAAAGAACGGTTAAACACCTGGGGCGGAAATCTTCCGGACATGTTAGAGGGCAATCTGACGGGCAGATGCGACTCGTGGGCGGTTTTCTGGGGCCTGAAGGTGATAGAGAAAGACGGTGTGTGTGTCAGTCCGTACAGATCCCTGATCAACAATATAGGATTCGACGCTTCGGGTACACATGGGGTAAAAAGCAGAATCTATTGGGAACATCGGCCGCAGGATGACATGTCGGCGATGAAATATCCTGAGCAGATACAGATCCAAAAGAGTACGGAAGATGCATTCAGGATCATGACGCATAAAACTTCGGTACAGGAAAAAAACAGATGTACGCAGAAACTCATGCTGGAATGTCTGAAACAATTCCATACGGCACCGGTAAGAATACCCGGACTCGGATCCGGTGATATAGCGATCTGGGGAACCGGGCCGATGTGCGATTATATCATTGACAGATTAAGCAGCGATTACACGATCAAGGGGATCCTTCTTACGAATCCGAGGTACGATGAATACCGCGGGTTCCCGGTTTATTCAATAGAAGAATTCGAGTGCGATGTGGATGCGATCATTGTCATCCCGTTTTATGAAAAAGAGAACATTGAAGAATATGCAGGGATAAAAAAGAAATCATACGCGATGTACGGGTTTGATGAATGCGTATTATACGGAGATCGGAAAGAACATGACAGACAGATTGTTTCATGAAACAGGAGCAGACGAGACCCCGTTGGTGTCGGTTATTGTACCGGTTTACAATGTTGAAGAATATGTTGCAGAATGTCTGGACAGTATCCTGTCGCAGACGTATCGCAACATAGAGATCCTGTGCGTGAATGATCAGTCTGCTGACCGGTCTCCTGATATCTTAGCGCAATATCGCAAAAAGGATGACCGGATCAGGATCATAAACAACAGGGAAAACAGAGGCCTGTCATTTTCCAGAAACGCAGGGCTTTTGGAGGCGTCGGGAGAATATGTTTTATTTATTGATTCGGATGATCATATCGACCCGGATACGGTAGAAAAGTGTGTCGAGAGCGCAGATAAAGATCAGACGGATCTGGTCGTGTTCAGTATGGTCAATTATGAAGAAGACGGCGGCAAAGAAGAACAATTGAAATTGCTGTCAAAATATGACGCGCAAAAAGTATACTCCGGAAACGAAATATTATATGAAGCATATGTAAATAAAAAGGATTGGCCGGTAAACGCGGTTTTGTGCCTGTACAGACGATCGTTTCTTGCAGAACATGGGATCACCTTCGTTGAAGGGATTCTTCATGAGGATAATCTTTTTTCGTATCTGTGCCTCAAATACAGCCAAAGGATCAGACTGTTACCGATTCCGTTTTATCACCGCAGAATAAGAAGCAATTCGATCATCACATCCACGCACAATCTGCTGCATAAGACAGAGAGCATGTGTGTGATCGTGGCTTTTCTGAAAGAAGAGTTACGAAAAGAGGATCAGACAGTCGATGAAAGGATCCTTACAGAACTCCTGAGAGCCAAGTTAAAAATATTGCTGGCATATTATCTGAAGATCGATTCCTTCCCTAAAGATTTTAAGTTCAGATTTAAGGAATCCTATATTGAGATCATATCTGTTTCTGCCGGACTATATAACGGATATCTGCCTTTGAAGCTTACACCGGAGGACATGGCTTTATTGCGAAGCAATGACAATGTATTGATATACGGGAGTGGGAAAACCGGTCAGGCGGTAGCAAAACTGCTGACGGAAAGGGATATACAATCATATCGGTTCGTTGTGACGCATAACGACGGCGACCGGGAAAATGTTTCCATGATCGATGATGTAAAAGAAGATCCGCAGAATACGGTGGTGATCATTGCATCACTGTATCATGGAAAAGAAATGGAAGAAAATGCAAGAAAAAACGGGTACGCAAAATTTATCCACCCGTATTTTTAGAGGGATTGATAAGATGTTAAGGATATGTGGAACGAGTGAATTGGAACAAAAAATTGCCGGGAAACGTTTCATAGCGATCGGCGCCGGAAAGATGCTTTCGCGTATTGTGAAAGAAACGGCATGGCATTTTGAATATGCCGTTGACAGCGATCCTGCCAAGAACGGGATGATCCTGGACGAAATCGGGGTGAGCGTACATGACTGGACATATTTGTCTGCCGATCACAGCACGGATCAAGTATATCTGATCACGGCCGTACACTTTGAGGAACTGTATGAACGGCTGCTTCAGTCTCCGCAGTTTAAAGACAATGATATTTACATTTATTCTTTGCTGGTCAGGGCCGAGTATGATGTGCGCCGCGATTCCTATCAAAGAAAAGAGATCGTTTATCCGGAAAAGAGAGCAGGGGGGATTCCGAAAAAGATCCATTATACCTGGTTTTCGGGTGATGAAATGCCGGATGCTTTTAAACGCTGTGTGGACAGTTGGCACAAGTATTGTCCGGACTATGAATTCATCAAGTGGGATATGGACAATTATGATTATCAAAAGAACTGTTTTTGCAGGGAAGCGATCGAGAACAGAAAATGGGCGTTCGCATCTGATTTTGCAAGAGCGGACATCGTCTATCATCATGGAGGGATCTATCTTGACGCGGATGTAGAAGTGGTAAGAAATTTAGACGCACTGCTTGATCAGGAAGCGTTTATCGGATTTGAATCCACAGAATGGGTGGATCCCGGCTCCGGATTCGGTGCTGCTGCAGGGAATCCCGTTGTCGGCAGATTTCTGGCATTATACGATGACAAGCGGTTCGTTTTAGAGGATGGAAGTTTCAATATGCTTCCGTGTCCCAAGTATTACACAAAGGCATTGACAGAGTGCGGACTGAAACTGGACGGATCATACCAGCTGTTGGATCATATTGCGGTATATCCCTATGATTATTTCTGCCCGCACAGTTTTTGGACGGATCGTCTGTTTCAACGGGAGTATACTTATTCGATCCATCATCATGTGGCGAGCTGGAAGAATGAGGAAGAAAGGGAATTCAATCTGAGACAGACCGATTTAATAAAATCGGTTTTGGGATCTTAAAGGGGAACGGAAAGAAAAGATGGATGCGATCGATCGGGCAATAGAAAATAAGAATCATATTTCGGGAAACGCACAATGGGATTCACAGCAGTGGAGCGCCTTTCACCGGGAAATCGCCGGTAAATACCTGTTTGTGTTCGGGATCGGAACAGGCCTTTCCGATTTCTTTTTGGAAAATGGAGACATCAGGGCAGAGGCTGTGATTGACAGTA
>JAEEGL011553510.1_pt1 | contig 13975 bp, 12 predicted proteins | sample 9134231 | NCBI WGS metagenome assembly JAEEGL01 (sample SAMN16246548, study PRJNA631951) | gut metagenome | biome: gut microbiome; feature: rumen; material: fiber-attached | host: Bos | place: Iran: Karaj | collected 2018-10
ACTAATATTCATTTATCATATAAAAAGAGAGGCTGCAAATCAAATTGCAGCTTCTTTTTTTGCTTTTTTGCAAAATTATTATTAATTTTGCACGGAATTAGTATGTATTATGGGTATTTTTGGATTTTTCAATAAGGATAAAAAGGAAACGCTGGACAAAGGTTTGGAGAAAACCAAGACCAGCGTGTTCGACAAGCTGGCACGTGCTGTGGCCGGTAAATCGAAGGTGGATGACGATGTGCTCGACAATCTGGAAGAGGTGTTGATAACCTCGGATGTCGGAGTGGACACGACGCTTAAGATTATTCAGAGAATCGAGGAACGAGTAGCTCGCGACAAATATGTGTCGACCTCAGAGCTCAATGGTATTCTGCGTGAGGAGATAGCAGCTTTGTTGGCTGAAAACAATACGGAAGATAATAACAACTGGGATTTGCCCAGCGACCACAAGCCGTACGTTATTCTTGTGGTTGGTGTTAATGGCGTCGGTAAGACAACGACTATAGGAAAGCTTGCTTATCAGTTCAAGCAGGCAGGCAAGAAGGTTTACTTAGGTGCTGCCGATACCTTCCGTGCGGCTGCTGTCGAACAGTTATGCATCTGGGGCGAGCGTGTTGGTGTGCCTGTGGTAAAACAGCAGATGGGTTCTGACCCAGCTTCTGTTGCTTTCGATACGCTTCAGAGTGCCAAAGCCAATGGTGCCGATGTAGTGCTGATTGATACAGCCGGACGTCTGCACAACAAGGTCGGACTGATGAACGAGTTGAAGAAGGTGAAGGAGGTGATGAAGAAAGTAATGCCTGAGGCTCCTGACGAGGTTATGCTCGTACTTGATGGCTCTACCGGACAGAACGCCTTCGAACAAGCTAAGCAGTTCTCGGCCGTTACACAGATTACATCGTTAGCTATCACAAAGCTTGACGGTACGGCCAAGGGCGGTGTGGTGATTGGTATTTCCGACCAATTGAAGGTACCTGTAAAATACATCGGTCTTGGTGAGGGTATGGAAGACCTGCAGTTGTTTGACCGTAAGGAGTTCGTGGATTCGCTGTTTAAACACTAAGAAAATGAAAAAGACTTTTATTGAAGGCTTAATTATAGGATTGGCATGTGGCGCTTTTGCTGCGTGTTTGTTCTTCTTGACGAAATAAATGACGAAGACGATAGATTTCATATCACTCGGTTGCTCGAAGAATCTCGTTGATAGCGAGATGCTGATGGGACTCATGGAGGCCAACGGCTATCATTGTACGCATGATAGTGATGACCCTCAGGGGGAGATCGTCGTCATCAATACCTGTGGCTTTATTGCTGACGCCAAAGAGGAGAGCATCAATACTATTCTTGAGTTTGCACAAGCTAAAACCGAAGGTAGAATTGAGAAGCTCTTTGTGATGGGCTGCCTCTCCGAGCGCTATCTGGCTGATCTCGAAGCTGAGATTCCAGAGGTCGACGGCTGGTATGGGAAATTCAACTATAATAAATTGCTGGAAGATATTTCGAGGAACGAGGAAGGAGGAAGGAGGAAGGAAAATACATCTGCCACTGATATTCTCCTCCAAAGTAATCTCTTTCCTCTTTCCTCCTTCCTCGTTCCTCGAAAAATAACTACCCCTTCGCATTATACTTATATCAAGATTTCGGAAGGCTGTGACCGTCATTGTGCCTATTGTGCCATACCTCTGATAACGGGTAGGCACCAGAGCCGTCCCATGCAGGAGATTTTGGATGAAGTGCGTTATTTGGTCACTCAGGGTGTCAAGGAGTTTAACGTCATCGCCCAGGAATTGACCTATTACGGTATTGACATCGATGGTCAACAGCATATTGCAGAACTTATTGAGAAAATGGCCGACATCGAGGGTGTGAAATGGATTCGTCTCCACTACGCCTATCCGACGCATTTCCCGTGGGACTTGCTGCGTGTTATGCGGGAGAAGAAGAATGTCTGCAAGTATCTTGATATTGCCCTGCAGCACATCTCAGACCACATGCTGTCGCGTATGAAGCGAAATGTCAGCAAGCAAGAAACCTACGAACTTGTAGAGAAGTTGCGTCAGGAAGTGCCTGGTATTCATCTGCGTACAACGCTAATGGTCGGTTTTCCGGGTGAGACTGACGAGGATTTTGCAGAACTTATGGCGTTTACTAAGTGGGCACGTTTCGAACGTATGGGCGCTTTTGCCTATTCTGAGGAAGAAGGCACCTATTCTGAACAACACTATGAGGACGATGTCCCTGAGGAGGTGAAACAAAACCGACTTGATAAGTTGATGCGTATCCAGCAAAATATCAGTGCCGAGATAGAAGCCCATAAAGTAGGCACTGTGCAGCGTGTCATCATTGACCGCAAGGAGGGAGACTGGTATATCGGACGCACGGAATACTGTTCGCCTGAAGTTGACCCTGAAGTGCTCATTCCTGCTTCTGAGCAATTGACAATCGGTGATTTCTATATGGCTCGCATCACGGATTCCGAAGAATTCGACTTATATGCAACGACTAAGATTTGATATAATCATTCCAAATACGACGATATGAATAACAAGGAATTTATCGCAGAACTGGCATCACGAACAGGGTTTACGGCTAAAGATACGCAAACGCTGGTGAACAACATTGTCAACGCGATGGGCGACGCCTTTCAGGAAGATAATGCTGTTTTTGTGCCTAATTTTGGAGTCTTCGAGACGAAGAAAAAGATGGAACGTATCATGGTGAATCCTTCCACAGGGCAGCGTATGTTAGTACCCCCAAAACTGGTGCTTAACTTTAAACCCAACCAGACATTGAAGGACAAACTGAAAGGAGGAGAGTAGGCTATGGGAAGACTGACAATACAAGATATAGCAAAGGTCCTGATTGCTAAAAATGGACTGGATCAACAGCAGGCAAACCGTTTTGCCACCGAACTTTTCGCCATTATACAAGAACGTTTGGAGAAAAATGATCAGGTGAAGGTCAAGGGTCTTGGAACGTTTAAAGTGATAACTGTCGAAGCCCGTGAGAGTGTCAGCGTGCGTACCGGTAGTAGAGTGATGATCGAAGAACATTCGAAGATTACATTCACACCTGATACCACGATGAAGGAACTTGTCAACAGGCCTTTCTCACAATTTGAGACGGTGCCTCTCAACGATAATGTTGAATTTGATGACATGAAAGAACCGGAATCGTCCGAAGAGGCTGAATGCGAGGACTTTACGGATGATTTGACAAAGGATGAGGTTGAAGTAGCTGACGAAGTTATTGACTCAGAGCCCGAAACGGAACCCGAGCCAGAGCCTGAGCCAGAACCCGAACCTGAGCAGGAACCTGAACTGGAACAAGAACCGGAATCTGAACCTGAGCAAGTACCTGAGTCAGAAGTCAAAGGCTTACTGAATACGGAACCGGAAGCACCTATTGTTTTTGATGACAACGAAGAAGAGTCTCGTTCTTTAAGCAAATGGCTATGGATTGCGTTTGGCGCTATTTGCATTGCATGCCTTTCTGCAATGGGAGGCTACTACTTTGGCCGTCAACAAACAGCTTCGTTGGCATTGAGTGATACGGTATTTGTCAGAGATACCGTATATGTTGCTGAATCTCAGAATCCTGAAATTTCAGAAATCCCAGCTCAACTCATCGCAGAACAGGAAGCTCACAAGGTGGAAGAACCGAAGATAGAGCAGCCCAAGGCTGAACCTCAAAAGGGTGAACCTCAAAAGACCGAACCCCAGAAAGTTGAAGCTCCAAAGGTCGAGACCCCCAAGCCGCAACCTGCTCCCGAAGTAGACAAGTATGCTGCTAAGGACGAGCGTGTACGTTTGGGCGCCTATCGTATTGTGGGTCTCGATCACGAGGTTACGGTATTGGCTGGTCAGACATTCTACAGCATCTGTCGAGCTCATCTTGGACCCGATATGGAGTGCTACATTGAAGTTTACAACAATCTGCCCCGCAATCCGCAAATCAAAGCTGGTCAAGTTATCAAAATTCCCAAGCTACAGCTTAAAAAACGCAAGAAGCAATAACATTTTGCGGTCGTAATATGAAAAGTTTCTTAAAATGTAAGTTTTAGGAAACTTTTTTAATATTATTTAGGTATGCGTGCGCGCGTTTTAAGCGTGGAATTGCGTACTTTTGCACTTTGAAATTATAAATTGGACGAACAATAAAAAAATATTAACAATTATGGCAGAAGCTATTGACATCCGCGAATTGAATATCCGGATAGAACAACAAAGTGGATTCGTGCAGAACTTGGTGACAGGCATGGATCAGGTAATCGTAGGTCAGAAACACTTGGTAGACTCTCTACTCATTGGTCTTCTAAGTGATGGCAATATCTTGCTTGAAGGTGTTCCTGGATTGGCTAAGACTTTGGCCATCAAGACATTGGCACAGCTCATCGACGCCACATATAGCCGTATACAGTTTACGCCCGACCTCTTACCTGCCGATGTGACAGGTACGATGATCTACTCGCAGAAGGAAGAGAAGTTCCAAGTAAAACAGGGTCCTGTCTTTGCCAATTTCGTGCTGGCTGATGAAATCAACCGTGCACCAGCAAAGGTACAGAGTGCTTTGCTCGAAGCCATGCAGGAGAAGCAGGTGACCATTGGCAGCGAGACGTTCAATCTGCCTAACCCCTTCCTTGTGATGGCTACGCAGAACCCCATCGAACAAGAAGGTACTTATCCGTTGCCTGAAGCACAAATGGACCGTTTCATGCTGAAAGTCGTCATTGGCTATCCTACGATTGATGAAGAGAAGCGCATTATTCGCGAAAACATCCAGGAGTCATTGCCCAAAGTGTCGCCCGTAACGACGTCCGATGAAATTCTGAAGGCCCGTCAGGTCGTTCGCGAGGTGTATATCGACGAGAAGATTGAACAGTATATTGCTGATATCGTGTTTGCTACACGTTTCCCCGACCGCTACGGTCTGAAGGATATGAAGAACTTCATCTCATTTGGTGGTTCTCCCCGTGCTTCTATCAATCTGGCAAAGGCCGCCCGCGCTTATGCTTTCATCAAGCGTCGCGGTTATGTGGTGCCCGAGGACGTCCGTGCTGTGGCTCATGACGTACTTCGTCACCGTATCGGTCTTACCTACGAGGCCGAAGCCTCCAACATCACCAGTGAGGAGATTGTCTCGAAGATTATCAATAAGGTAGAAGTACCCTGATTTGACGATTGGACTATTTTGCTATTTGACAATTGCCGCCGCAATAAATAGTCAAATGATGAAATAGTGAAATAGTAAAATAGGAAGATGGAAACAAGTGAGATATTAAAGAAAGTACGGAAGATAGAGATCAAGGCACGTGGCCTGAGCTCAAACGTCTTCGCCGGGCAATATCATTCCGCCTTCAAGGGTAGGGGTATGGCCTTTTCGGAGGTGCGCGAGTATCAGTATGGTGATGATGTGCGTGATATCGACTGGAACGTGACTGCACGCTTCCACCGCCCTTATATCAAGGTGTTCGAGGAAGAGCGAGAGCTCACCGTCATGCTGATGATTGACGTCAGCGGTTCGCTCGATTTCGGTACGCAGCGTCAGATGAAGCGTGATATGGTCACTGAGATTGCTGCCACTATTGCCTTCTCAGCCATTCAGAACAACGACAAGATTGGTGTGGTGTTCTTCTCCGACCGTATCGAGAAGTATATCCCTCCCAAGAAGGGCCGCAAACATATCCTCTATATCATCCGCGAACTGCTCGACTTCCATCCGCAGTCGCACCGCACTGATGTGAAGCAGGCGCTGGAGTTTCTGACGAGTGTCGCCAAACGTCGTTGTACAGCCTTTGTGCTCAGTGACTTCTACGACCCGCAGGACTTCCTGCAACCCCTTCAGATAGCCAATCGCAAACACGATGTGGTCGCTCTGCAGGTGTACGACATTCGCGCCAAGGAGTTGCCCAATGTTGGTCTGATGCGTGTGGTGGACGCCGAGACGGGATACGAGCAGTATATTGATACGTCGAGCCGCCAGTTGCGTCAGGCTCACGAACGCTATTGGAAAAATTCTCAGGAGAAGTTAAGAGATACCATGTCGAAGAGCAATGTCGACTTGGTATCGATAGCTACCAACGATGATTATGTAAAGTCGTTGCTGATGCTCTTTAAACGCAGAAGTTGATGAAAAGGTTATTTGTATTTATATATCTGACACTCAGTGCTTTGCTTGTTTTTGCTCAATCTGGCATTCAAGCAAAGATTGATCCTATTGAGATGCTTATTGGCGAGCAGGCAACCGTCACACTGACCATTCCTGCAGACGATAATGCCACTATAGAATGGCCCCAACTGCAACCGCGTCAGATGCTCGTTCCTGGTGTCGAGATTATCGGAACACGTCATCCTGATACCCACACGATGCTCATCACGCTGACCTCGTTCGATGGTTCTCTCTATCATCTGCCCGCCTTCAAGGCGAAGGTCAATGGCAAGGAAATCAAGTCTGAAGATTTGGCCCTCAAAGTAGTAGAGGTTGAAGTAGATACCACCCAGCTCAATAAGATGTTTCCGCCGAAGGACGTACAGGATAACCCGTTTCAATGGAGTGACTGGAGTCTGTCTTTCTGGCTCAGCATTCTGCTTCTGCTGTTGATGGCTCTGACGTACTATCTCTACGTCCGTCTGCGTGCCGGCAAGCCCATCATCACACATATCAAGATAGTGAAGCGTCTGTTGCCCCACCAGAAGGCTATGAAGGAGATTGAACAGATCAAGGCCGACAAGATGGTAGCCTCCGAGAATCAGAAAGAGTACTATACCAAACTCACCGACACCCTGCGTCGCTATATCGAAGAGCGTTACGGTTTCTCAGCTATGGAGATGACCAGTTCCGAGATTATCGGGCGTCTGATGGCTTCCGGTGATGAGCAGAGCCTCACGGAACTCAGCCAGCTGTTTATGACGGCCGACCTTGTGAAGTTTGCCAAGTATTCGACGATGATTAACGAGAACGACCAGAACCTGGTGAACGCCATCGACTTCATCAATCAGACGAAGCTCGAGAACCAGCCTACCGAAGAGACCATCCGTCCGCAGCTCTCTGCCGAAGACCAGCGTTCCCAGAAGGAGCGCCGCCTCCTCAAGCTATTCATTACTGCTTTGACGGTAGGTGGTGTCGCCCTGTTCTGCTACATTATATATAATGTTTACATGCTTTTGTCGTAATGACGATATAACGTAATAACTTAGAAATGGAATTTGCCAATAAAGAATATTTGTTCCTGCTGCTATTGATGATACCATATCTCATTTGGTATCTGATGTACAGGAAGAAGAGTGAGCCAACGATGCGCATGAGCGACACGCGGGCCTATCGCTATGCCCCGCGTTCGTGGCGTGTAACGCTCATGCCCCTTCAACTGTTGCTCCGTCTGGCGGTCTTTACGTTGCTGGTATTGGTGCTGGCACGTCCTCAGACCCAGAACTCGTGGAAGAATGAGACGATGGAGGGCATTGACATTATGCTGGCTATGGACGTTTCCACCTCTATGTTGGCTGAAGACCTAAAGCCCAACCGTATTGAGGCCGCCAAGAAGGTTGCTGCCGACTTCATCATTGGTCGTCCTAACGACAATATTGGTCTGACCATTTTTGCCGGTGAGGCTTTTACGCAGTGTCCTATGACCACCGACCACGCATCGTTGCTCAATCTGCTGCACAATGTCCGTACGGATATTGCCCAGCGTCTCATTGAGGACGGTACCGCCATCGGTATGGGCTTGGCCAATGCCGTTAGTCGTCTGAAGGACTCCAAAGCCAAGTCGAAGGTCGTCATCCTGCTGACCGACGGCTCCAACAATCGTGGCGACCTCTCACCGATGACAGCTGCCGAGATTGCCAAGAGTTTTGGCATCCGCGTCTATACCATTGGTGTGGGCACCAACAAGGTGGCACCTTATCCTATGCCTGTAGCTGGTGGCGTACAGTATATCAATATCCCTGTCGAAATTGACACTAAGATGCTGAGCGACATTGCAGCAGCGACGGAGGGTGACTTCTATCGTGCTACCAATAACAAGGAGTTGCAGCAAATCTATAAGGAAATCGACAAACTCGAGAAGTCGAAGCTCAACGTCAAGAAGTACAGTAAGCGCTATGAGGCCTACCAGCCTTACGCCATTGTTGCTGTCATCCTCTTGCTGCTCGAAATCCTGTTACGTATCACCGTATTCCGCAAACTCCCATAAATCGTAAATGGTAAATCGTAAATGGTAAATCGTAAATTGTAAATAAGATGTTTCGATTCGAAGACCCCATATACCTCTATCTGTTGGCGGTGATTCCCGTTCTGGTCGTCATCCGCCTATTGATGGTTTTTCAGCAGAAGAAGCGTCTGCGTCGTTTCGGCGACCCATCATTGGTTCGCGAACTGATGCCAAACGTGTCGCGCTTCCGTCCTGCCGTCAAGTTCTACCTTTTGCTGACCGCCCTCGCATTGCTCATCGTGATGGTAGCTCGTCCGCAGTTTGGTACGAAGATATCGCACGAGAAACGTACGGGCATTGAGACCATCATCTGTATGGATGTCAGCAACTCGATGTTAGCGGAAGATGTGGCTCCCAGCCGTTTGGAACGTTCGAAGATGATGGTCGAGAACCTCGTCGACCACTTCACCAACGACAAAATCGGACTGATAGTCTTTGCGGGCGACGCCTTCATCCAGTTGCCTATTACCAGCGACTACGTCAGCGCGAAGATGTTCCTCAGCAGCATCTCGCCCTCGATGATTGCCACACAAGGTACTGATATCGCTACGGCCATCAATATGGCTGTTAACAGTTTTACGCAACAGGAGGGTGTCGGCAAGGCTATCATTGTCATTACCGATGGTGAAGACCATGAGGGTCGTGCCGTCGAGGCCGCCAAGGATGCTAAGGCCAAGGGCATGCGCGTCTATCTGCTGGGCGTCGGTTCGCCCAATGGTGCACCGATTCCGACCGGCGATGGCGAATACCTCAAGGACAATACGGGACAGACCGTGATGACTGGTCTCAACGAACAGATGTGCCGCGAACTGGCTCAGGCGGGTGGCGGTGCGTATATCCACGTGGACAACAACAGTAATGCCCAGCAGCAGCTCGATACCGAACTCGACAAACTGGCCAAGAAGGAGATAGAGAGCACCATTTATAGCGACTATGACGAACAGTTCCAAGCTGTTGGCATCCTCGTCCTCCTGTTGCTGATCCTCGAAGTCTGCATCATGGAGGTCAAGAATCCGCTCTTACGTCGCATTTCGCTTTTCAAACGAAATGCTAGTGAAAAGTGAATAGTGAATAGTGAAAAGATAAATTGAGATGAATATAAGAAAAAAAATACTGAACAGAAGATGGATATTGTTGATGGCATTATTCACTATTCATTGTTCACTGTTCATTAGCCCTGCAAGGGCGCAATCCGACCGCCAACTGGTGCGTAAGGGCAACAAACAATACCGCTTGGGTAACAGTGCCGAAGCCGAAGTGCTTTACCGTAAGGCAGTAGAGAAAAATTCCCGTAATCCGCAAGCCAACTACAATCTGGGCAATGCCTTGATGCTACAGCGCAAGGACTCGTTGGCTATCAGTCAGCTGGATAAAGCTGCCAAACTGGAGACCAATCCCATCCGTCGTGCACAGGCCTATCACAATATGGGTGTCATGTGTCAGCAGCATCAGATGTTCGGCGAGGCTATCGAGGCCTACAAAGAGGCGCTGCGCAATAATTCAACCGACAACGAGACGCGCTATAATCTGGCCCTCTGCAAGCGTCAGCAGCAACAACAGCAGCAGCAACAACAGCAGCAGAATCAGCAGAACAAGGACAACAAAGATAATAAAGAAAATAAAGATAATAAGGACAAGCAACAGCAAGACCAGCAGAAAAAGCAGGACGAGCAGCAGAAGAAAGACGACAAGAAGAAGCAGGATCAGCAGAAGCAGGACGAACAGAAGATGAATCGCGAGAATGCTGAGCAGATGCTGAATGCCGCCATTCAGGAAGAGAAGCAGACGCAGGAGCGTATGAAGAAGGCTCAACAGCAGGCTGGCAAGCGTGTGTTGCAGAAGAATTGGTAAAACGGGCTTCGCCCTAAATGATAAATAACAAATGATAAAGTGATGAAAAAAGCAACTAAACATACAATAAGGCATAGATGGATGATAATGATATCATTTATCATTTATCATTTATCATTTAGCCTCGTCGGGGCGCAGACCTTGACGGGCCGTGCACCCTCTCAGGTGGCTGTCGGCGAGCAGTTCCGTTTGTCGTACACTGTCAACACGCAGGATGTGCGTGGCTTCCGTGCAGGACGTATTCCTGATGCTTTCGAAGTCCTGATGGGGCCCAGCACCAGCACGCAGTCCAGTTTCCAGATGGTGAACGGTCATACGTCCAGCACGTCGTCGGTGACTTATACCTATATATTAGTGGCCAACAAGAACGGCTCGTTCACTATTCCTGCGGCCCACGTGGTGGCTGATGGCAAGAATGTCGATTCCAACGAACTGACGATTCGTGTGGCGGGTCAGGCGCAGTCGAGTGGGGGAGCATCGCCTCAGTCACACCGCCAACAGCAGAGTGGTTCCGACGAGTTACGTCCTGCGGGTAGTACCATTTCCGGCAGCGACCTCTTCATCAAGGTCAGCGCTTCGAAGCGTCACGTCATCGAACAGGAACCCATCCTCCTCACTTATAAGGTGTATACTCTCGTGGGGCTGACGGACCTCAGTGGTAAGATGCCCGACCTCAAGAACTTCTATACTCGCGAGATACCGTTGCCCCAGCAGAAGAGTTTTTCTGTCGAGATGTTGAACGGACGTCCCTATAAGACGGTGACGTGGAGCCAGTATGTCATGTTTCCGCAACAGTCCGGCAAACTCGAAATACCCAGTATTACGTTCAACGGCATCGTCGTCCAGCAGAACCGCAACATAGATCCCTTCGAGGCTTTTTTCAACGGTGGTTCGGGCTACGTAGAAGTGAAGAAACAGATTAAGGCACCGTCCATCACCATCGATGTCGACCCGCTGCCTACGCGTCCGGCTAACTTCTCAGGCGGTGTGGGCTCGTTCAACATTTCGGCACAGATTGACAAGACTGAGGTAAAGGCCAATGATCCCGTCAAGCTTCGTGTCATTGTCAATGGTACGGGCAATATGAAGCTGCTGAAACAACCCGACGTCAAGTTCCCCAAGGATTTTGACAAGTACGATGCGAAGGTCACCGACAAGAGCAAACTCACTGCCAACGGCTTGGAGGGTTCTGTCATCTACGATTTCCTGGCCGTACCCCGTCATGCAGGCAAGTTTGAGATACCGCCCATCGAATATACCTACTACGACATCAACACCTACCAGTATAAGACGCTGACCACCGAAGGATTCACGCTCAACGTGGCGAAGGGCAGTGGTGGCAACGTTAGTGCCTATACCGCACAGGAGGATATCGAGCTGCTCAACAGCGACATCCACTTCATTCATACTGGCGACACGCGTCAGCACGCAGCAGGCGACTTCTTCTTTGGTTCTACCGAGTATTGGGTCATCCTCTCGTCGTTGCTGGCAGCCTTTGTGGCGTTGCTGGTCATCTTCCGCCGTCGTGCCATTGAGAATGCCAATATCGTGAAACAGCGTGCCGGACGTGCCAACAAGGTAGCCGTGAAGCGCTTGAAGCAGGCTAATAAGCTGATGAAGAGCGGACAGTCTGGTGCTTTCTACGACGAGGTGATGCGTGCGCTCTGGGGTTATGTGAGCGACAAGCTCAATATGCCTGTCGAACAGCTCTCACGCGAAAACATCAGTCAGCAGCTTGCCAGTCACCAGGTCAGTGACGAGGTCGTCCAGCAGTTCCTCTCGGCTCTCGACGAGTGCGAGTTTGCCCGCTATGCACCGGGCGACGCTACGGGTAATATGAATAAGGTTTACGATACGGCACTGAGTGCCCTCACGCAGATGGCGTCCATGTTGAAAAATGGAAATAATCGAGGAATGAGGAATAAGGAACGAGGAACGAGGAATGATTCGTTCCGGCTTATTTTGCTCATGACTATTCTCCTTCCTCTTTCCTCTTTCCTCGTTCCTCGGACTTACGCGGCTACTAAGGCCCATGCCGATAGCCTGTATACTGCCGAACGCTATCAGGAGGCAGCCCAGCAGTACGAACAGTTGTTGAAACAAGGCGAAAGTGCCGACCTCTACTATAATCTCGGCAATACCTACTACCGTATGGACGATATCACGCATGCCGTCTTGGCCTACGAGCGTGCGCTGTTGCTGTCGCCGGGCGATGCCGACGTGCGCTTCAATCTGCAGATGGCGCGTTCGAAGACCATCGACAAGATTGTACCTGAGTCCGAGATGTTCTTCGTCACGTGGTACCGTTCGCTGGTACGTATGATGAGCGTCGACGCATGGGCCCGTATGGCTCTTGTCTCGCTGGTGTGCGCTATGCTTCTCGTCTTGGTCTATCTCTTTGCCCAGCGCATCTGGCTGCGCAAGGTGGGCTTCTTTGGCGGTGTGCTGTTCTTGGTGGTGTTCCTTGCTGCCAACGTCTTCGGTTTCCAGCAACAGCAGTCTCTGCGTCATCGTACGGGAGCCATCATTATGCGCTCGGCAGCTAATGTTAAGAGCACGCCGTCGGCAAACGGCACCGATCTCTTCATCCTTCACGAGGGTACGCGTGTCGACATCATCGACGACACCATGCGCGACTGGCGCGAAATCCGCGTGGCCGACGGCAAGTCGGGCTGGATAGAGGTCAAAGACATTGAGGTCATTTAGTCGTAATAACGAAAATCCCGAAAATCATGGAAGAAATCATTCAGTTCGACAAGCACCTGCTGCTGATGCTGAACGGCAGCGAATCTGCGTTCCTCGACTGGGTTGTGATGACCCTCACCGACGCCAAAACGTGGATACCGCTCTACCTGTCGCTGCTCTACGTGGTCATCAAGACCAACCGCAACACGCGTGCTGTACTTTTGATAATGGCGGCAGCAGGGCTCTGCGTCCTGTTGGCAGGCACCATCGACGACGAAATCGTCAAACCCCTCGTAGCACGCTGGCGTCCCACGCACGACCCGCAGATAGGCTCGCTGGTCGATGTTGTCGACGGCTATCGTGGCGGCAACTACGGCTTCTTCTCGGCCCACGCCTCCAACACGTTCTCCATAGCGCTGTTTTTCTCGCTGCTCATGCGTCAGCGCCTGCTCACCATCGGTCTCGTTCTGTGGTCGCTCACCAACTGCTGGACGCGTATGTATCTCGGTGTCCACTATCCGGGCGACATCACTGTCGGACTCCTTTGGGGCGCCCTCGTGGGCTACACTGTCTACCGGCTCTATTGTCGCGTGACGACACCAGCCCGTTACGAACGACGATTGACCTATATTCCGCTTTGTGTGCTCTCACTATCAGTGGTTTACGCACTCATCCAGGCGGCCGTTATCTGTTGTTAGGCATACACTTGAAAACGCTCCGAATGCTAAAAAAACGAAAATTAATACCGTTTGCGTATCAGTTTTCGCTTTTTTTTCCTATCTTTGTGCTCATGAAATATCAAAAAACAAGGTTAAATCTAAAACTTTAAGCAAAGATTATGGAAAAAGAACTCATTGCTCAGTGCGAGGCACGGGCTAAGGAATGGCTCTCTCCGGCCTTTGACGAGGAGACACGTAAGGACGTTCAAGCTATGTTGGACAACCCCGACAAAACTGATCTCATCGACGCATTCTATCGCGACCTGGAATTCGGTACAGGTGGTCTGCGCGGCATCATGGGTGCTGGTACCAACCGCATGAACAAGTACATCGTGGGTATGGCCACACAGGGCTTTGCCAACTACATCCTGAAGGCATTCCCCGGCAAGCAGTGCTCGGTGGTTGTCGGTCACGACTGCCGCAACAACGGTCGTATGTTTGCTGAGTCTGTAGCCGATATCTTCTCGGCTAACGGCATCAAGGTCTATCTCTTCGAGAGCCTGCGTCC
>JAEEGL012046620.1_pt1 | contig 13975 bp, 5 predicted proteins | sample 9134231 | NCBI WGS metagenome assembly JAEEGL01 (sample SAMN16246548, study PRJNA631951) | gut metagenome | biome: gut microbiome; feature: rumen; material: fiber-attached | host: Bos | place: Iran: Karaj | collected 2018-10
GGATGATGCTGTCGCAGCCCATCGAGGAGGTGAAAACCTGTTCATAGTCTCCGCTCTCGTAGTAAGTGCTGTCATTCCAGGTGAAGGAATCGGCACAGCCACTGTACTCGATGGGGTTGGGGTTGACAATGCGGTCGGTGATGGTAAGTGTTAGGTCAATGATGCTGTCGCAACCTCCAGGGATGGGCACCAGGATTTGGTCTGTGTAAATGTCAGGGTGGTCAATGGTAATGTTGAAGCCATGCTCGTTGTAGATAAATGGTTCGTCCTGCCAGCAAAGGGTTTCGTTGTAGGCGGCATAATAGCCGGGCAAAGCAGTGATGTATACAAACAGGCTGTCTTTGTAAACCGGATGGACCGCGTTTTCGATTTCGGCACCCAAAACAGTGTCGTTGGTAATCATCACATTGAATCCATGTTCCGTATAAAGATCGCCTTTGCAAATCTCGCTATATTCTGTGATCGTTTTTGTTCGTGTGTCGACAAAGTAATGTGAGACTTCGCTCGATTTACTTCCATCCCCTTTAGCAGTGGCCGTCAGTACGACTTCATAGATGCGCTTTTCGGCGTAGGTGTGGTCAACAGGATTTTGTGTGCTAGTGGTACCGTCACCAAAATCCCATTGGATGGATGCATTCTCCAGATTGGTTTCGGCTTCAAAAGTGATAGAGGCATCAGGACAATACTCATAAGTGCCCTGTTTGGGGACGAAAGTTTCGTTCATGGTGACTCTCGTACTGAGGTCGATAGCTTTCGAACCTACCATGTAAGCATAGCCTTTGGCGTTTCCAAAGCCATAGACGTGAGCATTGAACCCACCAAAACATTGAAGGTTGTGTACACCATGTTGGATGTTCTGCCGAGTGAAACTATATAGATTGGATCCATTGACGCTTTCGAATTGCTCGGCAGGGATGGGACTACCATCCAGTATCACGGTGCCAATATCATTGTTGCTGACGATGATATTCACATAGTGGTTGTCAATATCGGCATAAGTGGCGTTATGGAATGTGGAGAATGTGATTTCATCGATACGTTGCTCAATGGGGGCAATCCACACCACTGAAGGGTCACCGATGTTGTTTCCACCCCGTGTGATGTTGTATAGATAGACAGCAGCCGGGCCTGAGGTCTCGATGAAACAAGAATGTTCTTGGCTTGGCAATTCGAACGTGTATGATTCGTTGGCTTGCAGGGTGACCAACACTTGTCCATTCTTGAGGACAGTATTGTTGTCACTCGCAGAAGTTACTTTCACATAATCTTTCTCCCGCTCTATTGAACTGGTCGCCACAAATTTTCTTCCCCACGACTGCACGGGCATGGCTTGCTCGAAAACGTGGTCAAAACTGCTTCCGTTCCGAGGAACAGCAGTTAGTGTGTTACCATTGAAAACAGCAATGGGTTTGTTGTTACGAGCTGTGACTTTTGTGCCGCTCAAATCACGTTGGTTATTATCTTGAGTATTGTCAGAACGCACTTGGTAGGCCTGCCCTTTATTGAGGCTTACGGTGATGGTCTGCCCAGCCGCGTGCCCGTCTAATGTTTTGACAGAAGGGATGATATCTATTACAGTGCTGTTCTCAGTGGCCACGATGAGGAACGCACTGGTTTGGTTCTGTTTTTGGTAGGGCTGTCCTGGTGAATTAGATTGATCGTAGGTTTGAATGATGTATTCGTCAGCCAAACTCTGTATGGGAAGCACATAGGATGCATCGAAAGAAAGGTATGCTATGTTGGTGCAAAAGACTGATACAGTATCATTGGTGACAATCTGCAAGCCTTTGTTTTGTACTTGTTCAGACGTGCCGTCAATGTAGGCTTGTTCCTCAGGTATTTCTACGGTTGTGATGGTGTTTGCGTTCACTGTAAAACTTGTAGCCCATCCCGTTTGTGGATTGGTGATGGTGCCGCTGCAATCGCGCTTTCCACTGAAAAGCAATTGGGTAAGAATCCAGTTCCCATCATTTGGAGCACCGGGATGGCGCTTATGCCCATTGGTCATGAACGATACCCAGAAATCAGTACCTTGTGTGGAAACGTTTTGAGCAAATGAAGCGGAAGTGATGGAAAAGAATACCGCAAAAATCAAAATGGTAAACTTGGATTGTTTCATGGCGTTGGATTTTTTGGGTTGAAATTATTCCGCTAAAATACAAAAAATTCCGTTTAAACAATGAAAATTACCTATAAATTTTCACTTTTTTTGTCAAAACCTTGTTTTGTCCTGTCGCCACGAAGAAATAGAGACCTTCGGCCAATGAATTGGGTTGGTACGGAACGGAATAGGAACTTGCATCGCTAATAATCTGGAACTGGTCAATCAATGTGCCATGCAGGTCATAGACTTTGAGGTCGATTTTTCCAGTCATGTTGACGAAGTTGAGCGTCATTTTCCCATTGTTAGGGTTGGGTATGACGTTGAAGTCAGAAAGAGAAATGTTTTGTTCGTCAATGTCAAGGAAGGAAGATTTGAGGTAGAATTTGCATTGTTTGCTTCCGCATCCATTGCTCATGGTGGCGGTAAGTATCACATAATCATCATCGTGCTCGGCAACGTAGACGGTGCATTCACTGTAGTATTTTCCATCGGACACTTTGGGTGTGGGATCGTACTCAATGGACCAGGAGGGTTTGCTTATGGTCCAGTCGCAATGTGTCCATGGGCATTCCGTCTCATTGTGTTCGCTTTCCTTTACTTTGAAGGTGTATTGGAAAGAGAAGAACTCAGTGTTGGTGACCACAGCAACCGTATCGGCGTCGGCATTGGGAAGACCAAATACAATTGCACCTGGTGTAGTACATTGGATTTTCTCAGGGTTAGGGGTGTATGCCAGTTTCAAGTCAAGATACACAATGCTGTCGCACCCTAAGGAGGTGGTAAACTCTTTGGAATAGAATCCTGTCTCAGAATACTCGGTATCGTACCAGATGTAAGAATCGCAATCAGGATGATATAGCGTGTCACCCTGAATAAGCCCTCCAACCTCTAAGTGACATGTGACAATGCTGTCGCAGCCATTTGGAGTGGAGTAGGTGTGGACAATATCTTCGGTTTCGGTGTAAGTAGTATTGTCCCATATGAATTCACTGCATGTGACGGTGTCAAATTCATAGGTGATTTGGTTGTCTACGATAAGGTGCAGGGAGATAATGCTGTCGCAGCCATCTATGGTTTGCAGATTGAGTTGCCGGTCGTAGATGCCAGGTTGGTCGTATACGAAACTGAAACCATGTCCGTCATACACGCCAGGTTGTCCATGCCAACAGCGGCTGTCATTAAAGGGGATGTGGTAGTTGGGATGAGAGGTAATGTAAACCAACACTGAATCTTGACATACGCCATGTAAGGGGTTGTCTTGCAGGCGGACCAGAATGGTATCGTTGTTGATGTGTACATTGCTAAAACCAAAACCTGAGTATAGTTCACCTGCGCAAACTTCGTCGCTTTCAGTAATGTATTGTTGCCTAGTGTCAACTATGAAATTGGTGGTGTTGCTTGACGAACCTGTACAACCGCCTTCATTGGTTGTAATGGCCAACGAGACATTGTAGGTGCGCCTTTCATTATAGATGTGTGCCACTAGATTTTGATTGCTGGTTGTGCCGTCGCCAAAATCCCAAAGGAGGTTGTATTCAGGTATGTTGACTTCTGCATGAAAAATGATGGGCTCATCTGGACAATATGAAAAACTCTCATTGGGTAGTATAACCTCATTGTTAAGGGTGAGACTGGAACTAAGGTTGATGGCATTTGAACCGACTAGATAGGCATATCCCTTGGCGTCACCAAAACCATAAACATGGGCATTAAAGCCGTTGGCACAGGAAATCCTATGGACATCGTGCGAAATGTCCATGCGTGTATAACTATAATCATGGTTGCCATTGACTTGGGTGAAGAGCAAGGGAGAGATCTGTTGTCCATCGAAATACACATTCGCGATGTCTTCAGTGTTGACGATGATGTTGACGCTGTGTGTGTCGATGTTGATGTCTGGATGGTCAAAAGTGGAGAAAGTCACATCATTGATGCGTTGCTCCACTGGGGCTATCCATACCATTGAGGGATCACCCAAAAACCGGTCATAGCTTGAGTTGTTGTAAAGGTAAACAGCACTGGGCTGAGTGGCTTCTAAGAAACAAGAACCTTGTGCTTCATACATGTCGAAAGTGTATGACTCTCGAGCCCCTAAAGTGATTAGAGGGGCACCATTTATGGTAACTACGTTATTGTTGGCACTTGATGTGATTTTGATGAAGTCGCGGTTGCGATTTCTTGAGCTGGTCACAACAAATTTTTTGCCCCACGATCGCAAAGGCATGGCTTGTTCAAACACATGGTCGTAACCATTGCCTTGGTTGAAGGGTATGCAAGTGACAGTGTTACCGTTGAAGACGGCGATACGCTTACAGTCGGCTGCAAGGATATGGGTGCCGCTTAGGTCGCGTTGTACACCTGTCCGGACTGACCTGAGGTGATAAGTCTCACCTGCGTTCATTGTGATGGTGAAGGTTTCGTTGGCAGGTCTTCCACCTAATGTGGGACAGTTAGGCGTAATTTCAATCTCCGTGTTGTCTTCTGTGGCTACGATGAGGAAAGCACTGGTTTCGTTGTTGTAGACATAGGCATTGGTGCTACCACCGCGTGATTGGTCATAGCTCTGGATGTAATACTCATCGCCTAAGCTCTCAACGGGGAGTACGAATGAAGCATCGAAGGAAACATAGGCAATATTGGTGCAATAGACCGAAATGGTGTCGCTTGACTCCACTTTGAGGCCTTTCTGTGCAATGGTTTCATAGAGACTCCCATTGTGGTAACCTTGAGTTTCTGGTATTTCTACGATAGTGGTGTTGTTGGCACTTACGTTGAAATCGGTCGCCCATCCTGTCAATGGGTTGGAGATGGAGCCTGAACAATCACGTTTGGCACTGATGAGGACCTGATTGATCACCCAGCCGCCCATGTCATGATCCTTGAACCCGTTGTGCATGAACGAGAGCCAAAACTCTTTGCCCTGTGTCGATGAGTTTTGCGCTTCCAATGGCAAGACAAGGCAACCTAAAATGAATAATATGAATACTTTTTTCATCATAATAACTTACTTTGTCTTATTAGTTGTTATTATTATTGGTTTTCTAACTCATACACAAAACTCCCAATTTCTAACTTCAACTTTAAACTCTAAACTCTAAACTCAATCATACTCTCCCCACTTCATACAAGCACCCTTAAGCTGCTTCTTGATGGGCAACATGAAAGTCAGAGTGGCATGGGCATCGGTAGTGTAGCGTAGATAGTTGAACTCGTTGTTTTCTACTTCTCCTTTTTTGAAGGTGGGCAGGCCATTCATGTTGGCCGATACGTCAAACTTGAAGAGAAAATAGTAATTGCTCGTGTTGATCCTGAAGAGGGAGCCAAAACCGATTGTGGCACCAACATTGAATAGCCGGTAAGTGGATCGATTGAAAGGCACGGTATTGCTACTAGTGGAAATATGCGTGTTGTTCGCGTCATTCTTATAGTATGAATTGGTATAGGTCATTTTAGCTGTGGTGTCGGGTAGCAAGTAGGAAACGCGTGGCGCAGCGAAAACATAGGGGACAATGTTTTTAGAGGATAGGCCAATATAGTAGGTGATGGGCACGTATGCCTCAATGGCATGGTAGTTGGCCTTGAATCCCTTGACGATACGACCATAGTTGATTTGGGAAGCTGTGTTATCCCATTCGATGGGGAAGTGGTCGTCCACAAAACCTAGCTGTATGCTGTGCTTGGCATAGACCACATTCAGTCCTACCGAAAGGTTGCTTTTCAGCATACGCTCCACACCAATGCCGCCAAAATAACCCAAACTATTGGTGATGGTGTCAAAAACATTGTAGTTCTTCAGAAACCAGCTGGAGGATTCACGGCTGTGGAAATGCAACCATGTGGTGAGGTTGCCACCACCTAGGATACCGACGTTCCACTTGGCGTCGTTCGATTCAACTCGGTCACGAGGTGAGGTAAGAGGTTTCTTGAACTGTTGCGCCGTAGCAGTGAGAGTTAATAAAACAAAGGATGCTATAAAAAGCAATTTGATTCGGATGACAGGTAGCTGTTTCATATTTTTATTGTGCTAAAACGGAAGAATATGCTTGTTCGTTAAAATGTTTTTTGGAACGTTGGGTCATAAAGCAAAGTTCTGTTCGAATTAAAAATCATAATGTCATGGATTCCTGGCTGACCTCCATTTCCTGGAGCTGCATCAATTAACGAAGAGTTGGCAGGGTCATAGCTTTCAATACGTACACCCCATTGGAACTCTTCAACACCTTCATCACCCATCTTGCCAGACAAAATGACGCTTTCACGCCGTGAGTTTATGGTCAGAAGTAGAATGTTACTATAATTGGAAAAAGGCTTCCACGTTTGATGGAAATAGGCGGTAAAATAGTCATCGTGCCCCATAATGAAAATACTATCTACAGCAGTTGCATAGTATATAATTTCCCCATTATAATATTGACGTTCAAAATAATGTGATTCTGCAATGCATCGGTGAAGGTTTTCAAACATAAAAGCGTTGAAGTTGCATAGGCATTCTTTGGGCCAAGTCTCTTCATTGTCAAAATTATATGCCCCATTAGGGTTCGATTTAATCAATGTATGTAACATAATGGAGTCTGGTAAACTGAAACATACGTCAATTCTAGGTGGATTGTCACCAAAATGCAGATAAGGTCCCATAGCGGCAATCAAGTCGGCAGGCATCACCTCATCAATGCTGGGAATGGATTGTATGGCATAGTCGTTGCCGAAACGAGCTTCGTAGTGGTATTTGACACGTCCGTTGTCAAGGTCTTTTTCCTCTAAGCAGAATTTGTAAATAGGATCAGTAGATGTCCCTACGCCATTGCGCACCCAATTAATAAAGGTGTAGCCGTTCGTGGGTGTAGCTGTCAGAATGATAGTGTCTCCAGCCTTAAAACTTGATACTGTATCTGACGGGTTGAGACGAATAATTGAATATACAGAATCTGTTACTCTTCCTCTATCGAGTGTAATGGAGCCGCCTTCTACAGGGACTTTATCAACGGAAAACGGTTTTCCATTATGACTAAAGGATTCGGGAAAAAGCTCTTCAACTTTGCTGCATGAGGCGCAAAAGACGGCCGCGAGGCCAGTTAATAACAAAAGACCCAGTTTTTTATTCATTGTTTGAATCGGATTTTAAATATTATTGAATGATGACGACTTTTTTAGTGAATACTCGACTGTTGTTGGTAAAGGCAAAGAGATAAATGCCTTCGGCATGTTGCTTCATAGTATAATCATAGCTGTAGAGACTTGTGCTGACATGGGTTTCGAAAGCGTCAATCTGGTTGCCGGTCATGTCGAACACCTTGACAGAAGTCAATCCTTCCATGTCCACAAAGTTGATGCGCATCTGTCCATTGTTGGGATTAGGCACGATGCTGACTTTGGCAGCTGCCGAGTTGCTCTCGCCAATGCCGAGGAAGGAGGACTTGAGGTAGAATTTACTTTGTTTGCTGTCGCAGCCATTACTCATGGTGGCTGTAAGTATCACGTAATCATCGTCATGTTCGGCTACATATACCCTACATTTGCTATAATAGAATCCGTTTGATTGTCGCTCTGTAATGGTGTCGCCAATGTTCCACGAAGGCTTACTAATGTCCCACTTGCAAGTGTTCCAAATGCATTCGCTGTGTCCTATTTCTTCAACCTGAAAGTCGTATTCGAAAGAGAAGAACTCGGTGTTGGTGACGACAGCAAGGGTGTCGGCATCGGAATCAGGGGCACCAAAGACTACTGCATTCTCAGTGGTGCATACCATTTTGGATGGCTCAGGGGAGTATTTCATGTTCGTAACAGTGACGACCATGGCGGTGTCGCAACCATGTGTGGTTTGTCCATCGGGGTAAGTTTCGTTGGGGAAGCTGTAGGTTCCGTTTTCCTTGAAATACAAGGTGTTTCCAAACCAGTCGAATGGGATGGAGTCGCATCTATAGTCGGGGTGGCTTTCGTTGATAACAATAGAACCATCCACATGGTGATGGTTGACCGTGACCGAGACGGTTTTCTGCTGACTTTCAGTGGTTATGTTGTCGGTTACGGTGCAAGTGTATGTGATGGATTGTGTCGGTGTGGCAACAGGGTTGCTGATATTGGTGGCGCTAAGGCCTGTGGTAGGTGCCCAAGAATAACTGAAATTCCCTGAACCACCATTGGCCATGACCTGCAACTGTGTGCTTTCGCCTTCGCAAAGAGCGTTTGGAGAGGCAACGGCATCAACATTTACGGGACTGGTGCCGATGTAAACGAAAACCGTGTCGGAGCTGATACATTCACCTTGAGGGTTGGTAACGGTAAGCACATATCGCTGGGTGTCAAATAAAGTTACTGTTTCGGTGTTTTGGCTGTTCGAATTCACCACCATACTAGCGGGTTCCCAGTGATAGTTGAAGCCGCTACCGCCCCCCGTTCCGCTTAATTGAGCCGTTAGGCCAGGATAAGGTAGGCTTTGGTCGGGCCCCGCATCGGCAACAGGCTGTACGTTGACGGTTACGGTTTGGGTGATTTCACCAGGACAGGTGCCGTCTTCCGCCGTTACGGTAAGCGTCACCTGATAGGTACCTGCTTCAGAGTAGGTGTGATCGACGTTTTGGCCACTTCCGCTGTCGCCGTCACCGAAATCCCAATCATAGTTGGCCACATTCGCTCCCGAGGCCAAGCCTGTGAACTCGGTAGCTTCTCCTTGGCAAACTGTAGTGGCGGTGAAGCTTGGCGTGGGCTGTTGGTAAACATTCACCTCAGTTGTAGCTGGGGTGGTTTGTGTACCTACTGTAGTGATAATAGTGTAAACACCAGCCATGGCCAGAGTGCAGTTTTCACGAGTGGGATGGGGCTCGGTGGAAGTCCATCCGTCAGGACCTGTCCATAGGTAGGTTGCATTGGGTTGTTCGTTGATGTGTAGTTGAATGGTCTCGCCTTCGCAATATGGGCCATCGTTGCTAGCGAAACCCGGCATGATACCACAGTCGGTCTCACCGTCACCATCGTATTTTTGGAAAGTAATGTAACCATCGCTACCGCTATAGTTGGTGATAAGCAGGATGTAGTATTGTCCAACTTGTCCGTTCACCACGTGAGCATACTCATAATGTCGTGCATCAAAACTACAGTCATGAAGATTGCCAGAAGGATAGAAATTGGCGTTTGTCGTGTTGTTGGGGCAATCGGAGCAATCTGCACTCAGCAAACCCTCTTCTCCTGCTTGTGTCGGACAAGGATCAGTCTGATTGCTGAAAGGTCCCCAAAGCGCGAAGTCGACATCGAAAGAAGCTTCAATCAAGATGGTGATGTTGCCCGCTACACCTATTCTCATATAGTACCAGAAAGAATGCTTGTTGGTTGGAGAGTTACCTAAGCATCCGTAGTTAGGTCCTGACCATGAATATCCACTATTCAAGGCGGGAAAATTGTAAACATCAGATGTACAGAAAGGCTCTGCATCCATACAATGATTGGCACGGTCAAGATGGTCAGAAATCAGGAAATTGTAATATTCATTACTTATATTATGTGCCCATGAGTTGAAGATTTCCCTAAACTCCTCTTTTGGTAACAATGATGCTTCTTCGTATTCTTCTCTAAGTGTTGTTCTTAGGTAATCAAATTCGGCATAAATCGGGATGTCAGCATGTTGGTTGTTGGGTCTGATAAACAATTCACCAGAGTGATCGGTTGGGTTACAAATCCAGATGTCACTCGTGGCAAGGGCAGACGCTAACTGAACACGTTCCTCCACGTTTTCGATCTCAAAAACGTTGAAAAGGAATCCGTTTTCATATTCCCTAATTTGAGCCCAAATCCTTGAAGGGATTACCGCCAATAATAGGGCTAAAATAATCGTCTTAGCGAATCTTTTCATGGTAGGTGAGTTCTTGTTTTGTGTTTTTATAGTGTTTATCGAATTTTGACCATTTGTTATGACTTGGTATATAACTAGATGCTTACGGATATTATTGTGTTGTCACTTTCAATGGATAACCACCACTTTCTTGGTAAGCACTCGGTTGTTGTTTGAAACGACAAAGAAATAGATGCCTTCAGCATACTTTTTCATATTGTAGTCGTAGTTGTAGCGGTTTGAGTTGATGTTTGTTTCGAAAGCGTCAATTTGGTTGCCAGTCATGTCAAATACCTTGACGGCAGTGCGTCCTTCCATGTTCTCGAAGTCGATGTGCATTTGCCCGTTATTCGGGTTGGGCACGATGTTGACATTGGCTGACGCATATTCGTTTTCGTCAACGTCAAGGAAGGATGATTTGAGGTAGAATTTGCGCACTTCGCTGCCACAGTCGTTGTTGATGGTAGCGGTGAGTTCAACGTGTTCGTTTTGGCGGTCAGCTACATAGACCGTGCATTCGCTGTAATACTTTCCATTGAGAGACAAAGCAGGTACTGGGTTGAACTCGGTGGTCCATGAAGGCTTGCTGATAGTCCAATTGCAGGATTCCCAAACACATTCGCGGTTGGTTTCCTCAACGAAGAAGGTGTATTGGAAGGAGAAGAACTCGGTATTGGTGACCACAGCGATAGTGTCGCCAAAAACGATGGCTGAAGCATCAGAGCACATGATTCTGTCTGGATGTGGGGTGTAATGCATGTCTTCAATGCGGTAGGTCTGTTCGCGGTAACAGCCTTCATCGGTCAGACCCGTAAAGGTATACACTGTGTTCGCCGTGAAAGTGGTGTCTTGTCCAAACCATGATACAGGTATTTCATCGCAAACTCCAGAGTAGGATTTCTCATCAAGAATGGATTGCGTGTTGATGGTCAGATTCAGTTTGTATTCTTGTTGGCAGGGGAATGGTGCCAATGAAACGTAATGATAGTAGCTGTCGGATTCCGTATAGGTTTGTCCCGTCATCGGCCATGTGTAGCTGTCGCAGGTAACCACGTCTTCAACAATGGTTTCCGGAATTTGTTGGAAATGCAGGTCGAGGCGGAAGATACCGTCGCAATTGGCAGTGGCAAGCGTGTCTGTGTAGAAACCTTCTTCGGTATATGTAATAGTAGTATTGGCTTCAGGAATGTACCAATCATACGATGGTGTGGTTTCGTAGCACCTGTATACTTGTTGGATAGGAGGCATGTAATAGTCGTTAACCTCAATCTCTACCCAAACAGTGCTGTCGCATCCATGGATGTCTTCAAGATGGAAGATGTGTAATCCAGCATAAAGCGGAATTTCGTATGGGTCTTCTTCATAGTAGTAAGGCAGTTGTTCAGGGCAAAGGCTGACGGGATGCTCGGTGACTTCGTTTTCAGGCCAGACCGTCAGTTCAAGCCTTACGATACTGTCGCAGCCGTGAATGGTTTGGTCATGATACAATGTCTGGGTGGTAGTGTTGTAGGTGGTTCCATAGAAATTATAGCTTTCACCAGAGCAGATGGCCGCTTCTATTGTGGTTTCGTCATACGTAGGATAATGGCGCAGGTGCAGGGTAATGGTGCTGTCGCAGCCATGTATGGTTTGGGTGAGGAACTCGTAGTCATTTTCGTCGCTGTAGCTTTGTCCATGCCATTCATATAAATCGCCTGGGCAGATGTAATGGGTTTCCTCACTGAAACCAGCGTGGTGGACAACGACAGTAACTGAGGCAGTGGCAGTCTGATTTGTCTGTGGATTGGTAACGGTGCAGGTGTAGGTGGTGGTTTGTGTTGGAGAGGCTACTGGATTGTAGATGTTGGGGTTACTGAGGCCCGTGGTGGGAGTCCACGAATAAGTGCTGTTGCCCATGCCGCCGCCTGCACTAGCTGTCAGTTGGGTGCTGTTACCGGCGCAAATGGAGGCAGGACTGGCACTGGCCGAAACGGTCAAGGCACCGCCCTCAATGTGGATGGTCACTTGGTCGGTACCGGAGCATTGGCCTTGCGAGTTGGTGACGGTGAGGGTGTAGGTTTGATCCTGCGTCAAAACCACGGTCTGCGTGTTTTGGGAGTTGGGATTGGTTACCATGTTGGCAGGTTCCCAGTGGAAGTTGAAAGTTCCAGCGCCGCCCGAACCACTAAGTTGTGTTGAAGTATTGAATGGAATGGTTTGGTCTGGACCTGCATTGGCATTAGGTTCGGCATATACAACAACGGATTGGGTCTTAGTGCTGGTACAGTGCCCGTTGCCGCACGATACTGTGAGAGTGACGGAATAGGTGCCAGCATTGGCGTAAGTGTGTGAAGGATTTTGTTGTGTCGAGGTTTGCCCGTCACCGAAATTCCATTGGTAGCCTGTGATTTGCTGTCCACTTGGGTTGGTGGTGGAGGTGCTGGTGAATTGGGTGGGATTGCCTTGGCAAACGGTGGTGAAGTTAAAGTTGGCGGTAGGTTGGGGGTAGATGACCACCTCTGTAGTGGCACTGTTGGTAGCACCACCAAGGGCGATGGTGCAAGTGTATGTGCCTGCCATGTCCATGGTGCAGTTTGGACGAGTAGGATTCTGCTGAGTGGAAGTGAATCCTCCGGGTCCTGTCCAGCTATAAGTGGCGCCTGCTTGTCCATTAGCGGTCAAATGTATGGTTTCACCCACGCAATAGGGACCATCGTTTTCAACCAATGGGGGCAAAATGCCGCAGTCGGTTTCACCAGGGCCACTACCTGCGACTTTAGAGAATGTCACTGTTGTCGAACCAGATGAATATCGCGTAATGACTAAGAGATAATATTGTCCAACCTGGGAATTTGCAGGGATGGTGCATTCTTGAACGCTGTTATATGGTGAGTCGCAGTCAATAATTTTGTCAGAGGTCAGTTGGCTTGTGCAAGGTGTAGTTGGATCTGAAAAAGGACCCCATGCGCAGAAGTCCAAATCATTGTTATTGCTGTTGGTAATTTGGATAGTGAAGGTGCCTGCAACGCCTATCTTCATGTAAAACCAATATGGTGGTCTGGCTGTATAGGGTGTCATGCATCCGTAGTCAGGGCCAGATTCACATGATCCACTGACACTGGCATCTATATAGAAACTGACAACATCTGTCGTACAGAATGGATCTGCAGTGGCACAGGTTTGGTTGCCATCTCGATGAGGTGGGTTTTCGATGAGTAACTGTTTGAAAAGCAACACAAAAAGATCTTGAGGCAAACGCTCTTTCCAAAATGTGAAAGTAGCGCCTTGCGTTTCCTTGTCAGCCGATGAATATGCATGAAAATCATCGTCTACCATGGCTCTCATGCCATCGTAATAGGCTTGAAACTGTTGGTCGTCAAGATTGGCAGTTGATGATAGCAGTACTGAGCCCTCTTCTTCGTTTATGAGATATGAGATGTTATCATCATGGGCAATAGTAGAAAGCAAGCAATACCGATAATCTGGATTACTGATAGTGGCTAACTCAATTTCTATGATGCTGTTTTTTACAGTTTGTCCGAAATGTCTCATGGGTATCACCAGAAGCAGAACAGCGAAAACTACGGCTTTTGCAAATGTATTCATTACGATGTTTTTTTGTGTGGATATTCTATATTATTAGCTCCCTATACTCCTGGGAGTATAAAAAAGCGCGTAAAAATACGCACTTTTTTGGAATTAAGAAGCATTTTTCTCCAAAAAATCAAAAAAAGAGCCACCAAACGGTGGCTCTTTTTGCTTGATTCATAAATATAAGACTACACAATCCCCGTAAATCCCATGAACGCCAAGGCCAAAATGCCTGCCGTAATCAGGGCAATAGGGGTACCCTTCATGCCCTTGGGAGGCTCCATCAAATCGATGTGCTCACGGATGCCGGCGAAGATGATCAAGGCCATGGCGAAACCGAGGGCTATGCCTACGGCATAGACGATGGACTCGCCGAGGCTCAGCATGTGGGCCACGCCGCCATAGTTGAACTCCTTGGTGACCACGGTCAGCGACACGCCGAGGACGGCGCAGTTGGTCGTAATCAGCGGCAGGAACAC
>JAEEGL016912200.1_pt1 | contig 13975 bp, 10 predicted proteins | sample 9134231 | NCBI WGS metagenome assembly JAEEGL01 (sample SAMN16246548, study PRJNA631951) | gut metagenome | biome: gut microbiome; feature: rumen; material: fiber-attached | host: Bos | place: Iran: Karaj | collected 2018-10
AAATGCCGAATTACCTATACTTGTTACGTTATTAGGAATGACAACTTCTGTCAGACCTTTGCAGCCCCAGAAAGCAGATTCCCCGATGCTTGTGACACCCGTTCCGATTGTCAGACTCGAGAGATTCTCACACCATATAAATGCCAAATTACCTATACTTGTTACGTTATTAGGAATGACAACTGCTTTCAGGCCTGTGCAGCCCGAGAAAGCAGATTCCCCGATGCTCGTGACACCGCTTCCGATTGTCAGACTTGACATATTCTCGCACCCATTAAATGCCGATTTACCTATACTTGTTACGCTATTAGGAATGACAACTGCTGTCAGACCTGTGCAGTCCTCGAAAGCAGCTTCCCCGATGCTTGTGACACCCGTTCCGATTGTCAGACTTGAGAGATTCTCACTGCTATCAAATGCCGAATAACCTATGTGAGTAATGTCATCACCAATTATTACAGCTTCAATGAATTGTTTTATATCTTCCCAAGGTTCATCCGTCTCATCGAAGTCGTACATCGCTCCGGTTCCGCTGATTAGAAGGATATCAGTCTCTTCATCAAACGACCACGTGGCATTGTCTCCACACACTCCGCTTGTGCAGCCCAGACCCTTCTTTACATTTACTACAATGTCTACACTTCCCTCTATCTCATCCCATAGTCCAAAACTGATTTGATACGTCTCTCTTGCAGATAGTTTCACGACAAGTCGAAAATTCATATTATCGCCGTTATCGTCGTCACTGACACTAATATTTTCTCCGGCAAGCGTAACCTTAGGATCATAGTTGCCTTCTGACCAAAAGGTATAATAACCCGATTCACTTGGCGTAAACGAATACTCTACAACTTCATCATGAACAAATGGAACTACATTTTCTCCCATTTCCAGAGCCGGCGTATCCGCCAGTACACGTGTCTTCCCTGCTGTTCCGATGCAAGCCGCAGCCAGTGGGACGGCGATCACCAGTGCGAGAACCGGCAGTACATATTTCGTGAATTGCTTCCATATCTTACTCTTCATAGGCACACCTCCCGAGTTAACTATGACTAAATTTATTTTAGCACATAAATATGGAGCCCCCTCGTGAATCGCTTCACGAGGGGGCTCCATTTCTTGCTTATGAACAGATAACCAACTCCGTTCTTACTCGGCAACCAGCATCTGGTACGGCTCGACCTTCTTGATACGGCGGGCCTGAAGGACGGCGAAGAGGAAGGAAAGAAGGATCATGGCGGTCCCGATGGCGATGAGGCCCGGAATCGGGATATTGAAGGTACACTTCATGAGGCCGAAGTTGATCATGATGAGCTGCATGTACGGGTTCGCCATGAAGTAGGAGAGAACCGAGAAAATAAGAACGGAAAGGATGATCGCCGGCATGAAGGAGCCTGCCGTCTGAAGGATCAGACTCTTACTTGTGTAGCCGATAGCCTTGTAGATGCCGTAGTCTTTTCTCTTACTGAATACCAGGGAACGGATCAGAAGGAAGAGGACCAGAAGGATGACCAGAGCAGAGATCAGTCCGACCATGACCAGCATCAAAGTAGCGATGCCCTTAAAGGTGATCAGGGAAGCTTCGATGGTCTTCTGCATGTTGATACGGACCACTACGTGATCACCGAACTTCTCATCACAAGAAGTCAGGAAAGACTCGATCTGGTCGTCTTCTTCGGTATCAAACGCAAAGGCAGAAGGCATGATCTGAAGATCCAGGATATGCGATGCAGCGGATTCCGACATGATGGCCTGATGTCCGTCATTGTTGCAGCTCTGGATCAGTCCGCATATGATGTAGGCATATTCTTTGCCGCCTACGTTCAGCTTGATCTCGTCACCCAGCTTATACCCGTTTAGCTTGGCGAACTTGCCGCTGATATTGACCTCGTTGTCGTGAGAAGGCAGTTTCCCCTTGTAGCAGATATCCTGATTATTCATCCGGGTCGGATCTTCAAAAACCATCAGGGCAAGAGAATCTTCCTGTCCGACATTGATCGTCGTTTCGAAATATCTTCTCAGATTCTTCACTTCCGGATAAGATTTACAGAACTTCTCCCCTTCTTCCTTAGTCTCCACATCGAATCCGACCACGCCATCCGCACTTTCCGACATGAGGATATTCAGATTCGGGTGCAGATTAAAGTTTTCGAACATAAGAAGGGCAATGACACAGAAGAATACCATAATACCGGTGACAACGAAGGTGATGATGTTCTGCCGCTTGTTGTGCAGCATCGTCTTAAAGGAAAGACTTGCATTCAGACTGAGAGGTGTCTTATCCAGTCTGACGTGATTGGATCGGAAGTTATGGCTTTCCACTCCCTCACGAAGAGCTACGATTGGTTCGATCCTCTTTATCTTGCGAAGGGCAAGAAGGGTAACCAGGATCGTCAGCACAACGACAGTGGAGATGGCCACGATCGTCGCGATCAGGCTGAAAGAGACACTATACGGCACACCCATCTGGGCAATGACGACCGATGCGATCATCGGAGCGACCAGATACGAAACAGCGACACCAAGAACGGAAGCGATCACAGCCAGTGCCAGGAACATCATCAGAACGGATCCCTTGATATTACGGCTTGTGTAGCCGATGGCCTTCAGGGCACCGATGGTCTTCATGTTTTCCTTCACGTAGTTACTGATGCTGTTGACGATCATGAGAATAATGACCAGCACCACGAGCATTGTCACGGCAAAGAAGGAACCCGCGATGATCAGCGACATGAATGTGCGTGAGGAAAGAAATGCAGAAAGATAGTTCATCGAAACATCCGCCAGAGGATCATCAGCCATAAGTGTATTCATAACACGAATACGGAAGGCGCCTTCTTTGACGTCGTCTTTCAAGTTGAATACGACAAAAGTGGATTCACCGGCATCCCCGATCTTCGCATACATTCTGTCATAGACTTCATCTGAGACGCAGGACTCATAAAGACCACTGTTATTGCATCCTCCATAGACAGTATTCAGAAATCCCTTGATTCTCAGGTCATATGTCTCGCCTGAAATAGAGAGTTTATAATCATCTCCGACATGGTAGCCGCCACTGGTCTTGAACTGATACGGAAGGTAGATGAAATCCCCTTCTACGGATGCATCTTCTTCGCAGATCTCGGTTCTGGCAAGTTTCTTCGATGTGGTGGTTTCCACACGGCCGACTTTCAGAGAGTTTGTCATTTCGGCGGACCCGAAAGGCATGCTGAGCACCGAGTAGTACAGTGCTCGCTCCACCTCATATTCTTTCACGCCATCCAGAAGTTTCGTAAGATACGCATCATCCGCCTGGATCTTACTACTGGTGAAGAAGAGTATACCGTCTCCGCCATTGAGGCGTTCTGCTTCTTTTTCGGCGGTCGGATAGGTATCGGTAAAGAGGATCATGGAGAGGCTCAGAAGCATCGAAGCCAGAAGCATCAGGCAGAAAATACCGATGGAAGATCCTTTATTCTTACGAAAATGAGACTTAGCAAGGATTCTTTCTTTCGACATGATTACCACCCCATTCCGCCTAAGAAGTCACGAAGCTTCAGATGACGTTCCTTATCTCCGGAAACATACTTTCCGAGCTGGCATTCACCGGCGATCTCGCCGTCTTTGACGTAAAGGATGCGGTTACCGCGGCGGGCGGAAGTAATATCGTGAGTGACCATGACGATAGACTGGCCCTTCTCATTTGCTTTCGTCAGAACGTCCAGGACGTCCTTTCCTGTAGTGGAGTTAAGAGCACCTGTCGGCTCATCGGCAAAAACCAGCTTCGGATCGTTGATGAGAGCTCTGGCGATACCGACTCTCTGGGCTTCACCTCCACTGATCTGTGTCGGGAACTTATTCCAAAGGCTTTCCTCAATATCCACAGACTTAAGGACTTCCTTGGCTTTAGAAGCCGCCTTCTTCTTATTCTTCTCGACAAGAAGAGCCGCAGCCAGAACATTATCCAGAACACTCATGGAATCGACAAGATAGGTCTGCTGGAAAACAAATCCGCAGTTTTTTCTTCTAAATACAGCCAGTTCATCCGGTGTACCTTTTGTGATGTTCTTTCCTGCGAAATCAATATCACCGAGGCTCGGCTTGTCCATACCGGACAGGGCATAAAGAAGAGTGGATTTGCCGGCGCCACTGGCACCCATGATCACGGTAAAATCACCCTCGTAGATGGATAGATCGATGTTGCGGAGTACATGCTGCTGCATCCCTCCGTTACTAAATGTCTTGCAAAGTTTCTGTGTTTTAATGATCTCGTTCATAGCGTCTCTCGCCTCCTTATGGCACTATCTTACTTTTTCAAGTCTTAAGTGCCTTTAAGGAAGTCTTAAATCTTTCTTAAATCGTCCGAATCAGAAAAAGCACTTGCAGTCCCGGGTCTTCGTTGGTGATCAGGATCTCTCCGTCCATTTCCTTCATGAAGTAGGACGTAAGGTACAGCCCGATGCCGGCACCCTCTTTCCCTTCGCTGTTTCTGCCTCGCCTGTACTTCTCCTTCAGGACGGCGACCTCTTCGTCGGTGACGCCCGGACCGAAGTCTCTGATCGCGACTTTCAGATATCCGTCCTCTAATTTCGCGTCTACGGTGATCTTCGTATCCGCGTATTTATACGAGTTAATGAAGACATTGTCGAATGCCTGCTGCAGGCGGAGTCTGTCTGTGAACACCTTGCATGCGGGGATCTCGAATTCTCCCGCACGATTCTGGAAATCCGCGTGCAGGATCGCCTCTTTTACCGTGGATGCGTCATTCTCTCGCGGACTGACCTTGATCTCCGATGCATCCTTTACGCTGTCGACGAAGAGGTTGTCCACCAGTACCGTCAGTTCGTCCGCCTTGAAGTTGATAAGGTTGAAGCGTTCCTTCACTTTCTCGTCCTGAGCCAGTTCGTAGCCGAATTCCGACGCCGACTTGATCGAAGCTACCGGCGTCTTAATGTCATGGGACAGCTGCGCCACCATATCCTTCTTCGCATCGTATGCGGCCTTCTCTGCGGCACGGGACTTCCGAAGCTCCGTGCGCATCAGGTCGAAAGCCTCCGTGAAACTTCCGAACACGTTTCTCTTATCCATCTGAAGCGGTACTTCCAAGTCTCCTCCGGCCACGCGCTGGGCAAAGCCCGACATTTCGTCGAACGGCCGGATGATCGTCTTATGGAGATACATCGTATACGAGAGGATCAGGATGGCCTGCACCAGTGAACTCAGAAAGATCGTTACGGCGATATACCACTGCCACTTCTCGATCTGTTCCGCGGTCTGGTTCCGAACTAAGACTTTCCCCGGTTCTTCTCCCTCCGCGTGAAGATCCACGATGATGTCACCGTTCCGGATCGCTTCGACGACAGACGTGCTGACTTTCTCGTCTGTCTTATAGAGCACCTCGCCCTCGCTTCCGACTACAGAATAGGACAGTTTCTTCAGATATTTCTCCGGATTTCCGAAATTCTCCTCGACGGTCTTGACACAGTCATTGACTGCCACGACATCCTGCTCCACGCGCTTCGATTTCCGCAGGAAAAGCACGCTCACCGTGCCTTCGATCAGGAATGTCAGTACGATCAGAACGAGGAAGATCTTCTTTCTCATGCAGAGGCCCCCGTCACATACTTATATCCCTCTTTCCACACCGTCACGATGCGCAGGGGATTCTTCGGGTCTTCTTCGATGGCCTCTCTGAGTTTCCGGATATGGACATTCAGCGTGCCGTCCGACGTAAACTTATCCTTCCAGACATTATCGAAGAGCTCCGCTTTCGTGATCAGGCGGTTACTGTTACTCACCAGATACTGTAGAAGCGAGAACTCCATACTGGTCAGTTTCTTCAGTTCTCCCCGGACCGTCACGGTCTTGTTCTTCAGATCCACCACCAGGTCACCATCCGTGAAGACCTCTTCGTTCGCCTTCTCTTCCACGCTTCCGAACCGGCGGAGCATGACCTTCACCTTCGCAAGCAGCACCCCCAGTGAATAGGGTTTCTCGATATAATCGTCACCGCCGATATTCAGGGCGATGATCTTATCGTCGTCGGTATTTCTTGCCGATACGAAAAGGATCGGAATATTCATGGTCGTGCGGATACGCTTGCACAGTTCGAAGCCGCTCCCGTCTCCGAGGTTGATATCCAGAAGGATCAATGCCGCCTCGTTCTCCATAAGGAAATCCGTCGTTTCTTTCGCGCTGTAGCACACCGCCGTCTTAACTTCGAACATGTTGAAATATTCGCAGGTGTTATCCGCCAGCATCTTCTCATCGTCGATGATCAGGCAATCGTATCGCATATCTTCTCTCCTCGATTCTATCTTCGCTCCCGGGCGGCATGCTTCTTCTCCGCGCCCTTTTCCGGACGGGCTTTCTTCCGCGCGCGGCAACGCACGGGCGCTCCGCCACCTTTCGCGAAGGTATCCGAAGCAATTGTACCACATCCGCCTTTTCAATTCCTCTTCTCCGTCTCGAATTGAATTTCCGCGCCCCTTATGCTACCTTGTAAGTAGCATTCTCGAAATGGAGCGGCACATGGCAGATTCCGGAACATCCTTGCATAACGGAGCATCCCCAACAGCCACCGGGGCATCCCCAACGCCCCCGGCGAAAGGCATCTCGCGCCTCACATGGCCCGTCGTATTCTTCTGCGAAGCGGCCCTGGTCATCACGCTCGTCGTGCTGATCGTTCTGTTCTCCGTGCCGACAGAGCGCAAGCTCATGGACACCGTACGCGATCTCTACCACGCGAAAGAAGTGAAGTACGATCAGTACAAGGATAAATCGAACGTCTACACCATGATGAATTTCGACGAGCGCCGGAAAGGCAACGGCGCCCTGAAGGACGACCTGATGGATAACGTCGAGATGCGCTTCATGTACCACGACAGGAACACCCGGGAAAGCTGGGAACTGAATATCATGTCGCTTCACTTCTCGTCGCACAACAAAGCCCGCGAATACTTCAATTCATTCGAGTATGCCGACCCGAAGGCGCAGGCGGACCGCACCCCGACAGACTGGTACGAGTACAGTGATTCCCGTGTAAAAGAACTGGCGACGAATGGTACGTATCTTCGGGAGACTGGTTTCGGCAGCAATGCGGGCTTCGAGTGCTACATCATGTACCTCGAGGGCAGCTCCGTCGTGCTGATCCGTTTCGAGCAGATGCCTGCCATTGACGACACCTGCCGCAACAGGCTCACGGAGCTCTGTGATGCACTCTCCCTTCCGGATCCATTCGATCTCGAGAATACCTGGGAAGAGCATCAGCAATAGCCCTCCGGCCATCCGCCCTCCCCTCATCCCCGGGCAACACATTAAATCTCTGAATCTCAGACTTTAATGTGTAAATGACTCACTCCACCAAGAGGCCAACACATTAAACTTGCAGAATCATCCGTTCAATGTGTAAAAACGCCCTGTTTTCAGGGTGCCTGACACATTGAATCTCCGATTCCACTCGTTTAATGTGTAAAATGGCACCGTCAACAGTGCTTTTGACATGGAATTTACACATTAAACCTCATCGTCCCCTGACTTTAATGTGTCAGATCGCCTCCGCACCGCGTCAAGCGACACATTGAATCTTCTTTTCAAGCGATATAATGTGTCATCAGCCTCTCCACGCTGTTGTGTCATAAGTACTCACCACACGCGTCCATTTCTGTTGAATCATGACCCAGCCCCCATTTGAAAAGCACTGTCGCGTGTGGTACTTTGGTTGTAGACGATTGTGTCCGATACGTCTTGGCCCCGCCACGAGAAGCGAGGCCTATATCAAGAAGTGCAAGAAGCGCAAAATCAGGAGGTTTTACCATGTTACTCAACAGCATCCTTTCTAATGCAGCGAACCACGCCAGACTGGAATTCGTCAGGAACTGCCCGCAGTTCGACATCCCGCGTCTGGAGGCCACGGTCTATCCGGAAGGACTCACCATCGAACAGGACCTCCCCTACGCCGCAGGAAAAGCACTTCCCGCTCCGCTTGCGCAGGATGCCGCCGCGGACGGAGCCACCCTGTGCTGCTCCGACAGAAATCTCGACATCTACACACCCGAGAACGCCAAGCCGAACGAGATCTTTCTCATGATCCACGGCGGCGCATTTGTTTACGGATGTAAGGAACTGAACAAAGAATTCTGCATGCATCTGGCGCTCAAGTCCGGCATCGCCGTGGCCAACATGAACTACCGCCTCATGCCGAGCACCGACCTTCAGGGCGTCCTGCAGGACATCTTCTATGCCATCGGATTCCTGTGCGAGAAGGGTTTCGACACCTTCCACACTGTCGGCGATTCCGCAGGCGGTTACCTCTGCCTCATCACGGCGATTCTCATCAACTCTCCAAAAGCAAGAGAAGACTTCGGCCTTAAGGGTTTCCCGTACCAGATCAAGTGTCCGAGTACCAGCCCCATCTGCGGCGACCACGTAGAGACTCCGCTTCAGTTCGCCGGCTTCTATTTCGATCCGGACAAGAAACTCCCGAAATGCATCTATGATCTCGCTGATGCGGCGAAGATCTACGGTTGTCCTCCGGTCGTGCTGACCACCGGTGATCAGGACATGATGCTCAAACAGAACGAACAGCTCTACAAGAAACTTCAGGCCATCGGTGTTCCTGTCGACTACTACTGCGCTATCACGGAAGAGCCCGACCGCCCGATGCACCACGTCTATGCCATCGCCCACCCCACCTGGCCCGAAGGCATCAAGACCATCGACATGACCATCGCGAACGCGAAGAGATAAACACTTGAAAGGATAACTGCTATCTATTGCATAAAAAAGGAAGATGATTATTTATAAAAAGCGCTAGTTGCGCTCCTTGGTCAATGTAGTGGTCCATGCAAAACGTTTCTACATTGACCATTACATAGACTTTGGCCAGTATTCCAAGTAGTGGTCCAGGTAAAACGTTCCGACATTGACCAATGCATGGACCAGAATGTGAACAGTGAAGAATCGAGGACCATCTTATTCATTAATTTCATAAAGATATACTTGCACATCTATAGTATGTCTAATCAACAAAATGGCACGAAAAGGGGCACTCCGGAATCCCAGAGTGCCCCCATTAGCTCACCAGAGCATTCGCATCAGAACTGCATGTAGTCGTCGCGAGCTATGATCCTAAAGTCTTTAATCGCGTCCTTAATCTCTTCATTCACAAACATACAGTCGCAATCGAAACTCTTCGTAACGCCTGCATCTAATCCTGTAATAGATGTTCCCGTTAATGCAATGACCTTACCGTCTTCTCCCAGGAAGAGAATGTCAATGTACAGATACGAACAATCCTTATCTGTGCTATTGGTTACCCTACCAGTGACCTTAGGCCCATACGTTCCTTCCTTCATTGACGCATCTGAAACCTCATACTCTACGATTGCATCTGCACCTTTGTTGCAGATTTCCACTTTAAACTGTGGAACCAGCTTCACACCATTTTCCAGCGAAACTCCATCATCAATGAGATTAGAACCTAATCCATTATAGAAGTATCCTTTCTCACCGGGAGCGATCACATCTGGGCACTTTGAGATAAAATCATCGCTTTGCAGGAGATGTCCATCATTATCCTCCAGATCAAACGTACAGTCACTCAGATAAAGATACGTATTGCCCGTATTCTCAATCTCTACAAAACCATAGTATTCAATATCATTGATACTGTTCTTATAGTAACTGAACTGTGTATCCGTTACTTCATACTTGATCTCCGCCTCAGTCGTTGTCGCTTCAGTCGTCGACTCTGCACCCGCATTCTCCGCGGCCTTCGAATCCTGCGCCGCTGTTGCACTTGCTGTTCCTACTGTGCTCTTTGACTTACTTGAGCCACTCCCCATTGCCATGGCTGCAAATACCGTCAGTACCAATACCAGACTCAATACCTTTTTCATACTTTTTATCCTCCATTTTCGAATATGATAGGATCACCAGAAATCCGGCGATACCCTCCATTGCCAGGTCCCGCACATCGAATGTGCCGGGAATCGTGTTGATTAACTGAGCAAACTCGCAGATGAAGCAGAACACCGTTCCGATCGCTCCAGCAAGGAGCCGGTTCTCTTTCCCCAGGATCAGTACTACTGACTGCATCAGCGCCAGCGCCCAGAGAAAATCACTCAGGTAATACCGTAGTAATCTAATTCCCCATGGCATCTCGGACAGCTTCACTTGTGCGAACGGATTTCCCACATGAAGCACGTACCAAAACGCCCTCGTTACATATGCATCCGGACTAAACACCAGATAGATCAAGGTCCCCAGGAGGATCGGCAGAACGATCCCCCATACTATTCGCCTTCTCTCCCCATCTCACATCACATCCTTTCTAAAACCCGGCCTGCCACACGAACCGCAGGCCTTCTGTTCTGCGCCGTCCGACGGACTGCTCTTCCTGCCGGATTATCTGCGTATCCTCCTGCCCGATTCTTCACATATCGGCTTTCTGGATCATCGACATACAGGAACGGGTAACACACATAGTTCTGTCCCCTGTAAGAAGAAGCCGTTCTCCCCGTCCGGCGCACGTCAGTATTTCCGCCATTCCTGACCACTCTGTTCTGGCCGCCTCGCTGCACACTCGCACGAGCTCCCGCATGTACCATGTTCGGACGGTTCACGCGCCCCTGCATACCATTCCGCGACGTCCCATTACGCTGTACCGTTCTCTTCTTTCTCGGCGCCATCACCGCCTTATCCATATCCCTAAAGGCTGCCATAAGACAAATCACGCCTGCCAGAAAAACCACTGCACCCCACATTTTTATCTACCTCGCTTCCTTATTTCCAAACGTCTCACTTGTACTTCTTAAGCCACTTTCCAAAGTCTTCGAGAAGCCACATAATCACCAAAATCCATGCCCACATATTCGTCACATCCTTTCCGGTTACCGGCTCAATTCCGGCTTTTCCGCGCTCCGTTTGTTTATCTTGACTCCATGATAAAAAAAGACCTGTCCAATTTCTTGGACAGGTCTCACTTGTCTGACAACCCAATGCATTATTTTCTTTGGCCGCTCTTTGAAAAGCAACTAAACTTGCCTGTAAACCTACCTGTATCAGGCACTCTACTCCTCAATAATCCGGATGCGAGAGTACGACCAGGCCCTCCGCCGAGATGGTACCGGTGATCGGTCCCATGTGATAGTACATGTCATCCGCATCGATCGTGATCGTCTTGCTGCCATCGGCCTGATCCACGACGTCGAATAGCTCGAACATCCGGCTGTCGTAGGATTCACGGAGTTTCTCGACCGCCTCATCCGCGCTTGCGTACTTCATGCAGGTCACGGAAATATGTCTCTTCGTGTCATCCTTGCCGTATCCGATGAAGCCTTCCACGCCATTCATGGTGAAGTCATCGAAAACGAAACCCTTCGCCGCCAGTTCCTCGTATGTGGCGACAACGCCTGCATCACTGTAAGCACTGACCTCCACGTTGTTTGCGCGCACGTTCTGATCTTCCGTCACCGGCATGAAGACCATGAGGCCATCGCTCGTTTCAGAGCCGGCATACATACCATCGAACCAGAACTCCAGGCCGACCGACAGTTCGAAGAGCGAGTAGCCTTCGCACTGCGGGATCCAAACGGTATTGATGTACTCAAGGACCGACTCGGAATCGACAAACTTATACACATAGTTCGTGATCTGTCCGTCCTTGACGCCGTATGCGCCCTCCACGAATTTCTGCTTGTCCGCGCCGATATCCGCGTAGGACACCGGAACGACCTCGCAGCCGGCACTCTCCCATACCTCGACCATAGACCGGACAGCAACATTCTGGAAATCGGCCGGATCTTTCTCCGGAGCGGTCCATGCCGCATTTTCAGCGGAATACTCTGCGCTGAACCACATCGCCGGACGCACGCCGCACGAATTCTCTCTGTCAATGCTGGTGCCGCTCGCCTGGACTTTGCCTTCTTCTGTAACGCGGGCTACATCGGAAGCATAGTCACCTGGGCTTCTAAGCCACCAGTAGCAGCATCCTTCCACCGTATGATATTCGCCGACTTCAAGTCCTTGTGCCTTGGCATATTCACTAGCGAGGCACTGACGCTTCTCGTCCGAATCGAAGTATTTCTCGGCCTCATCAACGGACAGCAGAAACACCTTGTCTTCCGTGTCATTACCGCCGGCCGTGCCATTATTCTCGTTGTCTTCTGTCTTCACTGTCGTGACGTTGATCCAGCCCTTCTCTTCCTCTGTAAAAGCACTGGTATAGAAATCGTCGTTGAGCCAACTACGCAGGGAGCATTTCTCCCATGTCATCTCGATCTGATAGGTCTTGTGATAGGCCTCGCCTTCCAGCGCATCCATGGCGATCGCCAGGCACTCACCCTTTCCGTTCACATCAAGGACCAGCCACTTGATATCTTCGGGACCGTTTGACGTATCGCCATCCTGCTCGTACTTGCCCATTATAATGACATCTCCGACCTGGATATCGCCGGCGCCATCCTGCATGGTAACTTCCTTCGATCCGGAAGAACCGCCGTTTTCATCCGCATCCTCAGATCCGCCGTTCCCGTCTTTGGAATCGCCGTTTCTGTCTGCTTCTTTCGAACCGCTGTTTCCCTCTTTGTCGTCGGAGTCTTCGTCCTCGTTTTCATCGTCTGCCTGATCTTCGACATCCGCATTGTTCTTGGACTTCTTTCCTTTCTTTTCTGAATCCTCATCCTTCTTGCCACATCCGACAAGAGAGATCACGAAAATGCCACTCACCAGAACTGCACATACCTTCTTGAATGCATGCATAATTATTCCCTCCTTTTTCCTTGTCAAAAAAACCTAACGCTTACATTTACATTCTAGTGCTAGGTCACAGAGGAGGAAATGAACTGTTTTTCAAAATAGAATTGCATAATTTGTTCAAAACGCGAATAATTATGCACGAAAATGAACACCGGGCTATATTCTTACGCCGTCGAATTCTCATCACCGAGTATCGGCGCATATCGTGCATTCTGTTCCGCTTCCGGAAGGCTGTTGAAGTATTCTTCAAATCCTTCAGGCGTATTATCTTTATACGGATGATTCACGAGATCGTCAGGATAGTATCCATAGCATGCATAGAATTCTTCCGGCGTTTCCGGCGTGAAAATGTCTATTCCTTCGCACTTGGGAATACTGTGGATATCCTCCTGGATCTCTTCCGTCTGGATCTCCGTCGGCATCAATACATTCTTCCCGGAAGTCATATCCCGTACTTGAAGAACCGCACTCCCGCCATGTGGATTCTTATATAGCAAACAGCTTCTGTACCAGTTATACGACAAACAAGCACGCAGGATCTCATAATCGATAAACAGATCTTCCGGAAAACCATTAAAGTAATCACTCGGCAGGTTCCATATACTTTCTAGCTCGGACCAGCCCGAAGGGTAATCGGCCGGAATATCAACGAGCGCTTTATTATCCTGATTAAACTCCATCGCGTCATAGAGGAATCGCGGGAAACGCTTCTCGAAGAAGGAAGCCGGTATTTCATCTATGCCGAATCTCAGCCCTTCCGATGCTAACACTGCTCTTGCTGTTTCAATGATGTGCATCTCGTCCATATCAGAGAAAGAAAAGGAGGCGTAATTTCGCGCTATATACCCCGTATACTGGAAATAGTTCACGTCAGATAGCGTGATGGTATCGTCCCGGACTCCGGTTGCTTCATATACGAAATCCTGCAGCGCCTGGATCGAAAACACATTGTCAAATCCCCATTCTATACCGATATCCAATTCATTAAGAACCAACGTCTCATATGCTTGAAAAGGACCCCTGTCCGGGTTTTCAACGAAGTAGTTGGCAAGTGGATTCTCATGCTGTTCCGTAACAACCGCATAGGAAGTTTCGGATGTTTCTTCCGTTGTCGTACTTGTGGTTTCACTGACAGATGTGTCCGTCGCCGGGCTGGGATGCGTACCCGATGATTCGCTTTCCGTTGTCGTCGTGCTAGCGCACGAAGCCACGATGGAAGCAATGATGATGCATG
>JAEEGL017183796.1_pt1 | contig 13975 bp, 6 predicted proteins | sample 9134231 | NCBI WGS metagenome assembly JAEEGL01 (sample SAMN16246548, study PRJNA631951) | gut metagenome | biome: gut microbiome; feature: rumen; material: fiber-attached | host: Bos | place: Iran: Karaj | collected 2018-10
AGCCCCGCGTAGGAGGCGTCAGCGCAGGTGAGGCTCTGCCCGCCGCTGCTGTAGCCCCAGACCCGGTGGAGGTCGTTTATGGAGGAGAGCTCCGAGACAGCCTGGCGGGTGTCCTGCGCGTAGAGCGTCTTGTCATCCTCGATCTTCTGAATCTGCTTCTCGTCGGTAACCTTCTCGGTAAGGACAGTCTTCACCACGGGGCGCTTGAACCAGCCATAGTGGGCCTGCGCCGGAGAGTAGAGCGCGACGCCGAGGGCCAATCCCGCGCAGGAGACCGCTAGGGCTATGGCCTTGAAGAGCCCCTTCACGCGCCTGGAGTCAAGGCCTAAAATCTCGCGGGAGGCCATCGCCACGATGCCGCGGGTGATGTTCGGGCGGCGGAGCTCCGCGGCGACCGTAAGCGAGCGGTCCGCGAGGAGGTTGATAAGGCGCGGCACGCCGCCCGTCTCACGGTAAATCCGCTTTACGGCGCTCTGCGCGAACACGGGCTGTATGACGCCCGCGACCTGCATGCGGTAGCGGAGGTAGGCGTCGACATCGTTGCGTGTCAAAGGCATCAGGTGGTAGCGTGCCGTGACGCGCTGCGCTAGCTGCCGGAGCTCGTTGGACTCCAGGCGCTGCTGCAGCTCGGGCTGCCCGATGAGGACAACCTGCAGGTACTTGGCGCTGTCGGTCTCGAGGTTCGTGAGAAGACGGAGCTGCTCCAGTGACTCAAAGGGAAGGAGCTGCGCCTCGTCGAACATCACGATGCTCTTCTTCCCTATCTTGAAGTTCTCCTCAAGATGGGCCTTGATGAGATCAAAAAGTTCCTTGATTGAGGCGCTGGGCTCGGTCTTGATGTGGAAGCCCCCGCAGATCTCCGCGAGTAGCTGCTGCGGCTCGAGCCTCGTGTTGTAGATCATCACGAAGTCGGTGTCCGGGGCCAGGACATGCATGAGGCGGCGCGAGACCGTGGTCTTTCCGGTGCCGACCTCGCCCGTGAGGATGACGAAGCTCCCGCCCTCGGTGATGCCCTTCAGGAGATGGCGGAACGCTTCTATATGGCCCTTGCTCATATAGAAATACTGGGGGTCCGGGGAAATGGAGAAGGGATTCTCCTTGAGACCGAAAAATTCGTTATACATCGCGCCGCCGTACAGTTCACATCTTCAGTTGCGAGAACAATGCTTTATCAAGGCATTATCCGGGCATTATTCTTTCAATTTTACTTTATTCATCTGTTTTCTTCAGAAAATCCTGCAGAGCCGGATCTGAAAAATGCCTTATGGGACACAGAATTGCAGCAGCTTAACTGGCGCTGCATCCTGCAGTCTGCAGCGCATCATGAAAAAACCGCCATAAGACCGCATTACGGGCAGCAAAGGCGAAGATCAGATGCCCTGCTACCAGGCCATTCAGAACCGGCATTCCGGGACTGCTGACACCGCATTTCTATTTACCTGCTTCCAAGGAGATTCAGCGCATCGGCGCTCCCATGCTCTGCTGCCTTGCGGTACCATTCCAGAGCCTCTGATTTATTCTGTGACATGCCGATGCCGTCATCGCGCATCCTGCCAAGACGGTACATCGCATCAGCATTCCCCAGGGCTGCTGACTTGCGGTACCATTCCGCTGCCTTATGGTAGTCAAGGACTGCGTCAAGCCCCTCCTCATACATCCTGCCAAGGCTGTACAGCGCGGCAGCATCCAAATGTCCGGCCTTGTAGTAGACTGAAATCGGCGGCTCATCAAGCCGTTTTTTGGCCTCCATGTGCCCCTGTCTGGCAGCCTCAGATAACCACCTCGCGGCCTCAGCATAATCCCTTGGATAATTGTTCCCGCTCTGCAGCATGCAGCCAAGCTGGAACTGAGCTTCCGCATGCCCGCGCTCTGCAGCCTTGCGGTAGCATTCCACTGCTTGCTCAGCTCGCCGGAACACTACAGGAGTCCCTATCCTGAACATCTCGCCAAGAATAAACTGCGCGACAGCGTCTGTGCTCTGCTGCAGCTTATTAACGAACTCAATCAGAAGCCTCTTTTCTTGATCGGGAAGATCATAATCGCGGGCGAGCCTGCTGAACCATTTCCATGCCTCAGCATAATCAGGATCCACGCCCAGACCTTCAGCATATATCCGTCCAAGGCAAAACGCTGCTTCAGCATCTCCCTGCCCAGCAGCCATGAGATACCATTTGCGCGCCTCGGCGTAGTCGCACGCGATATCCCTGCAGCCCTCACTCATGAACATCTCGCCAAGCTTGAGCTGGGCTGCCTTGCTGCCCTGCATGGCGGCCATGCGGTACCATTTGACTGACTCGACCAATTTTGAACGTTTATAGCACTTTTCCCCCAGCTTCAGCTGGGCCTCCGCACTGCCATTGTCCGCAGCCATATGCAAAAATCTGTCAGATTCTTCTAGAGAATGATGCCTGAAGTGCCAGTCATCACCTATGTACAGCTCAGCCAGCCTAAACTGGGCATCAGCATCATTCTGCCTGATGGCCTTGAAATACAGCTCGAAGATGGGATCCTTGAGCGTTTCTTTTGCGGTCCATGAACCACCTGCAGCCGCCTTGCTGTACCAGATGAAAGCCTCGGCATAATCACGGCTGACAATCTGCCCATCCTCGTACACCTTGCCAAGGGCTCCCTGAGCCGCTGAATCACCGAGATCAGCGGCCTTCCGGAACCATTTCAATCCCTCCGCATTATCCTGGGGCCCTCCCTCTCCATTCAGGTAAAAATACCCAAGAACCCGCATTGAAGGGACATCTCCCAGCTCCGCGGCCTTAAGATACCATTTCCTTGCCTCAGCATAATCATTCTTGCCTGAATAGCCGTTTTGGAAACTGGAGGCAAGGTTGCTCATGGCCTCAGGATCGTTCCTGACAACTGCCATGTACAGCCATTCCTCATCACCTGACAGGAATTCTATCCCCTCCTTGCTCACTGCCTTGCCATACCATCTGACCGCCTCGTCATAATCCCTGCGGACACCTTTCCCGCTGAAGTAAAGGTCGCCAAGCCTGCACTGCGCTTTTGCATCTCCCTGTTCAGCAGCCTTCCTGTACCATTCTGCCGCCTCGGAGTAACTTTCCTCGGCTCCTTCTCCGTTCTCACACATTATGCCGAGCATTATCATGGCTTCAGCATTGCCCTGTTCCGCGGCCTTGCGGTACCATTCCCTCGCCTTGCCGTAGTCCCTGATCTTATATTCAAGACGATAAATGTCCCCAAGGTCTTTCAGGGCATCTATTCTGCCCTGCTCTGCGGCCTTCTGGTACCACTTCACCGCCTCGGCGTCATCCTGCCTGACTCCTGTCCCCTTATCGTAGAGCTGCCCGAGAATATACTGTGCTCCGGCATTGCCATGCTCAGCAGCCTTCAGGAACCATTTGGCCGCATCTTCTTCATAGTGCTCGGCTCCGCTGCTGTCGAGGCACATTCTGCCAAGCTCATACTGTGCGTCCGAATCATTCTTCAGCGAGGCCCTGACGAGCAGATCCCATTTCCTCTCTTTGAGCCTCTCCTTCGCCTCAGGATTTCCATGATCAGCAGAAACCGAGTACCACCTTGCTGCCTGCTCATTATCCTGCCCGACACCCTGCCCTTTCTCATACATCATGCCAAGGCTGTACTCTGCGTCAGAATTGCCCTGGCCTGCCGACTTCCGGTACCATCTGAGGGCAAAGGAATTGTCCTGGCTGATGCCCTTTCCCTCCTCATATATCCGGCCAAGCCTGTACTGGGCATCCGGATTTCCCTGGACTGCCGACTTTCTGTACCATCTGAGGGCAGAAGCATCGTCCTGCCTGACACCCTTTCCCTCCTCATACATCAGGCCAAGTCTGTACTGTGCGGCAGCATCCCCACTCTCCGCAGCACTCTGGATCCCCTGGTCAGGAGCACCATGATCCTGGCTGACAGTGTTTTCGCTGAAATGCTTCCCGGCAGCCATACGCTGCTCCGGTGCGTCAGGTGTTCCTGCAGGTCTGTCTGCGGAATCATGTGCTGTCACGCCAGGAACATTCAGTCCCTGCTGTTCCGGTCTCTCCCCGGCAGTGGGCAGATGGCCGCTCTCTGCCTGATTATGGGCTGCACTTTCTGTTTTCCTTAAAGCATGAACGGCAAATGAAGGCTCCTCCACTGAATCCAGGAGCCCTATGGCATAAAGGACTGAGTCAACGGCGTAATCAGAAAGCTCCCTGCTGAAATGCCTGTCGCTGACCAGCGACTGCCTTACCTCTCCGGCATAATCGCGGATGGAGGAGCCAGCGCTGTCCAGCCTCCTGCGGTAGAGCTCCCTGCCGTATCCATCCGCAGCGATAGATTCCATGACCTGCCTTATGCCAGGACAGCTGTCGAATGCGTGATATCCGGAGAGGAGCGTTACAAGGCGGTCATCCTGCAGGACAACGGGGCTGAACTGCCGGAATACTTTCCGCACTGCGTCATGGAACTTCATATACTTATTCCTGTCATATCGTGGCTTATGGCATTATAGGACAGCCAGTGCAGAGTGCTGCATTCAGCTGCCTGACTGCTCTTCCTCAAGCAGCCTGATGCTGAGGGCGATTCTTTTCAGATCGGGATTGATATCCATTATGACCGCCTCTACCTCATCGCCCTCACTGTACTTCTTTATGGCCTCCTCGCCGGGTTCTGCCGATGACATCTCGGAAAGGTGTACCAGCCCGTCAACTCCCGGGGCAAGCCCCACGAAAATCCCGAACCTGGCGATGGTATTGACTGTGCCTCTGACCCTGTCGCCTGCCCGGTGAGCTGCAGCGTACTCATCCCAGGGATTGGGCAGGCACTGCTTCATGCTGAGCTCAATGCGGCGCTTCTCCTCATCGATTCCGATAACCTGCACTTTGACAGTATCGCCGATACGCACCACCTCGGAAGGAACGGGATTCTTCTGTGTCCAGTCAATCTCCGAAGCGTGCACCAGGCCGTCAAGCCCATCCTCAACCTCGACGAAGAAGCCGTAATCCGAAATGTTTACCACCCTGCCGGTAATCCTGGTGCCTACAGGACAGCACATGGCAAAGGCAGTCATCGGATCAGGCGTCAGCTGCCGGAGGCCCAGCGTGATGCGGCGCTTTTTCTCATCGATGGCGAGGACCTGCGCTTTGACGGTGTCTCCTTCCTTTACGACCTTTGAAGGATGGGTCTTCCTGTTGCTCCAGGTCATCTCCGCGGCAGGAACCATGCCGGAAAGACCGTTCCCGATATCAACGAAAAAGCCGTAATCCCTGACATTTGTTACCGTGCCTGTGACAGTGTCTCCGACTCTGAGCCGCCCTGATGCCTCATTCCATGGATCAGCGCTGAGCTGTTTGATCCCCAGGGATACCCGGGCACGCGCCCGGTCAACTCTCAGGACTCTGGCCTCCACCACATCGCCGACGCTGACAGCCTCGGACGGGTGGCTGATCTTCTTCCATGACAGATCCTGTAGGTGGATGAGCCCGTCAACTCCGCCCAGATCAACGAATGCGCCGAAGTCAGTTATGGTCCTTACTGTTCCCCTGACGGTCTGGCCTTCCTCCAGGCTCTGGAGAAGCCTCTCTGTGTCAGCCCTGCTGGTATTCATGAGGACATCCCTGCGGGAGATAACTGCTCTTTTCCTGTCATGATCAAGCTTCATTACGCGGAGCTCAAGCTTCCTCCCTACAAGGTCCTGGGGATTTGAGAGAGGCTTCACGTCCGCGAGGTTGTCCGGAAGAAAGGCGTGTATGCCGTCGAGATCAGCCACGAAACCGCCATCCTCCCTGCTCACGATGATGCCGGAGACATTGGTGCCGTCGCCGTATGCCTTCTGGACCCTGTTCCATGAATCAGCACTCCCTGGCTCTCCGACGGAAGAGCTGTTTTCACTCTCCTCAGATGCCGCGGCTCCTGAATGCCCGAATATTCTCTGAAACATGTCCCGAAGGCCCATTCGCTCTCTCCTCCATTGCTTCACTGCCAGACTTTTGTGACATTATAGGTTGCCCGCCGCGTTATGAGCTGAGACATCAGGAGCTCTCCATCACTCGCTTCACTGCAGGGAAGTCATCAGAGGCCCTGAAATCTGCAAGCATCGCCATAAGACGTTTTTCCTGAAGCACCTGAGTGCCGTACTGCCCTGATATTTTCCTGAGCGCATCATGAAGCTTCATACTGTTCACCCGATCCCGTACCTCTAAATATCTCCAATGCCATTACAAGACAATAGTTATCAGTCACGGACATGCCGAAAATCAAATACCGGACGATCCGGAATCTTGCCTCCTAGATCAGTCACGGGTTCGGTAAATGAAGCCTGAACGTAATATGATTCAGAGCATCGTGCGTTACCGCGTAACAAGCGGTCAGGGAAGAATCACGCACGAACCCGGTACGCAGGCATGGAGTCAATTAATCCAGGTAAAAGCCATACGCGTGCGCGGCACGCTGCCAGGCGGTGCGGAGGAATGATAAAACATGGAGCAACGCAGTAATTCTCGCCTGTCTTACTTTTGGGCGCAATTACCGCATATCAAGTATAGACTTAGCCAAAATTTATAATTCCCATTGTTCCAAGTTTGCTTAGAACGTATCGCCTCATCTTGCCATCTTTTGAACTTCTTATATGAATCAGACATAATAAAGTATCTGTCTTCCTGACTTAGCTGCGATGGTTTCAATGTATCAATATACGCTGCCCTATAAGCAGTCCCGTCTTTTTCGAATTTATGTCCTTCATAAGCTCTATCTATTGAAGGAATTATCTCCGCTAATCCCAGGGGTAATGCAATAAGCCCATGAACCAACACCTTGCCGGTTCCTATGATAATCGAAAGAACCGGATGATTGTGCTTATAGTAAACCGTTTCAACAGGGATATAAGAAGGTTTTTCACTGCACAGACTCAGCACTGTACCAATAAGCGACATTATTAACAGTACCAAAATGTTTTCCAACAGTTTTTTCATTTATATGCCCTATTTCCGAATACAAAACCTATGTTAACCTTCTATATAAACCTGCCTTTTAAGGTTAAGCAACTTCAAAACTGGTACTATATGCCATATCGAAATCATACAATAACCATTAAGTTTTTTGGGCGAAATCCACTCCCACGTCCAGGACCATCTCCGGACTCGTACATCTGTCCCAGAATGTACTGCACAGCTGCCTTGCCTAATTACGCGGCTCCTCCTGTCCCTGAAAGGCAGGTCAGTGACTCACACCATTCACTTTGTCTGCGTCTCTCAGGCTTACAGGGAACACAGCGATTGGAATAGTTGCCAAGACCGGATCACGCTCAATATTGCACAATCCGGCATTATTGCTGCCTGCAGGACCAGGCCTCAGGATGTACTCATTCATGAATCTGCAGGAACTAGGCAAAAGCCTTACCAGCCGCGCTCCCGCTCCGCACGCTCCAGGTTTTTCCTTGCGTGCTTGTATCCCTGATCTGCTGCCAGCCGGTACCATCTGATGGCCTCATCATAGTCCTGACTGACACCAAGCCCGTAATTGTACATGTAGCCCAGGCTGCACTCCCCGTACATGTTTCCCTGTTCCGCCGACTTACGGTACCATCTGACCGCCTCATAGTAGTCAAGATCAACTCCTAGCCCTTTCTGGTACATCCAGCCAAGCTGGTTCTGCCCGAGCGCGTCCCCCTGCTCGGCGGCCTGCCGGTACCACCTGACCGCCTCGTAGTTGTTAAGGTCAACCCCGAGCCCGTGATGGTATATCCAGCCAAGGTGGGATGCGGCTTCAGCATTGCCCTGATCCGCCGCCCTCCGGAACCACATACGGGCCTCAGTATAATCAAGGCTGACTCCCTTTCCGCTCTGGTACATCAGGCCAAGCATGTTCTGCCCGTCAGGATTCCCAAGCTCCGCTGCTTTGCGGTACCAGCGGGCCGCTTCGCTGAAATCTTTATTGACCCCGCGCCCGTAATAGTAATCCTGTCCCTGCTCGAACTCGCTCCTGCCGTCAGACTTATAGGTCTGCCCTGCATTCCCGTAAGCGCTGCCCTTCTGAGATTCTGCTGCATCTGCATGAGCCCCTCTTAAATACTGCAGTCTGATGACGGCATCAACATTGCCCAGATCAGCCGCTGTCTGGTACCACTCGATGGCTTTGGCGTAATCACCGGCCGAATTGTATTTATTTCCCTGTTCGAAGGCATATTGCCCCGGCTTCTGCACAGTATCTTCTCCGGCATGCCCGTTATTTCCGGCAGATCCGCTCGCCTGAATCCCTGTGTCTTCCTGCGTTGATGACATCTGACGTTCCACACGGCTGACGCCTTCCGTTCCGTTTGAATCCCCCTGCTCTGCAGACTTCCGGTACCACTTCAGTGCCTCGCTGTAGTCACGGGCAACTCCTAATCCGTTCTCGTACATCCAGCCCAGCCTGAACTGCCCTGATGAATTTTCCTGCTCGGCCGACTTACGGTACCACTTCAGTGCCTCGCTGTAATCACGAGCAACTCCCAATCCGTCCTCGTACATACCGCCCAGGTTGCTCTGCGCTGTGGAATTGCCCTGCTCCGCTGACTTACGGTACCATCTGACTGCTTCGGCGTAATCACGGCCAACTCCCAGGCCATTGTTGTACATAAATCCTAACGCGTTCTGCGCCAACTCATTTTCCTGCCCGGCAGACATCCTGAACCATTTAACTGCCTCAGCATAATCCTGACTGACTCCATTGCCGGATTTGTACATACTTCCCAAAAAGAACTGCCCCATTGAATCACCCTGCCCGGCAGATTTCCGGTACCATCTGACAGCCTCATTGTAATCCCGCGGAACTCCCTCTCCGTTCTCGTACAGAAAGCCCAGGCTGCTCTGCGCTGTAGAATTGCCCTGCTCTGCTGACTTCCGGTACCATCTGGCAGCCTCGGCATAATTACGCTGAACTCCCTCTCCGTTCTCGTACATAAAAGCCAGGTTGCTCTGCCCTGATGGATTCCCCTGCTCCGCTGACTTCCGGTACCACTTCAGTGCCTCGCTGTAATCACGGGCAACTCCAAGTCCCTTCTCGTACATAAAGCCCAGGTTGTTCTGCGCTGATGAATTCCCCTTCTCAGCAGATTTGCGGAACCATCTGGCTGCCTCAGCATAATTTTTGGCGACTCCCTGCCCGTAATAGTACTTATAGCCTTCTTCGAGAGCATCATCATCGTCATCATCGTGGTTCATCACGTCCCGTACAACATGGCGTGTCTCTGAGGCAAAAAAATGTTCAGCAAGAGTTCCAAAAATATTACGGGCATAGCTCATTTCCGGGAAAGCCAGCACGCATGCAACAGCGGCTGCAAGTATCATTTTTCTCATATTCAGAACCCTCAGGTATAGAGCGGCAGAAGTTTCAGCATAACACCTCCGGCCTTTTATGGCATTATATTACCTTAATAAAATCGAGGCTTCACTATAAAAAATTATCCCGTCAAGTTTTTCTAGCAAGCGCCTCTCAGAAATGACAGATATCTATCATTTTTTAAGAGCATTTGCTGCCCGGCTGCAGGACTGCCAGGGATGCGTCATATATATAGGAAACAGCGACGGCAGCAGAGTATTTGCGTATACCGGAACTCTGCAGAGAGAGCACAGCCCCTGCAAAATGACGTGTCTCAGGACACACAGTCCGGATCCCTAGAGCCTGCCTCAGTCTCATTATTGAGTCACCAGCGGCCGCTCTCGAAACACGATGTTTTACGCAATAACGAAAAAAGCCGGATCTCACCGGCTTTCATCAGAAATTGTCCCTTCGCAGATCATCACCCCGCGTGCAGGATTTCCTTCGCGTGCTTAACGCTCTCGTCGGTCGGGACATCGACATCCTCAAGGGTGTACTTCAGCCCCAAAGTTTGCCATTTAAATTTCCCGAACATGTGGTACGGAAGCACCTCTACCCTGGTGACGTTCTTCAGCGTGCTAACGAAGTTGTGGATCCCCATGAGCTGCTCGTCGCTGTCGGTGTATCCGGGTACCAGCACATGCCTGATCCACATCTTGGTCCCGAGCTCATCCATGTGCCTCGCGCAGGCGAGGATGTTCTCGTTCGGGATGCCGGTAAGCTCCTTGTGCTTCGCGGAGTCGATGTGCTTGATATCGAGCATCACGAGATCGGTGCTCTTCATCAGGCGGTCGAACGCCGAAAGCCACTCCGGATCGTCATTGAACGGGCCGCCCGCGGTGTCGAGGCAGGTGTTGATGCCGTTCTTCTTCAAAAGCTCGAAGAGCTCCGTTACGAACTCAATCTGAAGAAGAGGCTCGCCGCCGCTCACCGTAACGCCGCCATCTGCTCCCCAGTAGGGCTTGTAGCGGAGCGCCTTATTCATGATGTCTTCCGGATTCCAGAGCTCCCCTTCCCCGATTTTCCAGGTGTCAGGGTTGTGGCAGTAGCGGCAGCGCATGCGGCAGCCCTGCACGAAGACGACGAAGCGCACCCCGGGCCCGTCAACGGAGCCGAAGGTCTCGAATGAATGGATATGTCCCTGAGTCATTTTGTCTCCTGCAAAAGACAGGTACAGAAAAGGCGCCGCAGCCTTTCGGATACGGCGCCCGGTGTTCTAAGCCTGGCTCTAAAGATTACAGAGTCTTGTGGCAGGTTCTGGCGATAACGTCGAGCTGCTGCTCCTTGGTCAGGTCGATGAACTTGACTGCGTAGCCGGATACGCGGATGGTGAAGTTCGCATACTCAGGCTTCTCAGGATGGTTCATGCAGTCGATCAGCTTCTCGGTGCCGAATACGTTGACGTTGAGGTGGTGTGCACCCTGCGCGAAGTATCCGTCCATGACGTTGACCAGCTTCTCAGCGCGCTCCTTGTCATCGTGGCCGAGAGCGTCAGGGCTCATGGTCTGGGTGTTGGAGATGCCGTCGAGTGCGAACTCGTACGGAATCTTTGCAACACTGTTGAGGGAGGCAAGAAGTCCGCTCTTCTCTGCGCCGTAGGAAGGATTTGCTCCCGGTGAGAGGGGCTCGCCAGCCTTGCGGCCGTCAGGCATGGTGCCGGTAGCCTTGCCGTATACCACGTTGGAGGTAATGGTAAGGATAGAGGTGGTCGGCTCTGCGTTGCGGTAGGTGTGGTGCTTCTTGATCTTGGTGATGAAGGAGCGGAGCAGCGCAACACCGATCTTGTCTGCGCGGTCATCATCGTTGCCGTAGCGGGGGAAGTCGCCCTCAATCTCGAAGTCGACTGCGAGGCCCTGCTCGTTGCGGATGGGCTTGACCTTGGCGTACTTGATTGCGGAGAGCGAGTCAATTACGTGTGAGAAGCCTGCGATGCCGGTAGCGAAGGTGCGGCGTACGTCGGTATCGATGAGAGCCATCTCGGCAGCCTCATAGTAGTACTTGTCGTGCATGTACTGAATGAGGTCCAGGGTGTTGACATAGATGCCAGCGAGCCACTCGAGCATGACGTCGTAGCGCTTCATTACCTCATCGTAGTCGAGGTACTCGGAGGTGATCTTCGGAAGCTCAGGGCCGCACTGAAGTCCCTTCATCTCATCAACGCCGCCGTTGATTGCATAGAGAAGAGCCTTGGCGAGGTTAGCGCGTGCGCCGAAGAACTGCATCTCCTTGCCGGTCTGGGTTGCGGATACGCAGCAGCAGATGGAGTAGTCATCGCCCCATACAGGACGCATTACATCATCGTTCTCGTACTGGATGGAGGAGGTCTTTACGGAAATCTTGGCCGCATACTTGCGGAAGCCCTCAGGGAGCCTCTGGGAGTAAAGGACGGTCAGGTTAGGCTCAGGAGCGGGTCCCATGTTCTCCAGTGTGTGGAGGAAGCGGAAGTCGTTCTTGGTAACCATGTGGCGTCCGTCTCCGCCGAGGCCTGCCATCTCGAGGGTAGCCCATACCGGGTCGCCGGAGAACAGCTGGTTGTAGGAAGGAATACGGGCGAACTTGACCATGCGGAGCTTCATTACGAGGTGGTCGATGAGCTCCTGTGCCTGCTTCTCGGTGAGCTTGCCCTCGTTGAGGTCACGCTGAATGTAGATGTCGAGGAAGGTGGAGACACGGCCGACGGACATTGCAGCGCCGTTCTGGGTCTTGATGGCAGCGAGGTAGCCGAAGTACAGCCACTGAACTGCTTCCTTTGCGTTGTTTGCAGGAGCGCTGATGTCGTAGCCGTAGGACTTGGCCATCTCCTTCATTGCCTTGAGGGCACGGATCTGGTCGGTCAGCTCCTCGCGCTGGCGGATGACGTCATCGGTCATAACGCCGCAGCCGCAGTTGTTGAAGTCAGCCATCTTGTGCTCTACGAGGTAGTCAATACCGTAGAGTGCAACACGGCGGTAGTCGCCGACGATACGTCCGCGGCCGTAGGTATCAGGCAGGCCGGTGAGGATCTTGCACTTGCGTGCCATTCTCATCTCAGGGGTGTACGCATCGTAGACGCCCTGGTTGTGGGTCTTGTGATACTCAGTGAAAATCTTGTGGAACTTGGGGTTCGGGGTATAGCCGTAGGTGGTGCAAGCCTCCTCAGCCATCTTGATTCCGCCGAACGGCATGAATGCACGCTTCAGGGGCTTGTCGGTCTGAAGGCCTACAATCTGCTCCTTGTCCTTAAGGCTCTCATCGATGTAGCCGGGGCCATAAGAAGTGATGGATGAAACAACCTCGGTCTCCATGTCAAGGACACCGCCTTTCGCGCGCTCCTGCTTCTGCAGATCCTGAACCTTGCCCCACAGCTCGGTAGTAGCTTCAGTCGGTCCCTCAAGGAAAGACTCGTCACCGCTGTACTGAGTGTAGTTGTTCTGAATGAAGTCTCTAACATTGACGTCATCCACCCAATGGGTACCACGGAATCCGCGCCACTGTTCTCTCATGACCTTACTCCTATTGTAAAGATAAGACTTTTCTTAACGACTTGCGGCACCTGCCGCCTGGCTTAATTCCCCAAGTGAGAACTGGCGTCTCACCCGGCAGGAATCATTATACGCTTTAATTTCCGGTTAAAAAACCATTTCGGCGAAGATAAAGTGAGATTTAAATCAAATTTTCAGCAAAATCATGGATATTCCGCTGTTTTACGCGTAACTCAATGATTCAGCACATTTTTATGCAGGAACCACTCCGGAGCGCCTGAGCAGCCGACAGCGTGGCTCCGGCGCGCAGGACGCCTGATAATGGGAAGGAAGGCGCTCCCGGGCTTACATAAGAGCGCTTTCTGCGCAGCCGGAGCACTTTACAGACTCTTTACAATATATTGTGTTCCACTTCACCTGAACATCATTATTTTGTGGCAGATCAATTTCCTGCCCTTTGCATTCCGCGCGCCGCCTTATACCTTTTCGCGGAAAATTTCCGGATTATCTTTGGAAAATGTGACCTGCTGTTCATATAAATTCAGCAAAATTTCCAATAGCGCAATTATGGCTCCTATCCGGAAATTACCCGTTGACTTTTACTTATCGTTTTGCTAGCATTAGGACTTTTGCCTTTCGCTCTCGAGGTCGCTTCCGCCGTTCCATGGCGCGACCTTTAAGAGAAGCAGCATGCCGGGAACCGCGATGATGGCGCAGACATAGTAGAAGCCGGACCAGCCCAGGAGGGCCTGCAGGTAGCCGCAGGCCGCGTTAAAGAACGTGCGGGGGACCGCGGCGAGCGAGGTGAAGAGCGCGAACTGGAACGCCGTATAGGCGGGATTGGTCTCGCGCGCCAGATACGACGTGAAGGCGCAGGTACCGAGCCCCACCCCGAAGGCCTCCGCCCCGATGACAAGCGACAGCACCGTCTTCGTCGGGTACATGTCAAGAAGGATGAATATAAGGATGGTGATGAACTGGAAGAGCCCGAACAGCCAGAGCGCGCGGTTTATGCCGATTTTGAGCATCCAGATCCCGCCAAGGAGCGCGCCGATTACCGACATCGGGAGGCTCACCGACTTCGACAGTATCCCTATCGCGGTCCTCGTGAAGCCCTTGTCCAAATAAAAGCGGGTGAGGAGCGAGGTCGCCATGCTGTCCCCGAGCTTGTAGCAGAAGATGAAGAG
>JAEEGL010933889.1_pt1 | contig 13974 bp, 13 predicted proteins | sample 9134231 | NCBI WGS metagenome assembly JAEEGL01 (sample SAMN16246548, study PRJNA631951) | gut metagenome | biome: gut microbiome; feature: rumen; material: fiber-attached | host: Bos | place: Iran: Karaj | collected 2018-10
AAACCACAGCACCTACTAAGAGAGAAAGAAAAAGCGACGAAACCAAATTACTCGCAAACAGAGCCAATGATGAAGATATGAGTCCTATTATGATAGTATTTAAGATACATTTTATTTGAAATGAGATATTGTAATTTAAAAATATTTTTACACATAAGGAACCTATGATTGCGTCAATCACATAATATGCTATAAAGCCAAAACATATAAAATGCAGATCATGTTTAGCAATCGTAATCGCAAGGATTGCAAACCCGATGGCTTTCTTTATGATATTACTATAGAGGAGGACTTTGGGCTTATTTTTGATCTTCAAGAAGGAGTTGTTAATGTATGATATAGGCACGAAAAGGAATCCTATTGCAACATATCTAAGCACAGGTACCCCTTCTATCCATTTTTCAGTCAATATAAGAACAACTATCTGCTTGGCAAAAAGGATAAGGAGTAATAAAATAAAAATAGCAGACATAAATGAAACCCGAAGAAGCTTTTCGTATGATGTTTTTACATGACTATCTTCCTCTTTGTTTTTACATATCAATGGGAAAAAAGCGCTCTCAATTGAATACATGTAATTGGTTGTTGTAAAATAGACAACTGTCTGCATTCTGTTAAAAAAGCCCAAGGGCTTGCTACCAAGCGACTTTCCTATTACTAATGAGTATACATTATCATAAATAGTCTGAATGCAACTATTTAGCAATAATTTCATTGAATATGGAAATAATTCTTTAACATCTTGGAATGAGAACCACTTACTTGGATGCCACTTCGATTTTATCCATAGCAATACTGTTTCCACAAAATTTATAGACAAAGTTAAGACTACAATTGACCATATACCTAGTCCCTTATAAGCCATTGTAATGCCAACAGTACTGCCCACTATTGCAGCAACTAAGGATATAAACGCCAATGGTTTAAACTGAAGATCAATTTGATAATGTATTCTTTGAATATATGATAACGAAAACAATAATATATTAATAAATATAACCTTACATAAAAGTGAAAGACGGGGTATCTCGTAATACTGAGCAATAAATGGTGATGCAATAAAGAAAAGGAAATAAATAAATAGGGCGATTAATAGGTTGAAAAAGAAAATAGAAGAATACTGCTTTCCGGTATTATTTCCACGGAACATTAAAGCTTCCCCAAAGCCTGCTGAAACAAATAGCGTTGCAATTTGATTAAATGAAGTTACCAAAGCAACTTCACCATAGTCACTTGGCAAAATCATTCTAGTAATAATAAGAGTTGCTACTACCTGTATGACTGTAGGCAGATACCTTTGAGTCATACTCCATAGTGTCGCCCTAAAAAAATTGTTAGCCATTCCTACTTCAAATGCTTAACCAATTCGTTCGCCTTCTGATATTCTTGCGGATTACCTATATCAATCCAAGTCCCATTCAACGGGAAGCGGATTACTTTCTTACTTTCCGCTATAAGCTTTTCTATAAGATCTGTAGCATTAAAGAAAGTATCTTCAGGTATTTCTTCCAATGCAGACTTCTTGATTAAATAGATACCTGCATTAGCATAGTAGTTATATGTCGGTTTCTCAATAAGCCCCTGAATATCCCTTCCCTTCAAATCAAATATTCCATACGGAACAGACACTGTATAAGGAACGGCAGCCACACTCATCTCCGCATCATGCTCTTTGAAGTGTAGATAGAAGTCCTCATAGTTGATATTAGTGAACAAATCGCTATTCATCACAAGTACGGTATCATTATAGAAATCCCTCACAAATTTGATTGAGCCAATTGTACCCAGAAATTTAGGTTCTCGCACCGTTTGCACTTGTATGCCATTGTGAGGTTGCGCAAAATGTTCCTCGATTTGCTCCTTCAAGTAGTTAACCGTTACAGAGATATGCTGAACACCATAAGAGATCAGACGGTCAATATTGTGATCAATAATCGCTTTGTCTCCAACCGGCAGCAGCGGTTTGGGAGTTTTCTCTGTCAGAGGGCGTAATCGTTCCCCCTTACCTCCTGCCATTAAAACGGCATCTATAGGGAGTCTGGTTTTAAAACGCTCTAGATTAATAACGTCAACTATATGATTCTCTTTATCCAAAACTGGCACAAGGGTCATTTTTAGCTCCTTTTGGCGCTTAATTTCTTTCACATCACTAATTTTCTCAACCCTCATACAGTTGAAGTTACGATGCATTATTATTTCCACCTTATCATTTACGGAAGCTCCAGCTATTAACGCCCTTCGGGAATCACCATCAGTAAGTGTCCCGACCATTCTATTCTTATCGTCCAAAACGAAAAGAACTAATGGTTCTGGTGCCAAATTGTTAATCTGCGAAAGGGCCTCTAATAATGTTATTGACTGTTTTATTAAATGATTCTTCATTTCCAGGATTTTGCAATAAGAAAAGATTGTTTTAAAGCCTCATTGTTAACAAACAGATACTTTGCTATTACTTGCATAAGTTCATAGTCTTCCTCCGAATCAATATCCAATATGCCTGTATCATACATCAATATTGCATCACATTTCTTTTTAAATATATTCTCCGGGTCTGCCTTTAAGTCATATGGTGAATAAGCGTATATTGAGGCATTCATATCATAAAAAGACGGTGCTTCTTGTCTGGTTGTATAATTTGACATAATGGCCTTACAAAAATAACCACCTTCTTCTCTTACCATATTAAAATAAGGATTCCGCCTAGAAGGAGTAACGGAATAAACAACACTGACCTCCGGTCGTTCTTGTTTTCTTACGATAGCATTATTGATATCATCAACTGTTCTTAAAGGAGATGTAATATCCAGATCTACTACAACATCATATACACGTCCAAAATGCTTCTCTGCTCGCAAAAGACAATCTTTAATAACAAGAGTTTTTGCAACTTTATCTCCCGCAAGAGAAACATCACGCTTTTGTATCTCAACATTAATATCTTTAATGTATTCAACTAACTTGATAAGATCTTCACTATCTGTGTTTAGAACCACATCAGCCTGATCACCAGGCTTTAAATAGTTATCTAAATAAAGCTTAATACCAGCCATTGAATACCAAACCAAAGGAATCCCAAGGAAATCCCTTGCATTTTTACCTTTAACACCTTTTGACCCAGCTCTTCCACAGAGCGTAAATAAAATATTCATATTATAATTGTTTTTTTTGTTCTCCTAATGTAAGTTTTAATACTTCGAGAGCATTCAGCGCCGTATTGTCACTTTTCTCAATTCCATCCACTATTTTAAAGAAATGTTCGATTTCATTCATATAGCTTGTTTGAACATTTGCATCGAAATGAATGATTTTATCATCACGAAGATAATGGAGATTTCCTCCAAGAATATCGCATACAATAGTATCCTCTGGTAAGAATATTTCCATATTTCTCATATCCTTTCTACCAAAATAATCCAGATGAAGTTCAAAAGTTGTCTTCTCGTTTCTACCTATGTAGATAGCCAAGTCATCACTATTAATCTCTAAATCAGACACCTTATTAATCAACTGGAGGCATTCAGAGGGCATACCAAAGAGCCAAGTCAGGTAGTCCCACTCATGAATGAGGTCTATGCTTACTCCCCCTCCCATCTCTTTGTGAGCGCTATAACACTTACGATAATCTTGTCCGGGTCTCCAATCTGGTAAGTAGCTGGAACAAATAGCTCTAACGGAAAAAACAGACTTTAGGTCCAAGTTGTTCTTAACATATTGAAGAAGCGGTTTATAACGTAATGGGCATGCTACATATGTTATAGTAGAAGATAAGTCTCTTAGTAATGACTCTAGCACATCAGTTCTACTAAATACGGGTTTCTCGATAAAAAAAGACTTAGTATGTGGCAGGAATTTTTCAACTGTACGTTCATGTAAAGACGTGGGATTAGTAATAAAGACTATATCATACTCCAATTCTGATTGAATCTTTTTGTTCGCATCATATACAGAAGAAACTAAACCTCGAATATCTTCATCAATATCATTTTGGGTGGGATTATGCCTATATAAATCAATGACAAAGTCATCTCCTCTCGAACGTAGAAAAGTGGCCACATTTCTGATATGACGTTTCCCTATCGAGCCAAGCCCCACAAATGCAATTGAATAATTCCTCATTGTCCTATTTTTCTAATTCATCAATAATATGTAGGATTTCCAAATCCTTTTCAAAATTCCAGGCCGGTTTAAACGTGCTGTTTTTAATTTGTTCGAAGAACTCATTCACTTCATCGCGATAAGGATTTTCTGTTATGAATGATGCGTAACCAGCAACATGTTCAGAAGCATTCTCTAAGGGTATTATTCTCTCTTCTTTGTTTTCTATGTCATACTCCTTTAATGAATCAGGAGTACCATCCCATGAAACATAAAGGTCCTCTCCAAAAACCTCCATCTTTCGAACGGCTTTCCTACATACGACATCAATTATAATAGTACCCTTAGCACCTCCTTCGTGCTCAAAAAGCATCATATAGTTATCATTATAGTCAATATTTAGAGTGGTATTCTTGCTTTTCAGCACACACCAGTTAACTATTTTTCCGAAACAAGTAACTATAAAAGGCAGGTCAATTGCGAGTATCTCTCTGCATCCGTTTGTGCGCTTATCTCCTATGAAATAGTCTTTGTAGCTCTCCCATGGATGCCAATCGGGCAGATATTGTCCAATATGGTATATATAATCAAGCTTACTCTTAGACTTGTTTATCCTTTCCTTTATAGCTTTTATTTCTTTTTTATATAAAGAAGTGGAAGAGAGGAATAATACCAAGCCCTTTTCCTCCGCAAGTTTCATATTCTCTTCATAGCCATCTTTAACAAGGTTCAATTCTGTAAAGACATGAGCCCCTTGTTTAAGACATTGGTTGATAATTGTGGCATGTGATAGAGGTGATGTACTCACAAAAGCGCATTCTATTTTTTGACTATAGAAAGCCTCATCAATCGTGTTGTAGCATTGAATGCCAAAATCTTTATTTACTGCTGCACAACGTTCCTTATTGCTATCAACACCGAAAATATCCAAATTGGGAATCTCGCTTAAAATTCTCAAGCGCCTTTTCCCCATTGACCCGAGGCCTATTACAATTACTTTTATCATAACAAAAATTATTAAATCTTATGAGTTACAACATTAATTACTTTCATCACAAGCAGATTCTTTGTATAAGAATCAAAATCAGGTTCAATCTTCTCTCCATTACACATACGAATCAGCAAATCCAAGTGGTTGCATCCTGCAGCATGTGTAGCAGGATACCCACCACCAAAACGCGGGTTTATATCTATGATATATGGACCTTTATCGGTATCAAATACATCGAAGTCTAGATTACCGATATGCCCTAGCTTCTTTCCGAGTTCAATTCCTAACTGTTGTAAATCCTTTCTATCAACAGTAATCGACTTATCTGTCTCTCCGCTACGCATGGAAATCTTTCTCTTAACAACGCAACGCACAGGTTCTTTCTCTAAAGTATTAAAGACATCGCACCCATGTTCAGTTCCTTTTAAAACTTCTTGAATCATCAATCCATCATGGAAGATTGATTTAACCTTTTCAATATTGTCAACGAGGCTAGTCTCAACACTTCCACTACCATAAACAGGCTTTACAATAACCGGAAACTGAATTAAGCCATTATTTAAATCTGTTTCAAAATCATCGACTGTGGTGTATGTCTTTGCCACCAAAAAACCCTGATCGGAAAGGAATTTGTTCATCTCCAATTTGTCATAGCAGATATCTAGTACTTTTTTGTTGGAGACAATGATATTAATACCCTTCTCAAGCATCTGCTCTCGATATTTAGAAAGGATAAAGATTTCAGGGTCAATCACGGGGATAACAATTCCGATATTCTGTGTTAGGCAGAGTTCTGTAAGTTTCTCCACATATAGCTTTTCATTATCAACGGGACGTGGAAGAATAAACCTGCCATCATTATTACCATATAAACCGCTAGCTGTACTATCACAATCGGATACGAATACCTTTCCTTTAAATGATTGTATTTCTTTAATATAATCAACCAGATAACCGCGACGTCCAACATTTGTGATGATAATATTACTATTCATACTTTCAAGACTAATTAATAATTAAATGAGATATCAAAAAACTTCTTCTTGATTTCTACTGTATTGGTTTTTGCATACTCTTTAATATGATTAACAATATATTGACTCGCCAACCCATCGCCATAAGGATTATGTACTGTTTTACATAATTCTTTATACTGAGGAGAAGACGCAAGCCTCATAGCGTTTAAAATATCGTTTTTCTTTGGGTTACAATTGATAATACTTTCCGCTTGTTCGCGACCTTTTTGGCGGTCTCCAATATTTATAGTTGGTATTCTCATAGATGGTGCTTCTACTATACCACTGGATGAATTACCCATCACAAATTCAGCATACTTTAATGCGCTCAAGTACCTAACTGCACCCAAAGATGTCACACAAATAGCATTATTCCTCTTGGTTGCGTACTCATCCAACATCTTATTAATGATATCCCCACCATTATCCGCGTTAGCCTTAGTGAAAATATATTGCATATCCTGACGAGTATCGCAAGCGTCTAGTAATGCTTGTAGTTGTGCCTCACACGTGCTGTTTTCTAGTGTTACAGGATGAAAGGTGATCACAGAGTAAGGCTTATCTAAAGACAATCCAATCTGTTTAGAAAGCACATCTTTAGTAAGATAGTCAATATGAAGTATATTATCTATACTTAAAGAGCCCACAGTAAAGACTCTATCAGGAGATTCACCCAATTGAATTATCCTTTTTCTTTCAGCTTCGGTATTTGGAAAGTGAAGATATGACATTTTAGTCATAGAATGGCGGTAGTATTCATCTGCAGCACCCTCTGTGGTTGCACCTCCTCCAACATGTATAATGGGGATGTTTGAATTAACCGCAGCTATACACACTCCAAGAGTTTCATATCTGTCACCATCAACCAATAAGAAGTTTGGTTTATTCTCTGAAAAATATTCTGAAAACGCAAAAATAGCATTTGACATTGTTTTTGAAACACCAACTTCACCTTTTTCATCACTAATAATTGGTATTTTAGCAGATATAGGAAAGCCATCGTTCTCTATTTCTTTATATGTGTTACCAAATTTTTCAGAAAGATGAGTTCCCGTCACAAGAAGGTTCATCTTGATCTCAGTATCCTCTAACATCCGTTTAATCAGCGGGCGCATTAGGCCATACTCTGCTCTTGTCGTTGTTACAATGTCAATAGTTATCATGCTTGAATATCTTTCAAAGTTCAATCATTTCATCCTCTATAAAATCGCGCTTCGCAACCTGTCCTATAACTTCATACCATCTAGCTGGAGATATACCCTTTCCTGCATGTCGAGGAACTATATTATCTACAGTAAATACTTCTCCAGCCTTAATATCACGTAAGGCTACTATACTCTTTCTGGCAGCATGTTTGTTTTCTATTTCACCAGTTTTTGGCTGCTTGATACCATCACCAAGAGCTTCTTCTATGTGGCGAATGCTTGTCACCATAGCTTTCAACTCATCAGGTTCCAAACTAGCCTTCTGGTCAGGGCCTGGCATATTGCGGTCTAACGTAAAGTGTTTCTCTATAACCTTTGCCCCTAGTGCTACGGCTGCAATATCCACTTCTATTCCCATACTATGATCAGACAAGCCTACTTCTTTACCGAACTTCTCGTGTAATGTAAGCATTGCTCGTAGATTAATATCCTTATATGGAGTTGGATATTCTGTAGTACATTGCAAAAGTGTTATTTCAGGAGTACCGTTTTCTTCTAGAATTTTAATAGCAGTTGCTATTTCATCAAGAGTCGAAATTCCCGTAGACATGATAACAGGCTTCTTTGTTTGTCCTATTCGCTCCAAATAGGGCACATTGATAACTTCGCCAGAGGGTACTTTCCAAACCTCACAGCCTAGGTTATCAAGGAATTTGATACTCTCAAAATCGAAACCAGTTGACAGATATGTGATTCCTACTTTGTCACAATACTCCTTTAAACGGGTATGCTGGTCAAACGAGAAACGTAGTTTCTTTATCATATCGAGCTGTGACTCATCTGCACCGGTTTCCCGTTTTTGGTACTCTGCTTTCTCCGAAAACTTTGATGTAGAAGTAATTGAAGTTTGGAACTTTACAATGTCTACACCTGCCTCTTTAGCTGCATCAATCATTTTTTTGGCAATCTCAAAATCACCATTATGATTGACACCAGCTTCTGCAATAATCAATGTTCTCATATCTAAACCTTTTATATTTTAATTCAAAAGTATTAAAGACATCTTACAGAACTAGGAATGTTCACCACTCTATCAGCAAACCAGATGGTGTTCTTCAAACCGTCATTCTCGCATTTTTCGAACATCGGCAGACGGTTCATCAGTTCCCAGATGGGACGGGTCATCACACCATTGTCATTTGTCTCAGTGAGGAAGTTTATTTGAGCTTCCTTATCTTTCATAATGACCACATTCAACCAATAGTTAGAGAAAGTATCAGGAGAATCAACGAAGAACTCAATATCCGGAATGTTCTTGAAGAAGGCTTCGTATTCAGCAGCAACCTTGCGCTTGCTGGCAATATACTTGTCAATATTCTCTAACTGGGCACAACCAAGTGCCGCATTGATGTTGGGCATACGATAGTTGAAGCCAATATGGTCGTGACGGAACTCCCAACGGTGAGGAATCTTAGCTTGAGTGGTGATATGCTTGGCAAAAGCACCAAGTTCTTCATCGTTGAACAGCATCATGCCGCCACCACCGGTGGTGATAGTCTTGTTGCCATTGAAGCTGATAGCACCAATCTTTCCAAAAGTGCCAGTATGCTTTCCCTTATAGAGAGAACCTATGCTTTCTGCCGCATCCTCTACCAATTCGATGTGCCACTCTTTACAGAGAGCGGCTATCTCTTCAATACGAACAGGATGTCCAAAGGTGTGCATGGGTACGCAAGCCTTGATTCTACGGCCTGTGTTTTTGTTGTAGCAAGCATATTCGTCTTCTTCGTATGCGAAATCGTGGCTCTTATCCAGTTCATTGATGCGAATGTTCTTGCGAACTTCCGCATTCTTCTGGAGCCATTCTTTCATAGCATCAGGTGAAAGACCCATAGTAGAACGGTCAACATCAAGGAACACTGGATAAGCACCAATGTAACTTAACGCATTTTCTGTAGCAATGAAGGTCAAAGCCTGTGTCAAAACCTCATCATCACGCTTCACTCCCACGAGTAACAAAGCCATGTGAAGGGCATTGGTACCACTCACACATACCACAGCTCGCTTTGCGCCTGTGTATGCAGCCATATCATTTTCAAAGCGGTCAACAAATTTACCTACAGAACTAACGAATGTGGTGTCAATACATTCGTTAAGGTATTTCTTTTCATTGCCCACAAAAACGGGAACAGCCAGAGGTGTAAACTCTTGGTTGCCATATACAGACTTAATGAAGTCAATTATTTTTTTATATTCCATTTCCGACGTATATTAATAATGAAACTTAAATTTTTTCCCAACTATTTGTCGCGTGATTAAATTGTTTGATAACTCTTGCAGGGATACCAGCAACTATCGAATATGATGGATATTCTTTCCCATTTAGCACAGCATTTGCACCAATTATACAACCATCACCTACTGTTGTACCAGGCAAAATAACTGCATTTTCGCCAATCCAGACATTATTACCTATTTTTATTGGTTTAAAAAAATAGTCTCTTAGGCTAGGATTTTCATCAGGTAAACTTTGATTTGAACCATTGTAATTACCATGATTTGTATCCGATATAAATATTTTGGAAGCCATCAAAACATTATCACCAATTTCAATATTATAGTCTGCATTAATGTGAACGTAATCACCTATACGGGCATTAGCGCCTATAGTTAATGTTTTCTTTGACTCATTTGTATCTATACGACACCCTCGCCCTGTTGTGAGACCTTTTCCGTAATTAAAACCAGCACCCGAATGATATAGAGGCCATCGAATGAGCCTTGCATGAGGGAATCTTATCTTTGTATATAACAAAGAAAAAAAATTCCTTATTATATCAGTAATAGAGTAATGAACCATTTTATATCACTTAAATATTTGAGCAATCCACCCGCCTATACTATATTTTTCGATTATCGAAGACTGCAATTCTTCATACTCTGAATTAATAAAAGTAGGATCAATGATAGGGCTTTCTCTTTCTATTATACAAACATTTGCCTCTTTATAGATATCGTAATACTTAATTTCCTTATTAGTAGTGACTATCTTCTTACACGCGCCCAATGTTTCAATTGTTCGCATTGTGAGACCCGTTTGTTTGGGGTGCTGTATATCTAAGACAGATTTGCTTTTTAACAAAACACTTGCAACTTCGCTAGAGGGTATTTGGCTATATTTAAAATAATCAAATCGTTTCTTTCTAAACTCTGATTTCGTAAGCCAATATACAAAATACATTATCCTGCTTTGTAAATAGCAATAATGATAAAAAGACAACCCTTTGTTTTGACATTCCTTTTCTACCGCTTCAATAACTTTTAATCTATCTGAGTGAATAGTGCCTATGAAACAAATATCATAACAATACTCTTCACTATTTAACTTCTTTTTATACGAATCCTCATAGAACAAGGGGATCAAGTCAATACTATGTTTAATAGAATCTGATCGATCAAAAGTCATTACTCTATCATAGTAAGAAAAAGTTTTATCGGCATTCTTCATATTTGCAACAGAATCATCCAAATAAAACAGGATTCTCGCTTTTGGATAAGCCTCTTTGTACAAGATTATTGTTTCCTCTGGCAGATAAGAGTTTGTATAAATAATATCGTAATCTTTTTCTCTGTTTTTTTCTACTATACTCTTATGATACCTCTTTAGTTTAGCATAAAAGAAGCCCTTATAATATTTAAGAATAGCTTTCTCTATTGTACTTAACTCTGCGCGAGCATCATACAAATCTACTATGGCGCCTAATTCTTTCAATTTATTCGCCACCAACTTATCATAATTGAAGAATCTTGTACATAAAAGCAAGATTTTCTTATCTTTTACAGGATTCGTCATTTCTGTTCAATTATCAGATTAATTTTAGTTGCATCTCCATACACACAAGGAGAGTCATATGCTCTATCTGGGAATGCACCATATTCCAATTTAATATCAAGGTTATGATCCTTGATAAACTGTTCTACCCTTTCTGCCAAACTCATTGGTTTACCAGTACAACAGTTAATGATTCCAACAACTTCTTTCTGCATAACGGCAGCTGAAAGCTGATTAGCCAGTTCATCAACTGTAATAAAATCGTACTGGTTCTTACCAGTTGTGAACGGGAAGGTTTTCTTTCCTTCCTCTGCAGCTAACAGAAGCTTACAGAAGATAGAATTATTTTTCTTATCATCTCCAAGGATATAGTAGCAACGAAGCCATTGAAGAATGCATTCTTTCTGCTTGCAGTAGAGAATCATTGACCTGCGAAGCGCGTCCTTGGCAATGCCATACATGGAAATAGGATTGCAAGGCGTATTTTCATCAATGGCACCTTCCCAGTACCCAACCTCATGCATAGTTCCCATTACTGCCAATTGTTTCAAGCCGCCATCAATCATGGCCGTCAAGAACTTATAGTGAGCTGAAAGATCTCCTATCTGGGTGGGCGCATTATGTACAAATCCATTACGCCAAGCCATATGTAAGCATACATCTGGTGAACCTAACTGCTCATAAACATTCCCTTCGGGCAATTCAAAAAGATCCAGTGTCTTTCGCTCTGCGCGTTCATCCACATCATTGGTCACAATATCACAAGCTATCACATCAGCACACTTGTCCAAAAGTGCTTTCACCACATGGCGGCCAATATAGCCATTGGCTCCTGTTACTAATACTTTCATACTATCCTTATTTAAAGAGGCCCTTCTGCTTCATCTCCTCCAATGAGGCCTCGTAGTTATCTGTTTGTAATTCCTGACGGTTCACCCAATCAGTAAACTGCTTGATACCTGCGTCAAACGTCCATTTGGGCTGAAAACCGAGGATTTGTTTAGCCCGGGTAATATCCGCATAGTTATGCCTTATATCGCCTAAACGGTAATTTCCAGAAACAGTCAACGGCACTTCAATGCCGTAGTGCTTACAAAGTGTTTGAGCTACCGTAAGCACATCTGTTGCAATACCAGTTCCCACATTGAACACATGTCCGTTTGCCTCTGGCACTTCCATACCGGCGATAGTCGCATCAGTCACATCATCAATATAAACAAAATCGCGGGTTTCTTTTCCGTCCTCAAAAATATTGATGCCCTTATGACTCTTGATGCGGTTAGAGAAGATGCTCAGAATACCAGTGTATGGGTTGGTCAATGACTGACCAGGGCCATAAACATTCTGATAACGGAAAGAAACTGACTCAATTCCTATGTTCTTGCAGATAAGGTGTACAAGTTGGCCTTGCACCTGCTTCCCTATTCCATATACAGAAGAAGGATGGATTGTACTATCTTCTGTTGTGGCCACTAACGTAACTTTGCCTCCGCATTTGGGGCAATGGCATTCAAAGTCTCCTTTGGCCATATCTTCATCCTTGCGTTCTGTGGGGTAAACATCACCACATTTCTCGCAGAAATATTTGCCTTCACCATAGATTGCACGGGATTCTGCCACTACTACACGTTTTACATGATTCTTAGTGTTGGTCAGAATATCTAACAACAAGGCTGTACCTCCAATGTTGACATCTATGTAGCGCTTAATCTCGTACATAGATTGTCCTGTGCCTGTCTCTGCAGCCAGATGGATCACATAGTCAACATCTTCAAGGGCTTGCTCCAATAGAGCCTTGTCACACACGTCACCTTTGATAAATCGCACCTTGTCCTTAATACAGCAGTAGAGAGGAGACGATTTAACTGGGTCACTACCATGAATCTGATCCAGCAGATTGTCAAGCACAGTTACTTCGTATCCCTTCTCTATCAGCTTTAGGGCTATATGTGAACCTATGAATCCGGCTCCGCCGGTAATAAGGACTCTCATTCTACTCTTTGTATAAATCTTCAGTTATTGAGAAAGGAGAATTAAAATCCTTCAAGCATTCGTGCTTGGTGTCTTTTTCAGATAGAATGGCTTTATCTATAGGTATACGCCAATCTATTCCAAGACTGTCATCAACTATTGAGATTCCTCCATCCACCTCAGGATGATAAAACTCATCGCACTTATACTGGAATACTGCCGTTTCGCTCAATACTGCAAAGCCATGAGCGAAGCCGCGAGGCACAAAGAACTGGCGGTGGTTATCTTCTGTCAATTCAACAGCCACATGCTGCCCATAAGTAGGGCTGCCTTTGCGGATATCAACTGCTACATCAAGTACGGTTCCTTTCACGCAACGAACGAGTTTGCTCTGAGTGAATGGAGGGCGTTGGTAGTGTAATCCTCTCATCACACCATAAGAAGACATTGATTCATTGTCCTGTACAAAGTTAACCTTATGACCTAGGATAGGTACTACCTTTTCGTCAAAGTCCCTTTGGGAGAAACTCTCAAAGAAATAACCACGGGCGTCACCAAACACCTTCGGCTCTATGATAAGGACTCCTTCTATAGCTGTTTTTATTACTTCCATATGAATAATTATCTGTTCGTATATTGAGTTTCATAATACTTTTGGTAGTCACCACTCGTCACGTTGTCTAACCATTCTTGATTATCAAGATACCATTTTACTGTCTTCTCTATTCCTTCCTCAAATTGAAGTGAAGGTTCCCATCCTAATTCCTTCTGGAGTTTGGTGCTATCAATTGCATAACGAAGATCATGACCAGCACGATCAGTGACATAAGTGATCAAATCCATATCTGCACCTTCGGGACGACCTAAGAGGCGGTCAACAGTGTTAATAAGCACTTTGATGATATCGATATTTTTCCACTCGTT
>JAEEGL011358021.1_pt1 | contig 13974 bp, 10 predicted proteins | sample 9134231 | NCBI WGS metagenome assembly JAEEGL01 (sample SAMN16246548, study PRJNA631951) | gut metagenome | biome: gut microbiome; feature: rumen; material: fiber-attached | host: Bos | place: Iran: Karaj | collected 2018-10
TGCACCATAACGATAGGGCGTACCGCGGAAACGGTAAGCGTACTTAATCACTTGGTCAACGATGTTGTTGCGACTGTTTTGCTCGAGCTGTTCGAGTACGGTGCCCTGCTTACGCGTCTCAAGACGCTGAGCCTGGGCGGTAAAACCTGTAAAGGTGATTGCTAAAAGAATGAATAATGCCGATAAACTTATTTTACTCTTAATAAAACTCATAATAAATCATTTATTGGACTGGAAAATCCGCTCATCGTCGGCTTTTTCGTTAAGGGCATCGAGAACGATTTCAATGCCGTACGCCCAGGTTTGCGATGGCAAAGGTACTCCAACCCTGTAACCCGACCAAACATCTTAAACACTTGTAAACATTTAGCAAAAATGGCGATTTTTACAAAATGTTCCACGCAATTCCCCTAATAATGGGGCCTCACGGCAGGCTGGAATGTTTAAATTTTGGAAATGAAAAATGAAAAAGTTTACACTTTTTAACAATAAATGGCATCCTATAAGATTTATTTTTTGGATTTTTTCCACAAAAACTAGCCATCAAGCACAAAAAATCGGCCTCCAAAATTGCAAAATGCAATCGTCAATGCCGATTTTATGAAAAAAGTGGTTTTTGGGTGTTTTTTGAGGGGTGTAGATACCCCTTCCTCCGTGGAACAATTAAAGTTTTTACTTTGCCGGTAATCACTGCGTTTTCCACGGGGCCACAGTGAGGCCAGGAGCCCCCTGTGTGTTTCTAATTGGTAATGATGTATCCGCCGCCGCTGGGCATGACATGATACTGTCGCATTCCCACCTTGTTCTTGATGGCGACACCACTCAGTGGTGCACCGGCGCCCATGAGCGGGTCGAAGTGGGAACCGCAGCGGGGACAGACTGCTTGAAAGTTGTCGGCGCTGATTGACAGAACAATGTCTTGCTTGATCTCGACGGGACACGACAGGTCATAGGCTAACGGTCCATCAATACCCATCATGAGTAACACACCACCGTAGCCGGTGTAAGTGTTCACGTTGTAGGGGAAGTTGGCAGGCAGATTCTTGTCGCGATTGAAGATGCGGAAGTCTCCCATGCCGCTCACGCCGTAAGTATTCCACAGGGCAAAGTTGCCCAGGTCGATGCGCACGCCGAAGTTGGGCACCGATTTGTTGTCGATGTGATCACAAGCGCTGGCTGTTACCAGCAACAGGAGGGCAGCGAATGCCCGAATCATCTGGTGAAATTTCATTCTATAGCTCATTATTATAGGCAATGATATGGCTGCCTTCCCTAGCCACTTGTTTTTAATGCGAAATTCACGAATTCAACAAATTGCACTAAAAATTTTCAATAAATTCGTGAAATTGGGCTAATTAGCTAAGTTAGCGTTAGCTCCGCAGGGTCTGGGTCATCTGCTATATCATTTCATTATTTTATCTTATTAACGTAAAAAATGGTCATTTGATTGTAAATGTTCCCAGAAAACTGTAATTTTGCATCGGTAAAACACTATTTAGGCTAGGCATGGAACCTCTATTTTCCATCATTACCGTCACGTGGAATGCTGCCGAAGTGATTGCACCTACACTGGAGAGCGTGCAGCGGCAGACGAGCAGTGACTATGAGATGCTCATCATCGATGGCGCGTCGACCGATGCTACGCTCAAGATCGTGCGTGGCGCATCCATCGCGTCGATGCGTGTCTTCAGTGAGCCCGATGGCGGCTTGTATGATGCCATGAACAAGGGCATAGCCCGGGCTCGTGGGCAATACTTGATCTTCCTGAATGCCGGAGATGCCTTTGCCAGTGACACGGTACTGGCTAGACTGGCGATGCTGACTGCGGACAGTCCCGGAGTCATCTATGGCCAGACGCAGCTGGTGGATGCCGACCGTGAGGTGGTAGGCAGTCGTCACTTGAGAGCGCCCAAGCGCTTAACCGTCAACAGTTTCCTTAATGGCATGGTGGTGTGTCACCAGGCTTTTGTCGTCAGGCGTGACCTGGCGCCCGAATATGACTTGAAGTACAAGTTGAGTGCCGACTATGACTGGTGCATCCGTGTGCTGAAGAAGTCCCCAGCCAATGCTTATGCCGGTCCAGCTCCCATTATCAGTTACCTTGCCGACGGCATGACCACGCGCCATCATCGGGCTTCGTTGTGGGAGCGTTACCGCATCATGTGTCACCATTACGGCACGGGGCGTGCCACGATGGCGCATCTGGGATTTATCCCCCGCTACCTGAAGCGTCGCCTGCGCGGCTGTGCTAATAGGCAGTAAGCTTTTAGCCTTTAGCCGTTAGCCTTTAGCAATTAGCTTTTAGCCGTTAGCAGAATGGACGCGATACCTTTGAACCCTTAACGATAGACTCAGAATATGACCGATAAGAAGAAATTAGGAAATATCATTACCCGCAACTGGCGACGGTTCAAGACCTGGTACAAGGGTTTGTACCGTGGTCGTCCCTGGTGGATGAAGACCCTCGCGGCCATCGGGACCTTCATCGTTCTGTTCCTGCTCTACCTTCTTGCCGTCGATGTCAACCTGTTGTGGCTCTTCGGCAAGTCGCCCAGCACCTACAGCATCATGCATCCTCGCAATCCCGAGGCGAGCTACCTGTATAGTGCCGACGGCAAGACCATCGGCAAGTACTATGACGAGAATCGCACGCCCGTCTCCTATGACTCGATCAACCCGCAGTTCTTCAAGGTGCTCATCGACACCGAGGACGAGCGATTCTACCATCACCACGGCATCGACTTCAGCGGTCTGGGCGCTGCAGCCAAGGATATGGTGCTGCACGGCAAGCCGCGTGGTGCGAGCACCATCACTCAGCAGTTGGTGAAGAACATGTTCCGTACGCGCAGCGACTACTCGACGGGTCTGCTGGGTTATATCCCAGGCGTGAAGATGCTCATCATGAAGAGTAAGGAGTGGATCATCGCCACCAAGTTGGAGCTGTTCTACAGCAAGGAGGAGATCCTCGAGATGTATGCCAACACGGTCGACTTCGGCAGCAACGCCTTCGGTATTAAGACGGCTGCCAATACCTATTTCAAGACCACACCTCGCAACCTCAAGATTGAGGAGAGTGCAGTGCTCGTGGGTCTGCTCAAGGCTACCAGCACCTATAATCCCCGCATCAATCCCAAGAACAGCCTCAGGCGCCGCAACCAGGTGCTGAAGAACATGGTGGAGCATGGCGACCTGACCCAGGCACAGTATGACTCGATCTCCTCGCTGCCCATCGACCTGAAATATACGCTCGAGGCCAACTATGACGGCGTGGCTCCTTACTTCCGCGAGGCGGTAGCCCGCGAGATTGAGGACATTGCCAAGGCTCGGGGCCTGAAACTTGACCTGGAGCGTGACGGTCTCAAGATTTACACCACGCTGGACAGCAAGATGCAGGAGTATGCCGAGCAGGCGGTGAGCGAGAAGATGAAGGTTGTGCAGCAGAACTTCAAGAGCCACTGGGGAACTCAGGACTGCTGGCTTGACGACAACAACCAGCCCATCGCAGGCTTCGTCGAGGACAAGGCGCGCAACACGCCCATCTACCACGAGTTGCTTGCCCGCTATCCCAATGACCTGGACTCGGTGAACTATTACATGAACCAGCCTCACATGGTGCACCTGTTTGACTATGAGAATGACTCGCTCTATATGGAGATGAGTTCGTTGGACTCGGTGCGCTACATGTTGCACTTCATGCACTGCGGCTTCATTGCCATGGAGCCGGGCAACGGTCACGTCAAGGCTTGGGTGGGCGATGTGGACTTTGACACATGGAAGGATGACAAGGTGCGTGCCAAGCATCAGCCAGGCTCGACCTTCAAGCTCTTTGTCTACGCTATGGCGATGGAGCGGGGACTCGTTCCCTGTGACCGCAGGCTTGACGAGTATATCGACACCCTTGTATATAATGAGGACAAGCAGGAGATGGAGCACTGGCGTCCGACCAATGCCAACGGCACCTTCAGCGGCGCCGAAATGACGCTGCGCGGCGCCTTTGCCCAGAGTATCAACAGCGTCACCGTGCGTGTTGCCACCGAGGTCGGTTTCAGCGAAATCGCCCAGCTTGCCCGCGACATGGGCATCAAGTCGCCGTTGGAGCCCAAGCCTGCCTTGTCGCTAGGAGCCAGTGATGTGGACTTGATGGAACTGGTCAATGCCTATTGCACTGTGGTCAACGACGGTAAGATGCACGACCCGGTCATCGTGACCCGCATCGTGGACCGTGACGGCAAGGAGATTTACCATGCCCCCGACCATCAGAAGCAGGCGATGTCCTACCGCTCGGCATGGCTCATGCAGCAGATGCTCATGGCGTGCCGCACCGACGCCGGAGGAACAGCCATGGCGCTCAACGGCTACGTTACCCGTCCCCTCTATGACGTGGACTTGGGTGGCAAGACGGGCACCAGCAACCGCCACGCCGATGCCTGGTTTGTCGCTGTCTCGCCAGGTCTGGTGTGCGGCTCATGGGTGGGCGGCGAGTATCGCCAGATCCACTTCCGTTGGGGTGCTCTGGGACAGGGCAGCAAGACGGCGTTACCCATCTGCGGCCGCTTCCTGCAACTCGTGTTGAGCGATCCACAGTTCCAGCGCTATCACCAGCGCTTCCAGCCCTGCAAGGAGCCCATCAATGCCGACCTGTATTCGGGTTGCTCATCGATTGCTCCGGTCGAGGAGTTTGACTCGACGATGCTGTTCAATGAGGATAGCCTCGCCATTCCCTTGACCGACGATTTCAACCCCGACGAGAAACTCGAGGATACTCCCACTGTCCCCGACTCGGTATAATCTTTTACGACAGACGATTTAATGACCGGACCAATTTATTTTGGTCCGGTTTTTTGTTGATGTAGTCCCTGAAGTGTAAAATAATTAGACACTTTTGGGTCAAATAAAGGAATATGGCGTTTTTTCCCGCTTAATCATTTGTTTAAGTGTTTTGTGGATAGTAAATTCGTGGTTTGAAATAGTTTAACCAAAAATTAACCACTAAAAAACTTAGCGAATATGAAACGTATTGTTTATATGATCTTGTTACTGGCAAGCCTGACAAACTTGACTGTCAGCGCTCAAGATGAGTTGGAAGCGACTGCTGCTCCAGTCATTGAGGTTGTGGATTGTGGTGACCATGTGAATTTTGTCTTCACCTTTGAAGGTGAGGAAGGAGATGTCATGGCCGATATCTATGTCAACGGGGAGTTGGTCATGAGAATCGATGGTAGCTTTCCTTGGGGGGAAGGCATCGAAGGCCCGACCTCGGTATATAGGTTGGAGCGCACCAATTGGGAGCAGTATGTAGAGATTCAGGCTCGGGCGAGGATTCCAGGCAAAGGTTGGTCCGAGACTACCCAGTTTTCCTACCTTGTAACCGCCCTGCCTGTGACGGAACAGACAATGCCACCGGGCATTCATGAGCGCAGGTATCCTGAGACTTCACCCATGGAAGAGCATTTTCAATGTTATGAATCATATTCCATTGGATTTGAAAATACTGATCCTGAAGCAGTGACCATTTATTACAGGTACCATTATTATCTGAATTGGAATGGTGCCGAGGTCTCCTCGGATTGGAAAACCGCTTATCTTACTCCTGGTTTTATGCCCGAAGGGGTCTGTGTTGACCCGGACTTGTGGCTGGAAGAGTCTGCCTATGGCTGGGTTGAAGCTTATTCGGTAGCAGACTACAAGACCGAGAGCGAGCGCGTCAGGATTGACTTCAACTTTGAGTGTTATCCCTCAATCCACTTTAGCCGCAATTACGACTTCAAAGCCGGTGGGTTGTATTATACCATTCTCAGTGATGAGGCTGTTGCTGTAACAAGTCGTACGATAGATTGGTCTGCTTATAATTATGATCCGTATGGGCCGGTAGACGATGTTGAGGAATATGTTCTGGACCCGGATCTGTTATCTATGAACAGTCCGTGGTATTATGATGAAGAGATCATCATTCCGAGCACAGTTGATTATGGCGGGAAGACCTATACCGTCACTGCAGTCAATGAGTGTGCATTTAAAGATTGTCAGTCGACAAGCATTCAGTTGCCGAACACCATTACCAAGATCGGAGGCGGCGCTTTTTTCAATACATCGATTCCAGAAATCAGGATTCCCGATTCAGTCACTCAGATCGGTCCGGGTGCATTCTGGGGCTGTAGTGAATTGACAACTATCACTATCCCTGATGCCGTTTCTACAATCAGTAAAAAGATGTTTAAGTGGTGTAATAACCTGAGCCATATTGAGGTGCCAAGCACTGTCACGTCGATTGAGGAAGAAGCATTTAAGAATTGTGAGAACTTGGTCAGCATCGATATTCCAGCCTCGGTCGTTGAAATCGGTTCAATGACTTTTGCGGGTTGTTCGGCTTTGACAAGTGTGACTTGTCGTGGCATTGTGCCCCCTTTCAGTATAGATGCGTTTTATTACGGTGAAGAGTATTCCGATTATAGCATTTATGACCAGGCGACACTCTTTGTCCCCAACGAGGCCCTGGAGGATTACCGTGCCGCAGACGAGTGGTGCCGTTTCTCACGCATTGTGCCGTTCCTGGGGGCAGGCCCTGGTGATGTGAATGGTGACGGCAAGCTTGCCATCACCGACGTTTCGGATTTGATCGGTCAACTGCTCAATGATGGCGAGTTGCCTGACTACTGTGACGTAGACGGCGACGGCAAGGTGAACATTACCGATGTGACCGCCTTGATTGATTTGTTGCTCAACGGCAATTGATAAAGTAGGGAAAAGTTCAGTTAATCTGCTGCGTGCAAGGGCGTCACTGCCTATTGCACGCAGTTTTCTGCGTGCGGTATGCCCTGATGTGTAAAAGAATTTGACAATATAGTGTATGATTTTTTGACATCTTGAAATTTGATGCCGGGAACAGTTGCAATAGAAGCCTGCAGTCATGTAATTTCGCATTGAAATTAATGATTAACTAATAATGTTTACGACTATGAAAAAGAATATTTTTTTAACCCTGATGATGCTGATTGCATCTGTTGCAACCTTGAGCGCTCAAGACGAGTTGGACATAACGATGTCACCACTGATGCGTGTACTACCCTTTGACAAACCAGAGCAATGTGTTATGATTGAGTCTGAATGTGGAGAAGCAGCCGTTATTCATATTCTTGTAGATGGTGAAGAAGTGGTGCAAGGTGAGTATTCCTGTGAGTATAAGATTCCATGCCTTTATGTTGAGCAGGAGTTTGTGGTCTCCGCTTATGCCCAAGCGGAAGGTAAATTGCCGTCGGATACTATTAGTGAGCACGTAGTAGTCCCATGTCTTAAACCAGAAGCTCCTAGTATGTTGATGCATAATTGTGATGGCTGGGAATATTTCGACTATTCAGAGGCCATAGGTGGCTATTATGTGCGACCTTATGCAACTATTGAAAACCCAAATAGTGATGAACTTGATGTGACAGTTTTCTACAGAATTGGTGTTAATGGAGAACAATTTGAATGGGGCGAATGGACAGAATATGGTGGATATGACGAACATGGAAATCTACAGCATATTGCTTATGAAACGGATGATCCTACAATATTCGTGACACTTGAAGCCTACTGTGCCTCGGTCAATAATGGATTAGAGAGCGATCATACGTGTATGGTGTTCTCCGCAATTCAACTGATAGAAAAGCCATGGTGGGCAGCGTTTGATTTAACGAGGGATCATGTTTTTTATAAGATTACTAGCGATTCTACAGTAAGCGTTTGTACAAAAACAGAAGATCAATATGATTATCCTATGATGTATGATGGTGCTTATTCAGGAGATATTATTATACCAGAGACTGTGGTTGTTTACCCAGATCATACCTATACAGTGACGGGAATTGATCAACATGCGTTTACCAACTCCCAACAGTTGGCCAGCGTGTCGATGCCCAACACAATCACATTCATTGGTCAAGGGGCATTTAGTGCTGACACTTTGCTCTCTTCCATCACGATACCCAGTTCGGTTGACAGTATTGGATCTTATGCATTTATGTATTGCACAGGACTGACGAGCTTGGCTATACCAAGTTCAGTGAAAACTATAGGTCTCCACGCCTTTGCGGGTTGTAATGGCGTGACAAGTGTTACAGTGGATAGTGAAAATACAACATTTGATTCTCGCGATAATTGTAACGCTATCATCGAGACGGCTTCCAATACACTAGTAGCAGGATTTAACAATTCCGTGATACCCAGTTCCGTTACATCCATCGGCAATGGCGCTTTCGCTCTTAGCAGCTTGACCTGCATCGTGATTCCTGAATCGGTCACGAGAATCGGGCGTGCTATTATTGAATTTACTGAGATAAGGTCAATGACATGTTTTGCTGTTACTCCCCCTGATATCGTGTGTGTATTCAATGAACATGAGGACCATCGCTACGATGAGTTAACGCTTTATGTCCCTATGGAGTCGTTGGAAGCATACCGTGCCCATGAGGAGTGGGGCAAGATAACGCACATTGTGCCGTTCCTGGGTGCTGGCCCTGGTGACATCAATGGTGACGGCAAGCTCTCCATCACCGACGTGGCAAGCCTGATTGACCAGTTGCTGGCCGATGGAGACCTTCCTGACTATTGTGACGTGAACGGTGATGGCAAGGTGAGCATTAATGATGTTACCTTCTTGATTGACATGCTGCTCAACGGCAATTGATCGTGTGAGATGAAGTTCATTTGATCTGCTGCGTGCAGGGGGGCGATTCCCATGGCACGCGGCAGTTTTTTTCTTGTATATGCTGTTTTTATACCGAGAGTGTAAAAAAATTAGACAGTTTAGTGTCAAAAAATTTTACACTTTGCGTTTTTGGAGGAAAAAAGTTTGACGTCAGGGAGCGGTCTGGGGTAACTTTGCATCAGCAAGACGGGAAATCCGCTTCCTGGACCTTGGAACAAAAAGAATAGATTTGGTTAATGAAAAAAGTTATAAAAAACAAAAGGTAAAAAAGTATTTCAGGCTCCCTAACGATGCGTCGTCCCTCCATAGACGAGACAGCATCAAGGACGAAGCTGCCTTGCTAGCGAAGACACACATGATGGACATTGCCGGAAACCGCAACGACTGGTGAAGAAATGAGTAATAGGAGTCTTTAAGGAAATACTCACCAGAACGAGGTTTCGGGCAATGTTCGTTTTTCTTACTACTTGTGAAATGATCGTTGGCTGCTACTTGCGGGCATCGGTTGCCAGCAAGCGGTGCCCCAGGCGGCAGTAGATGCACTTGCGGGCCTCGCAGTAGTTGCGTCGCAGCTGGATGAGGGCTTGGCTCGTGAGCGCGTCGTCACACTTGATGCCGGCTGCCGTGAACATCGCCACGATGCTGTTCTTCTCGGGACGGATGTCCTCGAGCAGGGCGATGGCACGGTCGGTCATCTGGTAGTCGTCGGTCAACTCGCCCCGGGCATACAGCAATGGGGCGACCGTGTTGATGAGCACGATGTCGATGCTGCTGTTGCTCAAGGCGCGCCCGGCGCCGGGTGACGGCTTGCTGAACGAGTAGTGCGTTGTCCAGTAGCCGCTCAGCTCGATGTCGAACAGCTGGTGCAAGGCCTTGGTGTCCTCGGCATGGAGGATGTCGTTCATCAGGTTGAAACCGCCCTGAACGAACTGTGCCAGCAGGGCGATGCGGCGATAGGGGAAATTCTGGGGACGGCTGCGGAACAGGCGCCATGCCGTACCCTCGATGGGGCGCAGCGAGAATTTGTTGGCCAGGAACGCATATTCGCGCATCAATTGCTGGTAATAGGTATCGTCGCTGTGGGCGCCATTGAGCAATCCTGACTGCCCGAACAGCAGGGCCTCGACCTGGAGTATGGAGTCGCTGTGCTTGTGCAACAGTCGCAACGGCGTGACACGCGCCAGCCGCTCAAAGGCATCGTTGTTGATGCCGAAACCCAGCGTCCTTGCCAGCAACACATAGCAGATATCTTCCCAGCTGCCATGGTAGCGGTCATAAAGCTCTCGCACGCGGTCCACCTTGCTGTGCAGACGTTCAAAGGCGAGCGCCTCGATCCACTCGGTGACAGTGAGTGCGGGCACCTCCTTGAGGCGAGCGGCACAGGGCAGTTCCACCCGCGCATTGACCAGGCGGTCATAGCACTCGTTGAAGCGCGGCGACACCTGCAGCTCGACCTGCGGGATGATTTCGCCGTTGATGCGGGTGACGGGGGCGTCGTCCTTCTCGACGACGTGCAGGATCACGCTGTCATAGGCGGGGTCCTCGTCATGGTGGTGGCGTTTCCAGTCACTGGCACGCACATGAATCTCGACGTTGCCCACCCACAGGTGACCGTCTATCTCAACTTTGGCATTGAAGAAGTCAGGTCCTGAGTCGGTGTTGAGCAGCCCCGGGTCGATGACGCGCACCTTGCGGCCATCGTTGGTCACCATGTCCTCGCTGAGCCACAGCCTGTGTTGCCAGATGTATTGCAGCAGTCCTTCCATTTTTTAGGTTTTAGGTGTTAGGTTTTAGGTGTTAGGGTTCTCTTCTCGTTGCTAACTCCTCAATTCCTTGCGGCCACGCCAAGGCGAGGCCCTACATGGTCTCGTCCCAGCCGGGCTGGTATAGAATGAAGTGGGAATCCTCGTAGATGACGTGGTAGTCGCCGCGCTTGAGGAACTCGTTGAGCACCTCCAGCTTACGGTTGTCGCGATAGGTGTCCTGCTGGTCGTAGTCGGTCCTGAAGTCCTCGTTGGGCTCGCTCCAGAACGGTCCCAGGGGGTTAAACTTCTGTTGCAAGACGAGCGGGAAGCCTGCCTTGGGGGCATAGGCCAGTTTCTTCTCTAGCATGGGGACACTGAGTTGCTCGACCCACGAGCAACCCATGTAGGGGCGGGTGTGGGTGAGGTAATTCATCAGCGGTGCGCTGCCATAGGCCATCAGCACGGTGCCGGGTTTCACGTGGGGCGCGATGCCGTGCAGCACGGTGTTGAGCAACTCGGCACGCTCGCGGGTAGTATAGATGTGTGCCGCACGAGGATTGTCGACGGTATAGTGCTTGTGCCACAGGGCACCGCCGTCAAAGTAGGCTCCTCCAGTGACCATGCGCACGGCGCAGACGGCGATGAACACCAGCGGGAAGGCGATGCGGCTGCGGGGCAGCCACCACAAGGCGGCGACTGGAGCGAGTGCCCAAGTGATGATCGTGCCATTGTTGTAGGCCCCGTCGCTGCCCAGCGGCATCACCAGCATCATGCCGATGCCCAAGACCGCCATCCAGACCAGTCCCGAACGCTGTTTCCACTGCTCGATGATGACCATGATGCCGCCAGCCATACACATGACCCACAGCGGCTGCAGCGGGTGCATCCTCATGACCAGCCAGACGAACACGGCCAGCGCTGCAACCTTTGCCGCCCACACGGTCCATTGGGGCAAGGATTTCTGGTTGTGAACCCACCAGTAGATGGCAATGGGTACTGCCAGCTTGACGGCAGTCCACAGTTCGGTCGCATAGAACTTTAATTGGACCATCATCATCTGTCCTGTGGTGTGGGATGCCGTGCCGGTTTGGTCGGCGGCAATGGCGCGCAGGTCTCGCAGGACGTTGAGCAGGCAGGTGTTATGGATCTCCGGCATCAATGCCAGCACCATGCCGACGGCCAGCGCCGCACTGACCAAGAAGGCCAGGGTGTGCAAGAGCGGCCGTTTCCAGCTGATGTGGAGGCGTCGGCGTTCGGCAAAGTACCTGATGAGGGGGATGAGCGCCATCAACAGGCCCAGCACGTTGGGGATGCGGACCAGTATGTTCAGACCCGCCATGACACCGGCGAGGCCGACCATCCACGTTCTGTCTTTCTCCATTCCACGCCATAGCAGGGTGATAGCGAGGACATAGAAGACAATAGTGCACAGGTCGTAGCACAGGGTGTAGGGTGGGGCGATGAACGAGGTGACCACCAAGGCGCAGCCCAGCGTCAGCGCGCGCTCATCGACATGGCGGCGCAGGGCGTAATACAGGATGATGGCACACAGGGTGTTGAACGCCACGCCCAACAGGCGCATCCCGCACATACCCATCGACGGAAACAGCGATTGGAACGCGCCGCCGATCACGCCGCTCAGGTAGTACATGAAGTTATACTCCACACTGCCAGGGTGCGAGAAAATGTTGTCATAGAAGGTGAGGTAGAAGCCCGCGTCGGCGATGTCCATGCCGAAGAAGACGCCAAGCAGCTGGTAGAGCACCAGTGCCAGCAGGACGAGCCAGAACAAGCGTCCCGGATGGCGTCGGGTGTAGGGCAACTGGTCCATCGTGGTGTCGAAGTCGCGCAGGTAGGCTTTGTCGGCGTGTGAGAGCATGACGCTGTCACCGCCGCTGTCGCCATAAGCCGTCAGCCCGCGCTGCTCCACATCGGGAACGGCAGCGGTGATGCGGCGCCACTTCTCGGCACCGTTGCAGTTGGGCGTGGCAAAGCGTCCCGTCAGCCTGCCGTCCTCGTCCACTTCCATCTCGGTAGCGAGAATTTTTACGTTCTTGCCCTCAAACCATGGCTTGACCCAATCGATGATGCTGGCTGTCACCACCAGCACCTCGTCACCAGCGTTGAGGGCAGCATTCATGGCGCGTTCCGCCTCGGGGCGCGTCAAGCGGGACTGATTGGACTTGAACTTCCTGCCCAGTTCCTCGAACTGCTCTTGGGGCATTCCCTTGACGAAGTGGCCTATGAGCCGCTCCTTGGCCTGACCACCGCGCAGCAGGCGCAGCTTGAACAGCACCAGCCACGGCAGGGTCACCAGCAGGCCCCACAGGTAACTCCACTTGCCGAAGCTCTGTTTCAAGAACTCGGGCAACGAGTCGTGCAGGGTGTAGGTCCCGTCAAAGTCAAAGGCGACAACGCGTTTCATAGGCTTTAGGCTTTAGTTGGCATCCGCTTAGGTCTGAAATCAACAATAAATGATGATGAGGAACGTGATGAACCATCCCAGCAGGCACAGCTGGATGAAGCGGTCACGGAAGAGCACCTTGGTGGGGCTGCCGCTGCGATTCTCCACCACGGTAATCTGCAGATAACGCAGGATGCCCGCCAGGACGAAGATCGCCGTGCAATAGACATAATGGCTGCCCAGGCGTGCCGCCACGTCGTCGCTCATTGTGTACATCATGTAGGAGACAATCGTCACGGTCGCCACGAGTGTCAGCGCCATGTTGACAAACTGCAGGTTGTAGTTGGCGATGCCACGGCGGACGGTAGTGCCAGTCTCGGCCTGCAGCATCACGTCGTCACGCCGCTTGCCCAGCACGAGGAACATGGCGAGCAGGAAGGTCATCACCACAATCCATTGCGACGTAACGATATCACAACTGATGGCGCCTGCCAGCACGCGCATCACATAGAACGAAGCTACCAGCAGCATGTCAATCAGGCTGATGTGCTTGAGCCACAGGCTGTAGGCGACGTTCAGTGCCATGTAGCTCAGCAAGAGCCACGTCAAGTCAGGTATCAGCCACACGGTAAGTCCCACGGCCAGCAGGGCACACACCGCCATGGCCGTCCATCCGGCACCCACGCTTACTGCCCCCGATGCGATGGGTCGCTTGCACTTTTCGGGATGCAGGGCGTCGGCCTTGCGGTCCAGGATGTCGTTCAGACAATAGACCGCACTGGCTGCGAGCGAGAAGATGACGAAGCACAAGCAAGTCAACGCCAGCAGATGGGCATCGGTGAGTTTCTTGTCAAAGAACAGGGGCAGGAACACAAACACGTTCTTGCTCCACTGCTTGGGACGTAGCAATTTAATGATGGGCGGCAGCATATCTGGTAAAGGGTTTTATTGGTTTTACAAAGGTAATGCTTTTCACCGAAAAAAAGAAAAAAATAAAATTTTCCTCAAAAAATTTGGTCAGGTCAAAAAGTCGACGTATCTTTGCAGTCGCTTTTGAAAAGGTACCTTAGCTCAGTGGTAGAGCAGTGGACTGAAAATCCGCGTGTCCCTGGTTCGATCCCCGGAGGTACCACATCAAA
>JAEEGL013516199.1_pt1 | contig 13974 bp, 10 predicted proteins | sample 9134231 | NCBI WGS metagenome assembly JAEEGL01 (sample SAMN16246548, study PRJNA631951) | gut metagenome | biome: gut microbiome; feature: rumen; material: fiber-attached | host: Bos | place: Iran: Karaj | collected 2018-10
AGACTTAGCCAGTGGCTCGCCAAACATGCTTCGGCATTCATCATCGCCGTGGCCGTCATCACGTTCCTGCTGCCGGGAATCTTCAAATGGGTGCATGGGAATACGCAGACGGTGATTCTGGGACTGATCATGCTGACGATGGGACTGACGCTGACCACAAAGGACTTCAAGGTCGTGCTGCAGCGGCCTTGGGATTTTCTCGTAGGGGCCGTGGCACAGTTCGTGATTATGCCGGGAGTGGCTTATCTGCTGGTGCATGTATGGCATCTGGAACCTGCATTGGCGCTGGGAATCCTGTTGGTGGGTTGCTGTCCGGGCGGCGTTTCGAGCAATATCATGTCGTATCTCTGTCATGGTGACGTGGCTTTCTCGGTGGGAATGACCTGTGCTTCAACGGTTCTGGCGCCTGTGATGACACCTCTGCTGATGCAGTTGACGGCGGGAGCGATCATTGAAATCGATACGGTGGGCATGTTCCTGAATATCCTGATTGTGACGATTCTGCCTATTGCGCTGGGCTGTGTGCTGAACTACTACTATAGCAAACGTGAGAGTTTCCAGACACTTCAGGCGCTGATGCCCGGCACTTCTGTCATCCTGCTGGCCTGTATCGTGGGCGGTGTGATATCCACAGTTCATGATCCGCTGGTGGAGCGTGGTTTCATGCTGTTCATCTGGACGTTTGCGGTGGTGTTCTGCCACAATTCTCTGGGGTATCTTTTGGGATGGGTGGCAGGCCGTCTGGCTGGTTTCAATACGGCCAAGAAACGCACCATCAGCATTGAGGTGGGCATGCAGAACGCGGGACTGGCTACGGTTTTGGCTGGTACGTTCTTCGCCGCACAGCCTCTGTCGGTGTTGCCTTGTGCGATTTCCTGTGCTTGGCACAGCATCAGCGGCACCATCCTGGCAGGAATCTATCGTAGAATGGACGAAAAATAAACCTATATATGCTGAAAGGACACGGTGACGACGGATATGCACAGCAGATGGCAATCAAGCATGATTTCAGTTCGAACGTCTGCAAAGAGGCCCTGCCTGAGGGTCTTCTGGAATATCTGCGTCAGCATCTTGAGGCATTGACGCACTATCCTGAGCCTGCTTCCGAGTCGCTAAGGACGCTCATTGCGAGACGTGAGGGTGTCACTCCGGCTTCGGTTTTGGTAACCAATGGTGCCACTGAGGCCATCTATCTGACGGCTCAGGCTTTCCCTCGTGGCGTCTCCTATGTCCTTCAGCCAACTTTCTCTGAATATGCGGATGCCAGCATGCTTTCGGGCCATCAGGTGAAGGGTATTCGGCATCTGGAAGAAGTGGGAGAAGAAGCCACGATGGTGTGGCTCTGTAACCCTAATAATCCTACGGGGACGGTGATTCCAAAGGGAGAGTTGTTGCTCAGGATAGCGGCCCACCCGGATGTGGTTTTCGTGGTGGATCAGTCGTATGAGGCTTTTTGCCGTGAACCGATGCTGTCCGTTCAGGAGGCTGCCACCTATGGGAATCTGCTGTTGCTCCATTCTATGACGAAACAATATGCCTTGCCGGGACTCCGTCTGGGGTATCTCACAGGTTCGGAGAAACTGGTCGGAAAAGTGGAATGCAGGCTGCAACCGTGGTCGGTGAATATGCTGGCGCAACTGGCGGGGGAGTTTATTTTGTGTAAGAGGAGAGAGGAGAGAGGAGTGAGGAGAGAGAATAGTATTGAGTGGAGCCTTGATGCCTATATGGAGGAAACGCAGCGGCTTTGGACTGCTGTCAGGGGTATTGACGGGATGGAGGCACTGCCTACGTCTACGAACTTCTTCCTGGTAAGACTGGAGAAACCCTTGGCGAGATCATTGAAACAATGGCTCGCGGAGGAGGGTATCCTGATAAGGGATGCTTCCAACTTTGAGGGGTCGGACGGTCATTATATCCGTATTGCCGCCCAAAGACCTGAAGAGAATGATTTATTGATAGGGAAACTTAAAGAATGGTCAATGCGCTGAGTCTGCTGATTGGTTGGATTGCCGACAAACTGCTGGGTGATCCTGCATGGCTGCCACATCCCGTGGTGGCCTTCGGCAAGGCTATTGCCTGGGGTGAAAAGCTCTTGAACCGTGGACGATTTCGCCGATGGAATGGCGGTTTTTTGGCTGTAATGCTCATCTTTCTCACTTTTACTGCCACGTGGGGTTTGCTTTACGGACTGCAGCGGGCTTTCAGTTTGCAGCAGTCGCCCATCATCGTTGAGGCGATTCTCATCTTCTACTGCTTGGCCGGCACTACGCTCTGCCGTGAAGTAAGGATGGTTTTCGAGGCTGCCGACCATTCGCTGGAAGCAGGACGCAGGCAGGTGGCCCGTATCGTGGGCCGTGACACTTCCCAGCTATCGGATCAGGAGATACGCAAGGCTGCCCTGGAGACGCTGGCGGAGAACCTCAGCGACGGGGTGGTGGCTCCCCTGTTCTGGTTGCTCGTAGGGGGAGTGCCGGGGATGATGACCTATAAAATGGTGAATACGCTCGATTCGATGATAGGCTACCGCACGGAGCGTTACCGTGAATTCGGGACAGTGGCCGCGAGGATTGACGACGTTGCGAACTGGATTCCGGCAAGGCTTACGGCCCTGCTGATGGTGCTCATCGGCCAATGGATGACCATAAAAAGTAAACGATCAACGGTCAACCGTAAACCCTCAGCAATAAAACTCTTCCGCTTTGTATGGAAATACGGCCCTCAGCATGCCTCACCTAACAGCGGATGGCCCGAGGCTGCGCTGGCAGGTATCCTGAACTGTAGGTTCGGAGGTCCGCATGTCTATTTCGGAGAGGTGATAGAGAAACCTTATATCGGCGACCATGAGCGGAAACTGAAGGCGGACGACATGAAGACGGCCGTACGTGTGAACCAGTTGGTAGAGGTGGTGATGGTGGCTACACTCCTCGCAATATTCTATATAGCGTAGGCATATCGATTTCACGGCGAACGGCATCAGCTAGCAGGTCGTATTGCTGCTGCTTGTAGGCCTGATAATCAAAGGAGGTTTTCTTTTCCTTGTCTTTCAATAAAGGATTTAACAGTTCGTCGATGACCGGCTGATTGTCGAGAATTCCATGGATATAGGTGCCCCAGCAGCGGGGATTCTCCCGGTAGGTGGTCAGGTGTTGGGTGATGGGTGTTGGGTGTTGGTGGTAACCTGAATCCTGGCAACTGGTAGTCCGCCCCATGTGGATTTCATAGCCCTGACAGGCTTTCCCCTGCCATTCGAAAGTGACCTGAACGGTGCGTTTCTCGCCGTCCATCGTAGTGGAGAGAGGCAACAGTCCGAGTCCGGGCATGCGCTCCACATCGCTTTCTACCTGATGAGGGTCGAGTATTTCCTGTCCCATCATCTGGAATCCGCCGCAGATGCCGATGACGGTCTTGCCGTCGTGGTGAGCCTGGAGAATGGCCTGTGCACAACCGTTTCGGCGCAGTTCCATCAGGTCGGCTATGGTACTCTTGGTACCGGGAAGAATCAGAATGTCGGCCTTCTGTATCTCTTCGGTGTTGTTGGTATAGAAGAGATGTACGCGGCTGTCTTGTTCCAGCACGTCGAAATCGGTGAAGTTGCTCAGGTGGCGGAGCATCACCACGGCGATATTCACCTTGCCCTCACAGGCTTCCATATTCTTCCGTTCCAGTGAGACGCTGTCCTCTTCCTCGATATGGATGTCTTTGAAATAGGGCAGCACCCCCAGAACAGGAACGCCGCAGATTTGTTCCAATTGGCGGCGTCCCTCATCGAAGAGGCTGCGGTCACCGCGAAACTTATTGATAATGATGCCCTTAATGAGCCGGCGGTCCTCAGGTTCCTGCAGCATGATAGAACCATAGACGGAGGCAAAGACGCCACCACGGTCGATATCGGCCACTAGGATGACATCAGCTCCTGCATAGCGGGCCATCGAAATATTCACGATATCCACGTCGCGGAGGTTGATTTCGGCAATGCTGCCTGCACCTTCCATCACGATGGGGTGATAGCGGGCAGCGAGACGGTCGAAAGCTTCGTGGACAGCGTGTCGCAGCACTTCGCGTCCCTCGCGGCGGAAATACTGCGTGGCATGCTGGTTGCCGATGGGACGTCCGTTGAGAATCACCTGTGAGGTGTGGTCGCTGTTGGGTTTCAGCAAGAGCGGGTTCATATCCGTATGGCAGGGAATGCCCGCCGCCTCTGCCTGAACGGCTTGTGCACGGCCAATCTCGAAACCTTCGGGCGTGGCGAAACTGTTCAGGGCCATATTCTGAGCCTTGAAGGGAGCCGGCTTATAACCGTCCTGCAGGAAAATGCGGCAAAAGGCGGTAGCGACCAAGCTTTTGCCCACGTCGCTGCCCGTACCTGCCAGCATCAGGGGGTGAAGTCTTTCCATAAATCCATGATATTCTTGTCGCCCCAATACAAATGAACATACGAGGCGCGAAGGTTCTTGTATATATAATAAGGTGAAGGCTGGCCGACAATCGAGGAATAGTGGAACTCGTGTCCCCTGAAACCGAGCCAGTCACGATAGCCCAGATGCAGGCGTTTGCCCTCCATGGTGGCATTATCGGACAGAACGGCGGCCATAGGCCAGGAGATTCCATCCTCATCGATGATATGCCGGCAGAGATACATCATTCCGCCACATTCCGCTAAACAACGACCGCCGCTTTCGATAAAGTCGTGGATAGCTGTGAGCATCGGGGTGTTAGCGCTGAGTTGCTTCAAAAAAAATTCGGGATAGCCCCCAGGTAAATAGAGTAAAGAGGAGAGAGGAGAGAGGAGAGAGGAGAGAGGTAATTTATTATCGTGAATGGGAGAGAAGAAAATGACTTCTCCGATTTCTCTCAGTCGGTCGATATTTTCCCGATAGGTGAAGTTGAATGCTTCGTCGCGCGCTACGGCAATTTTCATAATCCCATGGCTTTTAGGTCCACATGTTGCTCAACGGCATCGGCTGCCCTACAGATGATCTGCTCGATGAAATCGCGGTTTTCTAATGATAAACCTAAATGCCGACTTGGTATTTCCATATCTGGAAGTCGGGGAATACAACCAAGGCAGACGGTTCCCGCATCCTCGCAAGCCTGTTTCAGGAAAGAAGCGTGACGCTCGGAGCCCACTTGATTGAAGATGACGCCTGCAAAGCGGAGGGGAGAGAGACCCTCACAAGGAAGGCTCGTGAATCCGTGAATGACGGCGGCTGCGCTGTAGGCCATGCTCCGGGCATTGACAATGAGCAGGACGGGGAGGTCGAGGATGGCGGCCATCTCAGCAGAAGAACCTTTCCAGCGGTCGTAGCCGTCATAGAGTCCCATCACGCCCTCTACGATGTTCACCTCTTTATAATAATGCGAGAACACTTCGCGGAGATGATCTGGGGTGGTGAACCGCGAATCGAGGTTTATCGATTCTTCCCCACAGGCCATCTGGTGGTACTGCGTGTCAATATAATCAGGACCGCACTTGAATGGCTGCACGTGGATGCCCTTCCTTCGGAGAGCCCTGAGCAATCCGATGGTGACGGTTGTCTTCCCGCATCCCGAGTTGGTGGCCGCAATGAGAAAAACCTGCATTTATTTCAAATTTTGTTGCAAAGATACGAAAAAGTTTGTACCTTTGCAACCAGAATGGTGATATTTTGGCTTTCAGCCAGAGTATAAAAGGGAATCCGGTGAGAGTCCGGAGCAGTACCCGCTACTGTAAGCCCCATTATCGGAAACACGATAAAAAGCCACTGTCTGCAAAGATGGGAAGGTGTGTTTTCGGGGGTAAGTCAGGAAACCTGCCACTCTACACTTGATTACGTTGTCCACGGGAAAATGGGCACGGCAGTTGATACAAAACCATCTGTTATGAAAAGATTGATGCTTGTGGGCATGATGTGTGCCTTCATTTCCATGAATGCTTATCCACAGGACAAAGTGGATAAGGAGGTGCATCTGTCACCCGTCGTGGTTACGGGAACAGGTACGCATCATCGCCAGGCCGATTCCCCCATTCCCGTGCAGGTGATTACGCAACAAGATTTGCTCAATATTAATGTATCCACTCTGGATGAAGCCTTGCAGAAACTCAATCCCTCGTTTACTCAGTTTACCAACGGCATGGGCTCCACCCTTTCACTGAACGGGCTGAGCGACGAGTATTATGTGTTCCTTTTGAACGGCCGCAGGATGACAGGTGACGATACATACTCGAAGATCAACCTGAGTTCAGTGAAACGTATAGAAATCCAAAGTGGAGCCGCTTCCACGCTCTATGGAACGAATGCCATCGGTGGTGTGGTGAACATCATTACCGAAGATGCAAAAGATAGGATAGAGGCCAGCAACAACATTCGCTTTTCACATAAAGGCGGATTGAATGAACAGGCCAATCTGAATATTCAGAAAGGTAAGATAGGCAGTTATACCAGTTATGGGCGGCAGCAACTGGACAGTTATCAGTTGAGTCCCTACGAAGAGAAGACCGATAAGAAAACAGGGGAGACGACCTTGGTGGAAACCAGCAAGATTGCGGTCACTGGATTCCATTCCGACATAATCAGCGAGCGTCTAACTTTTGACCCCAACGAGCGCTTGTCTGTCTATAGTGATGTGAGTTACTATAATTATCATACCGACCGTCCCTATGACGTCTATGCCTACGATATCCATCATCAGACGTTCTCCATGGGTGCAGGTGCCAAATACAAAATCAGCAAGAAAGCTTTTATCCGTGCTGATTATAACACAGATGCCTATTGGTCGAAGAATGACTACTACAAGCAGAGCGGTTCGTTCGAAGCAGGCGACGAGATTACGCGTAAGAACACACGTAGCCATATTGCCACGCTGAAGGGTATCTTCACATTGGCAGACTGGAACAAACTGTCGGTGGGCGTGGAGTTTCAGACCGATATCCTGAAGAGCCAGAGTGACAATATTGAACGAGAATCGGCCTACACATGGGCTGCTTTCGCACAGGAGGAACTGAAACTGATAAAAGGACTGCAGGCCTTGGTCGGTATCCGCTACCTCTATCATGAGTATTTCAACAGTTATGCCACGCCTAATGTGGCACTCATGTACAAATGGGACGGACTGAACGTGAGGGCTTCTTATGCAGCTGGTTTCAAGGTTCCGACGTTGTCGCAGCTCTATGCCACGGACATCGCCAAGACCACTGACCGCTACACCATGCCCAATGTGGACCTGAAGCCCGAGAAAAACCACTATCTTTCGTTGAATGCGGAATATAATCATGCCCGTTTCGGGATTTCGGGAAATGTGTTTCTCAACAAAATCCGCGACATGATTGACTATGTGACGATTGCCAAGGGAGAGGAATCGATGGAGAAATATGGTCATGAGGAAACCCGTCAGCGCCAGAATGTGAACAAGGCGCAGGTGCTGGGATTCAATGTGGCAGGAAATGCGTATCTGGGTGCAGGCTTTTCGCTAAATGCCGCCTATACCCATCTGAATACAAAGGATGAGGAAACCGATCTGCCATTGGACAAGACCATCAAGAACGCCTATGTAGTGGGTGCCAATTACAGGAACACCTGGAAGGCGTACACCCTGAATGTCAGTGTGAACGGCCGCATCTACAGTCGCCGCTACTCGAAGACATACGGCTATGCCCCTCACTACAACATGTGGGATGTCGTGACGCGACATACCATCCAGACCCGGCATTTCGTCTTTGAACCTGCCATTGGTATCGAGAATATATTCAATTGGGTGGATGACCGCCCCTATAATAGTAATTACGCCTCACTGAATGCTGGGCGCAAGCCTTTTGTCAGCATAGGTGTTAAGTTTAGAGACTGATATAATGATGAAATCCAAGACACTCATGCTGGCCTTATTGATTGGAGGGCTTTCCTTCATGAGGCACCTGCCTGCCTTTTCTCAGACGCTGATGACGGATTCCGTCCATCATCTTGACGAGGTGGTTGTCACCGGAACGGGAACGGAGCATCTGTTGAAGAACGCCCCTGTGCAGACGGAGGTAATCAGCGGAAAGATGCTTCGTAATTTCTCGGGAAAGAGCCTGCAGGATATGCTTTCGATGCTGACGGCCTCCTTTGACTTCAACGAGGATGATATGGGCTCGCAGATGCAGATGAACGGTCTGGGCAACAGCTATATCCTGATTCTCATCGATGGGAAGCGCATTCATGGAGATGTAGGCGGTGAGAATGACCTGAGTCTGATTGATCCGAACAATATCGAGAAGATTGAAATCGTGAAAGGGGCTTCTTCGGCCCTTTATGGTAGCGATGCGATTGCAGGTGTGGTGAATATCATCACGAAGAAACATGACCGGGAGGGGGTGCTTTTGGAAAATACAACACGGATAGGCAGTTATGGCGATGTACGTCATCATAATGGCATCGGATTCAATGTGGGGAAGGTGAGCAGCTATACGAACTTCCAGTTGCAGCATACTGACGGCTGGCAGAATACGGCCAGCGAAGACCCGCATCAGACGGAGTTCCCGATAACCGATTCACACAATAAGACCGTGAACCGTCGCACCAACTGGCAAGTAGCAGAACGCCTATCGTGGGCACCCATCCGGCCTTTGGAAATCTATACCGAAGGCAGCTACCAGTGGAAAAAGATATACCGTCCGTTAGGTAGTCATCCGGGGGTGGACATTCATTGGTACGATCTGAAATACCACAATGCCTCAGCGGCTCTTGGCGGAACATGGAAATTCAACCGCCGGGACTTTCTCACGCTCGACATTACCTGGAACAAGCACGCCTATTACTATGACTTTACGCAGGAATACCTTACGGACGGCTATATAGACGGGCATTTCACGAATTTCTATCCCTATTATCCGGGAGACCAGCAACTGCAAAGTGACCAACAGCGGTTGATGGCAGAGACGAAGGGCGTGTTTTCGCTTCCTTATGAGAATCGGCTTTCTGCGGGATTGGAATACCGCTATGACTACCTGAAAGCGCCCATGCGTGTGGAGGGAGAGACTGCCAGCGATCATCATGAGGCTGTCTATGTGCAGGATGAATTCACATTACTTAAACCGCTGAACATCACCGCTGGCCTCCGGCTTAATCATAATAAGCAGTTTGGTTTCCGCTTAACACCGAAGATATCAGCCATGCTGACACTGGGGCAGGCCGTCAGGTTGCGTGCCACATGGAGCCAGGGTTTCAAAACCCCAACGCCCAAGGAACTTCATTACCGCTATATCCGTCAGATGAGCGGAACCTATCTCTATCTAGGGAATGAGGATCTGAAGCCGCAAACAAGCAATTATTACTCGGTGGGTGGTGAATATACGTGGAGCGGCCTATCCGTCACGGTAACGGGCTATTATAACAAGGTGGAGGATATGATTACGTTGGTAACCATCCCCAACAAGGAGGCTCCAGCAGAATACATCCTTCAGTATGACCCTGTGAAGACTCGTCAATACCAGAATGTGGAGGATGCAAGAACCTATGGTGTGGATGTGACGGCCCGCTATTCATGGCACTCGTTTTCCGTAGGTATGGGCTACAGTTATCTTGATACCGAGGCAAACCAGTATGATACGGAACATGATGTGATGAAGCAGGTGATCATCGACGGTATGGCCCATCACAAAGGCAATGTGTTCACTACGTGGAACCGACGCCTTACGACCAACTATGCTTTGGGAATAGGACTCTATGGCCGTTTCTCCACAAAACGTTACTATCAGATTAACGGCGACGGTAAGGGGTATCAGCTGTGGCGCATCAACACCTCCCATGATTTCGGTCACAGCCGAAAGATGAACTATCGTTTGGAAGTCGGTGTGGACAATATCTTCAACTATGTGGACAAGACTTACCATGGACTGCATCTGGGTACCACCACTCCGGGAACGACCCTTTATGTTTCGTTCACCATTCGTTTTGCACAAGGAAAGAAAACCAATAATAAATTTAAGTCTAATTTTAATCAAGGAAACAATGAAGAAGATTAAGTTTTTGATGTTAGCCATGATGGCCATCGTGGCTAACATGAGTTTTACTGCTTGTAGTGATGATGACAACAGTAGCAGTTCCAACTATGACAAGTATCAGCAGGCGGTAAACAACACCGTGAACAGCCAGAAGAAAAGCGACAAGGTTATCCTTGTAGTAGCTTTCGGTTCTACCTGGGAACAGGCATATGACACCTTTGACAAGGTGGTTTCTGACTACAAGAGTGCTTTCCCGGGTTGGGATGTGTATCTTGCTTTCTCGTCAGCTATTTGTATCAACAACGCACGTGCCGGTGAGAATGTGGCTCCCCGTGATTTCTACGATCCTGAACACTGGCTTACCGCTATTGGTATGGCTGGCTATAAGCAGGTAGTGATTCAGTCCCTTCAGGTGATTCCCGGTGAGGAATACCGTCGTGTACGCGACAGCTATGTAAAGGACTTCATGAACAACCGCAATGCTGACTTTACCGATGCTTACATGAAAAGCATAGACCGCCAGGTCGTGGTAGGTACTCCGCTGATGGCAGAAGAGTCTGATGCCAAGAAACTTGCTGCCGTACTGAACAATGAGCCTGACATCAAGGCTGCCGTTGCACAGGGAATCGTTGCCTTCATGGGTCATGGTAATCCTGAGGGCTACGACTATTATGGTGGTAACATCCGTTACTTGCAGCTGGAGGAAGAGCTTCGTGCCATCAATCAGAACTACTATGTAGGTACCGTGGATATGGATCAGACCTATGTGGAAAACGTGGTGGATCATATCGGTGGCGGTAACTTCTACATTGAGGTTGGTGATGTGACAAAAAAGATGACGTATGTGAAGAACAATGCCAAGAAGGCACAGCTATATCCGCTGATGTCAATTGCCGGTGACCATGCTCATAACGACATGGCAGATCCTGATGATGACGAGAGCTGGTATTCTGTATTCAATGAAAATGGTATTGTGACTGCTGCCTATGAAACCAACTTTGCCGAGGCTTGTTGGAAGCAATATAAGAATGGTGATGAGTATATCCCCGCTCTGGCAGAACGTGCTGCCGTACGTAATCTGTGGATGAATCACACGCGTGAGGCCATCAAGAAGTTGGGCACCGAAGAGGCTCTCTCAACTCCTACCACCGCTTCGGAGTAATTTCAGATAGTACTCAATTAAAAAATATAAGGTGCAAGCCTTGGTTGCTTGCACCTTTTTTACTATCTTTGTCGAAACAATCATCTACCTATGGGAAAACCGAAGATTACTTTAGCAGGTTTAGGTCCTGGAAGTCCTGAAGACATTACGCCCGCCGTTGTGGAAGCAATCCAGAAGGCTGACGTGGTTGTCGGCTATAAATACTACTTTCAGTTTATTGAACCTTATCTGAAAGCTGACTGTCCATGTATTGACACGGGTATGAAACGCGAACGTGACCGTGCCCGTCGGGCTTTTGACTTGGCTATGCAAGGTAAGCACGTGGTCGTCATCTCCAGTGGTGATGCGGGAATCTACGGGATGGCACCGCTGATTTACGAGATGGCGAAGGAAAAAGCTTTGGAGAATGATATTGAGATGGTTTCATTGCCAGGTATCAGCGCTTTCCAGAAGGCAGCTTCACTTCTTGGGGCTCCCGTGGGTCATGACTTTTGTGTGATTTCCCTTTCTGATTTGATGACGCCATGGTCAAAGATTGAAAAGCGTATCGTGGCTGCCGTTGAGGCTGATTTTGTTACTGCCGTCTATAATCCCAGGAGCAACGGGCGCTATTGGCAACTTCATCGTTTGAAGGAAATATTTTTGAACAGTCGTTCTGACAGTACTCCCGTGGGCTTTGTACGTCAGGCAGGGCGGGAGGATCAGGAAGTCCATGTCACCACGCTGAATGATTTTGACCCTGATCAAGTGGATATGTTCACCGTTGTCATCATCGGCAACTCGCAAAGCTATGTGTGGAATCAAAAGTTCATAACCCCCCGTGGCTATTATCGGGAAGTGGAAACAGAAGCTAGGAACCAACGGTCGCTGGCCGAAGGGAAAAGCAATAAGGGACAGGAGATTATGATGGAGAGTTTCCGTACCATCGCTTCCGAACTCCAGCAGCCTGATGTTCCCATCTGGCACAAATGGCCGCTATTGCATGCTATCCACACGACTGCAGATTTCTCGATGGAGGATATTCTCTATACTGATAAAGAGGCCGTTCCCAAGGTTTATAAAGCATTGACCAGTATGGAGAAGCCTTGTATCATTACTGATGTGACGATGGCAGCCAGTGGTATCCGCAAGGTGGCCTGTGAGCGTCTGGGCATCGAAGTGAAATGTTACCTTCACGATGAGCGTGTGGCGGCGATGGCGAAGGATGGCCTTACCCGAACACAGGCGGGTATCCGTATGGCTGTAGAGGAATATCCTGAAGCGCTCTATGTATTTGGCAATGCTCCTACGGCTTTGATGGAACTCTGCGACCTGATACGTAAAAAGAAGGCAAGACCTGTTGGAATTATCGCTGCCCCCGTGGGTTTCGTTCATGTCTGCGAGTCGAAACATATGGTAAAGGTCTTTCGTGATATACCTAAAATCATTGTTGAAGGCCGGAAAGGCGGATCTAATATAGCAGCAACGCTTGTGAACAGTATTCTGGCATGGCCCGATGCCGAAAAATTAAAACCAGGAAGAGATGTCTAAACGATTTATAGTGATAGGAATGCCGGATGTTTCGAAGGCTGTTACTTTGCCCGAAACACTTCCTGTTGCTGTTTTCTCAGGAGGCAGGCGCCATCATGAACTGGTGAAGGAACTGCTTCCAGCTGATGCCAAATGGATTGACATCACAGTTCCGCTAAGTGATGTCTTTGCGCAATATGCCCAGATAGAAAAGCCCATCGTGGTGTTTGCTTCAGGCGACCCATTGTTTTTCGGTTTTGCAAACACTATTAGGAGGGAGATTCCCGACGCCAATATAGAAGTCTTTCCTTATTTCAATTCCCTCCAGATGTTGGCACACAGGCTGGTGATGCCTTATCATGACATGACCATTGTCTCACTGACAGGTCGTCCATGGCATGAATTTGACCGTGCATTGATAGAACGTAGGCAAAAGATCGGTGTGCTTACGGATGGCGAACATTCGCCAGCGGCCATTGCTCAACGTATGTTGGAGTATGGTTACAATTGCTATCGGATGAGCATAGGCGAACATCTTGGCAGTGAAACAGAGGAACGTGTTACCACGCTCTCATTGGAGGAAGCTTCGCATAGTTCTTTTCAGCGTCCCAATTGTTTGATTTTGGAGATGCCTGAAGGTCGCAATTCAGAGGCAGATAAGCACCTCGGCATCCCAGACAACCAGTTTGCACTCCTCGAGGGTCGTGAGAAGATGATTACCAAGGCACCTGTCCGCCTGCTTACCTTGGCCGCGCTCGAATTGCAAAACCGCCAATCCCTGTGGGATATTGGTTTCTGTACAGGTAGTATTTCCATTGAAGCCAAACTTCAGTTTCCCCACCTCCATGTAACAGCTTTCGAGATTCGTGAAGAAGGAAAACAATTGATGGATGTTAATTCTCATCGGTTTAAAACTCCAGGTATAACTTCAATAATTGCCGATTTCATCGAGATTCCTATTGATGACTGTATTCCACCGGATGCCGTTTTTATAGGTGGTCATGGCGGGCGTTTGAAAGAGATGATGGCAAAGGCAGCAAATGCACTTTTGCCAGGAGGCGTCATGGTCTATAACTGTGTGGATCCAAAAAGTATAACCGATGAACGGATTCGTACAGATAGTCAGCAGGTTTTTGAAATGACAGCACGTGAATTGAGACTTGTTTTAGAAGAACCGATGCGTGTGGCCATCAATGATTATCATCCTATTATTATATTGAAAGCACGAAAATCATGAAAATAGCGATTGTACCCGTATCTATAGAAAGCAGAACGATAGCTCGAAAATTGCAGAAGGCTCTTTCGGACGAGACTAAGCTGTTGGCTCGCGGCGAGGTAAAAGACACCT
>JAEEGL012669385.1_pt1 | contig 13973 bp, 10 predicted proteins | sample 9134231 | NCBI WGS metagenome assembly JAEEGL01 (sample SAMN16246548, study PRJNA631951) | gut metagenome | biome: gut microbiome; feature: rumen; material: fiber-attached | host: Bos | place: Iran: Karaj | collected 2018-10
CCCGGTACGGCTTCGGGGCCGTGGCCGGGGCGCAGCCGGCGCCCAGCAGCGCTGCGCCGGCACCGGCGGCCCCGGCCGCCTTGAGGAATTCTCTTCTTTTCATCTCTCAAAATTACTAATTTTGCATAAAAGATTGCAAATCGATGTCCAATACCGTCCGAAAGAATTTCCCCGTGACCGGGATGGGCTGCGCCGCGTGCGTGGCCCGCGTGCAGAAGGCGCTCCAGCAGAGCGCCGGTGTCTGCGAGGCCGAAGTCAGCCTGGCCTCCAACTCCGCCCGTATCGACTATGACCCTGCCCTCACCTCCCCCGCCGTCCTGCGCCAGTGCGTGCAGGACGCCGGCTACGACCTGATCGTGCCGGAGGAGGACGAAGACGGGGACGACCCGGACCTAAGCGAAGAAGAAGCGCTGGCGGCGCAGGCGGAGGAGGCGCACGGACGCGCCTACCGGGCCCTGCGCCGCGACGCGTTGCTCGCCATCGCCCTGGCCGTCGCCGTGATGGCCGTGGGGATGGCCGCGCCGGACTTCCCGGGCAAAGGCTGGGTGCTGGCCGCCCTGGCGGCCGTGAGCGTGGGCTGGTGCGGGCGGCGCTTCTTCGGCGTGGCCTGGCGGCAGGCGCGCCACGGACACGCCGGGATGGACACGCTCGTGGCCCTGTCGGTGGGGATCTCGTTCCTGTTCAGCCTCTTCAACCTGCTCTTCCCGCAGGTGTGGACCTCGCGCGGACTGCAGGCGGAGCTCTATTTCGAGTCCTCGGCGATGATCGTCGCCTTCATCCTGCTGGGGCGGCTGCTGGAGGAGCGCGCCAAGCACCGCACCACGCAGGCGGTGCGGGCGCTCATCGGCCTGCAACCCCAGCGGCGTGACGTCCGCCGGGGCGAGCTCGTGGAGGTGCTCCCCGGCGAGCGGATCCCGGCCGACGGCACGGTCGAGGACGGGACATCCTACGTCGATGAGAGCATGCTCACGGGCGAACCCCTGCCCGTCTTCAAGCAGGCTGGCGACGCCCTCTGGGCGGGCACGCTCAACGGCCAGGGCGCCCTGCGGATGCGCGCTGCGCAGGTGGGGCGCGACACGATGCTCTCCGCCATCATCCGGATGGTGCAGGACGCGCAGGGCAGCAAAGCCCGCATCCAGCACACGGTGGACAAGGTCTGCGCCTGGTTCGTGCCGGCCGTCATCGTGGTCGCGCTGCTCTCGCTGCTGGGCTGGACGGTACTCACGCCCGGCGGCTTCGTGCGCGGACTGCTCGCGTGCGTGACCGTGCTCGTGGTCGCCTGCCCCTGCTCGCTGGGACTCGCCACGCCCACGGCGCTGACGGCCGGAATCGGGCGCGGCGCCTCGCGCGGCATCCTGATCCGCGACGCCGACAGCCTGCAGGTCGCCGCCCGGGTGGACACGGTGGTCCTGGACAAGACGGGGACCGTCACAAGCGGCCACCCGGAGGTCTTCGAACTGCGCTGGCTCTCCGACGACCCCGCCCTGCCTCCGCTCCTGCGGGAGATGGAGTCCAAGTCCGGACATCCGCTGGGCGAGGCGATCGCGGGTGCGATCGCCGCCCCGCAGACCGCCATCACCCTCGATTCGGTCACCGCGCTGCTCGGCGAGGGCGTACAGGCCTCCTGGCAGGGCCGCACTTACTATGTCGGAAAGAATACCCCGGAGCGCTTCGAGGTGGCCGAGCGCTGGCGCGACGCCGGCCGCACCGTCGTGTACTTCCACGACGGAGAGCGCCTGCTCGCCGCCATCGCCGTCGCGGATGCCGTCAAACCGGACTCCGCCGCCGCCATCCGCACCCTCGCGGACCAGGGCATCACCGTCCACCTGCTGACCGGCGACCATACCGCCTCGGCCGCCGCCGTGGCGCGCGAGCTCGGCATCGCCGAGGTGCGCGCCGACGCCCTGCCGGCCGACAAGGTGGAGTATATCAAACAGTTGCAGGGTCAGGGACATTGCGTCGCGATGGTGGGCGATGGCATCAACGACAGTGCCGCCCTCGCCCAGGCCGACCTCAGCGTGGCGATGGGCCAGGGCAGCGACATCGCCATCCACACGGCGATGGCCACGCTCGTCTCCTCCAGCCTCGCCAAGCTGCCGGAGCTCGTGGCGCTCTCGCGCCGCACGCTCCGCATCATCCGCGAGAACCTCGGCTGGGCCTTCCTCTACAACCTCGTCGCCATTCCCGTCGCCACGGGCGCCCTGTCCGGCGTCCTCGGTTTCGTACTGGACCCGATGGTCGCCGCCGCCGCGATGGCCTGCAGCTCCGTGCTCGTCGTCACGAACAGCCTTCGGCTGCTCGTAACCGCTCGCCGCTCATGACTGGGGGAAGTTTCCCCCAGACCTCCTCTCGTCGCTCCGCTCCCGGCTTCGGCTGCTCGTGACCGCTCGCCGCTCATGACTGGGGGCGGTTTCCTACCCCGCTGTCACGCATAACGAAGAAGCCGCAGACGATAATCGTCTGCGGCTTCCCGGGTAGGGACGATCGGGGTCGAACCGATGACCTCTTGAATGTGACTCAAGCGCTCTGAACCAACTGAGCTACGCCCCTGTAAGTATCGGGACTGCAAAAGTAGGACTTTTTCGTCAAACGCGCAAGAGTTCAGGGACAAAAAGTTCACTCACCCACCAAGTCCCGTGCGGCCAGCACCAGGAACATATAGTGCGAGGAGCCTCCGCCGAGCACGTACTCGACCTGTTGCCAGAGGTACGGGAAGGTCAGCAGTTCCGGAAAATCCGGCCGGATGAGCGCCGTGCCGGAGACCGTCCCGCCGGGGATGTAGGACCAGTCGGCCCGGTTGAGGCCATAGCCGACCGTGGCCGACTCGGCCCCCACACCCCCGGCGAACGAGGCCTGGTTGGAGCCCGGATGCCGGCCCAGGATGAAGTGCAGGGCGTCCAGCACCTGGTCGGGCGCGAAAATCTCCGGGTACTCCTTGGCCAGGAAATAATGGCGGTAGCCGAAGGACTGGATGTCCCAGCCGGCGCCCCAGATGCTGGGCCGGTACGGCACGCCGTAGGGCGTCTCGGCGCTCTGGCGCTCGAGCTGCGTGCGGTAGCGCAGCAGCGCATCGCGGAAGCGCTCGCATTGCTTGACATACTTACCCTGGTTCTCCATCTGCTTCTCAACCCGTGCCATATACCAGGCGCAGTTGCCTGCCGATGCCACGACCGCATCCCAGTTGGACAGGATGAAATCGAAATACTGCGCCTCACCGGTGGTCAGGTACAGCTCCACGGCCAGCTGCATCCGGTCCATCGGACGGTCGCGGCCGGCCGTGGCGGCAGCCTGCGCCTTGGAGAAGACCTCCCGGGCGATCCGCACGCAGTGCGTCGCCAGGGTGTCGTTGAAGCCGCGCAAGGCGCGGGCGGAGGCAGCGAGGTTGACGGCGTGGGACACGCCGCTGCCCGTGTCCGGGAAGATCCAGCGGTCGTCGTCATTGCCCAGCTTCCCGTCGGACATCGTGGAGGTGTCCCCCAGCAAGGTATATTGCCGCAAACTATTGGTAATGATACCCTTGGCGAAACGTCCCAGGGCCAGGTAGCAGTTCACGTCGTGGAGCATCCCGTGCTCGATCTGCTGCTGGATGTCGTTGCGGCCGTCCGGTTCGTGGATCTCCACCACGCGGCGGACCTGGTCGATGGCCGTGGCGTCAATCTCGGGGTGGAAGGCCTCCAGGGCCATCGTGAGGATGTAGCATTCGTTGCCGGAGGTGTGCCGCACGTCGTCGTCGCCGGCGTCGTGCCAGCCGCCCACGTTGACGCCCGGCACGGGCTGCAGGGCACGGAACTTCGTCCCGTTGTCTGCCGGCTGCACGTAGCCGTCGATGTGGTTGCCGGCCGGAGCCATCAGCGCATCGTCGAGGTGGCAGGTGTCGTGCCAGACCCGGTATTTTTCCATCACCTTCATATGGCACATCTGTACCGGCAGGAAGTACTCGATCACCGGCTGCCACACGCCCCGGTCATACACGTCGGGGGCGATCCGGAAGATGGGAGACACACTCTCGCCGTAGCGCACCTGGTAGAGCCCCTCCTCGCGGATCTCGGAAAAATCGAATTTGTAGTAGCTGTAGCGCAGGAATTCGCCCTCCCAGGGCACCACCGGGAAGTGGCGCACGACGTGCGCCCCGTCTGCATCGATGCGCAGCAGCTCCGCCCCGGCGCGCGGGATGTCGCGACGGTCGCACTCGATGATCGCGACCTTGCGCTGCGCGGGCAGGTAGCCCACCTGCGAGGTCTGCACGACCGGCTTGTAGATCCAATCCGGGACGACATGGGGCTCGATGTACCACTGCACGGCCTTCTGCGTCACCCCCGCGGGGATATCCGAGCGGAGGACGAACCAGCCGTTGTTGTGGTTCATCCGCCCGTCGTAGAGCTTGAGCTCCGCCCCGGCCAGGCTCCGGATGGTCAGCCGGCTGTACGGGTCGTCCGGGCGCAGGGTGAAGACCCGGCCGACGGCGTAGGGCTCGGCGATCACGGCATCGGCCGTGAACGGGCTGTAGCCCTCGCCGATGAGATGTTTCACATCCGTGTCCGGCGCTTTTGCCGGCCGGAAATCTCCCACACTCTTGTAGACATAACTCTCTTGCGTCAGCAGGGGTGAGTTGGGCTGCGGCGGGAAGATGCCCTGGCGGTCGTCCATGATCCAAGGCTTGCCGAAGAGCGTCCCCGGGAAGAACTCGAGGTTGAAGCCCGCGCGGCCCGCAAGGGCCTCCGGCACCGGGCTGTCCAGGTCCACCGTGACCAGGAATCCCCGTCCGGACGGCTCCAGGGTGACCGTGTAGGTGAGCTGCACGTCCGGGTAGATCATCGGGTTGAAGCCCGTGAAGTGGCGGCTGGAGTCGGGATAGCAGAGCGTGGTCACGATGCGCTCGCCCTCCACCTTGCGGCTCAGTTGCTTGGGGACGGGCTGCCACTGGCCCGGCGTGGGCTCGAAACGGATGTCGCCGTTGCTCGCCACGCGGTGGCCGTGCATCAGCACGGAGATGCCGCCCTGGTGGCCTTCCGGATAGAAATCGTTGAACGCCATCACGTCCACGCCCTCGCGGTTGAAATACCCGGAGGCATTGAGCTTGAAATCCTGGGCCCCGCAAGGGAGCACGGCGGCCACAAGCGTGATGAGGAGAAGGATACGCTTCATAATTATCGGACTAAGATGCTGATGAAACTTTCGGCGGGCAGGTCCAGCGCCACGGCCGGGCAGGACGCGGCGTTGTTGACGATGTGCACGGCGCTCTCGCCGCGCGCGATGTTCACGAACGCCGCCACGTTCAGGTCCTGCTTGTCGCAGGCCGCCGGCACGGCGAAGGCGCCGGCGTGGCCGTCGATGCCCTTGGTATCGGTGCGGGAACCGTCACGGGCGAGCACCTCGAGGTAGCCTCCGCGCGCGCGGTTTGTGTACGGGGTTGGGCGAGGGACAACGCCGGCGCGAGCAGGGCCAGCACGCCCAGCAGGAACAAGGAATAACGTGTCATACTAACGGTTAATAATGCACCCGGTCGTTAACGGATGAATTGCAGGATAATGTCGGCGGCCGACTCTTCGTCGGCGAGTTGGTCCATATTGATGACGAGGTCGTAGTTGCGGGCGTCGTACCGGCTGGTTCCGGTGTAGCGCTTGATGTAGTTCTCCCGCTTGGTGTCGATGTCTTCGATCAGGGCCGCGGCGGTCTCCTCCGTTAGCCCCTGCTTGGTCATCACGCGCCGGACGCGGTTCGCCTTCGAGGCGGTGACGAGCACGTGCAGGTGGTTGGGATGCTGGCCGAAGACGAAGAATCCGGAGCGCCCGGCAATGATGCAGGAGCCCTCCTGGGCCAGCTCCCGGAGGATCTCCGTCTCAGCCTTGAAGAGGTCGTCCGAGGTGACTTCGGGCCGGTACACCGGCTTGTAGGACGGATTCACGCCCATCACCAGCGCCGGCGGCATCGGCGAGACGAACTGCAGGAAGTCGGCCAGCCAGTTCTTCTTCTCTCCCTTGAGCCGTTCGATTTCGCCGGGCGTAAGCTTGAACTGCTCCTGCAAGGCTTCTATGAGGGCTTTGTCGCAATACCGGACATTGAGTTTGCGGGACAGGATCTGGCCCACGGTGTGTCCGCCGGAGCCGACCTCGCGGCTGATGGTAATCACAAAAGGTTCTTTCGCATTCATAGCGTATGGGATTATTCTCTCAAATATAGTCAGAATCCGCCTCAATCGCAAACCACCCGCGTCACACCCTAGATTCATTTAATCAATAGGAACCGCGCGTAGCGCGAATCCCTCACGAAACGCGAAAAGCCAGCGGATGCTGGCTTTGATGCGGTGAGTGAGGGATTCGAACCCCCGGTACGTTGCCGTACACCTGTTTTCGAGGCAGGCTCCTTCAACCACTCGGACAACTCACCATAGGTCGGGACCACAAAGGTAGAAAAAATATTTTTGGGGTGCAACCTCTTTTTTCTTGACGCCATAAATCTTATATTTGTAGGTTAAAGGATAATAGCCATTACAGAAATATGGAAATCACGATCACCAACAACGACAACGCGATGGTATGCGCCTTCAAGGGACGTCTTGACACGCCTGCCTCGCTGCAGGCCTCCAAGGACATCCAACCCCTGCTGGACAATGCCGACAAGGAGATCATCCTGGACTGCACGGACCTGGAGTACATCAGTTCTTCGGGGCTCCGCATCCTGCTCGGAATCCGCAAGGAGACGGCCCGCAAGGGCGGCAAGGTCATTATCAAGAACATCCGCGAGGAGATCCGCCAGGTCTTCCTGATGACCGGATTCTACAACCTCTTCGAGATCCAGGACGCCTGATGGAGGACTACGGACTGGACCTGCACGGGACCCTTCTCCTCGAGGAGTACCGGAAGTTGCGTCCTGCGCTGATGAAGATGAAGGGGGTCGCCCTCTCCATCATCCGGGAGGACATCGCCGACAAGAACCTTTATGTCACGGCGACCGAAGCCCGGGTGAAGGAGGAGCAGAGCCTCGCCGGCAAACTTGCGCTCAAGGGAGCCAAGTACGCCAGCGCGCACGACATCACCGACCTGCTCGGGGTGCGCGTCATCACCTTCTACAGCGACGATGTGGAGAAGATCGCCGCGATGGCGGAGAACCTCTTCATCATCGACCGGGAGAACTCCGTGGACAAGCGCAAGATGCACCAGCTGGACAGCTTCGGCTACAACTCGCTCCACTACATCTGCCGCATCCCCCGCAGGCTTTACCAGGACAGCGAATTCCCCGAGATCAACGACATCCCGTTCGAACTCCAGATCCGCACCTCCCTGCAGCACGTCTGGGCCACCCTCTACCACGATTCCGGGTACAAATCCGGCGTCGAGGTCCCCAAGGAGTACCTCCGGCAGATGAACCGCCTGGCCGGCATGCTCGAGCTCGCGGACGAGCAGTTCTGTCTCATCCGCAGCGGCATCAACGACTACCGCCGCCGGGTCCAGTCGCTCGTGGCGGACGGCCGGCTCGAAGAAGTGGCCCTGGACGGCGACACGTTCAAGAGCTACCTCTCGATGCGTCCTTTCGACGCACTCAACCACCGTATCGCCTCCCTCAACCAGGCCGAGATCCAGGAAGCCCCCCTGCAGAGCTACCTCCCCGTCCTCAAGGACCTGGGGCTGACCACCCTGGGCGACGTCCAGCAGATGATCTACGACTGCCAGGAAGATGCCTACCGGCTCGCCTCGTACCAGCTCGGTGTGACCGACATCGACATCATCACCTCCGCGGTGGCCCTGCAGAATCTCTGCATCATCAAGATCCTGCGCCAGGGCGGCGGCAAACCCGGCCTGCAGGCCCTGTTCGACCAGATCAACGGCCACTCCGGGAGCAACGCCTCGCTCGCCGAGATGATCTACAAACAAGCCGAGACCCTCAAACTGCTCTGACAATGCCCAACAAACCCCTGGATACGAGCTTGATGGACCGGGCCATCCGCTATGCCGTGCAGGCCCACGCCGGCACGGAGCGCCGCGGCAAGGGCTACCCTTACATCCTCCACCCGATGGAGGCCGCGGCCATCGTGGCCACCATCACGCCGGACCAGGAGCTGCTGGCCGCCGCCGTGCTGCACGACGTCGTCGAAGACACGCCCGTCACCGTGGAGCAGATCCGCGCCGAGTTCGGCGACCGCGTCGCCGACCTGGTGGCGGCGGAGAGCGACATCGAGATCAGCCACCTGTCCGTATCGGAGAGCTGGCACGCGCGCAAGCAGGCCGCGATCGACCGCCTGGCCGCCGCGCCGCACGATGCCAAGATCGTGGCCATGGGGGACAAACTCTCGAACATGCGCGCCATCGCCCAGGACTACGCCGCCAAGGGCGATGCGCTCTGGCAGATCTTCCACGTCACGGACCGCCGGGAGCACGAGTGGCACTACCGCGGCCTCGCCGCCTCGCTCTCCGAGCTGGCCGGCACGGCCGCCTATGAGGAATTCGTCCGGCTGATCGACGAAGTCTTCTGCCAGCCCGTCCGCATCGACCTCGACGAATACGAATACGCCGGCGAGGGCGCCAACGGCAGCAGCTACAACCACAAGACCGACCCCACGGTGATGCTCAAGCTCTACCGGCCCGGCATCCGCCAGCAGCCGCTGGACGAGCTGACCCTGTCCCGGAAGGTCTTTGCCATGGGCATCCCGACCCCCGAACCGGGCGACTTCGTGACGGACGGCGAATGCTTCGGCCTGCGCCTCCGCCGCGTCCCCGGCAAGAAATCCTTCGCCCGTGCCATCGGCGAAGAGCCCGCGCGGGTCGGCGAATACGCCGCCAAATTCGCGCAGATGTGCCGCCGGTTGCACGCCACGCACCTGGACACTTCCTGTTTCGAGAGCGTCAAGGACCGCTATCTGCGCCTGCTCGGCGAGAATCCGTTCTTTACGCGCGACCAGAAGGCCCGGATTGCGGAGTTCATCCGCCGGGCGCCCGACGCCGACACGGCCATCCACGGCGACCTGCAGTTCGGCAACGCCTTCTTCACCGGGTCGCAGGGCTATTTCATCGACCTGGGCGACTTCTGCTACGGCCATCCGATGTTCGACCTCGGGATGGTCTACCTCACCTGCAAACTGAACGACGAAGCATTTACCCGCAATACCTTCCATATGGACAATGCGACCGCCGCCGCTTTCTGGGATGCCTTCGTGCCGGCCTATTTCGGTCCGGATGCCGACCCGGAAGCCGTCGAGCGTGACATCCGCGTCTATGCCGGGCTCAAGACCCTGATCGTCGAGCGCGACACCTGCCGGCCGATGCCCGAGTTCCGCGCCATGTTGGAAGGGACCATTTATTGAGTTCATTATGCGCCTGTTCAATAAGAAAACCGACCTCATGCTCCTCCTGCGGGGCATCGGAGTCATAGCGTGCGCCGCCATCGCCCTGGAGACGACCTCGCTGATCCAGTATTATTTCTCCAGGAAGGGCCTCGAGGAGGAGGCCACCCTGCGGGCCGAGGGCGAACTGAACAAGACCAACCTGGAGATCACCAGCGTGGTGGACCAGGTCGAGACAGCCATCCGCAACAACCTCTGGTCCGTACGCCAGGAGCTCGGCAACGTGGACAGTCTCTACAAGATCACCCGGCGCATCGTCGAAGACAATCCTGTCATCATCGGCTCCGCCATAGCGCTCCTGCCCGAGTACAGGACCGCCCGGGGCCAGCTTCTCGCGCCCTACTCCTATCTCGACGGCAGCGACATCCGCTCCAAGCAACTGGGCACTGACGAGTACAACTACCTCAAGATGGAGTGGTTCACCGAGTCGATGGCCACCCACGAGGGCCACTGGAGCGAGCCGTACTACGACGCTGGCGGCGGCGAGATGATGATGACGACTTATTCCTTCCCGATCCAGGACAAGAAGGGCAACTATGTCGGGGTCGTGACTGCGGACCTCTCGCTGGACTGGCTGACGGAACTGGTCAGCAAAGTCCAGGTCTATCCGGGGACCCGCAGCACACTGATCAGCAAGCGCGGGACGATGATGGTCGTCCCGGACGACGACCTCGTGATGCAGACAACCATCCTGGACGGCGCCAAGCTGACCGGAGACCCCCAGGCGATGGCAATCGGCCAGGAGATGCTTGCCGGACACAGCGGTTCCCGGAAGGTAACCTACTCCGGCATCCAGCGCCACGTCTTCTACGCACCCATCCCGCGCACGGGCTGGTCGATGGCCATCATCATCCCTTCGGACGAGATCTTCCGCAGCGTCAAGCGCATAGGCCTGATCGTCACCCTCCTTCAGGTCCTCGCCCTGCTGACCCTCGCCCTGATCATCCAGCGCACGGCCCGGAACCTGGTCAGATACCAGAAGGTCGCCGACACCAAAGAGCGCATCGAGAACGAACTGATAATCGCCAGCAAGATCCAGATGGCGATGCTGCCCAAGATCTTCCCGCCCTACCCCGACCGCAGCGACATTGACATCTTCGCCACACTGGTGCCTGCCAAGGAAGTCGGCGGCGACCTGTTCGACTATTTCATCCGGGACGAGCGCCTGTTCTTCTGTATTGGGGACGTCTCGGGAAAGGGAGTGCCCGCCTCGCTCGTGATGGCGGTGACGCGCAGCCTCTTCCGCACCGTATCCGGCCACGAGATCTATCCCGCCCGGATCATCACGCATATGAATGACTCGATGTCGGAAGGCAACGACAGCAATATGTTCGTCACCTTCTTCGTCGGCGTGCTGGACCTGGCGACGGGCCAGCTGCGCTACTGCAACGCCGGGCACAACACGCCCCTGCTGCTTCACGACGGGGCTGCCAAGCCCATCGACATCGTGCCCAACCTCCCGCTCGGCGTGGCCGGCGGGATGCGTTTCGTCCAGCAGGAGATGACCCTGCCGCCGGATTCCTCCCTGTTCCTCTACACCGACGGACTCACGGAGGCGGAAAATGCAGGCCACCAGCTGTTCGGCGAGCAGCGCCTGGAAGAAGCGGCCGGAAAGGTCACCGCCCTGAGTGCCCACGAGCTGGTGGAGAGCATCCACGATGCGGTGCGCCAGCATGTCGAGACCGCGCCCCAGAGCGACGACCTGACGATGCTCTGCATCCGCTACCAGGGCCAGCCCGACCAGCTGAGCGACCGCCACCTGATCCTGCACAACGACATCCAGCAGATCCCGCAGCTGGCAGACTTCGTGGAGACCATCGCCGAAGAGTCCGGGCTGAGCCAACCCCTCGCCATGAGCCTCAACCTGGCGCTGGAGGAGGCCGTGACCAATGTCATCGTGTATGCCTACCCGGACGGGACGGACGGGCTCGTGGACATCGAGGCCATCCTCCACAAAGACCGCATCCGCTTCATCATCAGCGACTCCGGCCAGCCCTTCGACCCCACGCAGGTCCAGGAGCCGGACCTCAGCCTGCCGCTCGAGGAGCGTCCGATCGGCGGCCTGGGCATCCACCTCGTCCGCTCCATCATGGACGAAGTCTCCTACGAGCGCACGGCGGACAAGAACATCCTTTACCTGCTCAAGCGGCTTTAGTATTTGGAAAACAGAGACTTTTGGCTATCTTTGCAGTCCCTTTCCCGGAGGTGTGGCCGAGTGGTCGATGGCGGCAGTCTTGAAAACTGTTGAACGGCGACGTTCCGGGGGTTCGAATCCCTCCGCCTCCGCAGAGAATAAACGCCGCAGAGAACTGCGGCGTTTATCGTTTATTCCTTCTTATCGTCTTTGGCAAAGAACTTCCACTGGAAGAGTATCAGGTAGAAGGCGCCGACCGTCACGCACGAGTCGGCAAAATTGAAGACCGGGCTGAAGAAGATCACCCGCGCACCGTCGCGGATGATCGGGAAGAAGAACATGTCCACCACCTTGCCGAACATGAACGGGGCATAGCCCCATAAGATGCCGTAGAACAGGCTGTCGATGATGTTGCCGATGGCACCGGCCGTGATGAGGGTCAGGCCGACCAGCACGCCGGTCGGGGCCGTACCCTTCTTGTCCAAGGACCGGATCCACCAGATCAGGAACCCGCTCAGGATGATGCGGAACAGCGACAGGAGGAACTTGCCGACCTGGCCGCCGAATGACATCCCGAACGCCATCCCTTCGTTCTCCACGAAGCACAGGCGGAACCACTGCCCGATCACGAAGATCTGCTCACCCAACTCCATGTTCGTCTTGACCAGGTATTTGATGACCTGGTCGATGACGACGAGCAACACGCCGAGCAGCAGGAGGCGGATCCCCCGTTTGGATCTCATATCAATTCTTCCCTTGCTTGGCGAGCATTTCCTTGGCTTCCACGGTCAGCGTGGCGTGCGGAACCAGGCGCAGGCGCTCCTTGGGGATGAGCTTGCCGGTCACGCGGCAGATGCCGTAGCTCTTGTTCTCGATGCGCACCAGGGCGGCCTCGAGATTCTGGATGAACTTGTACTGGCGCTGCGCCATCTGGCTGGCCTCCTCCTTGGAGAGCTGGAAGGCGCCGTCGTCCTCGACGGTACGGAACGAGGGCGTGGTGTCCTCGATGTCGTTGGTACCGTTGTGCATCACGATGTGGCGCAGCGTGTTGTACTCTGCTTTGGCCTTGGCGAGTTTCTCTTCAATGATAGCCTTGAACTCGGCGAGTTCGGCATCTGAATAACGGGTCTTGATTTCTGCCATAGCGATAAAAGGTTAATTATCAGTGTGTTTTGTTACTTTAATACGGATTTGGGTGTCCTCCCACTCGACCTGCGCGGCCTCCTGGGGAGCCTCGGAGAAAGGCTTCTGCTCCAGCGAGAGCGAGAGGGTCTGGGCGGCGACGTAGGCGGCGTGCTCGGAGAGAGCGTCGGCAATGGCCCCGGCGGCCGCACCGTCGGCGTAGATGACGGTATGGATCCGGTCCGTGACCTCGAAACCGCTCTCTTTGCGGAGGGTCTGGATCGGGTGGATGAGTTCGCGGGCCGTGCCCTCGCGGAGCAGCTCCGGAGTCTGGACGATGTCCAGGGCCACGGTCAACGCGCCGTCGGTGGCCACGAGCCAGCCGGGCATATCCTCGGAGTGGATCTCGTAGTCGCCCTTGCGCAGGGTCACGGCTCCGGACGGCAGGTGGAGGACATACTCGCTCTCCGAGCGTTCGATCGCGGCGACCTCCTCCTGGGAGAGCTGGCCGAACGCGGCGGCGATCTCCTTCATCTGCTTGCCGTAGATCTTGCCGAGCGTCTTGAAGTTGGGCTTGATCTTCTTGGTGATGATGCCCGTGGTGTCGTGGAGATACTCGATCTGCTTGACGTTGACCTCGGACAGGAAGATGTCGCTCACGCGCTGGATGTGCGCCTTAACGCTGTCGTCCAGCACGGGCACGAGCACCTTGGCGAGGGGCTTGCGGACGTTGATTCCCACCTTCTTGCGGAGGGCGAGCACCATCGAGGAGGCCTTCTGGGCGAAGCCCATGCTCTCCTCGAGGCCCTTGTCCACAAGCGTGGGCTCGTACACGGGCATCGCGCAGTAGTGCACGGACTCGGACTCCGGAACGAGGTCCAGCCAGAGACGCTCCATGAAGAAAGGAGCGATCGGGGCGCCCAGCAGAGCCACGCCCTTGAGCACCTCGTAAAGGGTCTGGTAGGCCGAGAGCTTGTCCTCCTCCATCCCGGCGCCCCAGAGGCGCTTCTTGTTGAGACGGATGTACCAGTTGCTCAGGTCGTCGCAGACAAAATCCTGGACCAGGCGGCCCGCGGTGGTGATGTCATAGTCCTCGTAGGCGGCCACGACGCCCCGTACCAGGGTGTTGAGCCGGCTGATAATCCAGCGGTCGAACATCGGACGGTGCTCGTAGGGCACCGCCTCGGCAGCCGGGTCGAACTTGTCGATGTTGGCGTAGAGCGCGAAGACGGAGTAGGAATTGTAGAGCGTGCCGAAGAATTTGCGGCGGACTTCCTCCACGCCGGCCTCGTCGAACTTGAGGTTGTCCCAAGGCTGGGCGTTGGTCATCATGTACCAGCGGAGGGCGTCGGGGCCGTATTTGTCCATCGCCTGGAAGGG
>JAEEGL014476887.1_pt1 | contig 13973 bp, 13 predicted proteins | sample 9134231 | NCBI WGS metagenome assembly JAEEGL01 (sample SAMN16246548, study PRJNA631951) | gut metagenome | biome: gut microbiome; feature: rumen; material: fiber-attached | host: Bos | place: Iran: Karaj | collected 2018-10
AAAACCGATATGACGTGGTGCATGCTCACACGATGTTTAACGCAGGCTGGGCGATGCTGGCCGCCAGGATGGAAGGCGTTCCGATCAGGATCGCACACGCACACTCGGCGCTCGATAACGGCGACAGCCTGAAAAAGCGGCTGTATGAGGACGCCATGCGCCTTCTGATTCTGCAAAACGCGACGGATCTGATCGCCTGCGGCGATGCGGCCGGGATCAGGCTGTTTGGTGAAAAGGCCTATCGTTCTCGCGGAATCTGTATTTTGAACGGCATTGATGTCGGACGTTTTGCGTTCAGTGATGAGTCGAGGCGCAGGATCCGTTCTGATTTAGGGCTCGAGGATGATTTCGTGATCGGGCATGTCGGCCATTTGATAAAGGTAAAGAATCAGACTTTTCTGATCCGACTGCTGCCGCAGATCATAGAGAAAAAGAACAATGCGAAGCTGCTGCTGCTCGGAGACGGGAACGACCGGACCAAGCTGCAAAAGCTCGTCCATGACTTGGATCTGGAAGACCGCGTCATCATGACCGGCAATGTCGGCAATGTGCAGGATTATCTCAGCGCGATGGACGTTTTCGCATTCCCCTCGCTCTATGAGGGGATGCCGCTGGCGATCATCGAGGTACAGGCGAACGGCCTGCCCTGTATTTTGTCGACCGGGGTGCCTAAGGACGTCTATCTGACGGATCTGATCCGGCCGCTTTCCCTGAATGTCCCGGACGAGTGGATCAAAGCAATCTGCGAGGCAGAGAGAAAAGAGTCCCCCTGCTATGCGGCGGACCTTCAGAAAAAGGGCTTTGACAGCGAAAACACCATGAAAAAGATTATGAGTATCTACGAAAGAACAGCGAAAAACTGAATGGATCATACAGGCGGTATCTGTTTTTTCTGAAATGTAGATTTATTCATATTGGACACACACTTTTTTCAAACGATATCAGACGGCGTGCCGGCAAGGAGCTTTTCCGGATGAAAGAGACGAGAGCAAAACGGGGTTTTGTTACAATTGCCACAGGAAAGGATCACTATTACCGAATAGCAAAGAATCTCCTTGACTCCTATCGACTCAACGCCGGGCAGTATCCATTTGCCGTGATCTGCGACCGTGAGAACAAGTATACAGAGGCATTTGACAAGCTTGTTCTGATAAACGACCCAAGCAACAGCTACATGGACAAGCTGCGACTTTTTGACTGCCTTCCCTTTGATGAGACGATCTTTATTGATGCAGACTGTCTGGTTTATGGCAACATAGACCGCTGGTGGGAGCTTTTTGATCAGGCGGACGACTGCTCCGCGTTCGGCTACGCTTATGAGGATCTGTCTTCGAACAAGGGATGGTTCCTGACTGAGGGCATGGGAAAGTATCGTGACCGGATCCACTATGTTCCCAGCTTCAGCGGCGGCGTGTATTTCCTTCGGAACACGGAAAAATGCAGACAGGTTTTTGAGATCGCAAAAGAAGCGGCGGATAATTATCACGATTATCCCTTCGCACTGTTCAGAGATCCTGCTGACGAACCGGTGATCGCTCTTGGCATGGCGGTGACGGACTGCCGACCCATATCATGCGATGAAGTTTGTCTATATTCCTATAAGCGCTTTACCCGGGCGGACATTGCTGTGCCTCGGGCCGAATGGAAGAATAACAATATTTGGGAACCGGCCATTCTGATCCATTGGGGCAACTTCGGGACCATGAAGGCGTTTTACCTGTCTGAGGCCGCCAAAGTACGCTGGATCCTTCAGGGGAAATCGACAGACGGTCTGCTGTGGACGATCCTGTTTCGCTTTAGGCTGCTGTATTTCGCGCTTCACATTTTCAACCTGGTCACGTTGGGAAAGAGAATCAGACGCAGGATCAGGATCCTGCTAAAGGATTGGCGGCGGTAATACATGATCAAAGTGCTTTTTGTTATCGAGACTCTTCAGGGCGGCGGAGCGGAAAAGGTGCTCCGGGATCTGGTCAATCATATGGATCAGACCCGTTTCGACATCACCGTGCAGACCGTCTGGCCAAGCGAAGAGGGGAAAAAGCTGTCGCCGGGGATCCGATATCGTAGCGTATATCCGAAGAGAAACGCGCTTTATGAACGCTTGTATCGGCTGGAAGCAGCTGCCGGTCTGACCTATCCCCTCCATATCCGAGGCGACTATGATGTTGAGTGTGCTTTCCTGGAGATGGGAACGACAAAAATCATGGCGGCTTCGACGAACAAAACAGCAAAAAAGATCGCCTGGGTCCACTGTGACCTCAACAAGGCGGTTGGAAATAAAAAGGCGTTTGCGGACAAATGTGCGGACTGGTATAAAAAGTTCGATCTGATCGCATGCGTTTCGGAAACGGCGAAAAACAGCTTCGATGAGCTTTTCCGGCATCGGTTTCCCTCCATCGTGCTGCACAACTACGTCGACGATGTCGCCATCCGGGAAAAAGCAGAGGAAGCATTGCCCGTTCCGTGGACGAAGCGAAGCCTGCTCCTTTTGGCTGTCGGCTCGCTGTATCCGGTCAAGAATTATCCGAGACTCCTGAGGGCGCATCAGCGCCTGCTGTCAGAGGGGATAAACCACGAGCTGTGGATCCTTGGCGACGGGGAAGAGCGGCCGAAACTGGAGCGCTTCGTTTCAGAAAACAAGCTGGATGAGAGTGTTCATTTCTTCGGCTTCGCCGACAACCCGTATCCGTACATGAGTCATGCGGATGTGTTAGCCTGTTCATCCTACTATGAGGGCTACAGCACGGTCGTAACAGAAGCGCTCATCCTTGGGAAACCGGTCGTTACGACGGAGTGCTCCGGCATGCGTGAACTGTTGGGCGATTCGGAATACGGAATGATCACGGAAAATGATGACGAAGCTTTTTACATGGGCCTCAGGAAAATGCTGTCGGACTCGGAACTTCGTAAACGCTATGCGGGAAAGGCCATTGAGCGGGGAACGATGATTTCGGGCGAAAAACTGATCCGTGAAACAGAGGATCAGCTTGAGCGATGACAAACACGATGCAAAAAACGGATACCGGGACTGTCTTGCGTATCTGAAAAAGAGCAGCTTCATTACTATGTAGGGAGAATTGCCTTGAGTATTTATCACTGGCTGGTCATACTGATCGTTGCGTTATCAGTATTGCTGGGAGGAAACAGAAAACATAATACGGCTTATATCATCGTCGCCTTTGTCCTGCTGTTCTGCATCCAGGGCCTTCGTGATGGCAATTTGATCGGTAATGATTCCAGAACGTCGTACCGGGGAGAATTCCAGGGAATGGCGAATAAGGAATGGGACGATCTGGGCGGCCTTCGCGACTGGATGCACATTGTGAAGGAAGACGAGGACTTCGACGGCAAAGACCGCAATATCGCGATCAAGTGGATGATGAAGCTCGTCTATGACCTGACGGACGGCGATTATCAATGGTTCATTGCCGTTGTCGCTCTGATCATCCTGGGCGTGGAGGCGTATTTGATACAGAAGTATTCGCCCTCACCGGTACAGAGCATCTTGTATTATCTCGGCTTGCTGCTGTTTACTTTCCATATGTCCGCAACAAAGCAGAGCATCGCGATGAGCTTGATCCTCCTGGCTTTTACCGGAATAGTGGATAAAAAGCCCTTCAGGTTTGTCCTGCTGGTTTTGCTTGCGTCGATGTTCCATTTCCCGGCCTTGATCTTTCTCCCGGCCTATTGGGTCACCAGGATGCGGGTCGACAGGGGCTATCTGCTGTTTCTTGCCGTGTTGTTTCTTGTCACCTATTTCTTCCGAAACTGGATCGTCAAAACCATGGCCGACGCCTATTACAATACCGAGATCAACACGAACAGCCATCTGCGCTTCCTGGCTAACAAGGTTGTCGTGATGCTGATCGTCCTTGTCGTCGCGCTGCTGATCCGGCCTCCGCTGCCTGAAGACCGCGTCTATTGTTCGCTGCTGCAGATGCTGGGCATCGCGGCCGTGATCCAGACTTTCGCCGGCTACAACAATGTTTTTGAACGCCTGGCGGACTATTATTTCCAGTTCAGCGTCCTGCTGATCCCGATGATCTTTGACAGGACCGAGTCGGACCGCTTGTACAGGCGGTCGCCCACCGCGGACCTGGTCAGCGTGTTCGGGCCGTATATCTTCGGCGGCTTTGCCATCTGGCGTTTTCTGGAGGCCATCACCAACGACGAACACTTTACGCCGTTCCGTTTCTTTTTTGACGCGTAAAGCAGCGGTTTCTCGCTGCGCAGGATAAGGGAGGCAATGCGTTCCCGTGCTCATTTCCATCATCATCCCCGCATACAAATGCGCAAAAACGATAGAAAAAACGGTCGAGAGCGTATTCGGCTCCGGCCTGTCGGACTATGAGATCGTTATTGTGAACGACGGCTCGCATGACGAGACCGACGAGGTGCTGCGTGGCCTGGCAGAGCGATTCGATACGGTCCGGGTCGTCGAGCAGGAAAACGCCGGCGTTTCCGCCGCGAGAAACAGAGGAATCAGGGAAGCGGAAGGAGACTATCTCCTATTTGTGGACGCGGACGATACGCTTGAGGCGGGAGGTCTGGCGGAAGGTAACGGGATCCTGAAAGAGCAGCGTCCCGATATGCTGCTGTTCGGCATGCGCTTCGACTACTACGTCAGAGGACGGCTGTACAGGAGCGATGCGCTCCGTTATCCAAAGAGCGGCTGCATGTCTGCCGAAGAGTGGAGCGCCGAACTGGAGCAGCTGTATCGCTGTAATATGCTGTCGCCGGTCTGGAACAAGCTGATCCGGCGCAGTCTTGTCACAGAGAATGGGATCGGCTTTCGGGAAGACATGATCGAGATGGAGGACTATCTGTTTTCCGTCGAATGTCTGGCCCGCTGCGATCAAATCTATCTGTTGGATCAAGCGGCTTACCGCTACCGCCAGGCGGAAGATGAACGTGCGACCTTCAACCGCTTGTGGCGGATCGACAGCCTTTCGGACTATGTGCAGCCCTATTATGATGCGGCGGCGCTTTTCGGCCCCTATGCGGACAGCGTGGACAGGATCGCCGACCGAATCTATGTGATGCTCTTTCGCGAGCAGATCCGCTTTGCCTCCGTCGGACAGATCCGAGCGGCGGCAGAGGATATGCTTGCGGGCGGCCATGCGGAGATCATCCGGAAGACGGATGCCGAGCTGTATCGCCGGCTGGAAAAAAAGCAGTATGTTCATGTCTGGTGCAGGCGGGCCATCAGTCGCCTCCGCCATTGGACGGCGGTTCGGGTCAAATACAGAAGGAGCGGGAAAGAGAGCAGATGAAGCCCGGAGGGACGTTCAGCAAATTGTTTCTGGGGCGGTATTTCTTTACGATCGCCCTGAGAGAGAAAAAGCCTCTCGGCCTGAGGGACGGGAGACCATTCCGTCCGCAGACCGTCATGCCCGCGACCGCGGACTGCTGGTCGGCCGACCCGATGCTCGCTGAGGAAGGCGGCCGGACCTGGCTGTTCTATGAGGCGGTCAGAGAGGGGAAAGGGCGAATTGAAGCGGCAGAAGTCCTGGACGGCTGCCGACTTACGGAGCCGACCGTCATTTTGGAGGATGATTGCCACTATTCCTACCCGTTCGTCTTCAAAGCTGAGGGCGTCTGGTATATGATCCCCGAATCCTCTGCAGCGAAGGAAGTCCGCCTGTATCGCGCGGTGGAGTTTCCCTTCCGCTGGGAGCTGCAGACGGTCCTGCTGCGCGGCCGCGCGGTGGACACGACGGTTTTCCGTCACGGCGAACGATACTGGCTGCTGACCTTTATCACGGAGGAAAAGTCGGAACGCGTTTCGCCCCGCGCCTACACCCTGGACGACTGGAAGGAGCCGGCTTTGCGGGAGATCCCTTTGGGGGACTGGGACCCGCTCCGCGTCCGCGGCGCCGGCCCGCTGTTCCGGGAAGGAGACAGCCTTCTCCGTCCCGCGCAGATCAGCACGGACCGGAGATACGGCGACGGCCTGGTGTTTTACCTAGTGGAAGCGGACGGGGCATACCGAGAGAGCCCTGTTTTTGAAATTTGCGAAAAGGATCTGAGGATCAGAGGCTTTTTCGTTGACGGGCTTCATACCTACTGCGCGAGCAGCCGTTATGAAGCGATCGACCTGCGGTGCCGGGCGGCGGACCCCTGGAAGCTTGCCAGGCGCCTGAGGCGAACATGAACTGTTTTGAAACATGGATATTGATTTTGTGGTGCTCTGGGTCGACGGAAACGATCCCGAGTGGCTGACAGAAAAAAATAAATATCGGAGCGCCGTGACCGACGACAGCAATTCCGCCAATCGCTTCCGCGACTGGGGGCTGATGCCCTATTGGTTCCGGGCGGTAGAGAAATATGCCCCCTGGGTGAGGACGATCCATTTCGTTACCTGGGGACATGTTCCCGCCTGGCTGGATCTGGATCATCCGAAGCTGCATCACGTCAGACATGAGGATTATATCCCGCCGGAGTACCTGCCGACCTTCAGTTCACATACGCTCGAGATGAACATCCACCGGATCCCGGGCCTGGCGGAACATTTCGTATACTTCAACGACGATATGTTCCTTCTGCGTCCGATGCGGGAGGAGGCTTTCTTCCGCGGTGGACTGCCCTGCAACTGCGGTACCGAGTCTCCAATTATATTTGCCGGAGAATCGGAAATATGGCAACAAATAATTCCCAACAACATGCGCGTCGTCAACAATCACTTCAGCAAGCGGGCGCAGGTCCGGGCGCATCGCGGCAAGTACCTCAGCCGCGCCTACCGCTGGCAGGACAATGTCCGGACGCGAGTGCTGGAGCGGCTGTATCCCGAGAGCTTTCTCGGCTTTAAAAACCTCCATGCCCCGGCGGCCTTCCGCAGACAGACCTTTGAGGAGATCTGGCGGGAGGAGCCGGACCTGCTGGATCAGACCTGCCGGAACCGCTTCCGGGCGAGCACGGACGTCAACCAGTGGCTGGCCGTCTGGTGGCAGCTGGCCTCCGGCGCCTTTGCGCCCTATGCGGTCGACAACGTCGTCGAGGACGTGACGTCCTCCAGCATCGACGCGCTCTGCCGCATGATCGTCCGCCAGAGCCATGATATGCTCTGCGTGAACGACCCGAAGGAAGATCTGGACTTCGAGCTGCTCTCGGGCAGACTGAAAGCCGCCTTCGAGCGGATCCTCCCGCAAAAGAGCGGATTTGAGAGAAAAGAGTGACTGTATGACAGAACGTTTGGACTATCTGGACAGGGCGAAGGGTTATCTGATCATCCTGGTCGTGATCGGCCACATCTGGCAGAGCGGGCCTGTTTTCAACGTGATCTACGCCTTCCATATGCCGGCCTTTTTCCTCATCAGCGGCATCCTGTTCCGGCATACAAAAGCTTATCAAAGACCCTTCGGCACTTTTTTGAAATCAAGACTCTTTGCCTTCGGGATCCCCTTCGTGTTCATCGAGATCCTCGGCATCCTGACCGACATCGTCCGGCACGGAGTGACCCTGAATGCCAAAGGTTATCTATATAACACGCTCAGCTTCCAGTTCAATGATCACAATCTGTGGTTTATTGTGGATCTGTTTTTCATGGAGCTGCTGCTTTATGTGCTGATCAAAGCGATCAGGGACAAACGCATCCTTGTTCTTACGGTCATTCTGCTCTATGCCGCATCCCGGTTTCTCCCTAAGGATAACGCATACATCGGCACGATCCGAAGCGTGCTGTACTACGACCTTTATTTCACCTGCGGCTTTTGCGCGGCGGAGCTCTTCAAGCGTTTTCATGCCGCGATCTGCGTGATTGCGGCGGCGATCGTCCTGGCCGTCGGCCTGCTGCTCGGAAAGAACGACAACACGTCCGTGCTCAAGGACCTGGTTTATCTGATCAGCGGCGTGGGAGGCGCGTATGCGATCATCCAGCTCGGCAAGCTCAGGCTCGGCCGCGTTTCGGACAGGGCTCTGCTTGAGGCGGGAAAAAACACGATCACGATCTATGGGACGCATCATTTCTATTATGCGGTGATCGCCGTCCTTATGGATGTCAGCGATTTTAATACCACGCCCATCCTGCCCGGCCTGATCATGCTGTTCGGCGTCGCGCTGCTGGAGATCCCGACGATCTATGCGATCAACCGCTGGTGCCCCTGGCTCACCGGAAAACGCAGAAAAAACCCTTCCGTCCCGCACGGAATCGAGGAGTGATGACCATAATGAGCATCCGAAACAAGCTTAAGACGATCTTGCCGGCCTACCGGACGGAACGGATCCTGGAGGCCAGGATCGCCGAGCTGAACAAGAACGTCCGCGAGACGAACGAGAAAAACGAATATCTGTTCTGGCTGTCTCAGATGCAGTCGGGGGAGACGATGCAGCAGACGAAGGAACGCGTGTTTCTTCAGATGCCGAAGGCGACGGGACGGCTGCGGAAGATCCAGCTGGCGGAGAACTACATCCTCCGCCGTGTCAAAGATGTCTGCGATGAAAACGGTCTGGAGCTGTTCCTCGTCGGCGGCACCCTGCTCGGGGCTGTCCGGCACAGGGGCTTTATCCCCTGGGACAACGACGTGGACGTCGGCATGATGAAGCAGGATTATCTGAAGCTGCGCGAGATCCTGGCCAAGGATCCGGAACTGAGCCTGGAGTACTATTACAACTATAAAGCGGGGCTGCGGATGTCCAAGGTCAAGTTCCGCGCGGTCGAGGTCTTTTGGATCGACATCCTGGTGTTCGACCGGATCGACTGCGGCGGGAAGGACATCGGCGAGGCCTGGAACGAGACCAGAAAAGCCAATCGGGAGTTCAGCCGCCGGATCTGTCAGCTGGCCGAGCCCTGGAAAGCGGCCTATCCCGGCAGACCGACAGCCAACCCGGAGCTTGACCGCATGACCGCGGAGCTGGCCGCCGGGATGGAGAAGGAGCATCCGGAGCTGGGACGGGGGGACTTCTTCTGCGCTACGCTGGACACCCCGTACTGGGGGCGGGATCCCAGGGGGATCAAGCCGTACGGAAAGCATTTCCCGCTGCGGAAAAGCGCTGTGGAGTTTGAAGGCGTCCTGTATGACGTCTGGGATAACTATGAAGAGGCTATGACCCTTATGTACGGAGACTGGCAGAGCCTGCCCTTTTCGATCAACGAACCGCATACAACGGAGTTGGATGCGGGCCTGGAGGAGGGCTTCGCCTACCTGCGCAGCAGGGGGATCATCCCCAGCGAAGAAGACTGAAACGGAGGTACAGCACGATGATCATCGGATATACGACGGGTGTTTACGATCTGTTCCATATCGGACACCTCAATCTGCTGAAGAGCGCGAAAGGACTTTGCGACAAGCTGGTCGTCGGCGTCACGGTCGACGAGCTGGTGCAGTACAAAGGGAAAAAAGCCATGATCCCCTTTGAGGACCGGATCGAGATCGTCCGGAGCTGCCGCTATGTGGACGCCGCGGTGCCCCAGTATGACATGGACAAGCTGACGGCCTGCAAAAAGCTCGGCGCAAGCATCCTGTTCGTGGGCGACGACTGGTATGCGACAGAAAAGTGGCAGGCCTATGAGGAGCAGTTCCGCAAGGAAGGGATCCGGATCGTCTACTTCCCCTATACCAAAGGCATCTCCTCCACGAAAATCACCCAGGCCCTGCACGAGGCCAGGGGCTGGAGCACCGACACGGCACAGAAACTGATGGAAGAAGGAAAAGAAAATGGTTGATAAGCTTTACTGCATGAGCGCCTTCCTCGCGCTCCGCTATATCGAGAAGCGCGGCGTCAATTTCACGGACGAGCTGCCGTATCGGCGCCCAGAACTGAAAGACGGCGAAAAGATCCTTGTCCGTACAGCCGCCGACGTGGATGAAGCGCTCGCGCGGCAGATCGAGCCGCTGAAAAAGAAATATCACAAGATCGGCATGCTGCTGTCCGGCGGCATGGATTCCTCGGTCCTGGCCTCCTATCTGAGCGGCTGCGACGCGTACACTTTCCGCTTTCTGGGCGGATCCTTCCAGTCGGAGGAGCTGCACCGCGCGGAGCGCTTTGCCGACTATTACGGGCTGACGCTCCACTACGTGGATATTTCCTGGGAAAGCGTGACGCGGCTGCTTCCCGCGATCATGCGCTCCAAGGGAGGCCCCGTCCATTCCATCGAACCGCAGATCTGTCAGGCCGCGCTTCAGGCCAAGCAGGACGGCGTCGACCTGATGATCATCGGCGACGGCAGCGACTACGTTTTCGGCGGCATGGATCAGCTGCTGAGCAAGGACTGGGGCTTTGACGAGTTCATGCACAGGTGTATCTACGTCGAGCCGGAGGAAGTGCTGGTCGAGCCGCAGAGCATGCAGTACCTGTTCGAACGCTATCGCATGGGCGAGAGGATCGATTTCATGAAGTTTTATGAGATCGTCGTGACGGAGGAAAGCTACGGCTCCTATGAAAACGCCTTTCACGCGGCGGATCTGGACTATTTTGATCCCTATGAGGACCTGAAAATGGCGGAGCCGCTGGATCTGAAGCGGGTCCGAAGCGGAGAATCCAAATATCTGATCCGGGAGCTGTTCCGGATGAAGTATCCGGAGATCCCGGTCCCGGAAAAGCTGCCCATGCCGCGTCCGGTCGACGCGTACTTCAAGACCTGGACCGGCCCGACCCGGCCGGAATTCCGCGGCGATATCGATATGAGCCGCTATACGGGCAACCAGAAATGGCTGATCTGGTGCCTGGAGCAGTTTTTGAACAGCATAGACGAGTAAGAGTTCCAAACGGAGGGAGAAGCTGTGCCTCATATATCCGTTATCGTACCGGTCTACAAGGTCGAAGCATATCTGAGCGCATGTGTGAACAGCATCCTGGCTCAGACCTATACGGATTTTGAGCTGATCCTCGTCGACGACGGTTCGCCCGACAACTGCGGCGCCATCTGCGACGCCTATGCAGAGCAAGACCCCCGCGTGCGTGTGATCCACCAGAAAAACCAGGGGCTTTCCGGTGCGAGGAACAGCGGCATGGACATCGCAGATGGGGAGTATCTCACTTTTGTCGACAGCGACGACCTGGTCGCGCCGCAGTACCTGGAGCTGCTGCTGCAGGCGGCGGAGGACGGGAATGCCGAAATGTCTGTCTGCGGACCGAAGGAGTTTACCGACGCGCAGGAGAACAAGCTCGCTCCGGAGACGCACAACGTGTCAGGCTCCTTCTTCACCGTTTCCGGCAGGGAAGCGTGTGTGAGCATATACGGGGGCGACCCGCAGCTCCCGATCAATGCCTGTGGAAAGCTTTTCCGCAGGTCCCTGATCCGGGATCTCAGATTTCCTGTGGGACGCATCCATGAGGACCAGGCCTTCACCCCCTATGCGTGCTTCAGGGCCGATCTCGTCGCGGTCCTGGCGTCTCCGCTGTATCTTTACCGTGTGCGGGACGACAGCATCACTCGGGAACGCTTCAGCCTCAAGCGCTATGACGATATCTGGGCGATCGACCGATGCATCGCCTTCTTTGAGGAGAAAAACGAGCCGGAGATCATAAAAGCCGCCCGGGAGAAAAGAAAGCGCATCCTGGCGGTCTATTCCATCTACGCAAGGCGCGACGGCGTGGCGGTCCCGGAGGAGTACCGGGTCGGGCTGCTGCCTGCGCTGCTGTACCTGAGAAAGCATGTCCGGCCGATGAAATTCGAGTATTATCTGGCGCAGGTCTCACCGAAGCTGGCGCGCTTGTTTGAGTATGAGCTGAAGGTCAGGAAAATCTGTTCTGTTGAGGACAAATGAAATGCCGGTGCATCAAGAACAAGGGGTAATCCCCAAACACAACAGAATAGATTTTATCGACCTTCTGGAGTTCGTTGCGATGAGCTTCGTGCTCATCTATCATTGCACGACCTACAGCTTTGATGTGATCGCATCGCCCGGGCCGGGCGTTTCTTTCAACTATTTCTTTCGTGCGTTTCTCTCGGTCGGCGTCCCGCTGTTTTTCTTTGCAAACGGTTATCTCCTTCTCAACCGTGAGCTTATTATGAAAAAGCACTTGATAAAAACGTTGAGGCTGGCGGGGATCACGATCATCTGGAGCCTGATCTTCGTTGTTTTCCTGATGCTCAAAGAGCATCAGGATCTGTCGGTCAAAAAGATCCTCCTTTCGCTTCTGACTTCAAAGAACGGAGGCCTGAATCAGTTTTGGTTTCTGGGGGCGCTGATTTGTATCCATCTTGTCTTTCCCGTCTTGAAAAGCTGTTATGATACAAACAGGAAAGCCTTTGTGTTTCTTGCTGTTCTCTGCGGTGTCATGACGATCGGCAATAAGCTGATCTGCGGCGTCGGAACGGTTGCTGCCCATGAACTGATCGGATATCCGGAGCAGATCAGGGAAAATGTGTTTTTTATTTTCAACCCGTTTCAGGGTGTGTACTGGTGGTATGCTCTGGCTTACTTCTGCTGCGGAGGCCTGGCGATAGATGCCGTCCCCTATATTAGAGCGCATCAAAGGAAGATGAACGTCTTTGCTGTCTGCGTTCTTTTGTCTTCCGCTCTGCTGCTGAGCCTGTGGGGCCGGTATCTTTCCCGGCTGGAGGGAAGCGTATGGGATCATGTCTGGGGAGGCTATGATACGGTTTTTACCTTCCTGATGGCGGCGTCCTGGTTCGTCCTTTCGCAGAACTATCACCCGAAGCGGGAAAAAACCAGAAAACTGATAGAAGCAGTATCGAGAAACACGCTGGGGATCTATCTGATCCACGAAATATACGTTTATTTGACGATTTACCGGGTCCGGGAACTTGCTTTTGCCCGGAATGTGATCGGAAGCATCGTGCTGGCTGCAGGGATCATGCTTGCCAGTTTGCTGAGCGTATATCTCATCAAAAAGATCCCTGTTTTGAATAAACTGCTTTTGGTGTAGAAAAGGCAAGGTCTGTATGGATTCTGCTTCTCATAAAAAAATGCCCCAAGTGAGCATCATCACGCCGGTATATAATGCCGATCGCTTTTTGAACGAATGCGTTGGAGGCATCCTTGCCCAGTCGTTCCGATCCTTTGAGCTCTTCCTGATCGACGACGGGTCGACGGACGGCAGCGGCGCGCTCTGCGACGCTTACGCCGAACAGGATCCGCGTGTCCGGGTCATCCACCAGCCGAACGGCGGCGTGTCGCGCGCTCGCAACCGCGGCCTGGATGAGGCGCAAGGCAAATATGTCGTTTTCGTTGACGCGGACGATCTGCTCGAGCCGGACTATCTGAAAGATCTGACGCAGGCGCAGCAGGAGCTCGATGGAACAGGCAGGGCGCTGATCCTGTCGGATTATCAGCCTTTTTCGGAGAAAGGACCGGAAAAACGGAGCTTTCCCGCTCCGTTCACGATGGATTTCCGAACGGGGGAGGGCCTGACAGCCGAGCATTTCCGGGAGCTGATCTTTCAGTTCCGCCTCTTCCCACCCTACTGCAAGCTCTTCCGCCGGGATGTGATCGAAGAGCAGCACATCCGGTTCCGGGAGGGCATGCGGAGCGCGGAGGATTTCGAGTTCAATGTCTGCTATCTTGCGGCGGTCGACCGCCTGGTGTACATCGACTCGGTTCAGTACAAATACCGCATCGGATACAAACATTACGTTCCCTCCAACCGCGGCGTGCTGGGTGAGTCTGAGATCAAGAGCGCTCATATCATGGCGCACGGGATCACGGAACTGGCCGAACGGATGGGGATCCGGAACGAGATACAGCCCGAGATCGACCGCTGGGCTGCCAATAAGCACTACTACAACCGCCTTCGCATGCTGTTCGGGAAGGGCGAGGGCGTGGGGCTCGGAGAGCGCAAAAGGCTCTACCGGGCTTTGATCGCCGATCCGGTTTATTACGAAGCCGCCCGGCGCGGCGCGTCCATGCTGGAACGATCCGCGACACGGACGATCGCAGAGCATTTCGACAGTTTTTTCTGCTGGCATGTTTTCTACGGCCTGCACGGAAACGAAACGGATAAACGCTGAAATACAGGAAAACAGGTAATGCTGATGGAACAAAAGTTCACTACCGTCATCACCCCGAAAA
>JAEEGL016207410.1_pt1 | contig 13973 bp, 10 predicted proteins | sample 9134231 | NCBI WGS metagenome assembly JAEEGL01 (sample SAMN16246548, study PRJNA631951) | gut metagenome | biome: gut microbiome; feature: rumen; material: fiber-attached | host: Bos | place: Iran: Karaj | collected 2018-10
AACGACATCTCCGTGTTCACCGCGATCTGCATGTGCTGGAGCGGCTATCTGTCCACGCACGTTTCCATGATGGACGCGCTGAAGTGCAATCGCTTCACCGGCAAGGCGATCCTATGCCACACGGTCGGGGGCTTGTGCGCCGGTATCGTCGCGCACTGGCTGTTTATGCTCGTCGCCGTGATCTTCGGTTTGTAATCACAACTGCAAAAGGGCTTTCGTTCGTGCCTGAACGGAAGCCCTTTTTGATGTACGGATCTGTTTACGTACGGTTCAGAAAGAATTTGTGCTGCTTGGCATAGAAGAGCAGACCGAGCGCGATCCATACGGCGAGCATGATATAGCTTTCCTTGCCGAAATGCACGCCCGAGAGTCCCGGGATCGGCACAAGCTGCAGGATCATGAACAGCACCGAAAAGATAACGCCGGTGATTGCCATGGCTTTCAGAAAGCGCGAGCCGTCGCGGTCGCGTCTGATCGCGGCGAGCGTAGCGGCGGAGGTGAAGAAGTAGCCGATGCTTGCGCCGATCGCGCTCATGTCCACAAACCAGCCGAGCGCCTCGCGCCCGAGGACCGGACCGGAGAGGCTGATCAGCATACAGAACAGCATCGCGTTCTTCGGCGTGCCGTAGCGGCTGTCGACCTTGCCGAACCAAGCGGGCAGATATCCGTCGCGCCCCATGGAGTACATGAGCCGCGAGGAGGCGAGGTAGAATCCCATGATGCCGGAGAGCACCGCGCAGCTGACGCCGACACCGACCAGCACCTTGCCGAACGTGCCGAGCAGTTCTTCCGCGGCGACGAGCACGACCCATTCGCCCGCCATCACGCGCTCCGGCCAGTTTGCGAGCGCCGCTGCCGCGACGGTGTTGTTGCTGACGTAGACAAAGCAACCGAACACGATCGCGATGACCATGATGCCGGAGACCTTTTTGAAGCTGAAATTGAATTCCTCGGCCGCCTGCGGGACGGCGTCGAAACCAACGTATGCCCAAGGCGCGATTGCAAACGTTGCAAGGATCGCCGACAAAACGCCCGAAACGCCCTTATGCGCATACGTGTCGATCGCAGACATCTCCGCACCGTCCGCAATCGCAGCCGCCTTGTCGAAGCCCCAGACCGGACGGAGGTTGACGCCCTTTGCCTTGCTGCTCACGAGCGCCGCGACAAACAGCGTGAACACGCACACGATCAGCAGCACGGAAAGCACAGTCTGCACGAATGCCGCCTTCTGTACGCCGAGTATGTTCAGCCATCCGAACAGCAGAAGGATCGCAGCGGCAAGCAGCATCTCGCCCATGTAGATCTCGAAACCGGCGATCGTATAATGGAATCCGAATTTCAGAATGTCGGCGGAACCGTCCAGCCCGTCGACAATCAATCCGATCGCCGTGCTGTTCATCGGAACGTTGGTAAGATACGCAACGACCAGAAACCACCCGCAGAGAAATGCCGCATGCTCGCCGAACAGCCCTTTGGCAAAGGTGAATTCACCGCCCGCTTTCGGGTACTTCGGGACCATGTACGCGTAACTGAACGCGAGGACGATCATGACGAGCGCGCCGAGCACCATGGCGATCGCAGTGCCCGCAACGCCGGAGTTGCTCAAAAACTTCTTGCCGGGATTGATAAAACTGCCCCAGCCGATCACGCAGCCGAAGACAATCGCCCAGACGTGCATCGGGTTCAGCTTGCGCTTCAAAGCGCTCTGCGCAGGTTGTTTGTTCGAATCGGTTTTCATATCGGACCTCATACGTCGTAGGTTTTGTCAATCGCTTTCAGTTCCTTGAACGTGTCGATCTCGACAACGTCTGTTTCAAGACACGCGCGTACCGCAACCCGATAATGCGCTTTGCGGTACACGAGCGGTACCTGCTCCCAGTAGCGTTCTTTGCCGCCGGGGGAGTGATAGACATCCTCGATATCCTGCACAAGCTTCTGTCCGTCGGCTTCGTTCCAATAGGAGATGCCTACCATCTGCCAGACATCGCCGCCCTGTCCGCCGACCGTCTCTTCGACGATCACGCCGTCTTTCACACGGAAGCACCAATCGTCCGAACGGTCTTGTTTGATCGCCAGAAAGTCCGAAGTATAGTGATATTTCCGGATGATTGACGGGTTGTAGAGCAGCAGGTCCGATTCAAAAACATACGCGCCGGACAGAAGACTGCGCGCGACGAGCGCGGAGCTGATGTTGTTCGTTTCGTTATAGACGGGATTTTCCAGGAACCGGATCATCGGATACTTGTACAGCAGCTGATCGAACAGCTCGCCGAGGTATCCGCGCACAATCACGATCTCCTCGATGCCTGCGGCAAGGCATGCGTCGATCAGCCGGTCGATAATGCGGACGCCGTGCACGCGGATCAGCGGTTTCGGGGTGTTGAACGTGATCGGTACAAGCCTTGAACCGAATCCCGCCGCGATGAATACGGCACGTTTTGCCCGATACGGCTCCAAGGCAAGCAGCCCCGCGCCGGTAATCGCGGCGTTCTGCACCAAGCCCGCTTCGCCGAGCTCCTTCATAATGCGATTGACCGTACCGAGACCGTAGCCCGTATGCTGCAAAAGCGCGCGCTGCGTCAGCGCGCCATGATGCTCTGCAAGCGCCTCAAGCACGTCGAATTGTTTCCGGTTGAGTACCATGCTGCCTCCTTTGATGTTCCATATACTCGTTGTATACGCTTCAGTTGGAACACGTAATACGCGAGATGTTCGGAAAAAGGACGAGAAAAAGGTCATTGTTCCGAGACATGACCTCAACGCGTGCTCCTGGAACACCGCCATTTAATGCAGTATAACACATGTTTTTTCATTTGAACAGCCCCGAATTGCAGCGGATGCGCTTTGTTCAAAAATCGATGACGCCGAGCAGCTGCAGAACGGTTTTCAAAAACAGCAGACCGAGCACAAAGAACATGACGAGGCGAATCTTTTTGCTGCCGCCTTTGATTGCGTAGCGCGCGCCGAGGTAATTGCCGATCATGGAACAGGCGATTGCGGGGACGCCGACGAAAAACAGCACGCTGCCGTTGATGAGATAGACGATCAGCGAGGCAATGTTGGAAGCAAGGTTTGCAACGCGTGCGCAGCCGGAGGATTTCAAAAGCCCGAAGCCGAGCACCATCGAAAATGCGATCGTGAGAAACGTGCCGGTGCCGGGACCGACAAGCCCGTCGTAAATGCCGATGAAAAACCCGATCAGTCCGCCGAACAGCAGGATCCTGGATTTCGGCAGGCTCTTGGTGTCTTCATCGGTGCGCTTCCGGGCAAAGAACAGGATGACCGCCGCAATCGGCAGCGCGGCAAGAATCACAATCTGCAGCGCGCGATCCGGCAAAAGCAACGCAATGCGCGAACCGATCGCAGCACCCAAGAGCGCTCCTGCGCCGGCAGGCAGCGCACAAAGCCATTCGATGTTGCCGCTTTTCGCATATTTTGCCACCGCAAGCGCCGTGCCGCAGCCGTTGGCAAGTTTGTTGGTGCCGGCCGCCAGTTTCACAGGGATACCGGCAAGCAGATACGCAGGCAGCGAAATGACTCCGCCGCCGCCCGCGACCGAATCCACAAATCCGGCGAGCAGCACAAGCGGACATACGATCAGATAGGTCCATATCGTAGGCGTCATGGCAAATCTCCCTTTGCACTTTTCGGTATTATACCATGAATTATTCGAAAATCCACCGTTTTCTTTGCAATTCGACAGACGAAATTCACGCTTTTTTCACGCGGCGTTCTTTACAGAAACGGTACCGATACGGTATAATAACAACACGGTGCCGGCAGAGCCGGAACGCGATCCGGTGGATCGGGAAAGGAAGGAATATGCAGGTCAACGAACAATTGCACGGCTTTCGGGTCACGCGCGTACGCGAGATCAGGGAGTTCGGCTGTCATCTGATCGAAATGGAGCATGAGAAGAGCGGCGCGCAGCTTGCGTGGTTCGACCGCGCGGACGAGAATAAGACGTTTGCAGTCGCGTTTAAGACGCTGCCGGAGGATTCGACCGGCGTGTTTCATATCATTGAGCATTCGGTGCTGTGCGGGTCGGACAAGTATCCGGTCAAGGAGCCGTTTGTCGAACTGTTAAAGAGCTCGCTTCAGACGTTTTTGAATGCGTTCACCTATCCGGACAAGACGGTCTATCCGGTTTCGAGCCGAAACGATCGGGACTTTCTGAATCTCATCGATGTTTATCTCGACGCCGTGCTGCATCCGCGCATCTATTCGATGCCCGAGATCTTCCGGCAGGAAGGCTGGCGTTACGAGAGCAAGGGAGAGGACCTTTGCTATCAGGGCGTCGTGTTCAACGAGATGAAGGGCTCGTTCTCTTCGCCGGAAACGTTGATGTACGGTGCTTTGCAGCGTGAGCTGTTCCCGAACAACTGTTATCGCCATGTGTCCGGCGGCGATCCCGCGCACATTCCGGACCTGACCTATGAGCAGTTCCTTGCAAGCCACAAAAAGTATTATCATCCGTCCAATGCGCGCATTTCATTGGTCGGCAGTATCGACGCGGACGCGGTGCTCGAAAAGATCGACTCGTTCCTACGTCCGTTCGACCGGCTTGACGCGGATTTTACGATTCCGATGCAGCAGCCGATCGAGCGCGTCGTGCGGGAGGTACCGTTTGAGATCGGTGAGGAGGAGAATCCCGAACACCGTGCTATCATATCATGGGCGACGGTGCTCGGCGCGTTCGACGAACGCGAGCGGAACTATACGGGCTCGGTGCTTGCCGATTACCTGACCGGCGATAACGATGCGCCGCTGAAGCGCGCGGTGATCGACAAGGGCCTTGCGCAGGATTTCTCACTCCAGATGGAGGACGGCATCCAGCAGTCGATGTACGGCTGGCAGGCGATGAATACCGACGCCGATCAGCGCGAGGCGCTCGAAGAAACAGTGCGCGAAACGCTCGAAACGATTGTCAGAAACGGGCTTGACAGGGAGCGCCTTTCGGCGTGTCTGCATGCGTTTGCGTTCCGCATGCGCGATTTTGAGACCGGTTGGGGTCCGCGCGGGTTGACCGAAGCGCTTTTCATGTACGATACCTGGCTCTATGGCGGCGATCCCGCGGAAGGGCTGACAGTGGACGCGCCGCTGAAGGCGCTCGAGGAGAAGCTTGAAACCGATTGGTACGAGCAATTTATCAAGGACGTATTCTTGAACAACACGCATACCGTCACGGTCGTGATGGTACCGTCCAAAACAATCGGCGTAGAAAAGCGTGAGAAGGAAGCCTCCCGCCTGCAGACGGAAAGCGCGCAATGGACAGACGCGGACCGTGCGCGGCTTGCAAAGGAAGCGGAATCGCTGAAGCTTTGGCAGCAAACGCCCGACAGCGAGGAAGCGCTTGCGACCATACCGATGCTGAAGCTTTCGGATCTCAATGACGAGCCGGATCAGCTGATTATGGAAAAGACCGAGAGAAGCGGCGTTCCCGTGCTGAACAACACCGTCGGCAGCAATACCGCGTATCTGCGCGCCTACTTTGCGGCAGATGACTTTGCGCTTGACGATCTTCCGCTGCTGCCGATCCTGACGGCACTCTTGGGCAGCCTTGCAACGGAACGGCATCTGAGAAGCGAACTGCCGCTTGCGATCAAGAACACAATCGGACGGCTCGACTTTGCGCCTTCCGTGCTTCCCGGTGATTCGCCGGAGCACTGTCGCGTGCTTGTCAACGCATCGGTCGCGTGCCTCAAGGAGCAGACCGTCCGTGCGGTGAAGCTGCTTTCCGAGATTCTGACCGAAACCAGATGGGACGACGTTGCGCTTTTGAAGGAGATTCTGCAGCAGACGGCGGTCGGCGCAAAGCTGTCGCTGCCGCAGGACGGTCACCGCTATGCGATGATGCGCGTTGCGTCGCATCAGACCGCGTGCGGGGTTGCCGACGAACGGATCGGCGGCGTATCGTTCATCGAATGGCTGAACGGCGTCAACGATGCGGATGAGGCAGTGCAGAAGGAACTGCTCGGGAAGCTCGAAACGTTGGCCAAACGACTGTTTGTGCGCGAGCGACTGACGGTTGCGACGATGGAAGCGGTACCGGAGGAAGCGATCGACACGCTGATCGATGCGATCCCGCAGTGCGGCAGCGCACCCGCATGCCGCTGTGCATCCTATCCGGTGCCCGCGTTTGCGCGTGAGGGCGTTGCAATTCCCGCGCAGGTCGGTTTTGCTTCGATGGGCAGCAACCTGTTCCGCAACGGCAGATCGTATTCGGGCAGTTTCCCGGTACTCGTCGGGGTGTTGAACTTTATGTATCTCTGGAGCGAGATCCGCGTACAAGGCGGCGCGTATGGCTGCGGATTTGCCGCGCGCGATCATGGCGATCTGCTGTTCTATACCTATCGCGACCCGCAGCCCAACCGTTCGCTCGGCATCATGAAGCGTACGGCGGAGTTCATTCGCGCGTTCTGCAAGGACGATCCGGACCTGACGGGCTTTATTCTCAGCGCGGTCTCCGCAATCGATCCGCTGCGCAACGCTTCCGCCAAGATGGCGGCAGCAACGGCGTTCGAATTCCGCGGTATCACGCGTGCGCAGATTGTGGAACGCTACCGCCGTCTGATCGCAACGGCGCCGGAAGATTTGCTTGCGCTTGCCGATGCGGTTGAAGATATCGCAAAAGATAACGCTGTTTGCGTCATTGCCGGCAAGGATTTGCTCGATACCTGTGCCGATACGCTCGAGCGCACCATCAACATCTGACAAAAAGCAAAAGGACCGCCGCGCAGACGGTCCTTTCACACGGAGGTTCAGATATGATTATCGTAAAAAAGATTCAGATTCCGACGCTGCCGACGAAAAAGCCGCGCAGGCTCTACGTTTATCTGCCCAAAGATTACAGGCGGAGTGAGCGTCGCTATCCGGTGCTCTATATGTTCGACGGACACAACGTGTTCTACGACAGCCACGCTACCTACGGCAAGAGCTGGGGCATGAAGGAATACCTCGAACGGACCAAACTGCCTCTGATTCTGGTTGCGGTTGAATGCAACACCGAAGACAACAGGCGCATCAACGAGTATACGCCGTGGGATATCAAGGGACGTTTCGGACATTTCAAAGCGCAGGGCAGCGAGACGATGGAGTGGTTCACCAAGGTCCTGAAGCCGGAGATCGACCGCACCTACCGTACGCTGCCGGACCGCGAACACACGATGATCGCGGGCAGCTCGATGGGCGGGCTGATGACGATCTATGCGACGGTTGCGTACAACGACGTCTTTTCGATGGGCGCAGCGCTGTCGCCGAGCCTTTGGGTCGGCAGGAAGGAAATGAAACCGCTGATCGCGGAAAAGCCTCTGCTGCAGCCGACACGTATCTATATGGATCTCGGCAGCGCGGAGGTCGAAGGACACCGCGAAGCGTTTGCGCAGGTGTTCGATACAGCAAAATGGCTGTCGCTTGCGGGTGCGGACGTTGCGGCGCGCATTGTGCCGGGAGCGGTGCACAACGAGGCGGCATGGGAGAAGCGGATTCCGGTCTTCTTTGAATATCTGCTGCATAACGAAACGGGTGGGAAACGATGAAAGCCGGTTTTCTGCTGATTGCGATTCTGATCGTTGTTCTGTTTCTGATCGTTTCCGGCGCAGCCGCTGCGATCATTGTGATAAGCATCGTGCGAAAAAAACGGAACGACCGCACGGCGCAGACAACGGTCGAAGCGACCGTGCTCGAAAAATACACAACCGTTCAGCGACATCCGGTCGCGGGCGACGTGACGGGCGCGCACGGATACACGACGTTCACATCCTTTTGCGTGACATTTCTGACCGCAGACAATACGCAGCTGACGCTCGATACGGGTGAAACGGCGTATAATACGCTTGCGGAGAGCGACCGCGGTCAGCTGACGTATCAGGGAACGCAGTTTGTCGGCTTTGTGCGGACGGTATAAACAAGGCGATGAAGCAGCTGATTCACATCTTCGGCGCGTCCGGCTCGGGCACGACAACGCTTGCAAAAGCGATCTGTGCAAAAACAGGCTTTGAACACCTGGACAGCGATAACTGTCTTTGGGCGCCGACCGATCCGCCGTTTACGACCAAACGGACGCCCGAGGAGCGTCTTGCACTTTTGCGCAGGGATATCGATGCGGCGGAACATATCGTACTGTCCGGCTCGCTCGTCGGTTGGGGCGATCCGTTGATCCCGTATTTCACGCTTGCCGTGCGGCTGTATACGCCGACGGAGATTCGCATGGAACGTATCGAAAAGCGCGAGTATGCACGATTCGGACCGCGCATCCTTGCGGGCGGCGATATGTATGAACAGCATCTTGCGTTCCTCGCTTGGGCTGCTGCGTACGATACCGCGGGAGAGGAGCAGCGCAGCATTCGACAGCATGATCTCTGGCAAAAGAAACTATCCTGCAAGCTGCTCGTTTTAGACGGCTCGCAGCCGCCCGATGCGCTTGCGGATACGGTCATCGGCGCGTTGCGTTGAAGGAAACGGAACAGCGGTTGCAAATCGGCGCACATTGTGATACGGTATGCATAAGGATGTCTCGCGTCTGCGTGTGAGAAGGAAGGACGTCATAGGGGTGCCTATGGAAAAAAGAACGAAAACCAAGCGGATTCTCCTGCCGGTTTGCATCATCGGCGGTGTTTTGCTGTGCGTATTGCTTTTTGCGGCGGGACGGACGCTGTCGATCAATCGTATCTGTCGGACGGCGCTCGAAACGAGCGAACAAGCTCCGTATACGGAGGCGAAAGCTGCACTTGAACAGACGATCGAAACGCTGAACGGGAAGTGGGGGACCGATCGGAAGATTTTTGAGCTGCAGGAGAAGAGCGACGCGTTGGATGCGGCGGAAATCAAACGCGCGATTGACGCGAAGGAACTGGATTATGCGGCGGAGCTTTTGCAAAAGCTCGATCGGGAGCGATATGCAAAATTGTATGAGGAGAGCGCATATCGCATCGCGGACACGTTGGAGCGAATGGGGGATGATCGCGATGCGCTCTCGGCGTTCCTCGCACTCGGCACGGTACGCGATGCGCAGCAGCGCGCAGCGGCGATTCAAGAGCGGCTGGACTTTCTTGCCGCGCAGGGCGTCTTTACGGGATCAAACTTTGATGAAGCGATCGCGGCGCTGTATGCACTCGGTACGGAGAACGGCGAACAGGCTGCGAAGCAATTGGAAAAGCAGAAAGCCGCATTGAAGAACGAACTGCGCAAGAAGGCACAGGGCAGGATCGGCGCCGGCGCGTGGCATACCGCGGCGATCGGCATAACGCCTTGGATCGCGGGGGATAAACGCTATTCGGATGCGCCGGAAGCAGCGGACAGGATCGTTTCCGGTTTGACGAGTCTGCTGTTCCTGCAGGACGGGAAGGTGATTTGCGCCGGCGAAACGTACGGCGCGGCGGAGGAGATTGCATCGTATACGGACGTAGTCGACGCAGCGAGCGGTCTCAACCATGCCCTGTTTCTGCATGCGGACGGCACGGTAAGCGGCGTCGGCAGCAGGGCGTTCGGACGGTTGGAAACCGCGGACTGGACGGAGATCGTATCCGTAGCGGCAGGCGCATGGCATTCGGCCGCGGTCAGGGCGGACGGGACCGTTCTGGCATGCGGCGGGAATGAGAAGGGACAGTGCGAAGTTTCCGCATGGTCGGACGTTGCGTTCGTTTCGGCGGGACTGTGGCATACAGTCGGGTTGAAAACGGATGGGACCGCCGTTGCCTGCGGAGACAATACATACGGACAGTGCGACGTTTCGGACTGGACGGACCTCGTTGCAATTGTGTGCGGCGCATGTCATACCGTGGGACTGAAATCGGACGGTACGGTCGTTGCCTGCGGGGACAACGCCGCAGGGCAATGCGCGGTTTCGACATGGACCGATGCCGCGGCGATTGCCGCAGGTGCATATCATACGGTCGCGGTGCGTCTGGACGGCAGCACGGTCTCGGCGGGTCTCCTGCCGCAGGCATTGCCGGAGGAGCCGCTGTTTGATTCGATCTGGACCTGTGAGACAATCGAGCAGCCGGAACCAGAGCATGCGGAAGCAAAGCCGTATATCGAGGGGGAGGATGCGGATTACGGCCCCTGGCTGTATCTGGATCCGTACGGTGCGGTACTGATCTGTATAGACGATTCGGAACCGCATATGCCTTTCCGCGCCGATTTGCTTGCTACCAAGAACGCGCTGCCCGGCGGCAGAGTGACAAATCCGGAAGCGACGGGAACGGTTATCCGCATGGAGACGGAACTTCCGTACGAACAGGCGCAGAAGCATCGGGCGGTTTTGGCATTTACCGGAGACTATATCGGTTTTACTGCAAACCGCAAAGGCGTGATGATTCGCAACGGCATCGTGTATTATGACCGTTCGGAAACGAACACGCTGGCAATCCTTCCGGACGGAACGCTGAAGGTGTATCAAAAGGGAGAAATCAACGCAAAACAGCTGCTGCAGATGGGTGTGCGGGACAGTTTTTCCTTCGGTCCGGTGCTTGTGGAGAATGGGAAATCCGTTGCGGATCCGAAATCAGATACCGTCACGATGCGTGTCGTGTTCGGTTACGGCGATCCGTATCACTACATCGTCGCTGTGGCGGAACGGGATCGCGCACTGCAGATGACATATACCATGGTCGCGCAGGTGTGCGAAAACTACGGTTGCCGAACGGCGTACAATCTGGACGGCGGGCACTCTACATCGCTGGCATTCTTGGGACGGGAGCTTTCACTCATTTCGCTTACAGACGGCAGACCGCACCACAACTATCGCGCGCTTTCGGATATTATTGTATTTTTGACCTATGCCGGAGCAGGAGCCAATTGAGAGCAAGGCGCCTGACAACGGACAGAACGGAGAAGAGCCGTAGTATTACGGCAGGAACGGTTCGACCGGCGTGTCGGTTGCAAACATTTTTCGATATGCTTCGTAACGCGGATGCTCGCGCCAACCGCATGCGGTGCAGCTGACGGAAATCAAATCAAAATCGGCGTTCGGGAACGCTTTCTGCAACTGCAGAAGGCGTTCTTTGTTCATGTATTTCTGCGTCTGTATACCGATCCAAATGCGTTCCAGTTTATTGCAGGACATGAGAGGCGTCGGATCGACTACTTTGGTGATGCAGAGATTGACGTCCAAAAGCTCCGAGAGCGATGCAAGCGGAGATACGTCGTTAACGGAGGTCAGAAACAGTTCCAGATATTTGAGCTTTTTCAGCGTTCCGATCACGGAGATATCCGTGAGCCTGCGGCTGTCGGAAAGGATCAAAACCTGCAGATTTTGCAGCGGAAGCAAAAAATCGAGGTCCGTAATATCGTTGTGCCCGAGGTCCAACGCAATGAGATCGGTGCAGTAACGCAGCGGATCGACCGCGCTGCTCGTCAGACGGTTGGGGTTTTCGCTTCCGCATTGCGTCGAGAATGCCACGCTGTCTGTGCGGATGCTGTAGTTGCGGATATGCACCGTCCAGACGATGCCCTTTTCGGGATAGCGGTCGCGCAGCGCGGCAAGCTGCGCGTCTGTGAGACTGCAGTCGTTCATCTCGAGATGCGTCAGGATGGGAAAGTAATGCAGCGTATCAAGCAATGCGTCAAAGTCGATCTCTGCGTTATCGAGGTTGTATTCCGTAATGCCCGTATCCGTCGGTACACCGTTGAGCGTCACGGTCCGCCCGAACGCTACCGCGGGGAACGCATCGCACAGCGCGTTCCCGTCTGCTTCGGTGAGCGTACAGGCACGCAGATCGACCGTCTCAAGCACGGGAAAACAGGCAAGATAGGCGCGCAGCGTGTCAAAATCGGCGTCGCCGGAGACGGTCAGCGTCTGCGCGGCGGAATCGGATGCGCCGAATGCGGCGTCCGTCCAGAGAAACCGGATTGCGGGATGGGAAGCGGTGAGGGAAGCAATCGTTTCCCGCGAAAGCTCCGACGGAAGCGTCAGCGTCTGCAGTGCGGGAAATTGCGCCAGATAGGATTCAAGCGCTTTGATCGGCTGCGTAATGGTCAGTTCGCTGATTTCCGAAGGCGCACACCCTTCCGGATACCGTTCTGTGAAGGTCAGTTCGGGGTGGGCATCCCGAAACGTCAGATAGGCAAGATACCCCTGCGGATCGTCGGTCCAGTCCACAGGGAAGACAATGACTGCCTCCCGCAGACAAGGCAGTTTCGTCAGCGCGTCTTCCGCCGGTGCAAAGGATTCGACGGGCATATGCAGGGTGATGCTTTCCGTACTTTTTGAAACGGGTTCTTCAAACAGCAGTATCGTTTCTGCTTCCGGCGCTGCAGAGAATTCCGCCGGCGCAGCCGAAGAAACGGGCGTTTCCTGCAGTACACGGCAGGCAGCGCACAACAACAGTATGAGAAGACACGGCAGAATGCGGTAACGTTTCATCGGCTGACCTCAACAGTACAAGGGATCGGTTTTCTTCATCATATCCGTTTCCCGCAGGAAAGTCAAGGACCGTCGATTTGCGCCTTTCGTCAGCGACGTGCTTCATATAAATCGATTCGTTTCGATAACAGTATCTCAGAATACAAACGGAAAGTATAGATTCATAATTGTAATCTGCATCCGGTTCACGCGGAAGAGCTCGTGCGGACGGCTTTTGTTTAATTCTGCGCCGAGCTTTCGCATCCGGTGCGGAATGCGTGCAAAAAACCATTGACAAATACCCCGTAAGGGTATATCATAACAGCATGATAAATACCCTGCGGGGGTATGGAGAGGGGCATTCTATGGAAAACTGCTGCAAGACGGACGCGATGCAGGGACGGAAAAAGGTGCGCAGCGAACAGGAGAAGCGCGATCTGATGAATCGACTGAAACGGATCGAAGGACAGGTGCGGGGGCTTCAGCGTATGCTCGAGGAGGATGCCTATTGTCCGGACATTCTTGTGCAGGCGTCGGCGGTCAATTCGGCGCTGAACAGCTTTTCGAGGACGCTGCTTGCAAGCCACCTGCATACCTGCGTGACCGAAGATATTCGCCAAGGACGCGCGGAAACGGTTGACGAGCTGATGGAAACATTGAAAAAACTGATGAGGTAAGAGAAACGTATGAAGCAATACAATGTGACCGGCATGAGCTGTGCGGCATGCTCCGCGCGGGTCGAAAAGGCGGTATCCGGCGTAGAGGGCGTGACCGCCTGTTCGGTCAGCCTTTTGACGAATTCCATGGGCGTTGAGGGAACCGCATCGCCGGAGGAGATCATCCGTGCCGTCGAAAAAGCCGGATACGGCGCATCGGTAAAAGGTGCGGAACCGAAGAAGGGAACCGGCGGCTCGCCGGCATGGGCGGATGCGGAAGCGCTGAAGGATCACGAAACGCCGAAGCTTGTGCGGCGGCTGCTGTTTTCCGTGCCGATTCTGCTCGTCTTGATGTATTTCTCCATGGGGCACATGATGTGGAACTTTCCGGCGCCGAAAGCGTTCGACAACCTTGTTTTTCTGGGACTCTTTGAACTGCTGCTTGCCGTGATCGTCATGGTAATCAACGGCAAATTCTTCACCTCCGGTTTTTCCGCGCTGCTGCACGGCGCGCCCAATATGGACACGCTGGTTGCGCTCGGGTCAAGCGCGTCGTTCGGATACTCGCTCGCGTCGCTGTTTGTGATGATTCTTGCGCAGGGCGAGGGACATGCAGACGTCGTGATGCAGCACGGCATGAATCTGTATTTCGAATCGGCGGCAATGATTCCGACGCTGATTACGGTCGGAAAGATGCTCGAAGCCAAGTCCAAAGGACGCACGACGGACGCGCTCAAAGGACTGATGAAGCTCGCGCCGAAAACGGCGGTTCTTTTGAAGGACGGCGTCGAGATCGAGGTCGGCATCGAGGACGTGCAGAAGGGTGATATCTTTGTTGTCCGTCCGGGGGAACAGATTCCGGTCGACGGCGTGATCGAAAAGGGCGCGACGGCGGTCAACGAATCCGCGCTGTCCGGCGAAAGCATTCCGGTCGACAAGGCGGAGGGGGACGCGGCCGCCGCCGCGACGATGAA
>JAEEGL016662072.1_pt1 | contig 13973 bp, 11 predicted proteins | sample 9134231 | NCBI WGS metagenome assembly JAEEGL01 (sample SAMN16246548, study PRJNA631951) | gut metagenome | biome: gut microbiome; feature: rumen; material: fiber-attached | host: Bos | place: Iran: Karaj | collected 2018-10
CTGGCTAAGGCGAACCAGAACAGGGACTGTCGCATCTTCGAAGAGTATGCCTACTACATGATGGAACTCGCTCGTAATCTGAATGATACGACGATATTCAATCTTGGCGGGACTGTCTATGCCTTCGATTCCACAACCATCAAACTCTGCCTTGCAGTCTTCTGCTGGGCGAAGTTCAGGAAGAAGAAAGGCGGGATAAAAATCCATACTCTCTACGATGTTGAAGCCCAAGTGCCGGCGTTTCTCCATATTACAACTGCGTCCGTTCATGACTCCCAAGCGATGAAGGAGATACCGGTCGAGTCTGGTTCCTACTACATCTTTGACCGTGCGTACAACTACTTTACGCAGTTATACAGGTTCCATTGTGCGGGTGCTTTCTTCGTGGTGAGAGCCAAGAAGAATCTCCAGTACAAGGCGGTCAAATGGAAGAGAAAGATGCCCAAAAACGTGTTGTCTGACTCCATCATCGAACTCACCACGTACAAGAGCCACAACGATTACCCGGTGCAACTACGGCGTGTTGAGTACTACGATGAGGAGCAAGATAGATACTTCGTTTTCCTGACTAACGCAATGGATATCACCGCCTTAGAAGCAGCTACATTATAAAAACCGTTGGTCCGTGGAGCTGTTCTTCAAATGGGTGAAGCAGCATCTGAAGATCAAGAAGTTCTGGGGAGACTCCGAAAACGCAGTCCCCATCCAGATCTACACCGCAATCATCTCATACTGCCTGGTTGCCATTGTCCATCACAAGATGAAACTCAAAATATCCGTTTACAACACACTCCAAATATTGGGAATATCGCTCACCGATACGACGCCTCTTGAAGACCTCTTCAACAAATCTAACCTCAATATTGACAAAGAATTTGACGGGTTCTATGAACCCACGTTGTTTGATTTTTAACTTTTAACTACGTCCACAACTTTTAGTGGACAGCAATGTAATTGACAGATAGAGAATATTGAGTGATGGTGGGCGGCAGGTGAGCCGGGGCGCGAATCACGGGAAGAATCCAAACGAAAAAAGTAGTATCTTTGTATGTTTATGAAAAAGGTCCTGATTGTCGCATATTACTGGCCGCCGTCCGGGGGTTCGGGCGTGCAGCGCTGGGTGAAGTTTGTCAAGTATTTACAGGACGAGGGCTGGACGCCCGTCGTCTATACGCCGGAGAATCCCGAATATACCGCCGTGGACAAGACGCTGGAGGCCGAAGTCCCCGCAAACGTGGAAGTGATCCGGCGTCCCATCCTGGAGCCGTACAACCTGTACCGCAGCCTTTTCGGGAAAAAGGCTGGAACTGCCGTCACGGAAATCTCCGGCGGGCGGAAAACCTGGAAACAGAAACTCTCCCTCTGGATTCGCGGCAACCTCTTCGTGCCGGACCCGCGCGTGAGCTGGGTGCGGCCCTCGGTCCGGTTCCTGAAAAAGTACCTGAAGGAACACCCCGTGGACGTGCTGGTGACCACCGGCCCGCCCCAGTCCATGCACCTGATTGGCCTCAAGCTGCACCGGCAGCTGGGCATTCCCTGGGTGCCGGATTTCCGCGACCCCTGGACCAAGATGTACTACCTCCACTATCTTCCTCTCACCCCGTGCACCTGGCGCCGGCTCCACCGCATGGAGCAGCAGACGCTGGACCAGTGCAGCACCGTGCTGTCGGTGACGCCGCTGGTGCAGGAAGATTTCCAGGCCCGCACCCAGACGCCCGTAGCCATGATTCCCAACGGCTACGACGCCGAGGATTTTGCCGGCGAAGCGACACTGGCCGACGGGCACTTCAACCTCACGCACACGGGCCTGCTGGCCCGGGACGGCAATCCCTTCCAGCTCTGGAAGGTGCTGGGGGAGATGGTTGCGGCCGACGCCGATCTTCGCCGAGAACTGCGTCTGCGCCTGGCCGGCAAAGTGGACCGGGAAGTGCTGGAGGCCATCCGGGCCGCCGGTTTGGAAGAAAACGTAGTGAACCTGGGCTACTGCGACCATGCGGCCGCCGTGCGGGAACAGCGGAGCGCCTCCGTGCTCCTGCTTCCTCTGCGGAACGACCCGCTGTACCGGATGATCCTGCCCGGCAAACTCTTCGAATACCTGGCCGCCCGCCGTCCCGTGCTGGGAATCGGCCAAAGTGATGGCGCCATGGCCCGCGTCTTGCAGGACACCCAAGCCGGTGTCACGGCCGACTGGGAAAACCCCGCCTGCATGCGGCAATTCCTGGAAGCCGCCTGGAAGCAGCACCTGTCCGGCGGCGTCCCGGCCACTACGGGACCCGTGGAACGCTACGAAAGAAGGGCGCTCACGCATGAACTGGCGCAACTGTTGGAACAAATAACTAAGCAGTAATAATAATGAAACGTATTCTTGCCCTTGCGGCCGGCCTGGCCATCGCGCTGAGCGCCGCCGCCGATGAAGGAATGTGGCTCCTGCCCCTTCTCAAACAACTGAACGGAAAAGACCTTAAAGCCGCCGGCTGCAAGCTGTCTCCGGAAGAAATCTATTCCATCAACAAGACCTCCCTCAAGGACGCTATCGTGCACTTTGGCGGCGGCTGCACCGGAGAAATGATTTCCGGCCAGGGCCTGGTGGTCACCAATCACCACTGCGGCTACAGCCACATCCAGGGCCTGTCCACCGACGAGCACAACTACCTCATGGACGGCTACTGGGCCAAGACCCTTGCCGACGAAATCCCCTGCCCGGGCCTCACCGTCACCTTCCTGGTATCCATGGAAGACGTGACCGCCGTCATGGAAAAGGCCAGCAACCCGGCCGACAAGACCCAGGAGCTGGAGAAAGCCGCCGAGGAAGCCCATCCCGGTTGCAAGGCCGAGGTAGAGAGCTTCTACAACCAGAACGCCTACTACCTCATTGTGTACAAGACCTACACCGACGTGCGCTTCGTGGGCGCCCCGCCGGCATCCATGGGTAAGTTCGGCGGCGAAACCGACAACTGGATGTGGCCCCGCCACACCTGCGACTTCTCCATGTTCCGCGTGTATGCCGGCAAGGACAACCAGCCGGCCGCCTATAGCGAGGAGAACGTCCCCTACCAGCCCGCCCGGAGCCTGAAAATCTCCCTCAAGGGCGTAAAGGAGAACGACTATGCCATGATTCTGGGCTATCCCGGCCGCACCCAGCGGTACCAGACGGCCGCCCAGCTCAAGCAGATGATTGCCTCGAACCGCATCCGCATCGATGCCCGCACCATCCGCCAGGACATCATGTGGGAAGCCATGTGCGCCGACCCTTCCGTCCAGCTCAAGTATGCCGACAAATATGCCTCGTCGGCCAACGGCTGGAAGAAATGGCAGGGTGAGGAGCTGGCCTTCGAGCACCTCAACATCATCGGCCGCGAAGAGGCCAAGGAAGCGGCCCTGAAGGCCTGGATTGACGCCGACCCCGAGCGGCAGAAAAAATACGGCGACCCCGTGAGCGCGCTGGCTAAGCAGGTGGAGGAGAAATCGGCCGCCAACCTGGCCCTGAACAAGCTCATCGAGGGCCCCTACCAGATTGAACTCGTGCAGTTTGGCGGCGCCATGAACTCCCTCTACGGCCGGGCCCTGAAGGCCGGCAAAGACTCGGTGGAAGCCCTGGCCACCGCCAAGGCCCGCATCCTGGAGGAAGCCTACCGCGACTATGTGCCCGAGGTGGACCGCAAGATTGCCGCCGCCATCCTGGAGCACTACCGCCAGGTGGCCGCCCCGGAGGATTATCCCGCCATCGAGGGACAGGATTTCGCCAGCCTGGACATCCCGGCCTATGTGGACCGGCTCTTTGACAGCAGCGCCCTCGTGAGCGCCGACAAGCTGGAAGCCGCCAGCGCCCAGCAGCTTCTCTCCGACCCCGCCGTGGCGCTTTCCCAGTCGGTGATGGAAGTAATCATGAAGTTCTATATGGCCGTCTATGGCCCGCAGATGCCCGGCAGCGCCAAGGCCGGCAAGGCCTTTGCCGGCGCCCTGCTGGAATGGCAGAAAGGCAAGGCCATGTATCCTGATGCCAATTCCACCATGCGCCTCACCTACGGCCATGTGCTGCCGTACTCCCCCAAGGACGCCCTTACCTATCGGCATTTCACTACCGCCCAGGGCCTGCTGGAGAAGGAAGACCCCACCAATCCGGAGTTTATCCTCCCGGCCAAGGTGAAGGCGCTGGTAGAGGCCGGTGACTTTGGTCGCTGGGCCGACAAGGACGGCACCCTGCACACCTGCTTCCTCACCAACAACGACATCACCGGCGGCAATTCCGGTTCCCCGGTGCTGGACGCCAAGGGCAACCTCATCGGCCTGGCCTTCGACGGCAACTGGGAGAGCATGAGCTCCGATGTGATGTTCGAGCCCGACCTGCAGCGCTGCATCTGCGTGGACATCCGCTACGTGCTGTGGATGGTGGAGAAAGTGGGCGGTGCCTCCCATATTGTGAATGAACTTACGTATGCTAAATAAAGAGCAGGTAATAGCGTGGCTCCGGGAAGTGCAACACCCCGGAGCCGACGATAAAAACGTCGTGGAACTGGGTCTGGTGCAGGATGTGACCGTGAGCGAAGGACGCATCGACGTTACCCTGGCCTTTCCCAAGCGGCCCGATCCGCTGAAAAACTACCTCACGGGCGCCGTGCGCGCCTGCCTGTACCGGCATGCGCCCGGCGGAACAGAGATTGAGGTGGAAACCGTGGTGAAAGAGCCCGCCAAAGCCGCCCCCAAGGGCATCCAGTTCAACCTGGACCAGCTCCGGAACGTGGCCCATATCGTGGGCATCGCCTCCGGCAAGGGCGGCGTGGGCAAAAGCACCGTAACGGTGAACCTGGCCGTGGCCCTGGCCCGGCTGGGATACCGCGTGGGCGTGGCCGATGCCGACGTATATGGCCCCTCCATCCCCACCATGACCGGGACGGAAGGCGTGGACATAGAAATGCTGGGCGAGGACGAGAACGACAATCTCTTTGTCCCCGTAGAGAAATACGGCGTGAAATGGCTGTCGGTGGGGCATGTATCCCCGGCCGGGCAGGCGCTCATCTGGCGCGGCCCCTTGGCCTCCACCGCCCTCAAGCAGATTATCCTGCAGACGTCCTGGGGCGTGCTGGACTACCTCCTGATCGATATGCCTCCGGGAACCGGCGACATCCACATCTCCCTCATCGGCGACGTGCCGCTTTCGGGCGCCGTGATTGTAACCACGCCCCAGGCGGTGGCCCTCGCCGACGTGCTTCGCGGCGTGAACATGTTCCGCAATCCGCAGGTGAACAAGCCCATCTACGGGCTGGTGGAAAACATGGCCTGGTTCACGCCGGAGGCCCATCCCGACGAGAAATACTATCTCTTTGGACGGGACGGCGGCACCCGGATGGCCCACGAACTGGACATCCCCCTGCTGGGACAGATTCCCCTGGTGCAAGGCATCCGGGAAGGGGCCGACGACGGCGAACCTGTCGCCCTGGGTTCCCGCCCCGACGCCCTGGCCTTCCTGGACCTGGCCCGTGCCCTGGCGGAAAAAGTGTGATGAAAGCCTCCCTGAAAGCGTTTCTGGAGCCCGACCGGCTGGAAGCCGGCTGCGACGAAGCCGGCCGGGGCCCGCTGGCGGGCCCGGTCTATGCCGCGGCCGTGATCCTGCCGCCCGACTTTCACCATCCCCTCCTGAACGACTCCAAACAGCTGACGGCCCGGCAGCGCGAGACGCTTCGGCCAATCATTGAAAAGGAGGCGGTGGCCTGGGCGGTGGAAGCCGTGAGCGCCGAAGAGATTGACCAGCTCAACATCCTCTGGGCCTCCGTCACCGGCATGCAGCGGGCCGTGCTACGGCTGGACCCGGCGCCGGATTTCCTCCTGATAGACGGGAACAAGTTCCGGCCCTTCGACCGATTCGGCCGGAAAGACTACTGCACCGTGGTGCACGGCGACGCCACCTATGCCAACATCGCGGCGGCCTCCATCCTGGCCAAGACCTGCCGCGACGAATTCATGCGCGAACTGGCCCGGGAGTATCCCCAGTACGGCTGGGACAGCAATATGGGCTACCCCACGGCAGCCCATATCGAAGCGATCCGGCGTTACGGGTACACGCCCTGGCACCGGAAGTCTTTTCATGTAAAGGAGTTGGAACCCTCCCTCTTTTAGCGCCTTTAAATGCGGAAGGAGATGCCCACGGACAGGGTGTTGTAGGTGGGGAAGAGGTCTTCGCGCAGGGCCGGCAGGGGACGGTAGCGCAGCATCATGCCAAAGTCGTTGATCCAGAGGGCGGCCTTCACGTCCACACGGAAGGAGATGCGGGCTTCGTCGCGGCGGAAGTCGTTGGTGGCCAGCCAGCCGTTCTGGATGTAGCGGTTCTGAAAACTGGCAAAGCTCATACCGGGGGCTACATAGAGGCCCAGGGCCCATTTATCCCCTTCATAGGTATAGCCCAGCGGGAAAGTCAGGCCAAAGTCCAGGAGCCGGGCCGACACCCGGGTCATATCGGCCGAAGCCGGCACAATGTTGGCCGTTCCTCCCGTGTAGCCGAACAGGTGTCCGCTCTGCAGGTAATTGATATCCCAGGAGAGGTCCAGCAGGCTGGCCGACAGCACGCTGTGGCCCTTGCCGGGTGCCCATCTGAGGTCGATGAGATTGAAATCCAGTCCCCAGCCGCTGGGCGACATGCCGTGCGGCCTGCCCAGGTTGTGGTTGTAGAAAACGGACATATAGCCGTTATAGGCTTCTTCCAGATCGAAATCGTTGTCTTCGATGATGTGTTTTTTCCCCTGCGCGAACGCGCCGGCAGTCATCAGGGCCATCAGGGCCAGTAAAAACAGTTTCTTCATGGCAATGGTATTAGATTTAGTTTTATGACAGGTCTTGGCCCCCTGCCGACAGACGGTCCAGCACCTGGGAGGTCTCCGCGTCCTTGAGAAGGACAGTCTTGTCCTGGTCCAGCAGATAGAGGGACGGCAGGGCCCGTACGTTGTACAGGAGGTCTGTGCGGATAACGAAGCGGGGATCGTAGCCGTTGATCCAGGCGGCGGGATAATCGGCCATCTTCTGCTTCCAGAGCTCGATATCTTCATCGATATAGATATCCAGCACCTTGAGCCGGCCGCTCTCGATAAGGGCCGACACGTCCGGCAGGGCCGACATGTCTTCCATCAGCTCCTTGCAAGCGTGGCAGTCGGGATTGCCGAAGATCAGGAGAATATAGCCGGCCTGGATTCCATAGAGGGTGCGGGTGCGGCCCTGGGTGTCCACGAAGGTGAAATCGGCCGCCGGCGTACCGGGCCGGTTCAGGGCGCACATCCGGGCGTCCCAGGCATAAGCCATCTTGCGGGACGGCTCCACCAGGGCCGATGCAGCCAGACGCGAAACGAAGGGCAGGTACAGTTCTTCGCTCCGGATCGGGGACGTGGGATCGTAAAGGTAGTGATGCGTGAGCTGGGCCATATCGGCCAGGATGTGCCCCTGGGGAACCCTTCGCTGGGCGGCTTCCAGCCCGTCCATGAAGGCGTTCATGGCATCTTGGCCCACCGCGGACGGGGCCTGCTGGAGGAGGGTGACAAAAATGCCCATCTGTTTTTCTGCGTCATCCTGGGACAAGCCGCCAAAGGCAAACGTATCTGCGGGTGCCAACTGCGACAGGAAGCGGTCCCAGAAATGCAGGGAGGCATACTCAATACGCTCCTGGGGTTCCGTGATGAGGGCGGGAATCTCCACCTGAGGGAAAGGACGGGCGGCCGATACCGCGGGCGCCTTGGCCCGTTTGGGGCCGCAAGAGAGCGCCAGCAGCAGAGAGGCGGCACAGATGATGCGTGAGAACATCCTTTCCATATTACAAATGTAATAATTTGTCTTTAAAAACTCATATTGTACACCAATCCCACATGGTAGGGACGGGTTTGGCCGGAGGGCTCGAGCCAGGATCCGCCCAGCCAGGAGAAGGAGACACCCACGGAGGTGTCAAAGTCCAACACCAGGAAGCGCTTGAGCTCGGCCGTGAGGTCGGCGCCGGCGCTCCAGAGGTTCTCGCCGCCGGGCAGGAAGGTCCAGTCGGCGTGCGGGGTCAGGACGAAATGGCTGATGTACATGACGGGGCGCAAAGCCAGGTCGCCCACATAGAGGGGAATGGCGTAGTCGGCCGTCATCCGCCACTGCGTGGGGAAGGCCTGGGACACGGCGCTGGAGGCTACGGCCTGGAAACCGCGGGGCAGCGTGGCGGTGCTCATCTCGCCAAACATCGGCTCGCCGCGGCGTAACTGGTGCTGCAGCGTGCAGGAAAGCCGCAGGCCCTGCTCCCGGACAAAGCCGGGCAGATAGCCGTAGGCGTAGCCATAGACCACGGGGGCAAAGACGTCGGTGATGCCTGGCCGGAAGGAGATGCCGGCCTCCAGGCCCAGACCCAGGCGGGGATAGGCCTGGCTGTGGGCACGCGCCAGCATGGCATAGCCCCGCACCGATGCCGACAGATGCTGCATCAGGTAGTTGCCGCCTTCACCGAAGCCCGTCAGGTAATAGAACGAAGGGAATCCTTCCAGATGGACGGATTCGTCCAGCAGCAGGGGCGCGGTCTCATAGCGGTTGTTGGATACGATGTAGCTCAGTTGCGGGATCACCCCCCTGAGCCAGCCGCTCCGGTTGAAAAGGAGCGGGACATAGGCCCGGAGGGTGCCGACGGCCAGCGGCACGTCCCGTCGGGACGACAGGTTGGCCAGCCGGACTGTCTCGCCGCTCCGGAGCCAGGCCAGATTGTACTGCATGAGATCCTGGTCTCCCAGATCGAAGGACGCTTCCACCACCGGATACCAGCCCGTGTAGGTGAGTTTCCCATGCAGGGAATGGCGCCAGCGGGTATCGTCGGCGGGATCGGGATGAAAAGCATATCCCAACGAGCCGGACAGGGAGCCCAGATCGTTCTGGAAGAAGGCGGTGGCGCCCAGGGAAAGGGACTCGTACGTAAAGTCGAAACTGCCGGTCGAAACGGCATCGTAGTTCAAATAAAGCGGGGCCCAAGTGTGGAAACGAAGGGGATGCAGGGCCTTGTAATAGCGTTTGGGCTGGGACAACGGCACGGGGGCCTCCAGGTCGGGCAGGTCGCCCAGGGCCTTTTCCTGCTCCATGAGGGCCTCCTCCACCTGCCAGGTATGGACATCGGCAAAATGGACGGTGCTGTCCCGGAGAGAGGCGGGGTCCATCCGGAAAAGCGGACGGCCGTCCAGGGCCTGGGACAGGGCATACAAGCGGCCGTCGTGCCAGCAGGCATCGGTCATGCCATAGCGGGCCGATGTGCGCTGGATCAGCTGTTTTGCCGCCGGATCATAGGCATAGAGCTGGTTGGAGCCGTCCCGGTCCGACACCCATTCCAGCCGGTCTCCCACCGTGCGAAGGGAATGGACCTTCTGCAGGGAGGGGGCCAGTTCCAGGGCCCAGCTTCCGTCGGCCAGCGCCCGGTACAGGCCGATTCCTTCGCGGGAAACACCCAGGACATAGAGTTCGGCGCCCAGCCAGGCGGCCTCCGTGAGCTGGATGCCGGCGAGGGCAGCCTGCGTACGGACGCGCGTTCCGTCATCGGAGCGGAGCACCACCAAGAGGGTCCCGCCTTCCACGGGGTAGTCCACCGCCGCCACAAAGCGGCCGTCCGGCGACGGCTGGGGATTGTACAGCCGCCCTTCCCGGCTCAGGTCCCGGATGGTTCCGGAGGCCAGGTCATAGTAGCGGATAACCGAGGCGCCGGCCAGGTCCCAGCGCTTGTCCGACACGGTTTCCGACCAGTAAAGCCGGCCGCAGACCGGGTCTGGAAACAGGCGGCTGCTGTGATGGGCGAAAGGGCGGATGCGCCGCATGGCGCCATCCTGCCAGCACACCAGTTCCCGGGCATGCGTATAGCCGCTGCGGAGCAGGTAAATCTTGTCTCCCACCGCCACAGGGCTTTCGTAAAAGACGGGGAACGCTTCCTCGCCGGTGAGTCTTTCCAGGGGCGTGGACGGCCCGCGGGCATCCGCCTCGGCCCGCCACAGGGAATCGTATCGTTCCTGCAGGTCCCTGAAAGCCTGTTTAAAGTGCTTGAAACCACCCGCCCGGGCAACATGATGCTGCATATTCCAAGGAGAAAACCGGAGGGGGTTTTTCAGGGACGACTGCACGCTTTCCTGCACCAGCAGGGGACGGTCGTAGAAATAACGTCCGCCCGCAAGCGTCAGATATCCCAGGGCATAGACATCCGGCACATGGTGCTTGAAGGAATCGTAACGCCAGTAGGACCAGCTGCGGAACTGGCCCTGGTCGAAGGACATGCGGTAATAGTCCAGGAAATCGGCCGTGCGGGCCCGGTTCCCTTTCCAGAGACCCGTCTCCCCCACCACGGCATCGCCTTCCCCGTAAATCCGGTTCAGATAGACCTGCCAGCCCACGGGATTCCAGGCCTGGCCGATGAGCCAGGTCAAAGGCTTGCCGATGCAGTGGCTCCAGGCCTGCAACTGGGCCTGGTGGCGCGGCTCGTGGGAGGCCAGCTGGATGTCCCAGGGGGTAGGATCCGGATCATAGGCCGGCGGCAGGGTAAAGAGGTCGAAACGGTAGGGGGCCCAGGCCACCGAACCGTTGGAATAGACATGATGGGTGTGCAGGACGATGGGCATCTTTTTCCGCATGCCCTCCCCGGGTGTAAAGCCGAAGCTGGCGCCTATGGGCTGGCGGAACTGCTCCAGCAACCGGGCGTAGCTGCGGGCCAGGGAATCGGCCCCTTCCGGATAAATGACGCGGTAGAAGGCCGATTCCAGGCTGTACCAGCGAAGGGAGCCGGGATCATCGCCGGGAACGACAAACTGGGCGCGGGCCTGGGCAGACAGCGCCAGGGCAAGGAGCAGGACAAGGGCCGGACGTTTCCAGTTCATCGGGAAGGCGGGATTAGCGGAAGAAAGACTCCAGGAAGGCCGCATCCACCTGGGCGAAACCCGGAGCGGGCTGCATGGACGGATTGCGGGAGACGATGCCGCGGGCGTCTTCATAGACGTTGAATCCCACGTTCACCACCTGCATCTGCCCGCCCAGGGGGAAGGCAAAGACCAGGTCGTTGTCGGCCCCTTCCGTGCGCACGAAACGCAGGGCGGCCCCGGCGAGGTCCGGATTCTTGGCCGACAATTCCTGCCGGGTCACCCATTTGCACATTTCGAGTACCAGGTCATCCAGCCCGGCGTCGCGCACGTTCACTTTTTCGATGAGGTCGCCCACCTCGCGCACCAGACGGAGCGTATATCCATCCAGTTCCTGCACGGCCGACGCCACTTCCCGCGGCGGGAGCGCGTCTCCCGGCAGCAGCCACACCATGAGTTTTGCTTCCGGATCGTGGTAGAGCGTCTGGTATTTGAGCAGGTTGCGGGCGCCACAATAAGGGCATTCCCACACAAAGAGGGAGCCGTCGCGGACCCGGTCCTTCAGACCGGGATCCTGGGCGACGTTAATGCGCGGGAAAAGCTCCTGCTGCGAGGACTGTCCGCAATTATGACAGTTTGCGGGCGCCATCGCTGATGATCACGGGATAGATCTTGGGCGCATGGCCGAACTTGGCCGTGAACTGCGTCATGACGGCGTCGATGAAGGCGTCGTACAATTCCTCCTTCACCAGGTTGATGGTGCAGCCGCCAAAGCCGCCGCCCATGACACGGGAACCCGTGACCTCGCACTTGCGGGCCAGCTTGTTCAGGAAATCCAGTTCCTCGCAGGACACTTCGTACAGACGGCTCAGGCCAAAGTGGGTCTGGTACATCATCTCACCCACGGTCTCGTAATCGTCGCGTTCCAGGGCATCGCACACATCCAGCACGCGCTGCACCTCGCCAATCACATATTCGGCACGCAGGAAGTCCTCCTGGGGAATCTGGTCCCGCACCTCGTCCAGCCACAGACGCTTGGCGTCGGACAGGAATTCCACCTCGGGATGATTCTCCCGGATGGCGGCAGCGGCGCGCTCGCAGGATTCGCGGCGACGGTTGTAGGCGCTGGAAGCAAGTTCGTGCTTGACGCAGGAATCAACCAGCACGACGCGGTATCCCAGGGGACGGAAGGGGAAATACTTGTACTCGCCGGTCTTGCAATTGAGGCGGATCAGGGAACCGGCCTTGCCGAAGATGGAGGCAAACTGGTCCATGATGCCACATTTGACACCGCAGTAATTGTGCTCGGTGCTCTGGCCAATGCGGGCCAGTTCGAACTTATCGATCTTGTTGCCGTTGAGTTCGTTGATTGCGAAGGCAAAGACGCTCTCCAGGGCCGCCGAAGAGCTGAGACCGGCGCCCAGGGGCACGTCGCCGGCGAAAACCGAATCAAATCCAGCCACTTTGCCGCCGCGCTTGAGGGTTTCCCGGCACACGCCAAAGACATAACAGGCCCAGCTCTGCGCCGGCTTGTCCTCCTCATTGAGGCCGAATTCCACATACTCGTTGAAGTCAATGGAGAAGACCTTCACTTTGTCCGTGCCATTGGGGCGCACAGCCGCCATGATACCGTAATTGATGGCGCCGGGGAACACATAGCCCCCATTATAGTCGGTATGTTCGCCAATCAGGTTCACGCGACCGGAAGACATGAAAATAGGAGCTTCTCCGCCGAAGAGTTCCTGGAATTTTTGCTGGATTTTCTGTTTCATTGTTATTGGGTTAATTGGTGTTTATCGTACAAATATACAAAAAAATCTGATATGTTTTCTGGCACTTAAGCGCCTGATTCTCAGCGCACTGTATATTTCATCCCGGGCACACGGGGCGGGGTTGGTTCCTATAAGACTCTGGTTCACAGCGCGTTAAATGCCAGCGAAAAGGGGACAGGCGCCTAACTTTGCGGATATGATGATTGGAATGATTTCTTTGCTGCTGCTTTTGCAGCCCCCACAGGACAGTTTGCGCGTCCTGTTCTGGAACCTGGAAAATTACTTTGACTGGCGCTGCGATTCCACCCGTGTGGCCGATATCGAGTTCTCCTCCCGGGGCGCCCGCCACTGGACCCGGAAACGCTTTACGGCAAAGAGTAACGCCATTGCCAAGGGGCTTCTCTGGGCGGGGTCGCGGCAGGGCGGCCTGCCGGATCTGGTTGGGCTGGCCGAAGTAGAAAACGCCATCGTCCTGAGGCGTTTACTCCAAACCACAGCCCTTCGGAAACTGGACTACCGCATCGTGCATTTCGATTCACCCGACCCCCGCGGCATCGACGTGGCCCTCCTCTACCGCAGCTCGCGCCTGTCCCTGACGGAGGCCAAGCCCTGCCATCTCTACCAGGCCGACTCCAGCATCCTGCCCACGCGGGATATCCTCCTGGCCAGCTTCCGGACATCGGCCGGGAATGATGTGGCGGTACTGGTGAACCACCACCCGTCCAAGTACGGCGGAGCCGCCCTCTCGGCACCCCGCCGCCGGATAGCCGTCGAGCGCCTGAAGCAACTGGCCGACTCCCTGCTCCAGTCCGGCGTACACCATCTCGTCGCCATGGGAGACATGAACGACACCCCGGACAATCCCCTCTTTGGCCTGCTGGAACCCTCACTAAAGAATCTGGCCCTTCCCCTGCATCAGAAAGGGGAAGGGACCATTAAATTCGAAGGCCAGTGGCAACTGATTGACATGCTGTTTGTTTCGAAGGACCTGGCGGCCGGCCCCATGGAGATTCTGCACATCCCCTTCCTTCTCACCGCCGACAAAAGCTACGGCGGATACAAGCCCCTCCGCACCTACGCCGGTCCCCGCTACCTGGGCGGCGTCTCCGACCACTGCCCCGTCTGGCTAACCCTGGTGCTTAGCGGCCCTCGCCCCCTGCGTCATGACCGACCTGATCGGCCATGACGGAGAGGCGGGGCGCTGATTCCGGAGCGAATGGGCGGAAACGGGAGTGCGCGAGGGACCGGGGAGGGAGCGGTGACGCCGAAGGCGGCAGGACGGAGCTTGTTCGACGACGTTACGGGCCAGGCCGAAGGCCGGGGCCGTAAAAGGAGGAGTTGCGACGTCCAGCGACCGGGACGGCCCCGTTTCCGC
>JAEEGL016695201.1_pt1 | contig 13973 bp, 11 predicted proteins | sample 9134231 | NCBI WGS metagenome assembly JAEEGL01 (sample SAMN16246548, study PRJNA631951) | gut metagenome | biome: gut microbiome; feature: rumen; material: fiber-attached | host: Bos | place: Iran: Karaj | collected 2018-10
AGTAGAACTCGGCGTTCCCTTCTCCGGCGGCGGAACAGGCGGAACCGCTACCAGTTTCGAAGACCGCACATCCGATCACACATACTGGATCAATATCGACATCTCTGATCCCAAGAAAAGCATGCTCATCATGGTCGATTACTCTGCGATCTATTCAAAGATGATCAAGATGACAGACTTCTTCCTTGACGGTACAGTTCGTGAATTCGTTTACAAATGCGAGGATCCTCAGCATCTGACAGACGACATGCTTGGTTGATCAGTTTCCTAAATCGCGGGCAGCAGTTTGGAATAATCTGCTGCCCGTTCTCTTTCAGCTGGGACGATATCAACTGACCTCCATTCCTCTTTTTTCTCTCTTTTGTTACCATTCGATCACTGTTTGGATATAATGCACAAAAGAACGGTCGTTTTGCACAAAATCTTCAAAAGGGCCGGATGTCCATTTTCCTTGCGTTGGGAACTGACGTATGGCAAAATATTCATAGGACAAATCGACATCAGATGAGGTGGCTGCCCATGCCTGTTTTTTACGGATTCCATACCGTACACTCCTTTTACAGCCATACTTCTAACTGAAAATGAGCCTGCGCTTCCCTGCGGGCTTTTTCCTTTTTTAGCGGACAACTGAATGCTGAAACGGTCCGGTTATCAGCCGCTTCTGCGGTTAAGATATATCCCTTTGGTAAGTCAATTTGACAATATATGGAGGAAAAAATGAAAAAGTTCTTCGCAATCATGATGATCCTCGTCCTCAGCCTTTCCCTGGTATCCTGCGGAAAGAAACAGGAAGAGGATGAGACCCCCGAAGCCCCCAAATTCAAAGTCGGCTTCATCTTCCTGCATGATGAGAACTCCACCTACGACCTCAACTTCATCAACGCTGCCGTCGCAGCCTGTGAAGCTCTTGGTGTAGATTATGTTCTCCGCACGAACGTTCCTGAGACAGAGAAGTGCTATGAGACAGCTGCTGAGCTCGCTGACTCCGGATGCTCGATCGTCTTCGCCGACAGCTTCGGCCATGAAGACTTCATGATCTCCGCAGCCAAGGAGTTCCCCGATGTCTGGTTCTGCCATGCAACAGGAACAAAGGCTCACACAGAGAATCTTCCCAACTACTTCAATGCTTTCGCGTCCATCTATGAAGGCAGATACCTCGCCGGCGTTGCCGCTGGTATGAAGCTCAATGAGATGATCGCCAACGGCGAGTTCACCGCAGAAGAAGCCAAGATCGGTTACATCGGCGCCTTCACATATGCTGAAGTTATCTCCGGTTACACCTCATTCTTCCTCGGTGCCCGCTCCGTATGCCCCACCGCCACGATGGAAGTCACCTTCACCGGTTCCTGGTACGATGAGACCGCCGAGAAGGAAGGCGCAAACACCCTTATGGACCGCAACTGCAAGCTCATCAGCCAGCATGCTGACTCCATGGGCGCTCCGACAGCCTGCGAGAACCGCGGCGTACCGGATGTTTCCTACAACGGAAGCACAGTAGCATCCTGCCCCAACACCTTCATCGTCTCTTCCCGCATCGACTGGACTCCCTACTTCAAGCTCGCTATCGAGAGCAAGATGAACGGCAAGTCCCTGCCCACCGACTACACAGGCACAATCGCCACCGGTTCAGTCGTCCTCACAGAGGTCAACGACAAGGCAGCTGCTGCAGGAACGAATGAAGCCATCGAGACCACCAAGAAGGCTCTTGAGGCCGGTACACTTCATGTCTTCGATACAGCCACATTCACAGTCGGCGGCGAGACCCTCACCAGCTACCTCGCTGATGTTGATACAGATCCTGCCTATACACCCGACACCGAAGTCATCGAGAACGGCTACTTCAACGAGTCCGCAAAGCGTTCCGCCCCCTATTTCGATCTTCAGATCGACGGCATCACGCTTCTCGATACCGCTTTCTAATCTTTAAGATGATCAAGGAAGTCCCCATCACTGGGGACTTCCTGTCTTCATTGACGAAGACAGGAACCTGAAAACTACGTTTCAGGCTGCTGTTTCCGGCAATGGATTTGTTATTTTGGAGGAAAACCGTGACAGATAAGAAAATAGCCGTCAAGATGAGGGACATATCCAAATCATTCGGTCCTGTAATGGCGAATGACAAAGTGTGGCTCGATATCTACAAAGGCGAGATCCTTGCTCTGCTCGGAGAGAACGGAAGCGGAAAGACTACTCTTATGAATATCCTTTCCGGCATCTACTGTCCTGATGAAGGACACATCTATATAAATGATGAAGAAGTCAGCATCCGTTCGCCGAAAGAGGCTTTCGAGTATGGAATCGGCATGATACATCAGCACTACAAGCTGGTGGAGGTCCTGACTGCCGCCGAGAACATCATTCTCGGTGTCAAGCAGCCCGGAAAACTTGATATACAGGCTGTCTGCGAGAGAACAAGACAGCTCTGCAGCGATTACGGATTTGAGCTTGATCCCATGCAGAAGGTCTATGACATGTCAGTCTCGCAGAAACAGACCGTCGAGATCCTTAAGGCGCTATACCGCGGAGCCGATATACTGATCCTGGATGAGCCTACTGCTGTTCTGACTCCTCAAGAGACCGAGAAGCTCTTCACCATTCTCAGAAATATGAGAGACAGCGGAAAAGCCATCGTTATAATCACTCACAAGATGAATGAGGTCGAGGAACTCTCAGACCGCGTTGCCATACTCCGTCAGGGCAGATTCGTCGGCGACATGCTCACATCAATGACCAACGCTCAGGAGATGACGAATATGCTCGTCGGCCATCCGGTCTCACTGAGCATCGACAGACCTGATCCCGTAGACCCAAGACCCAGGATAGAAGTTAGCGGCCTTACTGTCCGAAACGAAGAAGGTGTCCTCAAACTGGAAGACGTATCCTTCACCGCCTACAGCGGTGAGATACTTGGTATCGCCGGCATCTCAGGCAGCGGACAGAAAGAGCTTCTTGAGGCGATAGCCGGACTCCAGCCTACTGAATCGGGCTCCATCAGTTACATCAATGACGACGGTTCAAAGGAAGAGCTCATCGGGAAAGATCCTCTCTCCATCGCCAACATGGGTGTCACGCTCTCATTCGTTCCGGAAGACAGGCTCGGTATGGGTCTGGTCGGCAATATGGATATCTCCGCCAACATGATGCTCCGTTCATTCAGAAGCGGGAGATCCGCATTCCTCAACAGAAAGGATCCGCGCAGGCTTGCAGAGCGTGTCGTGGAAGAACTTGAGGTCGTCACAACCAGTGTTGCGACACCGGTGAGGAAACTTTCCGGAGGCAATATCCAGAAGATCCTCGTGGGACGTGAGATCTCCTCTGCCCCCAAGGTGCTGCTTACTGCCTATGCGGTCAGAGGGCTTGATACGAACTCCTCATATACCATTTATGATCTTATAAACAAACAGAAGATGAACGGCGTTGCCGTCATATACGTCGGAGAAGATCTTGACGTTCTCCTTGAACTTTCCGACAGGATTCTGGTGCTGTGCGACGGAAAGGTCAGCGGCATCGTAGAAGGCAGGAAAGCGGAAAAGAACTCTATCGGTCTCATGATGACGAAACTCGGAGGTACCGGCTGATGCAGAAGAAAAGTTTAGGTACACGTTTCCACATAGAAAAACGTGCTTCCCTTCCCTGGCATCAGAGCCTGATCATCAGACTGCTGTCTGTCGTGGCAGCATTTCTGGTCTGTGCACTTCTCACGATGATAATCACAGGCGTGGATCCGGCAAGCTTTATCTCAACCATGTTCTACGGCTCCTTCGGCACTCCGAGAAAGATGTGGATCACTGCCCAGAACATCGCGGTGCTGCTTTGTATCTCTCTTGCAGTGACTCCCTCTTTCCTTATGAAGTTCTGGAACGAAGGCGCCGACGGGCAGATCCTCATGGCTTCACTGGCTTCAGCAGCCTGCATGATCAAACTGTCCGACAAGCTTCCCAACTGGCTGCTTATCATAGTCATGCTTGTCCTGTCTGTAGCCGCAGGAGCTCTGTGGGCGGTCATTCCTGCGTTCTTCAAGGCACAGTTCAACACAAATGAGACACTGTTCACTCTGATGCTCAACTATATAGCAACACAGATAGTCGCTTACTTCATAGTGAGATGGGAGGTGCCTAAAGGCTCCGGTCAGATCGGCATCATAAATCAGAGCTCTGAGATAGGCTGGTTCCCGCAGCTGTTCGGAAGCAAATATGTATTCAGTATTCTGACTGCTGCTTTTATGACAGTCTTCATCTACGCGTATATACGCTACAGCAAACACGGATATGAACTCACCGTCGTAGGTGAGAGCACCAATACAGCAAGATATATCGGCATTGATGTTAAAAAGGTCATCATCAGGACCATGGCCTTATCCGGTGCGATGGCAGGAATCGTAGGATTCCTTCTCGTGTCGGGCATTAACCACACTCTTACGACCACACTGACAGGCGGACAGGGATTCACTGCGGTAATGGTCTCATGGCTTGCCCAGTTCAACCCCATCGCAATGATCGCCACCAGCTTCCTGATAATATTCCTGGAGCGCGGTGCCATTGAGATATCTTCAGCCTTCACGCTGAACCAGTCTTTCTCATCTATTCTCACCGGAATAATCCTTTTCTTCCTGATAGGAAGCGAGTTCTTCGTATCATACAGGATCAGGAGATCAGCAAATACCGAAGCTGGAAAGGAGCAGGAATAACATGTTTGACATCACAGTATTCTTCCCCAGAGCTGTTGCTCAGGGCATCCCACTTCTTTTCGGAAGCACAGGTGAAACTCTGACAGAAAAAGCAGGAAACCTCAACCTCGGTATTCCCGGCATCATGTATGTCGGCGGTATCAGCGGAGTCATCGGGGCTTTCCTCTACGAACAGAACACCTCAAACTTCAATCCTTTTCTTGCAGTTCTGATCCCGTTCCTGGCATCCCTTGCCGGCTCTCTGCTTATGGGGCTCATCTATTCCTTCCTCACCATCACTCTCAGAGCCAACCAGAACGTCACCGGTCTTGCACTTACCACTTTCGGAGTAGGTATCGGAAACTTCTTCGGCGGATCGCTCATAAAACTGACAGGCGCTGAAGTACCGAATATCTCCCTGTCTGCGACAAGCATCTGTTTCCGCAAAAACCTTCCGTTCGCTGATAAGTTCGGTGTATTCGGGAATATGTTCCTCAAATACGGATTCCTGGCATGTCTTGCGATCATTATTGCGCTTTGCGTATCATATTTCCTCAACCGCACACAGACAGGTCTTCATCTGAGAGCCGTCGGAGAAAATCCCAGCACTGCAGACGCTGCAGGCATCAATGTCACCAGATATAAATATGTCGCTACCTGTATCGGAAGCATGATCGCAGGTCTCGGAGGTCTCTACTATGTTATGGACTATGCCAACGGAATCTGGTCAAACGACGGATTCGGCGACCGCGGATGGCTCGCTATCGCACTGGTAATCTTCACGGTATGGAGACCGACACTGGGCATCCTTTCATCCATTCTTTTCGGCGGTCTTTACATCCTGTATCTGTACATTCCTTCCGGAATGAACCTCTCACTGAAGGAACTGTACAAGATGATCCCCTACGTGTTCACTGTCGTAGTTCTTGTAATCTCCAGCGTTAAGAACAGGCGTGAGAATCAGCCGCCTGAATCACTGGGTCTTTCCTTCTTCAGGGAAGACCGCTAATCAACACTTTTACATTAAACAGCCCGCATGAGGCGGGCTGTTTTTTTGTCCAGAACAAAAGCAGACAGGGCATATGCAATGTCTCTGTCTGCCGATATCAGTTTGTTTTTCTGTTGGAGCTTATCAGAACATCGGTCTCCATTCGACTTCCTTGAATCCGATGTAATCCATGGCTTCGCAGATAACTGCATCCCAAGCGTCCCAGTTATGCACTCCGTGATAGGTCGAGAGCGTGTAGTTGAAAGGATTGCCTTCGTAAGCGAGGAACTTGTCCTTCATGATGTTGGAATGTCTGAGGAGGTCAGTCTCCTCAAGGCCGCAGTAATGATAGAGCACCGGGAAAGGACCGTCATTCGCCACGATACGGTCAGCTTTTACGAAGCAGTCATATTCTGTTCCCTCAAGATTCGGGAATATATCTCCGTATATCCTCTTCATACCGGCAAGCCAGCCCGGAGCCATCCTTCCGGAATCATACTGTTCATGGAACATATTGTTTGGCCAGTTCGCAGCTGAAAGGCAGATGATCCCCATATACAGATCAGGTCTGGAAAGTCCGATGGAAAGCGATCCCAGTCCGCCCATGGAAAGTCCTGCGATAGCTACGTCCTCACGGCGCGTAGAGCATCCGAAATACTTGCTGCAGATCTGCGGGAGTTCTTCAGTTACGAAAGTGAAATACTTGATCCCGTCTGCCATATCATTCCAGAATCCGAATTCACCGTCAGGCATTATGACCGCGATGTTCCTCTTGAGTGCATAGCGCTCGATCGAAGTCTGATTCATCCATGTGCTGTAGTTGTCGCTCCAGCCGTGGAGCAAATAAAGGGTCTTCCAGCCGTTTTCCGGTTTCTCGCAGTTTTCCGGAAGTACGACATTGAATTTCGTCTCTTTTCCTAGAGCTCTGGAGCGGATGTCAAAAGTCAGATTTGCCATTGTTTCCTCCTGAATCAAATTATTAGTTTATATCTACTGTTTATAACAGCATAGTTTGACTTTGTTTATGGTTTCTCAGCACGCGTAGCGTAGAAGGTAGGTATGTTATATTCGTGGAGTCTTCCCTCTCCGTTCGTATCTTCATAAAGATCTGTCAGCCGGAATCCGGCTTTGAGCTGACCTCCGATCTGTTCTTCAGCTGTGTGGGAAAATTGTACTCCGGAGTCGGTCTCATCCAGTTCTTTCATCTTTTCCGGATCTGACAGCGGATCAAACGGAAGACTGTTCACCAGTTTTGTCCCGTCATCGTCAAAGATATAGTTGATTCCGTTATCCAGTCCGCAGAGCAGTATCCCGCCGGGCTTCAGGACACGGAAGCACTCATTCCAGACATGCTGAACATCCTTTACATAGCAGTTTGATACCGGATGGAATATCAGATCAAAGCACTCATCCGGAAAGGGAAATCTTTCCGTCATATCACCTTTGATGATCTCTATCGAGTATCCTTCCCTGGCTGCAACGGTTCTCTCGCTTTCCAGCTGTCTGTCAGATATATCCATTATCGTGCACCGCGCTCCGTTTGCACAGAACACGGGCATCTGCTGTCCTCCGCCTGACGCCAGTCCCAGTATCTTTCTGTCTTTTATGTCACCGAACCACTCTCTCGGTACCGTTTTCACAGGAGTCAGCAGTACACTGACCTCCCCTTCTTTTGCTCTCAGATACTCCTCATGAGTGATCGGTATTCCCCACTGCCAGCCTTCTTCCACCCATCGGTCAATGGTCTCAGCATTCTTTTTCGTATATTCCATAATATAGATCCCGATCTATTTGCTGTAACGAATTCTACCATACACAGTGCGGACAATTATCATTAAGCAGTGCTGTTATTTTGTTTTCGGCAACATGCACAGAGTGTTTGTCGGAAATACACAACACTTCCTCCAAGTATTGGATTGCCATGCTATTTGTGCCAAAATCTTATGTGAAAACTATCAGGATCAATCCTGTATACGGAGGTATATCATGCCCAGATACATACTTGCAGCCGATCAGGGAACAACGAGTTCCAGAGCGATACTGTTCGATGAGAACCAGAAGATAGTCGCAGTTTCACAGAGGGAGTTCACTCAGTACTATCCCAAGGAAGGATGGGTGGAACATGACGCCATAGAGATCTATCTGACACAGCTTTCTGTCATGAATGAAGTAGTGACGAAAAGCGGAATAGATGTTCATGACATCGCTGCCATCGGCATCACCAACCAGCGTGAGACGGTAGTCGTATGGGACCGTCATACCGGAGTTCCTGTATGTAATGCCATAGTATGGCAGTGCAGACGGACGGCTGAGATATGTGAAGAACTCGAAAGAAAAGGACTCTCAGATTATATAAGACAGACTACAGGGCTTCTCATAGATGCTTATTTCTCCGGAACAAAGATCAAATGGATCCTCGATAATGTACCCGGCGCCAGAGAAAAGGCGGAGCGCGGTGACCTTATCTGCGGAACGATAGACAGCTGGCTGCTGTATAAATTCACAGACGGGAAAGTCCATATGACCGACCGCACCAATGCTTCCAGGACCATGCTGTATGATATCAGAAATCAGTGCTGGGATCAGAAGCTTCTGGACGAACTGGGTATACCGGCATCAATGCTTCCAGAAGTCAGATCCAGCAGCGAGATCTACGGTTATATGGACCTGAACGGAGTCAGTATCCCCATTGCCGGGATCGCCGGAGACCAGCAGAGCGCTCTCTACGGCCAGACCTGCTTCAATAAAGGAGACGCCAAGAACACTTACGGTACAGGCTGCTTCACGCTTATGAACATCGGAAGCGACATCGTTTACAGTGAAAACGGTCTGGTCACTACAGTCGCTGCCACCGGTCCTGACAAAGTCGCGTATGCTCTGGAAGGAAGTGTCTTTGTTGCCGGAGCAGTAGTTCAGTGGCTGAGAGATGAGCTCGGTCTCGTTGAGACTGCTGCAGATACAGAATTCTATGCAGAAAAAGTTCCGGACACAGCAGGAGTCTATGTAGTCCCCGCGTTTACAGGACTTGGAGCTCCGTACTGGGACATGTATGCACGAGGCACGATCGTAGGCCTTACCAGAGGCACGAACCGCAACCACATCATAAGGGCTTGTCTGGAATCAATTGCATATCAGACCAACTCCGTCCTTCATGCTATGGAAGCTGATATAGGGTACAAGCTGACAGAGCTTAAAGTAGACGGCGGAGCCAGCGCGAACAATTTCCTGATGCAGTTCCAGTCAGATATAACTGGAATTGATATTATACGGCCTATGACACTGGAAACGACTGCTCTAGGCGCAGCCTGCCTTGCAGGCCTAGCTGTAGGCGTGTGGAAAGATGAAGATGAGCTCAAGTCCAGATGGTCGATAGAGAAGACTTTCTCTCCTTCCATCGACACCGAAAAAAGAGAGCGCCTGACTGCCGGATTTGACCGTGCAGTCGAGCGCTCGAACGGTTGGGCAAAATAGATTATCAGAAATCGACTTCCTGCAGTTTCATGAGAGTCTCTGCGTAGATCTCTATCGCTTTCATGAGCAGGTCAATGGACATACCTTCATTCTTCATGTGGGCGGTCCCGACCCAGTCGGGGTCGTCCGCGTCCGGCATCTCGCAGCCGAATGACACTGCGTTATGCATCTTTCTGGCGTATGTGCCGCCGCTCAATACGAAAGGTCTGTCGTTCCTGCCGGCTACGGAGTTGAAGATATCACACATAAGTTTTACTGCAGGGCTGTCCGGCTCAAGATAGAACGGGCCGCTGTTCTCAACATTGCGGACTTCAAAACCGTATTCTGCGGCTTTTTCTGCAACTCTCTTTTCGATCTCTTCTTTAGGGATCGCAGTGTTGTATCTGCTGTTTACATTGAGGCACAGTCTTCCGTCATCAGTCAGGTCTATCATTCCTCCGATGATGGAGTTCCTCTCGAACCTTCCGTCCTCGGCTGCGATATTCAGGAATCCGCCGTCCAGGTCCTTCATTACTTCACTGACAAATACCGCAGCTTTTTTCTCCTCGCCTTCGAGGATATCTGCATCCAGCAGAAGAGAAACTGCCAGCAGATTCGCGTTATTGCTTCCCCAGGGGCCGCCTGCATGGGCGGCTTTTCCTTTTGCTGTGACCGTGACTTTTCCGTCCGCAACTGTGATCACATAATCATTCCTGCCTTCAGCTGCCTCAAGGATCTTTTTGGCATACTTTGCATCAAGAACTACAGTGCATCTGTCCGGAACAACGTTCGAAGCCATTCCGCCTTTGATCGAGATGATCTTGCCGTCTGCAATTACAGGAGATACCAGATCAGAGTGGTAGATTCCCTTTTCACCGTGTCCTACAGGGAACCCTCCATCCGGAGTGAATGCGAACACGGGTTCCTGATAATTCTCGAGATAATAATCCAGGTCACTCATACCGCACTCCTCATCACAGCCTATAAGGAGCCTTATGCCGTATTTGAGCGGGATATTATTGTCGAACAGATATTTACAGGCATACATAGCTGCCAGAGTCGGTCCCTTGTCATCTCCGGTACCGCGCCCCATGACATACCCTTCTCTCTCATACATATCAAAAGGATCGCTGTCCCACCCGTCACCTACCGGAACTACGTCCATATGTCCGATGATACCGAGGAATTTATCTTCGCTGCCGTAATGTGCATATCCGATACGTCCTTCACAGTCAACGGTCTTCTGGAATCCCAGTTCTTCAGCCAGCTTCATGGCTTCGTCTTCTACAGTTTTGACTCCCAGCCCGTAAGGAGCTCCTTCTGCAGGTTCAGACCTGACGCTGTTGATATCCACAAGACGCTTAAGATCCTTAAGGAATCTTTCTCTGTTGCTTTCAGCAAACTCTTTGGGTGTCTGCATTCTAATACCTCCGGTTTGTATTTACGTTCTATCCTGAATTATAATGTTACTCCAGTTTAATCACAAGTGAAGGCGGTATATCGCTTGGAACCTCTGTTCAAAAAAAAGGATCTTATCGTGATCTCGCTGCTGCTGATCGCAGCTGCGCTGTTTTACGTAGTTCCGAAACTGACGAGGTCCGGCGGCAGCAAAGCTGCTGTGATATATGACGGAAATGAAATAATGCGCATCCCGCTGGATCAGGATGGGATCTATACTGCTGAAGGGGATCTAAAAGCCACTTTTGAAGTCAAAGAAGGAAAGATCCGCTTTATTCATTCCCTCTGTCCTGACAAATTATGTGAAGGTTTCGGGTGGATCTCGCTGAAAGGTGAGACCGCTGTATGCATGCCGGCGAAATTGGCCCTGATCATAGTCGATTAATTCATCAAAAAAATGGAAGGCAACCGCCTTCCATTTTTTATACTCCATATGATCAGTCAAGCCCGACTTTCCGTCTGACCTTGGCCAGCGTTCTTGCTGCCAGTACGGAAGCCTTCTCGGCACCGTCTTTAAGAACGGCATTCAGTCCTTCCTTATCGGAAAGAATCAGCTCATATCGATCCTGGATCGGCTTCAGCATATCACATACAGTCTCTCCAACTGCCGTCTTGAAATCGCCGTAGCCTTTTCCGTCAAATTCTCTCTCGATCTCTTCGAAAGACTTTCCGGTGCATGCACTGTATATACTCATAAGATTCGTGACACCGGGCTTGTCTTCTGCTGCCCTGATCTCGCTCCCGGAGTCAGTCACAGCTCTTCTGAACTTCTTGACTATCAGGTCACCATCATCGAGGAGCATTATCTTTGCGTTGACGTTCTCGTCTGACTTGCTCATCTTTGAAGTCGGATCCTGCAGAGACATTACTCTGGCAGCCACTTTCGGAAAATATCCGTCAGGTACTACAAAAGTATCTCCGTAGATGCCATTGAACCTCTCAGCAATGTTTCTGGCAAGTTCGAGATGCTGTTTCTGGTCTGCTCCGATAGGTACAAGATCTGTCTGATAAAGCAGTATATCTGCTGCCATCAACACAGGGTATGTAAAGAGTCCGCCGTTGACATTCTCAGGATGTTTCTGAGACTTGTCCTTGAACTGTGTCATCCTGGACAGTTCACCGAACTGTGTGTAGCATCCGAGGATCCAGGACAGTTCGGCGTGCTGATGCACATCTCCCTGTATGAAGAGTATAGCTTTTTGGGGATCCACACCGCAGGCAAGCAGCAGCGCAGCTGATTCGCGTATCTGCCTTCTGAGTACTTTTGGATCCTGCCTGACTGTTATGGAATGGAGATCAACGACACTGTAGATACAGTCATAATCATCCTGCAGCTGTCCCCAATGACGGATAGCTCCTAGATAGTTTCCAAGCGTAAACCCGCCTGTAGGCTGTATGCCGCTGAACACGCGTTTTTTAGATTCGTCCGCCATTTCAGACCTCCTTTTAAAATAGTTTTCTTGAATCATTCTATTATCGAAGAAAGCCTCTGTCAATTGACATATAACCCCTTTCAACTATAGAATAATCAGGTGATATTTCTACATATTATAAGGAGATTTCAATATGGGAAAAGTCCGCACCAGATTTGCTCCCAGTCCCACGGGATATATGCATATCGGCAACCTCCGCACAGCTCTCTATGCATATCTGATCGCCAAAAAAGACGGCGGAGACTTCATTCTCAGAATCGAAGACACCGATCAGGGAAGGCTCGTTGAAGGCGCTACAGACGTCATTTACAGCACTCTGAAGGACTGCGGTCTCAACTGGGACGAAGGTCCCGATATCGGCGGCGATTACGGTCCGTATGTTCAGAGCGAAAGAATGGACAATTACCTCAAATATGCCAAGATGCTTGTCGAAAACGGCAGCGCATATTATTGCTTCTGCACCGAAGAGGAACTGGATGCACGCATCCCCAAGAAGGAAGAAGGCGGAGAGATGATCCGCCGCTATGACGGCCATTGCAGAAATCTCTCTAAAGAAGAGGTAGAAGCAAAACTCGCTGCAGGTACTCCCTATGTAATACGTCAGAAGATGCCTTCTGAAGGCGTCACTACTTTCCATGACCTGGTTTATGGAGATGTCAGCGTTGAGAATAAAGAGCTCGAAGATCAGATACTCATCAAGAGCGACGGCATGCCCACTTACAACTTTGCCAACGTTGTGGACGACCATCTGATGGGCATCACGCACGTTGTAAGAGGCAACGAATATCTGTCATCCAGCCCCAAATACAATCTTCTCTATGAAGCTTTCGGATGGGATACCCCGGAATATGTGCACTGCGCTCCGGTCATGAAAGATGAGCATCAGAAGCTGTCAAAGCGCAACGGTGACGCATCATATCAGGATCTTGTTGCCAAAGGATATCTCACTGAGGCAGTGCTCAACTATATAGCACTTCTCGGCTGGTCCCCAAAAGGTGAGAGGGAGCTCTTCACGGTTGATGAGCTGATACAGGAATTCGATCTTTCCGGGATAAGCAAGTCTCCTGCTATCTTCGATCCGGAGAAGCTTAAATACATCAACTCTGAATATATCAGAGCTCTGACACATGACGAATTCAAAGGTCATGCCATGCCTTTCATCCGTCAGGCTGTCAAGAGAGACGATGTGAACTTTGACATTCTCTGTGATGTGCTTCAGCCAAGGACAGAGTATTTCTCAGATATTCCGGAAAAGCTTTCATTTATTGATAAGCGTCCTGATATCGATCCTCAGCTGTACTTCAGCAAAAAGTTCAAGACTGATTCAACTACAGCAAAGCCTGCACTGGAAGCAAGTCTTGAAGTCCTCAAAGGCCTTGACGACTTTTCTGTGGAATCAGTCCATTCTGCCCTTCTTTCTCTTGTAGAGTCGCTTGGAGTCAAGAACGGCTGGATCCTCGGTCCTCTGCGCGTAGCAATCTCCGGTGTGCAGGTTACTCCTGGAGGTGCTGTGGAGCTTATCGCGGCACTCGGCAAGAAAGAGACCATTTCACGTATCGAGTCTGCTATTCAGGCTCTCTGATAAGAAAGAAAATCCCTTATTCGTTAACATAACGCTCAAAATCACTTTGACATCCGGGTGTTATGCTGATATAATTTTATTTCGCTGTACACAGCAAATATCCTTGTTCGCGGCATGACCGCGGACCGTAAAGTCCAAAAGGAGGAAAACGAAATGCAAGCCAGTTATGAAACCATCCTTGTGGTGAGCACTGCACTTGATGAAGAAGCCACTAAGGCTCTTGTCACCAGGTTCACTGACCTCATCGCTGCCAATGGAGCTGTAGAGTCCGTTGACGAGTGGGGCAAGCGCCGTCTTGCGTATGAAATCAACGATGAAAAAGAAGGAAACTACTTCCTCATCAATTTCACCGCCGACACAGATTTCATCTCGGAGCTTAACCGTATCTATGCGATC
>JAEEGL010964245.1_pt1 | contig 13972 bp, 4 predicted proteins | sample 9134231 | NCBI WGS metagenome assembly JAEEGL01 (sample SAMN16246548, study PRJNA631951) | gut metagenome | biome: gut microbiome; feature: rumen; material: fiber-attached | host: Bos | place: Iran: Karaj | collected 2018-10
CTTTCCTGATTTTTGGTACTGTGAAGCAGCGTGGAGGAACCTATCCCAATATGTTTGATGCTCATCCGCCATTCCAGATTGACGGCAACTTCGGCTGTACGGCGGGTATCGCCGAGATGCTGATGCAGAGTTACGACGGCTTCATCTATCTGTTGCCTGCCCTGCCTGCCGTTTGGAAAGACGGCAGCGTGAAGGGGCTTGTAGCCCGTGGCGGCTTTGAAATTGACATCGACTGGAAAGACGGCCGTCTTGTGAAGGCGGTGATACGTTCCCGTTATGGTGGTACCTGTCAGATACGTTGCAATACCCCGCTGAAGGGAAAGGGGCTGAAACGTGGCAAGGAGGCGAACACCTATTATCTACAGACAAAGGCAGACAATGAATATATTTTGCAATAAAAAGACTATGAAGAAACTATTGATGATATTGAGCCTCGTGATGCTGACGGTGTCGGCACAGGCAGGCAAGCCGTGGGACAACGGCAAACTGATGGTGTCGGATAACCAGCGTTATCTGCAGTTTGAGAACGGACAGCCTTTCTTCTGGTTGGGCGATACGGGATGGCTGTTGCCGGAACGTCTTGACCGAGCCGAGGCAGAGTGGTATCTGCAATGCTGTGGCAAGGCAGGCTATAATGTAGTACAGGTGCAGACCATCGACGGAGTACCTGCCTACAACATCTACGGAGCCCCCTCCCACCTCCCCCTTGGAGGAGGAACCAAGCAGATGGACTGGAGTTTCTCAGCCTACAATTATCCCCCCAAGGGGGGAACAAGGGGGGCTGGAGCCTACACCTACTGGGACCACATGGACTACATTATCGACATGGCTGCACAACATGGCATCTACATCGGTATGGTGTGCATCTGGGGCGGACTGGTGAAGGCCGGCAAGTTAAGCGTGGAGGATGCCAGGAAGTACGGCACCTTCCTGGCTAATCGCTATAAAGACAAGCCTAACATCATCTGGTTTATGGGCGGCGACATTCAGGGCGACATCAATGCCGAGGTATGGGAAGCACTGGCCACAACCATCAAGAGCATCGACAAGAATCATATCATGACCTATCATCCCCGTGGCCGCTACACGTCGGCCAAGTGGTGGAGCAAGGCCTCGTGGCTTGACTTCCACACCTTCCAGAGCGGTCACCGCCGCTACGGTCAGCGCATGGGTAATGCCGACTATCCCATCCCCGACAATACGGAAGAGGACAACTGGATGTATGTCGACTCCACATGGAAATACAATCCCATCAAGCCTGTGCTGGACGCTGAGCCGTCATACGAAGACATTCCGATGGGTCTGCACGACCCTGCAGAACCCCGCTGGCAGGACTATGACGTGCGCCGCTATGCTTACTGGAGCGTGTTTGCCGGCAGTTGCGGACACACCTACGGCCATAATGCCATCATGCAAATGCTGAAGCCTGGCTACCCCACCAGCTACGGTGATGCCGGTGACGTGAAGACATGGTATCAAGCACTGAAAGATCCTGGGTTCAACCAGATGCAGTATCTGAAGCGGCTCATCCTGACATTCCCCTACTTCGAGCGTGTCGCCGACCAAAGCATCATCGTTAACAATGGTGAGAGGTATGACCGTCTCATTGCAACCCGTGGCAACGACTACCTATTGGTTTACAACTACAACGGCAACGTGATGAAACTCGACCTGACGAAAATCAGCGGCGACAAGAAGAACGTATGGTGGATGACGGCAGATTCGGGCAAGTTGAAATATCTGGGTGAGTACGACTCGAAGGTGCTCACCTTCCGCTATCACCCTCAGTCGGCCCGTGTCGAGGACGGTGTTCTGATAGCCATTGACGCTACTAAAGACTATCTGGCAAAAGACCAGACAGAGCTGTCACCCGACGGCTATAAGGCAAAGGAACGAGACCTCAATGAGTAAGAGATGAAAAGATACCTTATTATAATATTATTAGCTGTGTTGACGCTGACGGTCTCGGCCAAAAAGAAAAAAGAGATAAGGCCGGATGTCAGCGTAAGTGGGCTGCGTGTAGAGAACCTGGAGCGTCCATTGGGTATCGATACCGACATGCCGCGCTTCTCGTGGCTGCTCACATCTGACAAGCAGGGTGTGCGGCAGACTGCCTATCAACTGGTGGTTACCGACGACAAGGGCGAGATATGGAACTCTGGCAAGGTAGAGAGCGACGATCAATTGTGGGTACCCTATAGTGGCAAGAAGCTGAAGAGCACCAAGCAATACACATGGAAGGTCAAGGTATGGACAACCGTTGGTGAGACGCCATGGAGTGCTGATGAGTGTTTTGGCATCGGACTACTGAAGGAAAGTCAGTGGACGGGACGTTGGATAGGACTGGAACGGCTGATGCCTGACGAGGAACGTGGGCTACATTCCCGTCTGGCTGCCCGCTATCTTAGAAAGGAGTTCGAGCTGGAGAAACCTGTTCGCCGAGCCATCGCCTACGTGGCTGGTATCGGTCTGCACGAGTTGCACGTCAACGGTATGGCCTACAATAACGAGGTGTTGGTGCCAATGCCTACTGACTACCGCAAGACGGTGCTTTACAACACTTACGACATCACTGCTGCGCTGAAGGAGAAAAACTGCATCGGCATTGTGTTAGGAAATGGCCGTGTGTTCCCCATGCGTCAGAACAAGCCCTATAAGGCACCGGTTTTCGGACTGCCGAAATGTCGCATCAATGTTCTTGTGGAATACACAGACGGTACTACAAAGCGCATCTCTACCGACGAGAAATGGAAAGTGACTGCTGATGGTCCCATCCGTGCCAACAACGAATATGACGGAGAGGAATATGATGCTCGTAAAACCATGAGTGGCTGGGATAAGCCGGACTACAACGATGCATCGTGGCTGTCGGCTGAACGTACGGAGATACCCTTAGGAACGCTACGTGCACAAATGGCTCCGGGTATGGCGATGAAACCATTGACGACAGCGCCGAAACGCCAAAGTGACATCTACGACTTCAAACAGAATATGGCGGGATGGATAGCTTTCACGCCGACAGGCCAGCCGGGCGACACCATTCGAGTGAAATATGCCGAGAAACTGAATGTTGACGGGACGCTCTATCTCGACAATTTCCGTGATGCCCAGTCTGAAGACATCTACATCTGCGGAACAGAGCATATCCAAGAATGGCACCCCATCTTTGTCTACCACGGTTTCCGCTATGCACAGATTACGGGACCAGCAACAAATGTTCACGCTTATACCGTCAGCGACGATATGCAGAATACGGGTACGTTCGAGTGCTCGGACACTATTTTAAATAAGGTGGTGCGTAATGCTTGGTGGGGTATTCTGTCGAATTACAAGGGAATGCCCGTTGACTGTCCACAGCGTAACGAGCGCCAGCCGTGGCTCGGCGATCGTACGATGGGGTCGTTGGGAGAGAGCTTCCTCTTTGACAACGAGCGCCTCTATACCAAATGGATGCGCGACATCTGTGAGTCACAGCGTGAGGATGGCGTATTCAGCGACGTAGCACCTGCCTTCTGGAACTACTATAACGATGACGTGACATGGCCTGCGGCCTTGCCGTTCACCTGTGACATGCTGTGGCGGCAGTATGGCAATCGTGAAGCTATCGACAAATCATATCCTTATATCAAGCGCTGGCTACAGCATTTGTTGGATGACTACCAGCAGGACGGCATCATCACCAAGGATCAGTATGGCGACTGGTGCGTTCCACCCGAGAAGTTGGAGCTTATCCATTCGCAGGATCCTGACCGTAAGACGGACGGTGCATTGATTTCTACTGCATACGTTATCCATACCATGCAACTCTTGGAGCAGTGGGGCTGTGATGCTGACTACTGGAAACCATTGCGCAAGCAGATGACCGACGCATTCAATAAAAAGTTCCTGACAATGAAGCGTGGCACCTCGCCACGTCCCGGTCATGTGCTATATCCCGACAGCATCTACTACGGCAACAATACCGCCACAGCCAACCTGCTGCCGTTAGCCTTTGGCATTGTTCCCGATGACAGCAAGGACGACGTGGTAAAACAGGTCGTGGAAAACATCTGTGTGAAAAACAAGGGTCATGTGTCGTGCGGTGTCATCGGTATCTCGTGGCTGTTGCGCACCCTCAGCGACAACGGATTCAGCGATGTCGCTTGGTTGTTGGCAACACAGAAATCATACCCCTCATGGGGATATATGGCCCAACAGGGAGCCACTACTATCTGGGAACTGTGGAACGGAGACAAGGCCTCTCCTAAGATGAACAGCGGCAACCACGTGATGCTGTTGGGCGACCTCCTCACATGGTGCTACCAGTATCTCGGAGGAATTCATAGCGACAATTCCTACAAGCACTTCCGCCTACAGCCTGCCTTCGACATCCAGAACTGCGAGAGTGCCCGTGTCATCTATCAGTCCCCCTACGGAGCCATCCACAGCGAATGGAAAAAGACGCTGCAACACATTGAATGGGATGTGCTCATTCCCTGTAACACCACTGCCGACGTCTGCATGCCTGACGGCACCGTGAAAACTGTTGGCTCCGGCTTATACCACTTCAGCTGCGACATTCCGACGGCTCACCCTGCCATCGTCAAGGACGAGTTTCTCTATGAGCACACCTATTTCCCTGAAGCCCACGCCTCCACCATCGTGGAGACGAAGAAGGGGGACCTTGTGGCAGCCTACTTCGGCGGCACTCATGAGCGCGACCCGGACGTCTGCATCTGGGTAAGCACCAAAAAGAAAGGACAGGCGGAATGGAGCAAGCCCATTCTGGCTGCCGACGGTGTGCTGGACCTCAATGACCCACGTGCCAAGATGGCCGGCCTCAAAGGCATGGATGCCGAAACCACCCCCGCTGCCAACGGTCCCATCCGTACAGTACTTTGCGGTTTACCTGCAAAGAAAAGAATGGCCGACGAGGAAAACTATGACTACCTCACGAAGACCACCCGCCTCACCAACGTCCCCGTTTCCCTAAAACGCAAGGCCTGCTGGAACCCCGTGCTCTTCGAGATGCCCAACGGCGAGTTGTGGCTGTTCTTCAAGATAGGCACCACCGTAGGCGACTGGACGGGATGGCTGTGCAAGTCGAAAGACGGTGGACGAACATGGAGCGATAAGGAACCCTTAGGCTATGACGCGGAAGGGCGTGCCTTCCTCGGTCCCATCAAGAACAAGCCCGAACTCATCGTCAATCGTCTGCTCTGCGGTTCCTCTACTGAGGGCAACGGCTGGCGCTTCCACATGGAAATCCTGGACTTAAAGACAGGAAAATGGAAATATGTTCCCGTTGAGAGTACCGAAGCCGTCAAGACCGACGACAACCAACGACATCCCATCGACTGCATCCAACCCAGCATCCTCAAACTGAAAGACGGCCGTTTGCAGGTACTGATGCGTACCCACAATGCCCGTCTGGCCACTTCGTACTCATCAGACAATGGCGACACATGGACACCCGTCACGCTCTCCGAAGTGGAGAACAACCAGAGCGGCACTGATGCCGTGACGTTGCAGGATGGTCGCCACGCCCTCATCTACAACAACTTCGAGACGCTGCCCCTGACGAAGAAAGGCGTGCGTACACCCTGTTCTATAGCACTTAGCGACGACGGACAGACGTGGCGCCACGTGCTGACCTTAGAGGACAGCCCCATCGACCAGTACTCCTACCCCGCCATTATTCAAGGACGAGACGGCACACTGCACTGCGTCTATACCTGGCGTCGGCAGCGTATCAGCTACAAACAGATAGACCTTAATAAATTGAGATGATATGAAGAAGATACTCACTACCCTCGTATTAACCATCATTTGTTGCACCATATTAGCGCAGCAGGTAAATATCGTGATGCAGAAACAGGCATCAAACCGTGAACAGTATGCCAAGGAATATCTTGAAAAGAAACTCTTGGCACTCGGTTATGAGGTGACTGCTAAAAAAGGATTGCGCATCATTCTGAAGTGTAGAAACGGTGGACTCACCGAGGGATACACCATCAGCCGCGACAATAAAGGTATTACCATCGAAGGCAACGACCCAAGCGGTGTCATCTACGGTGCCGTGGAGCTGGCAGAACGGCTGCGGGTGACAGGCGGTTTGCCAGCCAGCACTATCTCGGAATCACCGCAGATGGTGATGCGTGGCACGTGCATCGGTCTGCAGAAGACAGTATATCTGCCCGGTCATGCCGTTTACGAGTATCCTTATACGCCGGAGAATTTCCCGTGGTTCTATGACAAGGCGGAGTGGGTGAAGTACCTTGATATGTTGGTGGAGAACAAAATGAACTCGCTATACTTATGGAATGGTCATCCCTTTGCTTCATTGGTCAAGCTGAAGGACTACCCTTTCGCCCTTGAAGTAGACGAAGAGACATTTAAGAAGAACGAGGAAATTTTCTCATTCCTGACTCACGAGGCAGACCGTCGTGGCATTTGGGTCATCCAGATGTTCTATAACATTATCTTGAGCAAGCCCTTTGCCGACCACTACGGCCTGAAGACGCAGGATCGTCACCGTCCCATCACGCAGCTGATTGCCGACTACACACGCAAGAGCATCGCTGCGTTTATTGAAAAATATCCTAATGTAGGCTTGCTGGTGTGTCTTGGTGAGGCTATGGCAACCATAGAGGATGACGTGACATGGATGAAGGAGACCATCATCCCCGGCATTAAGGACGGCTTACAGTTTGTTGCGACTAAGTCGCAACAAACACTCCCTCCCATCGTCCTCCGCTCCCACGACACCGACGGTCCATTGGTCCTGAAGGAGTCGCTACCCCTCTATCCCAACATCTACACCATGTCGAAGTATACCGGTGAGAGTCTGACGACCTACGAACCTGGCGGCCCATGGGGTGAGACACACCGTCAACTTGCAGCAGCAGCTCCCGTACATATTGATAATGTACACATCCTTGCCAATCTCGAACCCTGGCGCTGGTCATCTCCAGCCTTTATCCAAAAGACTGTACAGGCCATGCATCGTGTACATCACTCAAAAGGACTGCACCTCTATCCACAGGCTTCTTATTGGGACTGGCCGTACACCGCCGACAAACTGCCAGACGGTCAGCGTCTGAAGCAGTTGGACCGCGACTGGATGTGGTATCAGGCCTGGGGACGCTATGCCTGGAATGACCAGCGTGGCACCGTGAAAAGCGGTTTACCCGCTTCCGAAGCCTCTTTCTGGAAAAAGGTACTGGCCGACTACTACGGTATTGACACCATAGCTGCCAGTCATCTGCTGAATGCCTACGATGAGGCTGGTGAGATAGCCCCCAAGCTTCTCCGCCGCTTTGGCATCACTGAAGGAAATCGTCAGACACTGCTGCTTGGCATGACGATGGGTGAACTGGTAAACCCATACAAATACACCATCTATCCAGGCTTCTACGAGAGCTGTGGTCCGCAAGGCGAGAAACTCATCGAGTTTGTTAAGAAGGAGTACAAGGGTCAGCCGCATGTCGGTGAGCTGCCGTTAGACATCGTAGACCAGTGCGTCAACCATGGCGACCGGGCACTGATAGAGATGGGAGCCATTGCCACCAAGCCCACCCGTCATGCCAACGAGTTCGAACGTGTATGGAACGACTTCCTCTGCTACGCTACCTTCGCAAAAGCCTTCCAGCTGAAGGTACGCGCCGCTGCCGAAGTGCTTCGCTATAAATGGACGCAGGACATCGCCCACTTGGAATCTGCTGTCACATGGCTGGAGCAGAGCCTAAGCATCTGGTATGATTTGAGCCGCATGACCGATGACTGGTATCTCTATGCCAACTCCATGCAGACCGCCCAGCGCCGCATCCCCGTGGGTGGCGACGGTGGAAAAATGAAGACATGGAGTGAACTGGCCGTCGTATATCAGGCCGAACTGGATGCCTTTAAGGCAAACATAGAGAAGTTGAAACACCCCGTGGCACAGACCGACGTGCTCATTAAGTCTCTCACTCCCGCCCCCGTTCAGCTTGTTGCTCAGCAACAAACAACGACCCTCCAAAAGGGAGCCGTTCTTTTTGAAAACCGTCCCGATACGCCTGTGGACAGTCTTGCCCCAGAGTTGGTAGGTCTGCAGGCCCTGGTTCTGAACCGCGACACTACTCGTATCGTCGGCACCACCGTTGCCTTCGAGTGTGACAAGCCTGTAAAGGTACTGGTTGGACTCTTCAAAGATGACGACCGGAAGTTTGCCAAGGCTCCTAAGTTGGAGATTGACGCCACTGGCAATGAGTACGGGCAGGCAGAGCCTGTGCTGACCAATGCCATCAGCATTGTACAGATGCCGAAGGTGAATATTCACCAATACAGTCTCCCCGCTGGCCATCATACGTTGCGACTGCCCAAGGGCATCCTCATGGTTGCGGGCTTTACCTCTGACGATATCAAACCTCGCGATTGTGGACTGAACGGTCCATCAGGCGAAGTAGACTGGCTTTTTCAAAGGTAATAAAGTAAAAAAGTAAAAAGGTAAAAGAAAGAAATATGAAAAAGAGGATAATAGCTGCAAGGAGTATAAAGGTAACGAGTGTTCTTCTTTCTTACCTTTTTACCTTTTTACCTTTAACTGCCGACGACATCACTCAGTCAGACATGCAGCGCATCTATCAAGAGGTGCGCACGCCTTATAAGTATGGTATGGTAGTCGCTCCGACGGACAACTACCACAAGATAGACTGTCCGACCGTGTTCCGCGAGGGCGACAAGTGGCTGATGACCTACGTTGTCTACAATGGCAAGGACGGCACTGACGGTCGTGGTTACGAGACGTGGATGGCCGAGAGTGACGACCTGCTACACTGGACGACGCTCGGACGTATCCTGTCGTATAAGGATGACGGCTGGGACATGAACCAACGCGGCGGTTTTCCTGCGCTTATCGACTGGACGTGGGGCGGCAGTTATGGCATCGGCACCTATAAAGGAAAACACTGGATGACCTACATCGGTGGACATGGCACAGGCTATGAGGCCGTCCGTGAACCATTGCACATCGGTATGGCATGGACGCAGAGCGATATCACCACCGCCCATGAGTGGCAGAGCAGCGACAAGCCCCTGCTCAGCATCAACGACAATGATGCACAATGGTGGGAGAAATTGGTGCAATATAAGAGCACCATCTATGACGACCCACAAAATACGCTCGGCAAGCGTTTCGTCATGTTCTACAATGCAGGCGGCATCAATCCCAGGAATAATCTAAAGGCCGAGCGCATTGGCATTGCCCTGTCAAATGACCTCAAGAAATGGACGCGTTATGACGGTAATCCTGTTTTTGCCAATGAGATTGGCGGCATCATCACCGGCGATGCCCAGATTGCCAAGATGAACGATCTTTATGTCATGTTCTATTTCAAGGCCTACGACCCCTCACGGAAATATAATGCTTTCAATACTTTTGCTGTCAGCCGCGACTTGTTGCATTGGCTGCGTTGGGAGGGTGATGACCTCATCTGGCCAACCAAACCCTACGACGAGATGTTTGCCCACAAAAGCTATGTGGTGAAGCACGATGGTGTGGTCTACCATTTCTACTGTGCCGTTAACAACGCCCAGCAGCGCGGCATTGCCGTAGCCACCAGCGTACCGATGGGGCGCAGTGACGTTCGCTTCCCAAAACCTGAACCGATGGGCAAGCGCCGCATCATCAGCCTCAACAACGGCTGGACGGCATTGATGGCAGACCGCGACTCCGTCGCAGTACACATAAACGTTCCCCACAACTTCGACGACTACTACGGCTACCGTCAGCAACGTCATGGCAATCTGCATGGGAGTGCTGTATATAATAAGGTGTTTACAGCCGAGAAACGCAACGGCAAACGCTACTTCCTCCAGTTCGAGGGTGTAGGCACTTATGCCACTGTCACCCTCAATGGTCACTCATATCCTCGAGAACTGGTAGGCCGTACCGTCTGGACGCTCGACATCACCGATGAACTTCGCAATGGTGAGAACCAGCTGAGAGTGGATGTCGACCATCCTGCCATGCAGACTGCTTCGCCGTGGGTTTGCGGTGGCTGTTCCAGTGAATGGGGCTTTAGCGAAGGTAGTCAGCCTCTTGGCATTTTCCGCCCCGTCACACTCGTCGAGACCGATGCCGTACGCATCGAGCCCTTTGGCGTACACATCTGGAACAATGCTGCTTGCGACTCCGTATTCATTGAAACTGAGATAAAGAACTACAGCACTAACCCCAGCACAGTGGATCTTGTCAGCAAGTTCGCCCTTGCCAGTGGCAAGACGGTATTCCGCCTTAACGAGTCCATGAGGCTCGAACCCGGAGAGACACGTGTCATCCAACAGGCAGCACCCATCGCCGATGCTCACCGTTGGAGTCTTGAAGACCCTTATCTCTACACTCTTACGTCGATGCTGAAACGCCCCGACCACAACGACGGCGATGCCAACCAATACAGGGAACCCGCCCTTGTCACCATAGACGATGTGCGCACACCCTTTGGCATCCGCTCCGTCTCCTGGCCGGTTCTCCGCCAACGTCTTGCGGTCAGCAGTTTGCCTGCAGACAACCGTTTTTACCTCAACGGCACGCCTGTATTCATCAACGGCACCTGCGAGTATGAGCACCTGCTGGGAGCCAGTCATGCTTTCTCTCCTGAGCAGATTCGCTCCCGTGTCAAGCAGATTCGTAATGCCGGCTTCAATGCCTTCCGCGAGGCCCACCAGCCCCACAACCTGCTCTACCAGCAGCTGTTCGACGAACAGGGTATGCTCTTCTGGAGCCAGTTTTCTGCCCATATCTGGTATGACACGCCACAGTTCCGTGAGAACTTCAAGCGCCTTCTTGTCCGCTGGATCAAGGAGCGTCGCAATAGTCCCTCTGTCATTCTATGGGGCCTGCAGAACGAGAGTGTTCTGCCTCGCGACTTTGCCGAAGAGTGTAGCGACATCATTCGCAGCCTCGACCCCACGTGTCTTGACCAGCGGGCCATCACCACTTGCAATGGCGGCGAGGGCACCGACTGGAACGTCATCCAGAACTGGAGCGGCACCTACGGCGGCACTGCCGAGAACTACGACAACGAACTGAAGCGTCCAGACCAGCTCCTCAACGGTGAGTATGGAGCTTGGCGCACCATCGACCTGCATGGTGATGCCAAATACAGCGAGGAGTCGTTCACGGACTTGTTGGAGCTGAAAGCCCGTCTGGCGGAGCAGGCATTTACGGATGCCAACGGGGAAACCGCTGACCACAAAAGCGTCTGCGGTCACTTCCAATGGCTTTTCGCCTCCCACGACAATCCTGGTCGCACACAGCCTGACGGTGCCCTTCGCCGTATTGACAAGATTGGCCCTATCAACTACAAAGGCCTGACAACGATATGGGAAGAACCTACACCAGCGTATTATATGTACAAGCAGCGCTATGGTTCAGTAAGTCGCCATAATATGGCGACATACAGGACTGCCCCCGACCTTCTGAAAGCAGAGCCCGGCTATCACTATCTCTACCGTATCAACTGTGGCGGTGATGCCTACGTGGACGAGTACGACCAATTGTGGCAGCCTGACAACTCCCTCATCAGTCATTCGTGGGGTCAGGACTTCGAAGGCATACAACCCTCCCAGGCCTCCCAGCGCCATATTACGACCGATATTCGCGGCACTGGCAGCGACGAACTGTTCCAGTTCTTCCGCTTTGGCAGGCATCGCTTGTGGTACGAGTTGCCTGTAGGTGGGGATAACGCCGACCACACTTACCGCATTGAGCTTTACTTCACAGAGCCATGGCACGGCAAGGACGGGGGAGAAACAGAAGACTATGAAGGCCTCCGCATCTTCGACGTAGCCGTCAACGACAGCACTGTCATCGACGACCTTGACCCTTGGGCCGAGGCAGGCTACTGCGGAGCCTTGAAGCGTGTTGTCTATGCCAAAGCCAAGGATGGCCGCCTACGCATCTCCTTCCCTGAAGTGAAAGCCGGCCAGGCTGTCATCGCCGCCATTGCCGTAGCCAGTGTTGAGGCTCGCGTTGTGGCACAACGACAAGCACTACCTTACTTCTGGCACTCGCTCGATACCGACACCATCGCAAAGCTGCCGAAAGAGGAGCTACCGCAGGACAGTGAGGCACGACCGGCTTCTGTCTACCAGCCTCGGGCGAGTGTAAAGGGGAAGAAACAGGGTACGACCTTTAGCATTACTCCTGGACTTGGTCAGGAGTATGCCCTGCGCTTCCGCTACAAGAATACGACTGGCGTTCCCGTTAAAGCCAGAATGACCATCACTGATGCCAAACGTACGGTGCTCGTTGACCGCGATATCACCTTCCCTGCAACGCCCAATAAGTTCAAGATGCTCTCTACCACAACGGGTACGCAAATCAATGCCGGCACCTATACGGTTCATTTAGACACCAATGACGTAGAATTTAAAGAACTTGAGATACAATGAGAAAAGTCCTTTTAGCCCTTTTAACCCTATTAGGCCCGTCCGTCCAGACTGTCGCCCAGGAACACCATGACTGGGAGGACAACCACGTGCTGCAAATCAACCGCGAGCCAGCGCGGGCCTATTTCATTCCCTTTGGTGAACAGAAGGGCGACCGCATGCTGTCGCTGAACGGCGACTGGCAGTTCCGCTGGACGAAGACACCAGAGGAGCGCATCTGCGACTTCTGGCGCACGGATTTCGAAGACACATCATGGGCGAAGTTGGCGGTGCCTGCCAACTGGGAGGTCAACGGCTACGGAACGCCTATCTATATCTCTGCCGGCTATCCGTTCAAGATAGACCCGCCGTATGTGATGAAAGAGCCTAAGAAGGAATGGACCACCTACGAGGAGCGCAATCCTACGGGACAGTATAGGCGGACGTTCGTGGTGCCCGAGGGTTGGGTATGTTGCCGTACTACGGCAACAAACGGAACTGGCGGGCAGACGTTTCTGCGCTTCGAGGGCGTCATGAGTGCCTTCTACGTATGGATAAACGGCCAGCGCGTGGGTTATAGCCAAGGTTCTATGGAACCCTCAGAGTTCAATGTGACCCCTTTTATCAAGCCTGGCGAGAACCAGATAGCCGTTGAGGTGTACAAGTATAGCGACGGTTCCTATCTGGAAGACCAGGACTTCTGGCGTTTTGGCGGCATACACCGTGATGTGCTGCTCTATCACACCCCAGATGTCCGTCTACGTGATGTCGCCGTGCGTGCCTCAATGGATGGTGTGCTTCAGATTAACCCACAGTTTTCCGTTTACAATGGAGAAACTGGCGAGGGCTGCCACCTTGTGGCTACGCTCTTAGATGGCAGTTCTATTGTTTGTTGCGACTCAGTCGCAACAGACGAGGTACTTGACCTCGCCCACAAGGCTGCCCGCATGAATGAATGGTACCCCCAGCGAGGGCATCGTAAGTTCAATCGCATGGAGATGAAAGTCGATAATCCCCGCCTGTGGAGCGCTGAGTCCCCCCATCTCTACACCCTGCTGCTGGAATTGAAGGACTTCGACGGGAAAACCGTCGAGCGCGTCAGCCAGCAGGTGGGTTTTCGTACCATCAACATCAAAGGCGGCCAGCTGCTTATCAATGGCAATGCCATCAAGATACGTGGTGTCAACCGCCATGAGCACGACCCCTATACGGCTCGTGTGATGACCGAGGAACGGATGCTTCAGGACTTACGATTAATGAAAGAGGCCCATATCAATGCCGTGCGACTGGCTCATTACCCCAACTGTCCGCGTTGGTATGAGTTGTGCGACAGCATCGGTATGTACGTGATGGATGAGGCCGACTGCGAAACCCACGGTCTTCGCGGCACACTGGCCTCGACACCCGACTGGGGCGACGCCTTTTTAGATCGCGCCATCCGTATGGCCGAGCGTGACAAGAACCATCCTTCCGTCATCTTCTGGAGTCTCGGCAACGAAAGTGGCTATGGCCCCAACCAAGCAGCGATGTCTGCCTGGCTTCACGAGTTCGACCCCACACGTCCCGTCCACTACGAGGGTGC
>JAEEGL011877139.1_pt1 | contig 13972 bp, 6 predicted proteins | sample 9134231 | NCBI WGS metagenome assembly JAEEGL01 (sample SAMN16246548, study PRJNA631951) | gut metagenome | biome: gut microbiome; feature: rumen; material: fiber-attached | host: Bos | place: Iran: Karaj | collected 2018-10
AACTCGATATGGAGCTTTTCGGTGGCTTCCTGATCGAGACGGAAGCCTTTCTTCTTGGCCATGCTGAGAAAGATGAGTTCCAACTCTTTAGCATCGTAGTCGGGAAACTCGATCTGCTTGTTGAAACGGGAGGGGAGTCCGGTGTTCATTTTGAGGAACGCTTTCATGTTGTCGCGATAGCCTGCGGCGATGCAAACGAACTCGCCCTTTTTGTTTTCCAGGATGGGCACCAGTTTGTCGATGCCGGCTTTGCCGAATTGTCCATCGTTGAAGCCGTAGGCTTCGTCGATGAAGAGCACGCCGCCCATGGCGCGGTCTACGTAGTCTTGCACGTTGCGTTCGGTGCCGCCGACATACTCGGAAATCAAGTCTTTGGCAGCCACTTCCACATATTGGCCCTTGGGGAGCACTCCCGTGGCCCCGAGGATGTCAGCAAAGATGCGGGCAATGGTAGTCTTGCCGGTGCCGGGGTTGCCGCTAAAGATGAAATGGTCCTTAATGCGTGCCGTTCCACCCTCGCGCTGGGCCTCTTTGATGCTGTCGATGATCTTGTGGATTTCATCCTTGACGCTTTGCAAGCCAATAAACTCGTCGAGTTCAGCCCAGATCTCAGCTTCGGTGCGGGGCACGAAGACCTCGCCGCGAACGTCTCGCTCCTCGATGGTCTTCCCAGCGCGAAGCAGGGCGTTGACCGCCATCTCCTCGGCTTTCTTCTCAGCCAAAAGCCCGTTGTTGGCTATACCGACCTTACGCATCAGCCATTCATAATGGCCTTCCAGTTTCTTCAATGCCTCAGGCGTTATGTCAAACTTGTATCTTTTTTTAAGGATATGGGCGGTGACGTCGCAAAGGGTTTTTTCGTCGAAAGTTTTTAGGTCGTAACGGAACTCAAACAATGAAGCGATCTCGGGTTTGGCGGCCAAAAACTCCTCCATGTCGCGTTGCAAGCCGGTCATGATGACGATGGGCATCGTTGTGGGGTGGTCGTGCATGCGGGTAAAGAGCAGGTCGAGTTCCTGTGACTCGCCGTTGTAGATGAGTTTTTGGGCGTTGTGCAAGACCAACAAGCCGTCTTTGATGGCATTGAGATTTTCATCTATTTTGTCAATCCATGAAGGGAAGTCGCTGGCATCGAGCACCTTGACTTCACTTTGATAGACTACTTCGTTGCGCACCAGCCAATCGGTCAACAACTCTGCCATGAAGTGCTTGCCCGTGCCGGCTTGCCCGAGAATCACGCAGTCCATCTGGATGTGGACACGGTTGCCGCGTTCTTTCATCTGACGGTCCACATCGATGCGTTTCAGGAATTCTTTCAGCGTATCGAACAGGTTGTCTTTGGCAAATAGTCCCTCTAACTCCTGTTCCTTGGGGATGGCCAGGGGTTTGCCGCATCGCTTGCAGAACCGAGCGGAATCACGGTTCGGGGTCTGACATTGGTTGCACTTCGTCATATTGGGTATATTCGGTGTTAAACGGATGCTTGATGAATTGGTCGATACGGTCCATGCGTGCCGACTCGGGCAGCAGGCGACCGAAAAGGCATAATACGATGGAACTTCCCACAAAAATAAGCAGGGTGATCCAGCGTTTGCGGACATCCTCTTTCCAACGCTTGGTGGAGCTGACATCGACGGCGCCGTTGAGCGACGAGTCGAACTTCTTTTCGTTATTGAAGGCATAATAGAGGGGTTCCAGTGTCAGTTCCTCGAAACCGGGGTTAGTGACGGTCTTGAGCTTGGTGCGATGCCGGCTGTAGTCGAACAGGATGGGGAACGAGAAGAAGATAATCACACCTAGGACGATGAGTGCAAAGAGGTAGAGCACAACCGATCCGAGGATGCCAAGCAGGAATGTGACGATTACGGAGGCTATGGCGCCCACGATGAGGGGAAGGAGGCACCCGTCGCTGTCGCTCGCAAAGAACACAATGACGGCCGCCAGGATGCCTACGATGTAGAACAAGTAGGAGGCCCATCCTCCCGAAACGTCAAGAAGAGGGTTGTCGATGATGTTGAGGATGATGCGGACCAACAGGATGGTCAAGGGAATGACGCCCAGTATCGTTCCAAGAATCTTTTGCAATAGACTTGTAGTCCATGTTTCACGAATCTTGTTTTTGGCCCCTTCGGTGATGCCTTTGACTTCGTCTTGCGCTGTACGGAACCGGGCATAAACGGTGTTGTCGGGGTCGATGTACCCGATCAGCTGGACATATTTTTCGAGGAGTTTCTCGTAGGTGTATTTAGGTTTTAAGTCGGCGTTGGGGTTCTCGTGACAGTGTACGGCGAGCCATCCACGCAGTCCTTTGTCATGCTGGAGGTCGTAGCGCAACTCTTTTTTGGGGACTTTGTACACGTCTTCGAGACTGTGGATCACTTCACCGGTTCTCGACAGGTGGTATTCGGGTTCCGCCCCGAAGCCAGCAATGGTCTTCAATACAGCCACTTGATGAAGGTAGTCGGCATCTTTCGGCCCCGCTTTCTTGTCGTTTTTGCGATCGCCCTTGACGCAGTAGTCGAACCACTTGCGCTGCTGAGCAAAGCGCTTGCCTTTGTGGTCGAGGAACCAAGGAACGTAGTCGGTGTCGCTGCCGTTGAGGAAGCTTTCGATGATGCGTGTGGCGAGGGGATCGGCATCGTTTTGGGTGAAGTAATGATGGTAGGCCTGGTTGATCGCTTTGCCGAGGCTGGCGCCGGTCATGGCGTAGTCGGGAGCGTGGAGGTCACAGCAAAGTTGAAGGTCGTAGAAGGGATTGAGGGTGTGGATGGCGGCCAACAGCCCTATCTTCTGACGATTGGGGAAGTCTTTCTCCACAATGTTCTCGATTTCGATCTGCAGTTCCGGGATGTGCTCCAACCATTTTGAAACCTTGCCGCTGTAGAGGTACTTGATGGCAAGGCTCATGTCATCGACCATAAAAGCGGCGAGTTCCTCGGGACTGTGGGCGATTTGGTTCTTGCTGCTGTTGAAGATGATGTGAAGTCCGTCTTGTCGGTGCTCGTCGTAGACGTCGACCGTCTTGCCGCCCAAAAAGTCGGTGATCTCTTTTAACCCCCAGCGATGGTTGGGGTCTTTGACGAGCAGGCCTCGGGTGATGGTGTAGAGCGGATTAGGCATGTCAGTGGGAACCACAATGCCGTCGTGTACTTTCTGCATGGCCAGCACGGTCTCCTTGTTGCGGAAGGCCGACTCGCCGAGCCACAGGCAGAGGATGGTCATGCCCAACGAATAGAAGTCGGTGGCTGGGGTGAGCTCACAGTAGGTCTTGTTTTCGAGTGTGACGGTGCGTTGGTAGACTTCAGGAGCTGCGTATGTGGGGGTACGGCTCTGCTGGGTGGTCACTTTGCCGTGGTCGAGCACGTCGGCGATGCCGAAGTCGCACAGCACGCAGTCCCAAGTGGCTTTGTCGCGAATCAAGATGTTGGCGGGCTTCACGTCTTTGTGGATGAATCCTGCCCGGTGGCAGGCATCAAGGGCTTCCGCCACTTTGCGTACAATCTTCAAGATGCTGTCTTGCTTGCCTTTCAGATCGATGGCACTGACGGCACCTTCGGGGCAATAAGCCATGAGCTCGAAGGCGCGTTTTTCCCCTTCGTAGTCCATGGTGCCGAAGTCATAGAGGTCGACGACGTAACCTTTTCCTTTCAGTTTTTTCACCAAAGACAGCACGGCGGCGTTGAAACTACATCCAGGTTTGTAGACTTTGAGAACCTTGCCTTTTTGGACGATAATGTCGGCTTGCGCACCGTTATAAGACGACCCTTCGACAGGTGCTGTAGCAGTTCCCTGAGGTGCAGTGGCGGTCTCTTGGGGCATTGTAGCTGTCTCTTGAGGCACAGTAGCGGTCTCCTGAGGCACTATGTTTTTCCCTTTCGGTGCGTTGGTGATGTCCGACTTTTTCTCCATGGCTTATTCCTCGTACTCGTAGGTTTTGGTATGGATGGCGACTTCCTCGGTTTCGTAGATCCAGGTGCCTCCTAGCCAAGGCTCCACACAGTCGCTGGGTTTACTGTGGTGGCATCCGCAATAGTTGCACACCCATTCGGTCTTGATGGTTCGCTTGATGGTTTGGGTGCGCTCCACGGCCACCCTTCGAGCGGAGTAGTAGTTGAACTGTTCCTCAGGTGTGGATCCAGCTGGAGGCAGCATCTCCTCAAAAAGTTGGTTGATGTCCTTGACCACCTGCTGGTAGGTCTCTTGTGCCTCGGCCTTCGTCAGTTCGTCGCTGGCGTTCTCTAGGGCTTCTTCTAGTTCGGTAGCTTGGTCCATGAGTTGGGCCACTTGCTGCACCTTGGGGTCTTCCATGGCCTTTTCGACGGCACGAGCAGCAGTACGGTTCAACGGTGTGTTGCAATGGCTACAGAAGGGCCGAAAATTGAGTGTGCCGCAGTTGGGGCACACCACACCGTCGGCGGGCATGCCGCATTCCTCGCAGATGGTCTCGCTCGGCTCCATGGCAGCGCCACAAAAGGTGCAGTGACCACTGGTTTGGAAATGCAAAGGTCGGTAACGCTTTTGCGTTTCCGTCTTGGTTTGCACACGACCCTTAGCTCCAGGCGTCAAATCTTCCATCATCGTCGGGTTCGTCATCTAGATAAACATATTTAAGTGTAGCACCAAGCTCGGCAATTACTTGCTTTAGTTCACTGAGGTTTTCAAAGCTCATTGGCTTGTATTTATTGTCTTCGAGGGTGAGGATCAGGTCTCCCACGATGGAACCAGGGTAGAGCCTGCATCCGATGCGGTTCTCGGGCAAGCCTCGGAGCAATCCCATGTTGTCGACCCAAGCCGTGATGTGCTTGTTGCGGTACCCCATCTTGTCGGTGAGATCGTATAGCGGTTGGGTGCGGATGGCATCGAGGCGTTTGGCATCGATCATGGGAGGCAGGTCGTCCCAGTCTTCTTCCACATTGAACTCGTGGATGACCGCATTTCCATTCGGCTCGATAATGGCGATGAGCTTGTATTCATCGTCTCCGTCTTCATCCACCTCTTCCTCGCCCTCATGTTTGCGGTAATATTCCGGGAGGTAATACCGTTCAAACTCTTCGGCATAGTCGCTGAATTCGCCATTCAGGTAGCCTTCCACCACCGTGTCGAGAATGTCGGCAGTGGCATTGTTGCGTAGGGCCATCATGACATAGTAGTACATCGTTTTTTCCTCGTCGGGAATCTCAATGGGATTCTCATGATTTGAGATCATGAGTGAGAGGCTTAAGTAGGCATCACCGTCGTCGCGGTTAGCCCCTTCGACATACCAGTTCCATGCTTTAATGAAGTCTTTATCAAACCCATAGGATCCATTCTGATAAGCGTCTCCCAAGTAGTAGGGAGCCATGTCGCTGCCTTCTTCGTAGGCCGATAGGAGGTCTTCCATGATGTCGCCGGTTATTCTAACCAATTGGTTTTTTGTTCCTTTCGCCAATAGAGGATTGTTTTCGAGCTCATCTTGATATTCCTTCTCCAGCTCATTGTAGGTGTCCATGCGCCGTGCGGCTCGCACCGCGAGACAGTTGGCCACACCCGCTTTGCAACCTTGATCAAGCAGTTTGTCAAAGTCTTCGTCATTGAAGTGGAGATTGCTAAGGTCGGTCCAAGCTTCGAAAAGACCCATGTTGATGGCCTTGCGATAGTAATGCTCGGCGTTTTCCTTGTCGTTGAGCTCAGCATAGGCATCGCCAAGAACATGGTAATAGGCTGGATTGACGACCAGGATGTCGTTGCTTTCGTTCCCGTTAAGCCATTTCTTCAGGCCGTCGACGATTCTTTGGGGATCGGCCGTTACGCCATTCCAGCCGTAAATGGTCTGACGGTAGAGATATTGCTCAGCCAGGAAGCTGCCTTGGTCGACCGCTTGGGAGATCATTTCGCTGAATTTCTCGCGATCCACCAACCCATAATGGCCTGCCTTTAAGAGAACCGCTTGGGCGTATAGGGCATCGCCAATCCCTGCTTTTTCCGCTTTTGTCAGGTATTCGTCGGCCATGTCGAGGGAGTCGGATTCGGGGCGTCGGGATTCCAGCCAGCGTCCATAGGCGTATTGCGACAAGGCAAAGCCTTTTTCGGCCAGTGACTTCAGTAAGGCCACCTGCTCTTTGCCAAGCCTGAAGAGGCGGACGCGAACGTTGATGATCATCAGGAAGAGTTGGCAGGCGTTTCGGTCCATGTGGGCGGCATAGATGAGGTGGTCGAAAGCTGCGGGAATGTCGTGACGAAGGAGGTCTTCCTTGCCCAGTTGGACGGCTTCCCTGACCTCGGCCTTCAGCTGCTCCTCGTCGAAACCCTTGTCGGTTTTCCCGGTTTCGCGGGTGTCCGCAGGACCACCGCTTTCACGGGTGGTGTCGGAACTGTTGCCTTGCTTCTTTCCCAGATAGTTCCGGATGTCATTTTGGACGCTTTCGATCAGGATGGGGAGGGCTTTCCCGCCGTCATAGCCGAACTTCTCAGCGATGAACTTGATGTAATCTTTTTCGTATTCGCTGATTTCTCCGTCAACCATCATCATGAGGGTGAGGCTTTTCAGGTAGCTGGTTTTCTCCTCGTCGGTATCGGGAATCTCAATAATCGTTGTGCCTTTTGCTTTCGTTTCATCGGCGGTTTTTACGCAATACTCGAATTCCTCGTCAGTTGCCCCAAGGCTTTGGGCGATAGCGTAGATGTTGTTTTTTTCATCTTCGGTGATTTTTCCGTCAATAGACGCAACGGTGATGAGGTTGACTAAGTGGGCTAGTTCAGATCTGTTCATGTTATTGCACTTTTTTATTACAGAGTGCAATAGTACGAATAAAAATCCGATTAATCAAGAGGTTAGAAAATCAATAGCTCGGTTTATTCCCATTTTCCGATAAGGGAAGGCTCCAGCACCAAATTCTCTAATTCTTGGAGAAAACCGTGTCTCGGGATAGGGTAGGCGCCGAGGCTTTTGAGGTGGGGAGTCTCCTGCTGGCAGTCGATGAGTTTGAAATCATGGGCTTTTAGGAACTGATGCAAATGATAAAAAGCCACTTTGGAGGCGTCACTCACGGTGTGAAACATCGATTCACCAAAGAAGGCCTTACCGATGGCGACGCCGTAGAGACCTCCGACAAGTCGGCTATCAAGGTAGGTTTCAAAAGAGTGGGCAAAACCTAACTCGTGCAACTTGCAGTAGGCTTCCAACATGTCATTGGAAATCCAGGTGCCGTCCTGTCCCTCGCGAGGGGTGGAGGCGCAGTGCTGCATCACTGCCTTAAAGTCGGTATCAATGCGGACTTCGAACTTGCCAGTGTTGAGGGTATGCCTGAGCGACTTGCTCACCTTCATCTCACCTGGGCGAATGACCAGCCTCGGGTCAAGTGACCACCAGAGAATCGGCTCTCCTTCGTTGTACCACGGGAAGATGCCGTTGGCGTAGGCGTTGAGCAGTCGCAGCGGGGAGAGGTCTCCCCCAATGGCCAACAGCCCATCTTCCTCGGCCAATTCTGCCGAAGGGAAGGCATAGTCGTTGTCGTCGAGTCGGAAAAACATAGTCAAAAATGAAAAAAGCCGCTTTTTAGCGGCTCTTTGCGTACTCCCGCAGGGGGTCGAACCCTGGACACCCTGATTAAGAGTCAGGTGCTCTACCAACTGAGCTACGGAAGCATCGTTTACGGCTGCAAAGATACAACCTTTTTTGATTATGCAACCAAAATTTCAAAAAAAAATATATATTTGCAAAAAATGTAATTCTCAATACCATGAAAAGACTGCTAACCCTTGCTTTGTTGCTAGCGTTGTCATTCCCTATGCTGGCCGAACATGTTGATCTATCAAAAGCCCAAATCGTGGCTGAAACCGTGTTGTCAGAAGATCAACTTGTTTTGTTGCCTCAACATTTCTTTGAGAACATTTACATATTCAATTCCGAACACGGTTTTGTGGTAGTTGCCGCTGATAATAGAGTGAATCCTGTTTTGGCTTACTCAGACCATTCTCAGTTCCAAGTAGAGAATATGCCGGAAAATCTTCAGTACTGGATGCAATCGCTGAACGATGGAATTCAAAATGCCATAGATCAGCGTTTGGAACCGACGGAAGAGATACGTGAAGAATGGATGTTGTTGATTTCAGGAAAGCAACTGGCCCCGAAAAGCCGTACCATGGTTCCACCGCTCGTGAAAACACATTGGGATCAGTTTGAACCTTACAACAATCTTTGCCCCGGAGACTGTCCGACAGGTTGTGTGGCTACCGCCATGGCGCAAATCATGAAATATTGGGAATGGCCTATAACAGGTACAGGTACCTATTCCTATACCCATTCTGTTTATGGTGAGTTGTCGGCCGATTTTGGTAATACTACGTACGATTGGGATAACATGATAGACATGCTCACCACTTCCAGTACAACAGCCCAGCAGGATGCTTTGGCTACGCTGATGTATCATTGTGGTGTTGCGGTTAATATGAACTATTGCAGCGGTTCAGGGAGCGCCTCCAGCCCATATTCTTATTTGTCTTCGCTGCCTATCTATTTTGACTATAATCAATCGGATTTACAGAGGTTAGATGCTTCTGGTTATAATACGGAATCTTGGATAGCATTACTAAAGGCTGAGTTGGATTGCGGACGGCCGATGCTCTATTCAGGAGATAAAACTGGAAGTCCGGGTCACACTTTTATTTGTGATGGTTATGACACGAACAATTTTTTACACTTCAATTGGGGATGGAGTGGTGGATCTGACGGCTATTATGCTTATGGTAATCTATATGGCTATAATGCTTCGAATAGTATCCTTAAAGGAATTCATCCCAATGAACCTCCTATTTCTGCTCCAACCAATTTTACGGCCACAGTATTGGATTATAGCATTACGATGAACTGGACGGCAGTAGCGGGTGCAAGCCATTATAAAGTATATCGAGACGGTTTTGTCGTCAACACTTTTGTCAGCGACACTTCCTGCACGATTCCTTTTTTGGATTATGGTCAGCATGACTACTATGTCAAAGCGGTGAATTCGGAAGGAATTTGTTCGTTAAGGTCAAATGCAGTTTCGATTGCAATACCATTTAACGGTCCTGTGCCGAGCAATCTCAATGCTAACGTTCAATTTAACAATGTAAATCTCAATTGGACGGCTCCGGTTTGTGGGAATGGACAGTTAAAGTATGGGGATGGTCAAACTACGCAAGGAATTTTTGGAGGAGCCGGCATTGGCTTATATTGGGGACAGCGTTTCACCCCAGTACAATTAGCGCCTTATGCAGGTATGGCCATCACCTCCGTTCAAATCTTCTTGGTCTATGAGACCCAGTATACACTTTTGATTTTCAAGGAAGAAGATGGAGAGCTCACCCAGTTGGCATCACAAGAATTCAACAATAACTCTTCTATGCAATGGTATACTGTGAATTTAGACATACCTGTTGTTGTTGATTACAGTAGTAATTTGCTTGTTGTTTTCCATAATGACACCCATCAAATGCCAGCCTCCAAAATAGAGAATTATACCGAAGGTGACGGCAATGCGCGATTGTATTCGATGACCAACACTTCGTTTGTCTCTGTAAACCAAAATATTTCGTGGCTTATAAAAACAAATGTCACTGACGGAGTTTATACTTATAATGTGTATCGAGATGGCAATTCCATAGCAAGTAATCTTACTCAGACCAATTACACTGATAATGATTTGGAAGAAGGAACCTATTGCTATACGGTCAAAACCAATTATTATGGGGGTTTGTCAGAGCCTTCCAATTCTGCAACAGCAGTTGTTGAACCCCTCCAGGATTATTCCATAACTGTATCATCCAATCCTCCAGCTGGAGGTTCGGTGAGTGGTGGTGGCATTTATACTGGGGGAACCATGGTGACATTGACAGCTTCCCCCAATGAAGGCTATTCTTTTGTGAATTGGACTCTTGAAGGCGTTGAGGTATCCTCCGATCCTTTCTATACTTTTGTGGCAGCAGGCGAAGGTGATTATGTTGCCAATTTCAGCCTAAACAGTTATGACATCATTGCAACAGCCAATCTACCAGAAGGTGGAACCATTTCTGGCGCAGGGCCTTATTACCATGGTGATACGGCAACACTCACCATTGACCTAAATCCCAATTATTTTTTTGAGAATTGGACGGAAAATGGCATTGTGGTCTCAGAAGACCCATCTTTTAGTGTTGTTGTCACAAGAGATCATGCGTTTGAGGCTAATTTGACTTATTTTGATGGTGTTTTGGAGACGGACGGCAACTCGGTTGTGATATATCCCAATCCCACCCAAGATAAAATCTGGATAGCAAGTCCAGAGGTCATCAGTACGTATAAAATCTATAACGCTATAGGATTATTGGTGGGCAGTGCTGTTGTCAATACCCAAAGGTTTGAGATCGATCTAGAGAATTTCTTGGTGGGTAGTTATTTCATTCGTTTGGTTTCCAACAATTCGATTACAACTTATAAAATTATTGTTAAACGATAGGTAATTGTCGCTTTATCCCTGTTTTAGTCAACAGTTTTCTATCCGAATATTATATATTTGCAAAAAATGTAATTCTCAATACCATGAAAAGACTGCTAACCCTTGCTTTGTTGCTAGCGTTGTCATTCCCTATGCTGGCCGAACATGTTGATCTATCAAAAGCCCAAATCGTGGCTGAAACCGTGTTGCAGGAAAAGCAACTTACCTCCGTATCCGTGCGGCGGTTTAATAATTTCTATGTTTTCAATGGTGAAAACAGTTTTGTTCTGGTTGCCGCTGACGATTGTGCCCGCCCGATATTGGCTTATTCCAAGGAATTTTCTTTCAAAGCGGAGAACATGCCGGAAAATATCCAAGGTTGGTTGACCTCGTTGAATGAGGAGATCCAAGAAGGTATCGATCGAAAGCTTGAAGCGACGGAAACAATTCGTCAGGAATGGAATCTCCTGTTGCAAGGCAACAAGCCGGAGCCGAAACATCGTGCGGAAGTCAGACCGCTTGTGAGAACCCATTGGGACCAATACGAGCCTTATAATAACAATTGCCCCGATGGGTCGCTCACGGGATGTGTCGCCACCGTCATGGCCCAACTCATGAAGTATTGGGAGTGGCCGGCCAAAGGAGTGGGGAGCCATCAGTACACCCACACCACCTACGGGTCGATTTCGGCGAATTTCGGTAATACGACGTATGACTGGGACAACATGGTGGAAGAAGTGCTCTGGGACGGTCCTGATGCGCAACAGCGGGCTGTGGCTACCTTGATGTACCATTGTGGGGTGTCGGTCGACATGGATTACAGTCCCGATGGCAGCGCGGCTTTTTCCGAGGATGTTCCGGGGGCTTTGTCTACCTATTTTGATTACAATTCGAACGATATCCAATGGAAAACCGTAGCGGATCTTGGCACAACGGCTTGGTTAACGCTCCTAAAGACGGAACTGAATGCCGGACGGCCTATGTTATACAGGGGTCAGAGCGACGGCGGTGGCCATGCCTTTATTTGTGATGGTTATGACCCTAACGATTATTTACATTTCAACTGGGGTTGGAGCGGCTTTTGTGACGGCTACTATGCCTTTGGGGCGCTTGATCCGGGAGCAGGTGGCTCTGGTAGTGGTGCAGGTAGCTATAACAACGGAAATTCAGCGGTAGTCGGGATTCATCCCAATACACCTTCCATCGCGGCACCGGAGAACCTTATTGCCTCCGTCTCGGACCGTGAAGTTTCGCTTCGCTGGAATGCGGTATCGGGTGCCAGCCGTTACAAAGTTTATTGCGATGGATTTGTTGTCAACACAAATGTATCGAATACTTCTGCTATTGTCCGTGATGTGGTTTATGGGAGTCATACTTTCTTCGTAAAAGCGGTGAACGCCAACGGCGTCTGTTCGCTACGTTCCAATGAGGTGCCGGTTGAAGTGACGTTTGCCGGCCCGGAGATTTCCCACCTGACAGCTTTTGTAACCAATAACAACGTAAATCTCCGATGGACGGCTCCCGCCAGCGAAAGTGCCCAACTGAAATATGGGGATGGGGAAGCGGAAGGAAGCGTTTACGGTGATCCGGAAGGGAACAGTTTTACTTGGGCCCAACGCTTTACACCGGTGGAGTTGTCGTCCTACGCAGGCATGGCGGTGACCTCCGTGGAACTGTTTTCGTGGGTGGTTGACGAGTTTACCTTGTCAATTCTTAAAGAGACAGAGGATGCCTATATCGAACTGGAAGCCCTCACTTTCTCCAATACGGCTCCCGGATGGTGCGTGGTAACACTTCCAGAGCCCATTCCGATTGACTACGAAAACAGTTTGTTGGTTACCTTCTTCAATGATTGCAGCGTGTATCAATACATGGCGAGCTATACGGAAGATTTTGAGGGAGGAAACAACGCAAGCCTTTATTGGGAAGATGGTTATTGGTATACGATGGACCCAGCGATTTCGTGGCTCATCAGGACCAATATCTCCGATGACAACTACACCTATTCCATCTATAGGGATAATCAGCTGATTGCCTCAAATGTCACCCAAACCAGCTACAATGACAATAATTTGCCACAGGGTCGCTATCAATATTCTGTACGGACGCAATACTACGGATCATTATCCGAGCCTTCCGAAAGTGTTTCGGTTGTCATTGGATCCAGCACAGACGAGACGGATGACAGCCTTCTGGAGTGCTATCCCAACCCCACCAATGGCAAAGTCACCCTCCAAGGTGAAGCTATGGAATCGGTCACAGTAGTCTCCATGACAGGCCAGCAGTTGGCCACCATCGAGGTCAACAACGACCAGGCTGAGGTGGATTTGACAGACTATCACCCTGGTGTGTATGTCTTGTTGGTTCGGACGCGCGATGGCGAGAAGATCATTCGTATCTCAAGGCATTGATCGGGTCGGTTCGCGAGGCCTTCAAGGCGGGGAAGAATCCGGCAATCAAGCCCAAAACGGCGCAGGAAACAAAGGAGATGACCATCCAGACACCGTTGATGACGAAGGGCAGCGACATGGCCAAGGCCACGATGTAGGAGAGGCCCAAGCCCAATAGCATTCCCAGCACTCCGCCGATAAGGCTTAAGATCATGCTCTCGGTAAGGAACTGCATCAAGATGGCGGCGTTCTTGGCACCGATCGACATGCGGAGACCGATTTCCTTGGTGCGCTCCGTCACGGTAACGTACATGATGTTCATGATGCCAATGACACCGACCAACAACGAGATCAAGGCAATGGCGATGAGTACCGTGGTGATCATTCCGGTCATGGAGGTCATCATTTCCAGCATCTCTTGTTGGGTGCGCACTTCAAAGTCGTTGTTGCCCCCGACAGGGATTTTATGCGAGGCGCGGAGGATTTCCTCCACTTCCGTCACGGCATCTTCGGCTACGTCTTCAGAGGCGGCGGAGCACACGATTTGCTGGAGGTAATTGATGCCCAACATGCGTTTCTGCACTGTGGTATAAGGCATGATGACGATGTCGTCCTGGTCCATGCCCATGCCGTTCTCGCCCTTTTCTTTCAGCGTGCCGATGACCATGAAAGGCATGTTGCCGACACGGATGGTCTTGCCGATGGGGTCTTCATTCGCTTCGAACAGTTCTTCCACGATGGTCTGGCCGATCAAGCCGACCTTGGCGTATTTCTTGACGTCGTCGTCGGTGAAATTGACACCGGTGGCTATCTCGTATTTGCGGATTTCAAGGTAGTCGGGCGAGCCGCCATAGACGGTCCCCGACCAGTTTTTGGAGCCGTTGACAAGCTGGCCGCCGCTGTTGACCACCGGGCTGACCATAGTGATGTTCCTGGCGTTTTCGGCGATGAGCTCGCAGTCTCTGACCGTAAGCGACTCCACATTGGTAGAGCCCATGCTGATGCCGCCCCGACGCTGGTTGGCACGCATCACCATGATGAGGTTGGTGCCCATGTCGGAGAGCTGGTTGGCGGTGCTCTCCTTCAGGCCCTCGCCGAGGTTCACTACCGCGATGACGGCCGCGATGCCGATGATGATGCCCAGCATGGAAA
>JAEEGL015067877.1_pt1 | contig 13972 bp, 10 predicted proteins | sample 9134231 | NCBI WGS metagenome assembly JAEEGL01 (sample SAMN16246548, study PRJNA631951) | gut metagenome | biome: gut microbiome; feature: rumen; material: fiber-attached | host: Bos | place: Iran: Karaj | collected 2018-10
GACGGTATCGGTTCCATCGCCGGCGCATTCTTCGGCGGCTGCCCCAACACCACATACGGCGAGTCGATCGCATGCGTAGCTATCACAGGCAATGCATCGGTTCTCACTATCGTTTGCACCGCATGCCTTGCGATCATCATTTCCTTCATCACCCCGATCGTAGGCTTCCTTTCCTCGATCCCTTCCTGCGTAATGGGCGGCGTTTGCATGTCCCTCTACGGCTTCATCGCAGTATCCGGCCTTAAGATGCTCCAGCCCGTAGACTTAAACGACAACCGCAACCTCTTCACCGCTTCGGTTATCCTCATCGCAGGTATCGGCGGGCTGACCCTCAACTTCGGCGCGATCACCATCACCTCGATCGCAACCGCTCTGATCCTCGGAATCATCGTTTACGCGATCCTGGGCGGAATGAAGAAAGAAACAAAATAAATCTCCTACACAAGGCGGAAAAGGCTTCCGACGGGAAACGATCCTGTCGGAAGCCTTTTTCGGTTGACATATACAGAGGTCAGCTCAACTTGGCACCGCATTTATAACAGTTCTTGTGATCGGCTAATTCCGGTAATAACGCTGAATATGATACCTATCCAGCAGATAACCGTTGCCAACCCCTTGATCTTACTTCCGATATTATCAAACATAAATGAGCTCTTTTCCGGTTTTTGGTAGTTTTATTATATAACAGAGCAATCGCTTAATCACTATTTTTTGCGAATCACAACTGCTTCTTATATGCAGTCATCCGGAAGAAAAGCTGAACGGAACAAAAATGGAATATAAATGGAATGTTTTTCTTGCGTTTTGCCAAAATATGGCATATAATTGGATAGGTAAGGAGGTGCTTTCCCATAACTATCGAAGAAATGATCGCAAAAAAGAAGGAATTCGGCTATTCATGCGAGATGATCGCGTCAATGTCGGGCGTGCCTCTCAGTACTGTGCAGAAAATATTTTCCGGTATCACATCATCTCCCAGGAACAGTACGCTGAAGGCACTGGCCAAAGTATTCGAGTGGCCCGCCAGACCCATCCCTGATGCTGACTATTTGAGGGAGCATATCGGCGTATCCTATGTCGCCGAAGATACCATCGGCTATGGAAAAGCAAACGGCAGAACGAATCCGAATACCGCTTTTAACGGTACGTTAGCTCTCGACATGTCTTCCCGCAGCGGAAAGACATTAGATGATTATCTTGCTCTTCCGGACGATGTCAGGGTTGAACTGATCGACGGAGTTTTCTATGATATGGCTGCGCCGAGCTTGCTTCATCAGAGTATCGCCCTGTGTATTTCCACCGTTTTTGCGAACCATATTGATTCGCACAACGGAAAATGCATGGCTTTTGTCGCTCCTGTCGATGTGCAACTTGATTGTGATGAAAAAACCGTTGTCGAACCCGATGTTCTGATTGTCTGTGACAGAGATAAGTTAGGCAAACCCCGGGTTGTCGGTGCGCCCGACCTGACCATCGAGGTAGTATCTCCATCCAGCTGGTATCATGATTCTTTCAGAAAGCTGCAGAAGTATAAAAAAGCCGGGGTCAGGGAGTACTGGATCGTTATCCCCGATGAGTTAAAGATAATAGTATACAACTTCGAAAAATCCGATTTTTTGACAGAGTATTCTTTTGATGACAAGGTTCCGGTAGGCATCTGGAACGGGGAATGCGAGGTAGATTTTAAAAAGATCTATGAAAAGATAAGCTTTATGCTGTAAACAAAATAAGGCCCGGCGCTTTAGGCGCCGGGCCCTTTCCTTAAAGTGAGATATCAATGTGTCCGCCAACGGAGGGATTCACGGAATGCTCCATGGAACGCCTCATCATGTCAAGCAGAGCAGCACCGGCTTGTTCCTGCGTGTCCAGTGTCTTGGACAGCATCATAGTGCCGGCCTTCTCTAATGTCTTTTGCTGTGCAGACAAAACCGACATAGCGGGGATACTCTCAGGAGAAATAGAAGAAATATCCATACTCATGGCACCTCCTGTCCATTATTATATCTCAGTCGGCCGCTCCGAAACTTCGAAGCACCCTTCTGTTCCTTACATCGGCTTATTTGCCCGGATACTTAATAACAGAATCGATATTATATTTCGCGAGCTTCTTGCGGCCCTCGAGACCTTCAAGCTCCATCAGGAAGCAGATCTTCACTACTTCGCCGCCGAGCTGCTCGATAAGCTTGGTGATCGCTTCGATCGTACCGCCTGTCGCGATCAGATCGTCGATGATGACTACCTTCTGGCCGGGCTTGATCGAATCCTTGTGCATCTCGATGGTCGCTGTACCGTACTCGAGATCATATGTAGCCTCGATGGTCTCGCAGGGGAGCTTGCCCTTCTTGCGTACGGGAACAAACGCCTTCTTCAGCTCATAGGCAACGGGTACGCCGAAAATAAATCCGCGCGACTCGGGTCCTACAACAACATCAAAATCAACGCCCTTCAGCATATCGATGATCCCGTCGATGGATACCTGCAGTCCGTCGGGGTCCTGCAGTACGCTCGTTACATCGCGGAACATGATCCCGGGCTCGGGGAAATCGGGTATTGTTCTTACATAATCTTCAGCTTTCTTTAACATATTCTTTCTCTCCAATCTTATATGTTTTTGCCAAAACGTTGTCATTCAACGGTTGAGAATTTAAATTTCGTAACGGTCTTAAAAGTCTCGCCTGCCTTCAGAACAGGGCTCTTAAAGGAAGGAATGTTGACCGCGTTCGGGAAGAACTGTGTCTCAAGGCATATCGCGCAGCGCTTTCCGTATGACGCGCCGCCCTTACCTGTCTGGGGCGAGATGAAATTACCGGCGTAGAACTGAACGCCGGGCAGATCCGTATAAACGGACATCCTTCTGCCGGAACGCTCATCCGTGAGTACCGCGATCTGCTCGGGCTTTGTTCCCGAAGTATCGACCGCCCAGTTGTGGTCGTAGCCGCCGGCCAGCTTGAGCTGCTCGTGCTGATTATCGATACGGTCGCCGATCCTGGTAGGCTGTGTAAAATCAAAAGGAGTTCCCGCTACGGTCGCAACCTCTCCCGTCGGAATGCTTCCGGGGAAAGTGGGCGTATAGTGTGTGGCGTTCAGCCAGAGCTTCTGATCCATCGCGGCCGCAGTGCCTGCGGTATGTCCGGCAAGATTGAAATAGCTGTGGTTGGTCAGATTGAATACGGTATCTGCGTCGGTCTTGCCCTCGTATTCGATCTCAAGCGCGCTGCACTCGGTAACGCGGAAAGTGACCGATGTGGTAAGATTGCCGGGGAATCCCTGATCTCCGTCAGGGGAGAAAAGCGTAAGCGTAACGGAATTGTCCGCCTCGTTCACTGTTCCCTTGAACATCTTTTTATTGAAGCACTCCTCGAAATTGCTGTGGAGATTGTTCTCTCCGTCGCTCTTCTCGAGATTGTATGTAACGCCGTTAAGGGTAAAACGCGCGCCTGCGATGCGGTTTGCATTTCTTCCGATCGTGCTGCCGAAGAAGCAGGGGTTATACGCATATCCCTTTACATCGTCGAAGCCGAGTACCACGTCGTCAAACTTGCCGTCCCTGTCGGGAACAAGAATGGACACGATATTCGCTCCGAAGTCAATGACGCCTACGGTCATACCCGATGAGTTGCTGATCTTATAGAGAGTAACCTGCTCTCCCTTGCTGGTCCGTCCAAATGATTCGGTCTTAATTGCCATAAGTCTTAATCTCCGTTCCTATTGCTAAAAACACGCAGGGGCAACAACTGCCCCACTAAATTATTATACCCTACCGATGAATAAAAGTACAGTTTTTTTGTCGATTTAAGTTGACTTGAACGTTTCAGCGCATTAACATAGTGAAGAACACTTTATTAAGGAGGAACAGACAATGGCATTATCAAAAGATACTATCTGTCTGACCGGCGGATGGGAGCCTCATCAGGGAGAGCCCAGACAGGTACCGGTTTATCAGAGCACCACATTCAGATATGACACGAGCGACGCGATGGGCAAGCTCTTCGACCTTGAAGCGAGCGGCTATTTCTATACCAGACTTCAGAATCCCACGAACGATTACGTGGCCAAAAAGATCTGCGAACTCGAGGGCGGTTACGCGGCAATGCTCACCAGCTCGGGACAGGCGGCAAACTTCTACGCCGTATTCAATATCTGCGAGTGCGGCGACCATTTTATCGCCTCCTCTTCGATCTACGGCGGAACCTTCAATCTCTTCGGAACCACTATGAAGAAGATGGGCATCGAAGTCACCTTCGTTGACAACGACATCACGCCCGAAGAGCTCGATAAGGCCTTCAGGCCCAATACCAAGTGTGTATTCGGCGAGACCATCACAAATCCCACCGTTTCGATCTTCGATATCGAGAAATTCGCGGCAGCCGCGCACAGGCACGGCGTTCCGCTGATCATGGACAATACTTTCGCGACGCCGATCAACTGCAATCCCTTTAAGTTCGGCTGCGACGTCGTAACACATTCGACCACTAAGTACATCGACGGACACTCTGTAGGCGTCGGCGGCTGTATCGTGGACAGCGGCAATTTCGACTGGAGTGCGAACGCTGAGAAGTTCCCCGGCCTTACCACTCCCGACGAGAGCTATCACGGCCTGATCTACACCGAGAAATTCGGCAAGGCGGCTTACATCACGAAGGCCACCTCGCAGCTCATGCGCGATTTCGGATCGATCCAGTCACCCCAGAACGCGTTCTATCTTAATGTTTCACTCGAGTCCCTGGCAGTCCGCATGGCGCGCCACTGCTCGAGCGCGAAGAAGATCGCGGCATGGCTCAAGGCTCAGGATAAGGTTGCATGGGTCAATTATGCTGACCTCGAGGACGATCCTCACCATGCTCTTCAGATTAAGTACTGCCCGAAGGGAACCTGCGGCGTTATCGCATTCGCCGTAAAGGGCGGAAGACAGACCGCTATCAAATTCATGGATTCCCTGAAGCTCGCATTTATCGATACCCACGTAGCCGATGCCAAGACCGGACTTCTTCATCCCGCCAGCCACACCCACCGTCAGATGACGGACGAGCAGCTTCTTGAAGCCGGCGTTGCACCCGATCTGATCCGCTATTCCGTAGGTCTCGAAGATCCCGACGATCTGATCGCGGACCTTGCGCAGGCGCTCGAGAAGATCTGATCCATAGCAAAGAAAAAACAAGTGCGGTTATCGCATACAAAGGGGGACGGTTCTTCTGTCCGACGTTTCGTCAGGACAGAAGGATCGTCCCCTGTCTATGAGTTCCGTACCCATTCACACGACGGGTTCTCTCCACTCTTTAATATTCTTCATCGTCTCGAGCAGCGATTCCTTTGTCATCGGAAGCTGCGTAAGATATGTGTTCGGCTTGTTCAGCTCCGCGAGCACTGCGGATGACATCGGGTCTCTCGTGAGCAGGATCACGGGTATCTTATACTGCTCGGTCTTCTCACGCACCCTGCCTAAGATATACGCCGAATTGTCGTAGTCGATGATCATGCATCCCGGCTGGAACTCTTCGATCTCATTGATCGTCTGCATCACGGCCTCACCGCGTCTTACTTCATGATCGTCCTTTAAATATCCGTGGATCAGTGTATACAGGAAATCAAACTCTTCGCATACAAAGACCTTATTGTTCGCATTGGGATCCTTCTCGGGCGGATAGAGCGTCTCCTCGATCCTTTCAAGCAGCACGGGCTTCTGAATGGGCTTGATAACAAAGCCGGCAGCGCCGAGCTTCACGCACTCGCGCACCGTGTTGATGCCTGCCATACCGGTCTGGAAAAGGATCGGTATCTCCACGCACGAATCGATGGCCCTGATCTGACGGAACAGTTCCTTACCGTCCATATCCGGCATCGCGATATCGAGAAGAATGATATCCGGGGTCACAAGCTTGAGCTTTGCGAGCGCATCCGCCGCCGAATTCATGGCAAGGACCTTATATTTTGCACCGAGATACAGTTTCATCAGATCGAGAACTACGGGATCGTCATCTACCACGAGCACCGTCTTCTTCTGCTCCGCACTTGCCGCGCCCGTAGCCTTTGCGGCCCATCCGAGCACCTCTCCGTTGGCTACCGGGACTACAAAATAATCCGTGAGCTTGTCGCTCTCAAGTCTGTGCCTGTATTCGCTCTCTTTTTCGGGGCTGACGAACAGCAGCACCGGAACATATTTCGAAGCCTGCATGTTCCTGATCCTCATCAGGACCTGCTCTCCGTCCATTCCGGGATTGGTCATATTGAGTGCAATGGCATCCGGACTGATATGTATAATGCTGTTAAAAGCCTGGAGCGGAGAATCTGCCACAGTGACCTCAAACTCGTATCCGTCCATGGACTGTATTCCGGCTTGTACAACCTTGTCATTAATGACCAATAACTGAATCATTACGCCCTCTTCCTTCCTGAATGAGTTTTATAATGCCAGACTCGCGAATTGCTTCGCAATTTCCTCGTTATAAGATGGCTGCAAAACAGCCATCTTATATATTCTATCTCAGCTTTCTGACAATATCAAGTACGCCCGCCCAATCCTGTGCGGCGGCCGCTTCCTTCATCGTTCCGACGGCATGTGCCACAACGGGCGGCAGTTCGAAGAATTCAAGCACTCCGAGCAGATCGTTTATATCCTCGTATCTGGAATCGCCCAACGCGCTCTCGATCTCCGCGAAGGTGTTTAAGTATTCCTCGTCCGCGGCGCTCATGAAGGTCTGTTTCGAATCCTCCTGCGCGGCATTTTCGCCGCTCATCTCGGACTCGTACTCCATGCACTTCCTGAGGTCTTCGGCAAATGCCGCGTACTCCTCAAGGAATGCACCGGTATCGCGCCTGATCGTTTCGATGTCTCCGGTCTTGCCCGCATCCTCGAGCGCTTTGGCCTTGTCCGCAAGCTTCATCGCTCCCACGGTGGCCGCGTTCGATTTCAATGCATGTACCTCGATCGTGTAGCGCGGATAATCCTCGTTGTCAAAGAGTTCTTTGACGGTTTCGAGCTTCTCCTTCGCATACTTGAACACGATGCCGATAACCTCGCGGTATTGCGCGATATCCTCGCCCGCATTCGTCATTCCGATCTCCTGATCGACGTAGTCGGGCAGCTCAAGCACCGCTTTCTCGTTCTTTAATACGCCCTTCATGTCAGAGACATCTCCGGTCTCGCGGTTCTCGGCGTTGATCGTATATGTGCCCTTCGGCAGATATTTCGTGAGCAGGTTCTCGAGGACCTTGATGGGCAGGGGTTTCGATGCGTAATCCGTAAATCCCTCTCCGATCAGCTGGTTCTTCGTTCCCGCGATCGCGTTCGCCGTCAGCGCTATGATCGGCATCTTTGCCATGTAACTGCTGCCGAGCGCCCTTATCCTCTTCATGGCCTCGACGCCGTCCATCTCGGGCATCATCTGGTCCATGAAAATAATATCGTACTGCTTCTTGGAGGCCATCGAAACGGCCTTAGCTCCGCCGTCCGCAGTGTCGGGAATGATCCTGTACTGCTTCAGGTAATTGTTCATCAGTTCAAGGTTGACCCTGTTGTCGTCGACCACAAGGATCTTCGCGTCGGGAGCCGCAAATGTCTTCGAGGAATTATGGCTCTCCCTTTCGGCCTTCTCTGCACGCTTTGAAGCCGGCTCAGCCTTGATGATACGCTGCCGGAGTGTGACGGTGACCGAGGTTCCGACTCCGTATTCGCTCGAAATGTCAATGGAGCCTCCCATCATCTCGAGCAGGTTCTTTGAGATGACCAGACCGAGTCCGGTTCCGGGCTTCGTCATCGTACTGCGGATATCAACCTGTTCGAATTCGTTGAACAGCTTGTTCATGTTCTCGGACGCTATTCCGATACCGGTATCGGTGACTGTGACCGTCACCTCCGCGCGTCCGTCCGGCATCCTGCTCCATTCGGCGACGATCTTTACGCTTCCGATGTCGGTGAACTTGACCGCATTGCCCGCGATATTGAGCAATACCTGTTTGATCCTGACCTTATCTCCGTAAAGCACGGAAGGCATATCCTCGGCAACGGAGCTTATGAACTTCAGGCCCTTCTTTTCGGACTGCATCCTGATGATATTTCCGACTTCGGCAAACAGTGCCTCGGGATCGTACTCTTCTTCCATGATCTCGAGCTTGCCCTGCTCGATCTTGGAGAAGTCAAGGATATCGTTAATGATATGCAGGAGCGAGTTCGAACTGCTCCTGATCTCCTCGGCATACATCCTGCCTTCCTTCGAGAGGCTCTCGCGGGACAGAAGCTCGACATAGCCGACGATCGCGTTCATGGGCGTCCTGATCTCATGCGACATATTCGCAAGGAAGCTGCTCTTCGCCTCGTTCGCTATATCCGCGCTGCGTTTGAGTTCGCGCATCTCGACCATCATCTTGTGCGCGGGCGAAACATCCGTGATAACGAGTCCGTAGCCGAATATCTGGCCCTCCCTGAGGATCGGCACAAATCGTCTTTCAAAATGCTTCCCCTCATGCGTAAATCCGATCACCTCGTCGTAATCGTCGAGCAGGAACGAATACTGGTCGGGAAGCGGGTAGCCCATGCGTCCGCCGATCTCCGAGAACAGCGTCGGCGTGGTGCGGTTCATGTCCATGATCATAAAATCACGGTCGAGTATGATAACCGCATCCGGAAGGCTCTCGATAAGCGTATCGCGGGGGCTGTACAGCTTTGTAACGATCGTATCTTCAAGTATCGAAACAAGCAGGAAGGACGCCACAATGCCCATAAAGTACGGCAGCGGCTCTGCCGCGCGCCAGGGCAGGAAGAATTCCGAGATCAGTACGATAACGTACAGTACGGATAAAACAAATATAGCGAACTGGTGTCTGATCTTTTGGGGTTCGGGCTCGCGGTCGTCGCGGTTCTGCTTCTCTGCGGACCAGCGAAGGAAAAGGAACGCCGCGTAGAATGTCACCAGCGCATCAACCACTGCGGTAACGACCGCGCCGTACCTGAACTCATACGTAAACATAGCGAATCCGTTTACATTCTCATAATCTGTTATGACAGTAAACCATCCGCGCTCGTAAAAAACCGTAGCTGACAGTGTCGACAACGCGCAGAATGCATAGATCAGTGCCGTAATGACCGTATTGATCCTCTTTCCGGTTATGCGAAAGACCAGGAACAGAAACAGCAGGCAGGGCACCGTATAGCCGATATAGATAAATTTGCTTGCGGTAATGACCGAGCCGATATCCGGTGCGCGGAATCTTAAGAATGCTCCGAAATTGCACAAAAAGAAGCATACAAAAGCCGCGGTCAGAATACCCTGCTCCGAAGACGCTTTGCGGCGGATCAGGTATATCAGTCCGGCGGTAGATATCACCAGAAACAGTATCTGGAATATGTAAGCCACAATCATTGCCATTATCAGTTTACCTCTTCTTTTGGTATGTGCAGAAGGTGTACACCAGATCGTAACAGGTCTGCTCCTCAGACTCCTCGATCAGTTCCCATTCGGGGTCCTCGTCAAGATTCGGAAGGAAGCTGTCGGCCTCATAGGTATAGTCGATCTTTGTGATATAGGCGGTATCGCAGTACGGAAGCAGCTGGGAATAAACGCTCGCGCCTCCGATAACGAATACTTCGTCGGTGTCGGTATCGCCGAGCGCCTTAAACAGCTCGTCGACACTGTGCACCACCTCGGCGTCATGGATCTTGTAGGTCATGTCGCGCGTAAGGATAATATTCCTGCGCTCGCGAAGAGGTCTTCCGGCAGGAAATGTATCAAGCGTCTTACGGCCGAGAACCACGGTCTTTCCGGACGTAAGTCTTTTAAAATTGCGCAGGTCTCCGGGGATGCTCACGAGCAGCGAGCCCTTGTTGCCGATACCCCAGTTGTGGTCTGCGGATGCGATCATTTTCATATACGTGTCCTCCCCTTGTTGCTCATCTCGCGAGCAAAGCTCGCTCGATGTACGTTTGCTCGGCACTCAGCCCGTACTTCGTACTCCTGTCGTACGTCCCGGCACGTTCGCAAGCCTTCGGTTCGCACCGTGTCGGTGACGTGCGACACGGCTCCGCCGGCTGAGTGCTCTCGCTATTCGCTCATATCGCTACCGGAATATTTTTAATCTGCTCGCCGAACTGATAATTGTCCAGACGCACGTCATCCTTAGTGAAATCGTAGAAGTTCTTCTTCTCGGGGTTGAGCCAGAAGTCGGGCGCAGGGTAAGTCGGTCTCGCGATCAGTTCCTTTATCAGCTCAACATGCCTGTCGTAGATATGGGCGTCCGCTATAACATGAACGAATTCGCCGACCTGCATATCGCACTCTCTGGCAAGCATATGCGTGAGCACCGAATACTGCGCGACATTCCATGCGTTCGCCGCAAGGATGTCCTGCGAGCGCTGGTTAAGGATCGAATTAAGGATGAGCTTTCCGCCGTCCTTCGGCTTTGTAACGTTAAAAGTCATGCTGTATGCGCAGGGATAGAGCATCATCTCGGAAAGGTCCGCGTGCACATAAATGTTCGTCATGATCCGGCGGCTGAAGGGGTTGTTCTTCAGATCGTAAATGACTCTGTCCACCTGGTCGAACATGCCCTCTTTATACTTGTGCTTAACGCTCATCTGGTAGCCGTAAGCCTTGCCTATCGTGCCGTTCTCATCCTGCCACTGGTCCCATACATGAGTGGAAAGATCCGCGACTCTGTTCGACTTTTTCTGCCAGATCCAGAGCATCTCCTCGGTGCAGGACTTGATCGGAACCTTGCGCAGCGTGATCGCCGGGAATTCCTTCGAAAGGTCGTAGCGGTTCACCACGCAGAATTTCTTGATCGTGTACGCGGGCGTTCCGTCCTCCCAGTGAGGCCTTACCTTCTCGTCCTCGGTACTTGTTCCGTTCTCCAGGATGTCTTTGCACATGTTGATAAAACAGGTATCGGCGTAACTCATATAAACCCCTCCCCATATTATTGTTCGATTTTCTTCTTAAAGCAGCGTCTGCGCTTATGATGTCTCTTGTTGAAATGCTTCAGCAGGTTCTGCATGCTGAAATTGTCCTCAAGGATCAGATTCGTCTCCATGTACTCAAGCTTATCCGCCCTCATCCTCTCGATCAGCATCGCGATCATTATCGCCACAATGCCCTTTGAATTATACTCGGGAAGTACACCTATAAGCCCCAGATCCATGATCTTCGGGTGCCTCTTGTCGCGAAGGAATCTGTACAGGAAACCGGGCGTGATGTGTCCGTTCGACGAACGCACCGCCTCGGAAATCGAGGGAAATACGATCGCGATTGCAACAGTCCTTCCGTTCCTGTCCATCAGCGCACCGATGTCCTGCGGACGGACAATGGACTTGAAATCTTTTATGTAATTGCGAAGGGTCTCCTCATTGAGAGGCACGGTGCCGTAAAGCGGCGAATACGCCTGCTCCACGACTCCGAGGATATCGTAGATGTGATGATCCAGAAGCTCCGACATAGTCTTTGCCTGCCAGAATGTCAGCTCATAGCGCTCCATGAGCTTCTTCGCGAGCGCATAGAGCTTCTCCGGATCGTCGTCCGAACCGTATATCTGGAACTCCAGCCAGTCGGTGTCCTTCGCAAAACCCGAGGCCTCTATCAGCCTCCGATAATACTCGTAATTGTACTGCTCCTCGTAAGTCTGCGGCTCCTCAAAGCCCTCGATCAGCAGTCCCTCGCGCTCGAAATCCGAGAAACCCAGAGGTCCTACGATCTCTGTCATACCGAGCCCTGCGGCCCACTTCTCAAGATACCCCAGAAGCGCTCCCGAAACCTCCTCGTCATCTATAGCATCGAAACGGGTAAAGCGCGCCTGCTTATAGCCCCATTTCCTGTTCGCGTCGTGCTGTATAATGCCCTGGACCCGTCCCACGACCTTTCCGTCCCTGTACGCCAAAAGGCAGATCGTATCGCAGATCTTATTGAACGGATAATCGGGATCGAATATCGCAAATTCTCCCGCGTAGAGCATCGGAACATAGTATTTGTTGCCCTTGTAGAGTTTCAGGGGAAAACGCACAAACTCCTTCTGTTCCTTTTTTGTTTTAACTTCTTTAACCGTAACCATAAAACTACTCCAAACCACTAAAAATATCTCACATAAATTGTACCATAAAACAATTCTGTACACAACAAATGAAACAGCTAAGTATCTGCCAAATATGGCCGAAAAAAAACTGCGGACCAAAAACGGTCCGCAGCCTAAGATCATTATATTCGAGGTACCGTGCTTATACGGTCTGTGCAGCGAATGTCTCTGCAAATCTCTTGATGTTCGAAGCATTCGCATATTTGGTCCTTGCGCCGTCCTTGAGGACTACGAGCGTAGGTGCCGCCATGATGCCCCACTCACGTGCAAGATCAGCTTCATCCTCGGCGTCGATCACAGTGTAATCAATGCCTTCGAGATACTGCTTCGCAAGCTTGCAGTTCGGGCAGGTCTTCGTGGTGAAGAGATACAGTCCGTCGGTAAGCTCTCCTGCCATAACCTCTTCCGCAGCGGCCATCGGCTCGGTGTTCTTATCGAGAGCAAGCGTGATCTCATCGGTGGCTCCGGTATTGCAGCAGCCCGATCCGAGAGTAAATCTGTTCATGTATTTCTCGGGCTTGTACTCGGTACGGTTCTTGTACTCCTGGGATTTTCCGGCGTTCCAGTTCTTTACGGGACGGTAGTAACCGGTAATGCGTGAGTAAACCTCAGCCTCAGCTCCGCAGATAGGGCACTTGAACTGCTCGCCGGTCAGATAACCGTGGTCGCGGCAGATCGAGTATGTGGGAGACATCGTGTAGTAAGGCAGCTTGTAGTTCTCAGCGATCGTGCGAACAAGCTTTGCCGCCGACTCCCAGCTCGGAAGCTTCTCTCCGAGGAACGCATGGAATACGGTTCCCGAAGTATAGAGGGTCTGGAGTCTGTCCTGAATGTCGAGTGCTGCGAAGATGTCCTCGCTGAACTCAACGGGCAGGTGGCTCGAGTTGGTGTAGTAAGGTGTGTCGCCTCTTGCTCCCGCGGTCTTGATATCGGGCCAGCGCTTGCGGTCATGCTTCGCAAGTCTGTAAGAAGTGGACTCTGCGGGTGTAGCCTCGAGGTTGTAGAGGTCGCCGTACTCTTCCTGGTAATCGGAAAGGCGCTCTCTCATGTGGTTCAGGACCTTGATGGTGAAATCCTGGGATCTCGTATCGGTAAGGTCTCTTCCGATCCAGCTCGCGTTCAGACATGCTTCGTTCATTCCGACAAGTCCGATGGTCGAGAAATGGTTCGCGAAGGTTCCGAGGTATCTCTTGGTGTAAGGATAGAGACCTTCGTTGAGGAGCTTCGTGATGATCTCACGCTTAACCTTGAGCGAACGTGCCGCGATATCCATCATCCTGTCGAGACGCTTGAAGAACTCGTCCTCATTGTTCGACTGATAAGCGATACGGGGAATGTTGATCGTAACAACGCCTACAGAACCTGTCGACTCACCGCTTCCGAAGAAGCCGCCGGACTTCTTGCGAAGCTCACGGAGATCGAGACGGAGTCTGCAGCACATCGAACGTACATCCGAAGGCTCCATGTCGGAGTTGATGTAGTTCGAGAAGTAAGGTGTTCCGTACTTTGCGGTCATCTCGAAGAGAAGTCTGTTGTTCTCTGTGTCGGACCAGTCAAAGTCACGTGTGATCGAATATGTGGGGATGGGATACTGGAATCCGCGGCCGTTTGCATCGCCCTCGATCATGATCTCGAGGAAGGCCTTGTTGACCATATCCATCTCTTTCTTGCAATCCTTGTAGCAGAAATCCATCTCTTCGCCGCCGATCAGGCAGGGAAGCTCAGCAAGGTCAGCCGGAACTGTCCAGTCAAGCGTGATATTCGAGAAAGGAGCCTGTGTACCCCATCTCGAAGGTGTGTTCACACCGTATACGAAGCACTGGATGCACTGCTTAACCTCATGATAATCGAGGTTATCTATCTTTACAAAGGGAGCAAGATATGTATCGAATGATGAGAATGCCTGGGCTCCGGCCCA
>JAEEGL015690312.1_pt1 | contig 13972 bp, 7 predicted proteins | sample 9134231 | NCBI WGS metagenome assembly JAEEGL01 (sample SAMN16246548, study PRJNA631951) | gut metagenome | biome: gut microbiome; feature: rumen; material: fiber-attached | host: Bos | place: Iran: Karaj | collected 2018-10
AGTGGGCGGACCGGGACAAGCTGGAGCCCAAGCACTTTGCAAAATGGGTGACGTTCTGCAAGGAACGGGGCCTCGGCTGCGACTTCAACCCTACCTTCTTCTCCCATCCCAACGGCGACCCGTTGACCCTGTCCAGCCCCAACGAGGCCACCCGGAAGTTCTGGATCGACCACGGCAGGGCCTGCATCCGCATCTCCACCTACCTTGCCGAACAGCTGGGCCAGCCCTGTGTCATGAACATCTGGACCGGCGACGGCTTCAAGGACGTGCCCGGCGACCGGCTGGGGCCTCGGGTCCGCTATAAGGAGAGCATCGACGCCATCCTCTCCGAACCCTATGACTTCGACAAGGCGAAGCCCTGCATCGAATCCAAGGTCTTCGGTATCGGCGTGGAGGCCTACACCGTGGGCAGCGGCGAGTTCGCCCTCTCCTATGCGGCCATGAACAAGGATAAATGCATCCCCCTCATGGACAACGGCCACTACCACCCCACGGAGGTGGTCAGTGACAAGATCCCGGCCCTGCTGGCCTTCTTCCCGGAGATCGCCCTCCACGTGACCCGGCCCATCCGCTGGGACAGCGATCACGTGGTGCTCTTCGACGACGAAACGAAGGAGATCGCCCGGGAGATCGTGCGCTGCGGCGGCCTGGACGGCCGGGTGCACATCGCCCTCGACTACTTCGACGCCAGCATCAACCGCATCTCCGCCTGGGTGACCGGGTATCGTAACCTGCAGAAGGCCCTGCTGTTCGCCCTGCTGCAACCCAACGACACCTTGAAAGCCCTCCAGGACGGCGGGAACCTCACCAAGCTCATGGTGGTCCAGGAGGAGCTGAAGACCCTGCCCTTCGGGGAAATCTGGGACGAGTATTGCCGTAGATGCGGCAAGCCCGCAGATGGAGAATGGTTCCAAGAGATCGAGACCTACGAAAAGGAAGTATTGGAGGCAAGAGCATGAAAAACATTCTGACCGCACCCTGGATGGTGGAGATGATCCGCACCGCCACGAACATGTACGCTCACGGCTGGGACGAACGCAACGGCGGGAATATCAGTTTACTGTTGGACGAGGCGGACGTGGCGGAGTATCTGGACCTGAACAACGTCCTGCGCACCCTCCCCACGGGCTTCGAAGCTCCCGAGTTGGAGGGCAGGTATTTCCTTGTCACCGGCACGGGCAAGTACTTTAAGAACGTCCAGTACGCCCCCGCCGTGAACCTGGGCCTGGTCCGGCTCACGGCGCAGGGGACCCAGGCGGAGCTCCTCTGGGGCTTTGAGGACGGGGGCAAATTCACCTCCGAATTTCCCGCCCACATGATGAGCCATGTGACCCGGCTGAAGGTGAACCCCGAAAACCGAGTGGTCATGCACTGCCACCCCGCCAACCTGCTGGCCATGACCTACGTCCACGATCTCGACGAGCGCCTTTTCACCCGGACCCTGTGGCAGATGTGCACGGAGTGCATCGTGGTGTTCCCGGACGGGGTGAACGTGCTCCCCTGGATGCTCTGCGGCACCAACGAGATCGGTATCGCCACGGCGAAAAAGATGGAGACCGCCCGGCTGGTGGTCTGGGCCCAGCACGGCATCTACGGCGCGGGGAAGGATCTGGACGAGACCTTCGGCCTCATCGAGACCGCGGAAAAGGCCGCCCAGATCTACATGAAGATCGCCCACTTGCCTCGGGTCAACACCATCACCGACCAGCAGATGCACCTGCTGGAACAGCGCTTCGGCGTCAAGGGTCGTGACGGGTATTTGGACTAAATAAGGAGGCTTGCTATGAAGATTTTCATGATCGGCGGGACGAGCCTGTTGGGCTCCGAAGCCGCCAAAGAGCTGATCGTCCGGGGCCACGAGGTCTCCTCGTTGGCCCTGCCGCCCCTGCCCACCGGCGCGGTGCTGCCCCCCGAGATGCAGCTGGAATTCGGCAACTATCTCGAGATGAGCGACGAGGAGCTGAAAAAGCATCTCACCGGCTGCGAAGGCTTCGTTTTCGCCGCCGGCGTGGACGAGCGGGTGGAGGGCTCGGCTCCCATCTACGACCTTTACAAGAAGTACAACATCGACCCCGTGAAGCGGCTGCTGGCCCTCTGCAAAGACTGCGGCGTGCAGCACGTGGCCATCTGCGGCTCCTACTTCTCCTACGCCGCCAAGAAGTGGCCGGAGAAGGAGCTCACGAAATGGCACCCCTATATCAAGAGCCGCATCGACCAGGAGGAGGCCGCCATGGCCTTTGCCGGGGATATGGACATAGCCGTGCTGGAGCTCCCGTACATCTTCGGCACCCAGCCAGGCCGCAAGCCCGTGTGGGTGTTCCTGGTGGAGAACGTCATGAACATGAAGGCCGCCACTCTGTACCCCAGGGGCGGATCCACCATGGTCACGGTCCATCAGGTCGCCGAGGCTATCGCGGGCGCTATCGAGCGGAACCGGGGCGGGCACTGCTACCCCATCGGCTACTACAACCTGACCTGGGTGGAGATGCTGAAGATCGTCCACAAGTATCTGGACGTGCCGGATAAGAAGATCGTCACCATCCCCAACTGGATGTACGCTCTGGGTGGCAAGAAGATCATGAAGGAGCAGGCGGCAAAGGGCATCCAGGGCGGCCTTCACATGGTGAAGTTCACGGATATCATGTGCAGCAACCTGTTTATCGACAAGTCCGAGGGCTGCGATTTCCTGGGCGTCACGGACGACGATATCGATGCCGCTATCGGGGACTCCATCCTCCTCTGCAAGGATATCCTGGAGAAGAAAACCCAGGTTTTGGGCATGAAAGGCGAATGATATGAGAGTGTTCATGACCGGCGCCGGGGGTGGCATGGGCTTCGAGAGCTTCAAGGCCATGCTGCCGGATCTGGGGAAGCTATATGAGCTGGTGCTCCTGCTCAGGGACAGCGAGAAGAACCGGAAGCTCTTCGCCCCCTATATGGACACGAAGGGGCTTCACATCCATTGGGGCGACCTGCTGAATCAGGAGGACGTGGCTGCCTGCGTCGAAGGCGCGGATGTGGTGCTCCACATCGCGGCCTTCGTGTCCCCTCAGGCGGACTACTTCCCCCAAAAAGCCATGGCGAACAACTACGGCTCCACCCGGAACCTGATCGAGGCCATCCAAAGGCTGGGTCAGAACGACACCACCCGCTTCGTCTACATCGGCACCGTGGCCGAGACCGGGGACAGGATGCCCCCCATCCACTGGGGGCGGGTGGGCGACCCCATCAAGCCCAGCATGTTCGACTACTATGCCGTCAGCAAGGTGGCCGCCGAGCGGCACGTCATAGAAAGCGGCATCACCCATTGGGTGAGCCTCCGGCAGACGGGCATCATCGGCCCCGCCATGGCCAGGATCCGGGACCCCATCCAGTTCCACAACTGCCTGGACAACGTTCTCGAATACGTCTCCGACCGGGACAGCGGCCGCCTGATGCGGAACCTGTGCGCCTACGAGGCGGCGGGCACCCTGGATCCCTCCTTCTGGGGCCATATCTACAACATCAGCGGGGGTGAAAGCTGCCGGGTGGATACCTACACCATGTACAGAATCATGTACGGGGAGATCGGGATCAAAAACATCGACTACGTCATTGACCCCAAGGTCAACGCTACGAGGAACTTCCACGGCCAGTACTATCTGGACTCCGACAAGCTGGAAGGCTATCTCCATTTCCGGTCGGATACCATGCAATATTTCTACGACGCCTACTTGAAGGAGCTGGGCCCGGCCAAGCCCTTCGGCCGGATCCTCTGCAAATTTCCCGGCGGGCAAAAGCTCATGGGGGCCATCATCAAGAGCACCTTTTCTAAGCTCCTGGACAGCGAGCATGGGCCCCGGTACTGGCTGAAGAACCATATGGAGGACCACATCGACGCCTACTGGGGCAGCCACAAGGCCTGGGAGGCCCTGCCTGAGAAGGCTAGCGAGATGGACCACTTCACCGATTGGGACACGGTGGTGCCCATCGACCACGGCTACGACGAAACCAAGCCCGAGAGCCAGCTCGACCGGGCCGATATGGCCGGGGCCGCCCGGTTCCGGGGCGGGGAGCTGCTTTCCGAAGCCATGACCACCGGCGACTGGCGGACCAAGCTCTCCTTCCGCTGCGCCTTCGGGCACGAATTTGAGGCGAGCCCCCGCCTGGTGCTGGAGGGCGGCCACTGGTGTCCGGAATGCGAGCGCAAGAGCTGGAACTATGGCCGTCGCGCCCAGGTGGACCCCTTCTTCGCCCAGGTCTGGACCCCTCTCCACGAGCCGGACGAGCTTAGGGAATACCCCAAGGCCGTCACGGAGCTGGACGTATAACCGCCCGACGAATCTTCTGTGTCTGATACCATCGTTTTCCACGAGGCTGTTTCTAAAGGAACAGCCTTCTTTTTTCAGCCATGGAACGACGTGAGCGGCTCAAAGAGCAGATCTGCTCCTTTGTATGATTGAAAAAAACAGGTTGAATTTATCCCGGTTTTCCCGTACACTTAGGGCAGCAGGGGCGTCGGAAGGAGGCATAGGCATGCGGAATCATGAGGTGACGGAACCAAGGGATCTGTTGAATGAGCGGGGAAACCTGGCGGAGCCGGGCTGGTCCCGGCATCTGCTGCAGCGGTATGACCGAAGCAGGATCCGGGCCCCCAAGTGGCGGATCAAGGAATGGGACTACTACCTGGTCATGGGCCGGGATTTCGCCGGGGCCTTCACCATCTCCGACGACGGTTACATCGGCCTCCAATCCGTGTCTCTTCTGTCCCTGGGCGACAGGCCCTGGGAGCACACGGAAACGGTGCTCAACGCCTTCCCCCTGGGGAAGCTGAATCTGCCTGCAGACTCCGCCCAAGGCGAAACCGTCTATGAGGATAAGCGGCTGCAAATGCGTTTTTCAGCCGATGGCGGTCAGCGGCGCATCGTTTGCCGCTTTGAGCGTTTTTGGAAGGACAAACCCTTTGCCTGCGACATCGTCCTCCGACAGCCCCACATGGAGAGCATGGTCATTGCCACCCCCTGGCCCAAGGACAAACACTTTTACTACAACCAGAAGATCAACTGCATGCGAGCTTCCGGCTGGATGGAATATGACGGCGTCCGCTACGTGTTCGACCCCGCCACAGACTTCGGCACCTTGGACTGGGGCCGGGGCGTGTGGACCTATGACAACACCTGGCACTGGGGCAGCGGCAACGCGGATCTCAATGGCGTGCCCTTCGGCTTCAACATTGGCTACGGCTTCGGCGACACCCGGGCCGCCACGGAGAATGTGATCTTCTACGACGGGAAGGTCCACAAGCTGGACGACATCACCTTCCACATCCCGGAGGACAGCTATAGGAAGCCCTGGCGCTTCTCCTCCTCCGACGGCCGGTTTGAGATGGACTTCGTGCCGATCCTGGACCGGGCGGCCAAGATCGACTTCAAGGTCCTCGTCTCCGACCAGCACCAGGTCTTCGGCCGCATAAGCGGCAAGGCCGTCCTGGACGACGGCACCGTCCTCGAAATCAAGGACGTTCTATGCTTCGCAGAAAAGGTGCACAACCGGTATTGACGAAGAACAAACCGCGTTTCCCACAGGCAAAAACCTGTCATCATAACCAAGGAGGTATCATTTATGGCTACAGTGGAGGAATTGGTACAGCAGTACGAGACCGACAAGGCCCTGCAGGACGAGGTGGCCGCCATTTTGGCGGACGGAAAGGTATCCATTTCGGAATTTTTGACCTTTGCCCGCAAGCACAATGTGAACGTGTCCCTGTCCGACCTGCCCAAGTACATGGACCAGGCCCGGAAGATGGGATTCATCAAGTGACTCCGGGACCGGAAGACGCAAAACGCCGCCCTTTTCATCGGGGGCGGCGTTTCGCTTTTTTCATGCCGCGATCCCGCTTGAAGAAGATCCGGCGGATCGGCGCGAACCATGACGATTGTGAGAACAATCTCGCTGGACCCCCTTGGTTTCTTGCTTTTTATGCTTGGTTTTGATATACTGATTAATGTGTTGAGGTCTGCTCTTGCATCCGATTGCCCGGAGCGGTCTTCCGCCCCCGGACGAAAAGGATCGAGCAAGGCCAAACGCACCGCATCCGATCAACAAGAGGAGGAAAAAAACTTGAAAAAGCGCGTTCTGTCTCTGGTATTGAGCATTCTTTTGCTGTTGTCCGTCTGCCCCCTTTCCGCCCTGGCGGAAGAGGAGCTCCCGACAGAGCCCCCGGCTGCCGCGGATCCTGTGACCGTTGAAGATAACGATCCCCCGGCGTCGATCCCGACGGAAGAACCTGCGACGGATGAGGGGACGGACCCTTCCTCCCCGGACATTGTCGCCGAAGAAGAAGGCGGCCAAACTCCGGATCCTGTGGCGGGCGAAGAGGACGCGCCGTCGGAGCCTGCTCAAGAGGATGAGAGCGACCCTCCGTCTGCCGCAGAGCCCTCTGCAGAGCCGGTGCAGGTGATCTTCGTCTGCACACCGAAGGATCTCACGCTCACGGTATACGAAAAGCCGGAGCAGAAGACCGAGGAGGAACTGACGCCCATCCAGCCGGAATCGGACGGCAACTATCTTTTGCTGCCCGGCGACTATCTGTATACCGCATCGGCAGAAGGCTACGAGACCAAGGAGAAGGTCGGTTTTTCCGTCAGCGCATCCGATCAGCCTCTGAAGATCAAGATCACCCTGACCGCAGTTGTCTCTGAGCCGCCCGCCGAACCGACCGAGCCGGCTGAACCCACCGAGCCCGCCGAGCCTGCCGAACCGGCTGAGCCCACCGAGCCCGCTGAACCGGCTGAACCTGCCGAGCCCACCGAGCCGGCTGAACCCACCGAACCCGCTGAGCCCACCGAACCCGCTGAGCCCACCGAACCCGCCGAGCCGACTGAGCCCGCTGAGCCCGCCGATCCGGCTGAGCCCACCGAACCCGCCGAGCCGACTGAACCTGCTGAGCCCACCGAGCCCGCTGAACCTGCCGAGCCCACCGAGCCGGCTGAACCCGCCGAGCCCGCCAAGCCTGGCGAGGAGACCCCTGAAGACGAGGCAACGGTCAGATCCGCCGAAGTGTTGTGGATCAATGCGGACAATTTCCCGGATGACAACTTCCGGACATGGATCCTCAACAACCTGGATCTCAGCGTCGATGGGGAAGGCGCATACTATATGACCCAGGAGCAGGTCGCTGCTATCACGGAAATCAGTTGTGAAAACGAGGACATTTCTCGTCTGACCGGTATTGAGTATTTTACGGAACTGACGCTGTTAGACTGCGCATATAATAAACTCAACGCGCTGGATGTACGCCTCAACACTGATCTTACGTTTTTGAGTTGCCATAGTAACCAACTGACTGAACTGAACGTAAGTTTAAATACTAAACTTGAGAAGTTGTATTGCGGGAGCAACCAACTAAGCGCAATAGATCTGCGTACAAACACGGCGCTCCAGGCTCTGGGGTGTGAATACAACCAAATAACCGCCTTGGATGTAAGCAATAATACGGCTTTGACATCATTACACTGTTTCGATAACTCCCTGCGTTCGCTGGATCTGAGCAACAATCCCGCGTTGAATGTCCTTTATTGTGATAATAACCAATTTACCTATCTGGATCTGAGCGCGAACACTCAACTGGACCCGAACGTAACCTCCCTTTCTCAGACAGTAAGCGGACAGGAATTGGATACGTCCTTTGGGGGGTATGACTTCGATCTGCGCAAGCTGATGCCCGAAGACTGCCTTTCCCGGGTCACTTTGGTCGACGACGAATATTCGTTGGAGGAGGGCATCGTCACCTTCCCGGGCGAGGTCGATTCCTTTGAGTATCTCTATGACACGGGCATCGGCCTGATGATGGGCGTGACGGTGGAATTTACCGCCGCCCGTTATCTGGAGATCGACGAAACCAACTTCCCCGATCCCATCTTCCGCCAATGGATCGTTGACAATCTGGCTGACGGCAAGGACTACATGACCCACGCGGAGGTCGAAGCCGTGACGGAGATCAACGTCTCTGACTGGGGCATCGAGGACCTGACAGGCATCGAGCATTTTTCGGAGCTGACGGTACTATTTTGTGCCTATAACGGCCTGACGGCGCTGGATGTGGGCAGCTCCACTAAGCTTGTGGAACTGGATTGCGGCGGCAATCATCTGACCAGTCTGGATGTCAGCAGCCTCACCGCGTTGGAGTATCTGCTTTGCGGAGAAAACCTGCTGACCAGTCTGGATGTGAGCCGAAACACGGCGCTGCAGAGGCTTTGCTGCAACAACAACCAACTGACCGCATTGAACTTAAGCAAAAATACGGCGCTGATAGACCTGAGCTGTTTTGAAAACCAACTGACGACACTGGATGTGAGCCATAACCCGGTTCTTAAATACCTGGATTGCTCTGACAACCCACTGACGGCGCTGGATGTGAGCCGAAACACGGCGCTGCAGAGGCTTTGCTGCAACAACAACCAACTGACCGCACTGGACTTAAGCAAAAATACGGCGCTGATAGACCTGAGTTGTTTTGAAAACCAACTGACGGCGCTGGATGTGAGCCGCAACACAGCGCTGGAACAGCTAACTTGCTGGAGCAACCAATTGACTGTGCTGGACGTGAGCCATAACCCGGTTCTTAGGTATTTGGATTGCGAATACAACCGCTTGCCTTCTCTGGATGTGAGCGGCAATCCTGCGTTGGAAACGTTATTCTGCTCCGGAAACCGCTTGACCTCTCTGGATCTAAGCAACAACCCAGGGCTGATCTGCTTGTACCTGTCTTATAATCCGTTTACCGCATGGGTCGATATCAGCCATCTTACATCATTACAGTCTTTTGGCTGTGATGGGCTTGGTCTTACCGAACTGGACGTCAGCATATTCCCTGCCCTTGAAGAGCTTTCTTGCTCCGATAACTACCTTGTTTCTCTGGACGTCAGCCATAACCCGTCTTTGCAATATTTCTATTGTGGGAACAATCAGCTCACAGAAATGGATGTGAGTCATAACCCGTCTTTGCGATATTTCTATTGTTGGAACAATCAGCTCACAGAATTGGATGTCAGCCATAACTCGGCGTTGCAGTATCTCAATTGCCAGAACAATCAGCTCACAGAATTGGATGTCAGCCATAACTCCGAACTGATCGAACTATATTGCAATGGCAACCAATTGGCCACCCTGGATCTGAGCGCAAACACTCAGCTGGACCCGAGCGAAACGTCCCTTACCCAAGACATATTTGGACAGACGCTGGACACGTCCTCCGGAGCGTACACCTTCGATCTGACCAAGCTGGTGCCCGAAGACTGCCTCTCCCGGGTCACTTTGGTCGACGACGAATATTCGTTGGAGGAGGGCATCATCACCTTCCCGGGCGAGGTCGATTCCTTTGAGTATCTTTACGATACGGGCAACGGCCTGATGATGGGCGTGACGGTGGAATTTACCGCCGCCCGTTATCTGGAGATCGACGAAACCAACTTCCCCGATCCCATCTTCCGCCAATGGATCGTTGACAATCTGGCTGACGGCAAGGACTACATGACCCGCGCGGAGGTCAAATCCGTGACGGAGATCAACGTCTCTGGCTGGGGCATCGAGGACCTGACAGGCATCGAGCACTTTACAGCGCTGAAATGGCTAAACTGCGACAATAACTATTTGACCGCTTTGGATGTGAGCCAGAATGTGAACCTGTTGACCCTAACCTGCTCGTTCAATAAAATCGCTTTTCTGGACGTAAGCCATAACGGTGCGTTGGAGCAATTGATCGTCTGGGTCAACGATCTCGCCTCCTTGGATGTCAATCAAAACCCAAACCTTTGGTATTTGGATTGCGAAAGCAACCGCCTGACCTCCCTGGATCTGAGCAACAATCCTGCGTTGCAGACCCTGTATTGCGGTGAAAATGCTCTGCCGTCCCTGGATCTGAGCCATTGTCCTAATCTGAGCTCTTGCTACGTAAACACCCAGTGGATATGGAACGCAGGCGTACAGGAAGATGGCGTGTATTATTTCGACATGACCAGCCTGTTGTCCCTCGACCAGCTGGACAACGTGACCATGAACAACGACAAGATCCAGCTCAATCGGACGACCGGCATCGCTCTGTTCCCTGTGGCCATGGATCGCTTTGTCTATCAATATGCTACCGGCTACAACCATATGACCGTGACCGTACACCTTTACTACATGGAAAACGACATCGCGGCGCCGCAGCTCACGCTGAACGAGAGCTACCTGCTGCTTCAGCAGGGCGATACCCGGCAGATGCAGGTGACGGTAACCCCGGAGGAATGGGCCAACGCGCTGGTCTGGTCGGTGAAAGCGGTGGACGAAGGCGTCATCAGCGTCGATGAAAACGGCTTAGTGACGGCTTTGGGAAAGGGAACGGCGTATGTGGTGGCGTCCATCACCACAGCGGTAAAAACCTATGCCGTCCGGTGTCGGATCGACGTGACCGAAGGTGACCAGGTGAAGAATATCCTGCTGAAGACTACGGCTGCCACGGTGGAGGTATACAAGACAAAGGACTTCCCCAGGGTGACGATCCTGCCCTTGCTCGATCAGAACTTGGCCGCCGTCAACGGCAACATGAGTGGAAACCGTGCCAAGGCCGCGAAGGTACCCGCCCGCACCAAAGATTCCGTGAAGAAAGCCGCCTGGGTCAACGAAGCGGTCGGGGAATACTTCGATCTGCGGGTCATTGACGACAGAACGCTGGAGATCGTGCCCCTGGCCAAAGCGATCGACGACGCCCAGGCAGGGAGCAAAGCGCTGTTGGGGAGCTACACTTCTCAGATCCTTGTGACCTTGTCCAACGGAAAAACCTTCACTACGGAAGCCAGCCTGAAGCTGACCGTGAAGAAGAGCGTGCCGAAGCTGACCGTGCAGAAAATGACGTTCAACAGCTTTCTGAAGGGCGAATGGCTGCCGTTGCAGTTCTCCGGCGGGCTGGTGACGGATATCCAGCCGGATCTGGCCGCGGCGGAAAAAGTGCGGAAGGAAGCGATCCCCACCTGGCTGGAGCTGGATGGGCTGTCCCAGACCGTGGCTCTGAGCAGGACGGTGATCCCGGCGAAGTACACCAACGGAAACCTGTTCCTGCTGTGCACATTGGATGGCTGGGCGATCCCCGTATCGGTGAAGGTCGGCTATACGGTCAAGAAAACAGAGCCGAAACTGGCGTACAGTTTGAAGAGCGTAACGCTGTTCCCCGGGTCGCTGGAGTACGTGTGGGTACACTTGACCGTAACGCCGGAGGTGTTCGCCAACGAAACGGTGTTCCCCCTCTCTGTAACAAAGGTGGAGCAACAAAACGGAAAGGCGTTCACGGAGATCCCCAACGGCGACCTGCTCCAGGCCCAGTGCGACGGCAGCGACCTGTTGCTTTCTGCCCCCGGCCTTCCCGGGGACGGCCTTGCCCATACATACCGTGTGACCTTGGATTGCGCCGGCAAGGCGTTCACCTACCTGGTCAAAACGCAGGCGGCGAACGTAAAACCGAACCTCTCGCTGAAGGTGTCGGGCGGCATCAACACGAAAGTAAATTGGAGCGAAACGTCGATCACAGCCACGTCGAAAAACGTGAACCTCAACAGCAATATGCTTCAGGTGCTTCGGGTGGAGGAATACCAGGGCAGCACGCTGGTGAACGAGAATGTTTTGATGCAGGACACGCTCTATTGGTATACAAGCGGGAATTCCTTTATCTTCTATGAGAACCCAGATCAGAACGGTCTGGTTGAGAAGCACACGTATAAAGCGGTGATCGGCCTTGATGTCGATGGCGATTCTGAAATGGATGCTACCGCTTCTGCCCCGTTGAAGATCACCTTTGCGAAGACGGCGCCCAAGATCACGGTGATCCCCAATATATCCGGAACGATCGACGCGGCGCGACCGGGATCTGTCGTTTATCTGTCGTGTAAGGTGAACAACTGGCATGGTGGCGGAAGTATCCGTCTTCTGTTGCAGAAGAAGGAGGGAACTAAGACCAAGACTGTGGAGTGGGAGGATTCGCCTTTTAATAAGCGTGTCGAGAACAACGCCTACGTGGTGTCGGCAAAAGATGGCGCCAAAGCCACGAAGGAATACTCCGTAGTCTTCTGTTACACCCCCTCGAATACGAGCGAGTTGTATTATTCCAAGGCCGTAGCTCTGCCTATCACAAAAGGAAAGGTGACGGTGAAGAACAGCGCATCGACCGTTGAACTGCTGAAGGAGGATCGGTTCAGCCGAGGCGAATTCAAGCTGACCATCGAAGACCCCACGGTAGCACGGATCGACCACATTACCTTGGATGCGGCGTCGGCAGCAAAGTTCGACATCTATGATTTGGGGGATGGAACCTTCGCTCTGGGATATAAGGGCAACGTGTTGCCCAGTGCGTTTAAGCCAGCCAGTGTGAAAGTTTCGGTATATGTGGAGGGATGCGCCGAAGCGGTGGCCACTATTACACTCAAGGTCGTCTACAAATAAGCCGAAGCGACCCTTCACAGCCCAATCCACTAAACGCAAAACGCCGCCCTGCCCGGGCGGCGTTCGCTTTTGCGTGAGATCAGTCCCGATACACTTTCATGGAGTGATATTGCTTGGAAAAGGGGAAGAGCAGAGGGACCGTGTCGGAATATTTCTGATACTCGGGGTCCAGGCCGTAGGTCTTCTCGTGGCGCAGCTCCAGACGGCTGGCGGAGTTGTACATGACGTAGGTGATGAGGCAGAGGGCGATGATGACCATGATCCACTGCTTGCCCTGGACGGAGCCGATGCCGGACAGGGTGACGCCCACCCAGAAGAGCACCTCGCAGAAATAGTTGGGGCAGCGGACGATCCTATAGAGGCCCGTGTCGCAGAACCGCTTGGGGTTGATTTTCTTGGCGGCGGACTTCTGTTTGTCGGCGGTGGCTTCGCCCACGATGGCGACGGCCATGATGACGGCGCCGATCCAGGCGAAGGCGTTGTCCTCGGACTGGTTGATGATCCTATAGGTCACAGAGGAGGTCTCGGCGGTGTACAGCCACATGGAGAAGGCCCACATGAAGAGGGACACCGGGATGGGCATGGCCTTGGTGGAGCCGGTCTTCTCCAACGTCTTCTTATAATTGGCGTTGGTCAGCTCCCGCTTCAGGATGTAGCCCCCCAGCCGGTAGCCGTAGACGACGAACAGGACGCACATGATGCCGGTGGCCACGGTGAGATACCCCTTGATGAGGCCCAGGATCAGAAGATACGCGCCGATGCACATGACCGCAAAGCCGTAGCCCACGGACATGAACCAGACGAACTCCTTGAAGCCCATGCAGCAGCCGATGGCCGCCACGATGACCACGCCCCACATGAACAGGGGCCAGGCCTGACCGATATATTCCGGAAGCAGCTCAAACATCATTCCTTCCTCCCAAAGTATTCTTTGATGTACTGGGCGAAGGAGCCTTCGCCGGTCACGTCCTTGCCCACCAGATCATGGGACAGCGTCCATTTGGAGAAGAGGATGATGTCGTGCTTGCCCGCCTTCTTAATCATGGGCAGATTCGCCAGGATGGAGAACATCCAGATGGGGCTGTCCTTGATGACGCAGGGCTTGCCCGCGGCGCGGAAGCACATCTTGGCCATCTCCTCGTAGGTGTAGGTCTCCTTGCCGCCCACCTCGTAGAGTTTGTTGGCGTCCAGCATGTGGTCGTAGATGAACTTGGCGAAGTCAGGGCAGTCCACCACGTTGGCCTTCACGCCGTGATAGCCCTTCAAGAGCTGCATCTCGCCCTTGTCCACATAGGGCTTGAACACCTTGGCGATGTCGTAGAAATAGCCCGTAGGCCGATAGATGACGTAGTCCATGTCGCCCTTTTTGATCTCGTTCTCCAGCATGAACTTGGCGTGGAGCATGGGCACCTTCTCGGCGCCGGGCAGGTCGCAGGCGATGACGGAGATGTAGTTGAACTTCTTGACGCCGGCGGCCTTGGCCTCGTTGTAGAGGTTCAGATTGCCCTGGTAGTCGATGTCG
>JAEEGL016465393.1_pt1 | contig 13972 bp, 11 predicted proteins | sample 9134231 | NCBI WGS metagenome assembly JAEEGL01 (sample SAMN16246548, study PRJNA631951) | gut metagenome | biome: gut microbiome; feature: rumen; material: fiber-attached | host: Bos | place: Iran: Karaj | collected 2018-10
AGAAGGAGCCCACGGCCTTGTAGCGGCAGATGACCTCCAGGCCCTTGCCGAACACCTTGGCGGGGAGGACTTCCATGGTGGTGTTTTTGAGATCGGCGCTCACGTAGTGGGTACGGATCCCGGCGGCGTTGATCTTCTCAAAGAAGTAGATGGACATCCGCAGGTTCACGTCGCCCACGCCCTCGATGGTCAGGCCCACTTCGTTCATGCCGGGATCGAACACGCCGTCCTTACCGGTGCAGTCGTCCTTGAACTTGAGCAGATAGTTGCCGTTGGGCAGAGCGTACACGTTCTTGGTTTTGCCGGTGTAAACAAGTTTGTTCTCCATAATCCCATGCTCCTTTTTCTGTTTGTTTTTTTACCGGATTATTATATTTTCTCCCCCGGAGGTTTGTCAATTGTGGGTTCCTACAATCCTGCGCCGGACGGGGCCGCAGGGGCCGCTTTTTGTTGACATACCGGGGCATGACTGCTATGGTAAAAAAAAGACCGGGCGGCGCGGCCGGAGAGGACCGCCTCCGCCGCTGAGCTCTGCCGAGCACAATGCGAGAGAAAGAGAGAATCTGTGATGGATATGACGTCCTTATCCGGGTCCGCCGGCTGGATCATGGTCCCGTTCAACGCTCTGTTCTGGGCGGTTTTCGCGGTCTTCCTTTTGATCCTCGTCGCGGTGAGCCTCGTGATGCGCCGCCGGAGCGACCGGGCCAAGCGGAAGCTGATCACCGCGTCCTGTGTGTTGATGATGGTGAGCTTTGTCGCCTATAAATACTGTCTTTCCATAGATCCGGACTTTGACCGGCTCACCGCCGCCATGGGCGGATTCAACTGGTGGGGAGAGCTGCCGCTCCATCTGTGCAACATCAATATGCTTCTCATGCCCGTCGCCGTCTGGTCCCGGAAACGGTCGCTGCTGAGCTTCTGCTTTTTCCTGGGGCCCCTGGGAGCCCTTATGGCGCTGGCCATGCCCTCCGCCGGGTTTTCCGGTTTTCCCCTCTACCTGCCCCGGATGCTGGGATACTACGGGATCCATTTCATGATCGTGATCACCGCTCTGGCCATCGTCACCTTCGGGCTGTACCGGCCCCGTTTCCGGGATCTGCCCGTCACGGCGCTGACCGTGCTGCTCGTCGCCCTGGCGGTGTTCGGCATCAACATGCTGCTGCGCTCCACCGGGCTCCATCCCAAGGCCAATTACTTCTACTCCGTGGAGACGGAGGGCAACTTCCTGCTGGAGCTGTTCCACTCCTGGCTCCCCTGGCCGTTCCTGTACCTGCTCCCCTGCATTCTGATCCTCGGGGTCTATATGGCGGCGATCACCCTGGGCTTCCATCTGACGGAGCGGCGGGGAAAGGATAAGAAAAAATGATCGTCCGTCCCGTCCGGGCGGAGGAGGCCGACGCCGTCCTGGCCATGTATCACGAGCTGATCGACGAGATGCGCGGCTCCCCCTTCCGGCCCACCTGGAAAAAGGGCGTGTATCCCACCCGGGAGGAGCTCCGCGCCGCGGCCCGGGCGGGCTCGCTCTTCGCGGCGGAGGAGAGCTCCGGCTTCATCGGCGCGTTCGTGCGCGATCGCTCCCAGGCCGAGGGCTACCGGGACGTCTCCTGGGGTGTGGACGCGCCGGAGGATCGGGTCTCCGTGCTGCATCTGCTGGCCGTGTCCCCCCGTGTCCAGGGCCGGGGCGTGGGCCGGGTCCTTCTGCGGAAGGCCCTGGAGGTCAGCCGGGAGGCGGGCGATCTGGCCGTACGGCTGGATTCCCTTCCCTGGAACGAACCCGCACGGCGTCTGTATGAAAGCGAGGGGTTTCAGCTCCGGGGGGAGAAAAGGCTGTTTTATCCCGGGGCGGGAGACATTTCCTTCCGCGTGTACGAGTATGTCCTTGACCCGCACGATCCCCGCGGAGGGGCGGCCGGGAGGTGCTGAATTGAAAAAAAGACGGATCGCCCTGATCGGGCTTGCCTCGCTGCTTCTTCTCTCCTCCTGCGGGGGACAGGACACCCCCGCCGAAGGGATGCGGGACGGCGAAGGGGCGGAGCGTTCCTATCGCCAGATCTCCCAGGAGGAGGCCGCTCAGCTCATGGAGCAGGAAAGCGGCTATGTCATCCTGGACGTGCGTACGGCGGAGGAATTTGCCGCCGGCCATATCCCCGGGGCGGTGAATCTGCCCAACGAAGACATCGGCGGCGAGCGCCCGGCGGAGCTGCCGGATACAAAGCAGCTGATCCTGGTCTACTGCCGTACCGGCCGCCGCAGCAAGGAGGCCTCTCAAAAGCTCCTGGAGCTGGGCTATGACAACGTCGCGGAATTCGGCGGCATCGTCACCTGGCCCGGTGAGATCGTGACCGGAACGCCGTGAGCGGAACGGCTCGGAACATCTTTGCAAATACCCGACGGTATCGGGATCAACCGAGGAGAGAGCATGCGCAGGCTATTGATCACAAACGACGACGGCATCGCCTTTGACGGGCTGATCCGGCTGGCCCGGGCGGCCAGGGCGTTTGGAGAGGTATACGTGATCGCGCCGGACGGCCAGCGGAGCGCCGCCTCCCACAGCATCACCCTCCGTTCCCCCATCGACATCTTTCCCGCTTCCTTCCCCGTGGAGGGGGTCAGGGCTTTTTCCTGCAGCGGCACTCCCAGCGACTGCGTCCGGGTGTGCCTGAATGTGATGCCCTCCCCGCCGGACGCCGTTCTCTCCGGCATCAACTACGGCTACAACGCCGCCACCGACATCCAGTACTCCGCCACGGTGGGCGCCGCGTTTGAGGCGGCGTTCCAGGGATATCACGCCATCGCGCTGTCCGAGGCCGCCGACCCCCGCCACGACGTGACGGACGCCTTTCTTCCCGATATCCTGGCAGAGCTGCTGGAGACTCCCCTGGACAGGCGCAGGATCCACAACGTAAACTTCCCGGGCTGCGCCCTGGACCAGTGCCGGGGGATCCTTCGGGACCGGCTCGTCTCCGGCAGCATGTTTTACCGGGACCGGTACCGGGAGATCGAAAAGCTCCCCGCCGGCGGCATCCGGGTGCTGGTGGACGGGACGCCCTGTACGGAAAGCGAAGAGGGCACGGATTTCCGGGCCCTGACGGAGAACTGCATCTCCGTGAGCGTGGTCAACAACGTCTGGTAAGCGATGGACGGGCTGAAGGCGCTGGAACATTTCCATATCGGCGGGAGCTGCGGCGGCGACCAGAGGTGGTTTTCCGACCCCTGGATGAAGCATGGCGGCTGCGCCGCGGTCACCGCCTGCGATCTGTGCGTGTATCTCGCCGGAAACAGGGGCATGGCAAACCTGTGTCCCTTCGATCCCGCCGATGTGACCCTGGAGGACTATCTGGCCTTCGGCGAACGCATGCGGCCCTATCTGAGCCCCCGGCCCATGGGGATCAACACCACGGAGATCTACATCGAGGGCCTTGAGCGGTATTTTGCCGACCGGGGCGGGGCGCCGCTCACTCTCTCGGGCGTCAGCGGGCAGACGGATACGGAGAGCGCCGTGGCCCTCGTCCGGGACCAGATCGACCGGGGCTTCCCCGTGCCCTATCTGATGCTCCTCCACCGGGACAAAAAGCTGGACGATTACATGTGGCACTGGTTCCTGCTCAACGCCTGGCGGGAAACGCCCCGGGCCTTCCAGGTCCGGGCGGTGAGCTACGGGAAGGAGATCTGGGTGGATCTGCGGCATCTCTGGCGCACCGGCCGCCGGAGAAAAGGCGGATTCGTCCGGATCGAAGAGATCGGCCAAACGTCTGAATAAAGGATCGGCGGGGACCTGCGTTCTGCAGGTCCCCGCCGATCCTTTACAGTTCCCGGAGCCAGCGGGAGAGGAGGCTCCAGCCGTCGATGGGCTCCCTCTGCCTTTCCGGATGCCACTGGATCCCCAGCACCGGAAGCGTATCGTGGCGGAAGGCCTCGACGGTCCCATCCTCCGCCCAGGTCGTTGCCCGGAGCCCTCGCCCCGGGCGGTCCACCGCCTGGTGATGGGAGCTGTTGACGGTGAAGGTCTCCCCATACAGCTCACGGAGGACCGGGTCCTCCGTCCGGGCGCGGTGAAGGGTGTCCCGTCCGTTCACGCGGCTGTGGCCGGGGATGTCCTGCAGCAGCGTCCCGCCGAAATACACGTTCAAAAGCTGGGCGCCCCGGCAGATCCCCAGGATGGGCCGGCCCAGAGCCAGAAAGCGGTCCACGGCCTCCCACTCCCGGGCGTCCCGTTCCTCGTCGATCTCCACCGCTCCCCGAAGCTCCTGGCCGTACCGCCGGGGGTGGACGTCTCCGCCGCCGGGGAGCAGCAGTCCCGCGCACCTCTCCCGGTCCGTGAAGCTTACCCGGACGCCGAGCGCTTCCAGGGCGTCGGCGCATTTGGGGGATTCCCGCCCCGGCAGGAACACCGTGATCTTATCCATGCTCTTCTTCCCCGGCATATTCCCCGTATTCGCAGCCGATATGATCGGCGTCCAGCTCGTCCGTCAGCCGGAGTTCGCCGCCGACGCGGTCATAGAGCCGGACCGTGCCCCAGCCGTTGCCGCCGTTCCAGAGGCGCCGATGCTTTTTCGAGCCGTCCGGCGCCTCGTAATTCACCAGAAGCATGTCCTTCTTCCGGCAGAAGACCTCCGTCTCCATGGCGGCGCGGAGGTTTTCCTGCCGTACGCGCCAGACCGCCAGCTCCTCCCCATCCTCAAAGGAGAACTCCGTCCTGACCTTCAGCCAGACGTGGGAGAAGTTGAAGTCGTATTCCTTTCCCTCATAGACGAAGGCGCCCAGAAGCCGCCGATCCAGCGGGACGAAATAGATCTTGGGGCGGCCGCCCCCGATGTCGAAGGCGCTGTTTGCGAGCCTCTGTCCGGTCTTTCGGCTCACCAGGCTGCTGGAGGCCAGCCAGACCCAGGGGCTGGTGAAATCCCGGCCCCAGTTTTTGTCCGCGTAGCCGAAGCACTTCCCGGGCGAGACCGTGTAGCGCCGGCCGTTGAAGGTCACCGTGCCGCTGTAGTCGGTCTTCATGCCTTCGGCGTGCCAGTACATGGCGAAGGCCTCCGCTTCCCGGAGAGGCTTTCCGGCGCCGTACCCCACGTTGAAGGCGATCCGCTTGTCCACGGTCAGATCCCAGGACAGCTCCCCGCTGTCGCACATCCATTCCGGGTGGGCCGCCGCATCCCCGGGGGAAACGGAAACGCCGCCCCGGAGCCGGGTCTCGGAGGCCAGGCAGTCCGCCGCCTCCACCTCAAAGGGGGCGTCGGCGCGGATGCGGACGTCCCGCAGGGAGAAAAACCGGTGGAGCTGGCAGTGGTCCTCCCCCCAACAGCCCGCCTTCACCATCAGATAGGACGGTCTTTTTCCCGCGGCGCGGTTGGCCGGAAGCTGGCCCAGCACCGGCTCCGGCTCCGCCAGCGCCGGATTGCAGATAAAAAACTCGACGAAAAAGGCCTTGTCCTCCCCGGTCTCGGCATCCTGGGCGGTGAAGGAATGCCACCACCAGTCGTACCCCAGATGACCGAGCGGGCCGTGGAGCATAAAGGCGTCCCTGGTGATGTCGTGATGATCGATCATACGCTGCTCTTCCTCGATTCCCTGCGTTTTTCCTGTCAATTATAGCATGTCCGCCGTCCGTTTCCAAGGGGGGGCGGGCGCTGTGTTTTTCCTTGCGCTTCCGCCGAAAAACCGATATAATGGGAAATTGGGGGAAAAGATGGTTTTTGCCGGGACGCGCGGATCTGCCGGTTTTCTGTCCCGGAACAAGCGCCGCGGATCATCCTGTCCCCGAAACGGAAGGAGAGTGACCTTTATGGCGTATACCGCCCTGGAAAAAATGCGTCAGATCAACCGGGAACGCTTCGGCGCCGATGTGGGCCCCTTTCAGCCGCCCCGCCGGAACCTGGGGAAAATGGATCTCAAGTCCGCCGCGCTGCGCTTTCTTCACGAGCGCTGCGAAGGGCTGCTCTTCGACGCCGGGATCGAAAAAGAAGAGAAAAAAACCGGCGTTTATCAGGGAAAAAGCCTCGCCGCCGGGCAGATCCCCTACAACATGGAGCGGGATCTGGATCGGCTCAGCCTGGAAAAGACGCTGGCGGACTTCATCGACTCCGGCACCGCAGAGGACGCCTATCTGGTGTACTACTGTTATCTGGAGATGTTCCTGGGCCGATACGGAAAGTCCAAAAAGATGGTGGAGCTTTTATCCGAGTACGAGTCCAACGGCAGTTCCCTGCTGATGAAGCACCGGGACCACTACTCTCATTCGGTCTATGTGTTCGCCCTCGGGCTGGCCATTTATGAGACCAACGCCGGGTTCCGCCGCACCTTCCGTACGTTTTACGGCATGGACCCGGACGGCCGCAATCACAGGGATTCCCGCCGGGCCGCCAATCTCTTCCTGGAGTACTGGGGGCTGACCGCCCTGTTCCACGATATCGGCTATCCCTTTGAGCTGCCCTTTGAGCAGGTCCTGTCCTATTTCGAGGTGGACAATCTCAAGCGCGGGAAGGGCAGTCTGTACCTGGCCTACCGCTCCGTGGCCGGCATCACCGCCATGTCCGGGAAAGAGAGCGCCAGATTTCAGACCCTGTACGGCCGGGACTTTTCCTCCTCCACCGAGCTGTTCGCCTATGATATCGCCCAAAAGCTGGGCCGGGCCTACGGCTTTACCGAGGAGTACATGTACAAGACTCTCCGGGGAAAGCCCACCCACCCCGAGCGCTTCGGTTATTATATGGATCACGCCTTCTTCAGCTCCGTCCGGCTGTTCCGGGAGCTGCGGAGGACCCTGGGGCCGGAGAATCTGACCGCCATCCACGTGGATGCCCTGACCGCCATCATGCTACACAACAGCGTTTTCAAGTTCTCCATCGCGTTCTATAAGAGCAAGGATCCCCGTCCGCCCCTCCGGGCGGAGCTCCATCCCCTCGCCTGGCTGCTGATGCTCTGCGACGAGCTCCAGTGCTGGGACCGGACCGCCTACGGGCGCAGCTCCCGCACCGAGCTCCATCCCATGGCGGTGGACTTTGATTTCAGCGGCGAGGCTATCTTCGCCCGGTATTACTACGATCAGGAGGAGGCGGAAAAGATCGCCGCCTTCCAGGAGCGCTACGCGGAGTGGGAAAAGGGCGGAGAACAGGGCGACGCGCCCCGGCTGAAGGACTACAGCGACATGGCCGAGAAGGAGCAGCGCTTCACCAACGACATCAAAAAGATCGTGGATACCTCCCATATCCCGCTGACGGTGGAGCCCGGGATCCGGGCCGTGAACCGAAAAAGCAAGCACACCTTCCTCTCCAGCAGCAACTTCCTCCACTTGTACGATTTCGCCGTGGCCCTCCACGGCCGGAACATGCCTCCCGAGGTCACACCGGAGGAGCTGGAGAAAAAATTCCAGGCCCTGTCTCTGGAATACCAGCTCTCCACCATCAACCGGGCCAAGCATTTCAGCCGCTATCTGGACGCCGTGGGCTGCTTCTTCACCGATAAGCCGGTGGATTATGAGATGGTGACCGTCTTCGGGCCCAGGGAGGCCGGGGTGTTCGCGCCCATGGAGCACGAGCGCTGGGTCCGGGAGCACCAGGCCATGGGCTGGCGCAGGGGCGACGCCTATGAGACCGCCCCCCTGCCCGCGGATCTGGCGGACGGAGAGGAAAAGGCCTTTCGTTCCGCGCTCCGGGAGCAGATGCGCGTCCACAAGCTGGCCATGGACGGGAAGCTTACCCGCCGGGCCGTCCGGGAGCATTATCTGTCTCTCTCGGAAGAGGATCAGGACAAGGACTGGAAGCCCTTCAACAGCATGCTCCGACTGCTGAAAAAGTTCGACGGGCTGCGGATCTACCGGCTCTGACCGCCATATCACGGCTTCCGTCAGGAGGGAAACCCATTGAAAGACTGGTATAAGCAGGTCCCGCCGTACGCCGGGACCGAGCCGTATATCTATTTTGCCTTCGCCCAGCCGGACGCGGGGAAGGCGTGGGGCCTGCTCCGCCGTCTGCTGGAGCGGGGCTGCCGGATCTGGTACTGCGCGGGCGGCGTCTCCGGTCCGGAGGAGCTGCTGGAACGGCAGAGACGCTCCAACGGCGCGGCGCTGACGCTCATTTATCTGACCGACGCCGTGCTGGAGGACAAGAACACCAAGAGTCTCGTGCTGGTCAACCAGAAAACCGAAAGGCCGCTTCTGTGCCTGGACCCGGACCGGACAGACCGGGCTCTCTCCATGGGGCTGCGGGAGAGCGTTCCCCATATCCCCATGTACGAGTACCCCAACGCCGCCGAGCTGGAGGAGGCGCTGATCCGCGCGCCGGGCTTCACCCAGGAGATGTTCGGCGAGCCGGTCCATGTGAAGGGCGGCAGCGCCCTGGGGCGGACGGCGGCGGCGCTGTGTCTGGCCGCTTTGCTGCTTCTCGCCGCGGGATATGCGGGGCCCCGGTACCTGGGCTGGTTCCAGTCGGAGGCGGCGATCGAATCGCAGATGGAGCTTCAGGACTCCGTCGCTTTTTCCGATCCGGTGATCCGCGCCGCCGTGCGGAAGGCTTCCGGCGGCGGGCCGATCACGGAAGAGGGTCTGGCCGCGGTCTCGGCGCTCTCCTTTGAGACCCTGCCGGAGAGCTGGGAGGAGCTCTCCCTGCTCCCGGCGCTGGAACGGATCGAGATGCCCCAGACGGCGGCCATGGCCGCGGAGGCCCTTCCGGAGGGACTCACCATCGTTCTGACGGGAGGTGGAGCCGCGTGAGCCGCTTTTTCAAGCCCTATGAGGGAAACCGCCCCTTCTTCTTCGTCAGCTACTCCCACCGTCAGTCGGAAGCGGTGGTAGACACCATCCGGGTGCTCCACGAAAAGAAATACCGGCTGTGGTACGACGAGGGGATCCCCGCCGGCAGCGACTGGCCGGCCAACATAGCCCGCCACATGCGCGAGTGCGAGGCCGTAGTGTTTTTCCAGTCCAGGACCGCCCTGGCCTCCCCCAACTGCTTCAGTGAGATCCGTACCGCCGACCGGGCCGGCAAGCCCCTGCTGGTGGTGCCGCTGGACGATTCCGTCCCGCCGCCGGAATGGGAAGCGCTGCTGGCTCCGGGAGAGATCGTCCCTGCCGGGGACAGCCCCGCCGCCACGGCCGAGGCGCTTCTCCGCTCAAAGGGGATAAAGCGCCGGTTCCGCCGCAAGTGGACGGAGTCCTTCCCCTGGCGGGGTCTGGCGCTGGCGCTGTCGCTGGCATTCTTCCTGGCCACGGCGGGAGCCTTCGGCGCGGTGGCCACCGGCCGCTGGTCCCCCCTGCCCACTCCCGAACCGATCGCTGAGATCGAGGCGGCTCCCACGCCCGCGCCCACCGCCGAGCCCACCCCCGCGCCGGTGGTGCTGCCGGAGGGGACGGAGCGGTATTTCGCCATCCGCTTCCCCGACACCCAGCAGGAGAGCGCCGTCCGGCAGGCCCTGGGGATCCCCTCGGAGGAGATCCTGCGCTGGAATCTGGCCGACGTCTCCCGGCTGTATTTCTGCGGCAACATGGTGCTGCGGAACCCGGACGGCGTGGCCTTCTCCGCCGACGGCTCCTGCCGGGTCAACGGGGCGCCGGTGATCCAGGGCAAGGTGTCCGATCTGAGCGTGTTCAGCGATATGGTCCGGCTGGAGGAGCTGCTGCTCGTCGCCCAGCCGGTGAAGGATCTGTCGCCGCTGAGCGGCCTGACGCTGCTGCGGACGCTGGATCTGTCCGGCAGCGCCGTCGCCGATCTGCGGAGTCTCGGAGCTCCTTCGGGCCTGCGGGCCCTCTCCCTGCGGCACACCGCCGTAAAAGATCTGACGCCGCTGGAGGCCATGCCCGGGCTTGGCACGGTGACGGTCAGCCGGGATATGCTGCCCCTCGTCTGGGACGACGGCGCTCCCTTTGCCGTGGTCCTGGCCGCGGAAAACTGAGTATCATCCTGAAAAGGAGGAAATACCGTGAGCAACAAAGTAAAACTGCTGGCCTCCGCCGGAGATCGGGAGAGCCTCGCCCCCATTCTCGCCGCCCTTGGCCAAAGGGGCATCCGGGCCGCGGAGAACCCGGGGACCATCGGGAAAAACGACACGGTGCTGGCCGTCCTTTCGAAGCGTTTCTATGCCGATGAGGGCCTGACCGGGCGGCTTTTGTCTCTGGTCGGTTCGGAGGCGGAGAACATCCTGCCTCTGCAGCTGGACGACGAGCCCATCCCGGACGCGCTGAAAAACGCCCTCTATTCCCGCAACATCATCCCCGCCGCCGGAAGGGACGCCCCGCTCATCGCCGAGCGGATCGCCGCCGCCCTGCCGCAGAAGAGATCCCGCCTGCCGGTGATCCTGGGGGCGGCGGCGCTGGTGCTCGTCGCCGCGGTGGGGCTGCTGGTATGGAAAAGCCGGGCTCCGACGGCGGTGGAGACCATCGCGCCCACGGCGGAGCCCACGGCCGTTCCTCTGAACCTGCCCCTGGGTCTGACCGCCGAGGATCTGGAAAAGATCGTGGACGTGATCATCGTGGGCGACCGGGCGGAGTTTTTCACCACGGACAGACTGCGCTCCTTCAGCGGCACGGCTCCCGACTGGGATTATTTCGCCTACCGGGACTACGACAACGCCGGGGCCCACTTCTACAGCCGGGAGGACGGCCACGAATACCCGCTCACCCGCTATGAGGATCTGAGCTTTCTGGCGCTGATGCCCAAGCTGCGCTATCTGCACCTGGCCATGGTGGAGACCGGAAAGCTGCCGGATCTGAGCGGCGCCGCGACGCTGAGCAACGTCTCGCTGATGGACTGCGTCATCCCCGACCTGGACTGGCTGGGCGGCGCGGGCGTCATCCACGCCGACATCATCAACTCCACGGGCTCCCTCCGGGATTTCAGCCCCTTGACAAAATGCAAAAGGCTCCGGGAATGCCATATCGACCTGATCGGCACGCGGCAGGCGGACCTGGCCGGCTTCGCCCCGCCGAAGCTCACCTGGCTCTGGATCAACAACGGTCAGGATCTGCAGGGGGATCTGGATCTGTCCGGTCTGGCCGGGTGCGGGGAACTCCATCAGGTCCAGCTGGGATACAATCTGCCGGTGAGGGATCTCTCCTTCCTCTCCGGGGCCGACAAGCTGGAGCGGCTGGAGTTGACGGATCTTCACGCGCTGCGGGACATCTCCGCCCTGTCGGGACTGAGGAAGCTGACGGAGCTTAAGATCGACGACTGCTCTTCCCTCCGGAACTACCGTCCCGTGGGAGACTGCAAGGCGCTGGAGCAGCTCATGATCTATGCCGGCTGGAACGTACATCTGGAGGACGCCTCCTTTCTGAGCGATCTGCCCAGGCTGACAGACATCAGCCTGTACAGCGTGGATCTGCCGGATCTGGACTTCCTGCGGGAGATCGGCCAACGGCAGTCCTCGCTGAACAATTTCAGTTTTTCGGGAGACGTGCGGGATTGCTCCGCCCTGGCCGCGATCAAAAAGTACTCATCCCTTTCGCTGGAGCCCTATAACGGCGACCTGGCGCCGATCCTGCCCTATCTGGCGGAGTCCTCCGTGACGACCCTTTCCATCCGTTTCGCCAATGCCGTGGACCTCTCGGCGCTCTCCATCGTGTCGAACCGGCTGATACTGGAACAATGCGGTATCACGGATCTCTCCACCGCATCCGAGGATCTCAGCTTCTTCCATCTCACGCTCAGCAACTGCTCCCGACTGAGCTCTCTGGAGGGGCTGCAGAAGCTGACCCGCCTCGGCAGCAACGGCGTCGGCACCATCGAGATCTATAACTGCCCCCGACTCACCGACTGGAGTGCCATCGACGGCATGACGCTGATGGAGCTGAATATCACCGGGGGATACACTCTCCCCTCCTTCGCGGACCTCCGGGTGGGGTTGCTGCGCATCGACAGCGTGGCGGACGTGAAGGATCTCACGTTCCTCAGCGAGATGGACGCATCCCGTTCCGTCAGCTTCCGGCTGGTGGGCCTGGACGAGGTGAACGATCTCACTCCCCTCCGGCAGTTCCACGGGCTGGTCCTCGCCGTGCCGCCCCAGCTGGGCGAGCAGGCCCAGGATCTGGTCAGGGCCGGCAATTTCAAGCAGTTTGAGATCGAGTATCCCCAGGGCGGCTGGGAAATGGACCGGCAGGAACTCACCCTGCTGAGTCTGGAGGAGCTGAACACCCTGCCCGAGGCCATGCTGCGCCGGGTGAGCTCGGTGGCGCTGGCCGGGGACCAGGTGATCGACCGGGACCGCTTCGAGATCTGGGAGGACTATCAGAACAATCGGGCGATCCCCATTCTGTACGACCGGGAGACGGATACCCAGACAGAGGTCTCCCTGGGCAGCTTCACAGACCTGACGGAGCTCTTCAAGATGACCGGCCTGCGGCAGCTGCGCGTGGCGAGCCAGCCCATCACCGGTCTGGACGGGATCCAGGAGCTTTCCGGTCTGGATCAGATCGAGCTCAAATGCTGCCCGAAGCTGACGGATATCTCGCCCCTGTTCGCCATGCAGAGCCTCTCCGAGGTCTGTCTGCGGGGCTGCCCCGGGGTGACGTCCATCCAGGGCATCCAGAATCTCCCTCACCTCATCCATCTGGAGATCGTCCGGGTCCCGGTGTCCGACCTGTCGCCGCTGACGGAGTGCGATCTTTCCGCGGCGGAGGAGCGGGGCGGCTTCTGGCTGGAGCTGGACGACAACCCCGTCCAGGATTTCTCCCCTCTCGCCGGCATCCCCCGGTTCTCCCATCTCTGTCTGAACAACATCGACTGCAAGCTGTTGCTTCCGTATCTGCGCGAAGCTCAGATCGATCATTTTTCAAGCTGCAACTGCCACATGAGCAATGAGGAGCTCGCCGAATTCGCGGCGGAGCACCCCGAGCTCCGGGAGATCGACATCCCCTGGAACCAGCAGCTGACCGACCTGACGCCGCTGCTGAGTCTGGAAAACCTGGAGCGGGTGCAGGTCTCCCGCAACATGGAAAAGGCCGTCGCCACTCTGGAGGGACAGGGTTCCTTCCGTCTGGAGATCAACGGCTGATAAACGCTCCCCGGGAAGGAGGCTCGCCCATGAAACAAACCGTCAAACTCCTGGCCTGTCCGGAGGACAGGGAGGCTCTGGCGCCGATCCTGGCCGCGCTGGAGGAAAAAGGCGTCCGCGCGGCGGAAGCCGCAGGCCCCGCTGGGAAAAAGGACGTGGTCCTGGCCGCCCTCTCAACGCGCTTTTACGCCGACGAGGGCCTGACCGGACGGCTTTTGTCTCTGGTCGGTTCGGAGGCGGAGAACATCCTGCCTCTGCAGCTGGACGATACGCCCGTGCCCGATACGCTGAAAAACGCCCTTTACGCCCGGAACATCATCCCCGCCGCCGGAAGGGACGCCTCGCTCCTCGCCGAGCGGATCGCCGCCGCCCTGCCGCAGAAAAAAAGCCGCCTGCCGGTGATCCTGGGCGCGGCGGCGCTGGCGCTGGCCGCCGCGGTGGGCCTGCTGCTATGGAAAAGCCGGGCTCCGGCGGCGGTGGAGACCATCGCTCCCGAGCCGCTGGATCCCACCATCTATCTCCCCTCCGGTCTCACCCAGGAGGATCTGTCGAGGATCGTGGACGTGGTCATCGTGGGGGATCGGATCGAGCTGTACCGGGAGGATGAGATCGGGGAGGTCGGCTTCGTCACCAACGGCGACGCCGTCATGGCGGACAGCTATCACACGCTGGACTCCTTCGCCTACCGGACCTGGGACGAGAACGCCGGCCATTTCTACGACATGGACGACGGGCACGAGTATCACCTGACCCGGTACGAGGATCTGCGTTTTCTGGGCTATCTGCCCAATCTCCGGTTTTTGAGTCTGGCCCTGGTGGACGCGGACAGCGCCGCGCTGCCGGATCTGCGGGGAGCGGAGGCGCTGGACTTCGTGTATCTGATGGACTGTCAGATCCCGGATCTCGACTGGCTCTCAGGCTCGTCCGTCACCGGCATGGAGATAAACAACACCACCGGCTCTCTTCGGGATTTCGGCCCGCTGACGGAGTG
>JAEEGL016605938.1_pt1 | contig 13972 bp, 11 predicted proteins | sample 9134231 | NCBI WGS metagenome assembly JAEEGL01 (sample SAMN16246548, study PRJNA631951) | gut metagenome | biome: gut microbiome; feature: rumen; material: fiber-attached | host: Bos | place: Iran: Karaj | collected 2018-10
GAGCTGATAATGTGCCTGCCTTTGCGGCGGTTGGCCTCCGCCCCGGACAGAAGCGCCCAGTTGTCGCTCTCCGAGCCGCAGGAGGTAAAGACCAGTTCCTCTGGGCGGCATCCGAGCGCCGCGGCGACAGAGGCGCGGGAACGGTCAAGCAGCTTTTTCGCTTCGCGGCCGGCCGTATGGGTGGAACTGGGATTCCCGAAGCAGACGGTCATCGCATACTGCGCGGCCTCGGCGGCCTCGGTACAGACGGGCGTGGTGGCGGCGTTGTCAAGGTAATGCATGTTGATTCTCCGGAATGAATAGAGTATATCAAAGGGGATACAGCGGTGAAGTATATTATAGCCACTCTTGGCTGCAAGGTCAACCAGTTTGAAACCCAGGCGATGGAAGAGCGCCTGCAGCGGGACGGCCACCGCCCCGCCGCGCCGGGAGAAGCGGCGGATGCGGTGATTGTGAACACCTGCGCCGTGACGGCGGAAAGCGGACGGAAGTCCCGGCAGACCATCCGCCGCCTGCATGAAGAACACCCGAATGCGGTGATAGCCGTCTGCGGCTGCTATGCCCAGCTGAGTCCGGAGGAGAACGCGGAGATCGGCGCCCGGGTGATTTTCGGCAGCGGCGACCGCATGGCTTTCGTGACGGCTGTGGAGGAGGCCGTGGAGAACGGCTCCGTCATCCGCCGGATTGACCGGCCGTTTTCGAGAAAAAGCATGGAGATCCTCCCCGGCGGGGCGGTTTCCGGCAGAACACGGGACATGCTGAAGGTTCAGGACGGCTGCCGGAATTTCTGCAGCTACTGCATTATCCCCTATGTCCGCGGGAGTCTGCGCAGCATGCCCCTTGCCGATGCTGCCCTCGAAACGGCGCGCCTCCGGGAGGAGGGCTTCCGGGAACTGGTGCTGACGGGTATAGAGGTGGCATCCTATGGCCTGGATCTGGAAGAGAAGCCGTCCCTGGCGGATCTCATCGAGGCTGTTTCCGCGGAAGCGGGAGGGATGCGCCTGCGGCTCGGTTCGCTGGAGCCGACTGTCATTACGGAGGACTTCTGCGAGAGGGCAGCGGCTGCGGGAAAGCTCTGCCGCCATTTTCACCTCTCCCTGCAGTCCGGCTGTGACCGGACCCTGAAGGCGATGAACCGGAAGTATGACACGGCCTTCTTCCTGGAGCGGACGGAACTGCTTCGCCGGTATTTCCCCGGCTGTGCGCTGACGGGAGACCTGATTGCGGGCTTCCCCGGAGAGTCGGAGGAAGACCACACCGAGACACTGGCGTTCCTGCGGCGGTGCCGGTTCTCGGAGCTTCATGTCTTCCCGTACTCGCGGCGTCCCGGGACGCCGGCGGACCGCATGGAAGGACAGCTGACTTCCGCGGTGAAGAGCCGGCGCGCCCATGAGGCCAAGGCCGTTTCGGAAGAGACGGGACGGGTCTTCCGGGAGCAGAGTATCGGGCAGCGGCTTCCGGTGCTTTTCGAAAGCGAGGAAAACGGCTCCGTCGGACACAGCGATACCTATCTCCGCGTAAAGGTTCCGGAAACCGGCCTGCAGGGCCGGCTGCTGGATGTGGATATTCTCTCCGCTGAAGACGGGTTTCTGCGGGGAAGGCTGGCGGAAGAACAGACCGCCTCAGAGGAGGAGATGAAAGGATGAACGGTCGTCTGGAACACGATTCCATGGGTGAGGTCAGCGTGCCCGCCGATAAATACTGGGGAGCGCAGACCCAGAGAAGTCTCGAAAACTTCCCGATCGGGACAGGGATCGAGACCATGCCGGAGGAAATCCTCCGTGCCTTCGGCGTTCTGAAGCTGGCGGCTGCGGAAGCAAACCGCCGTCTGAAGCCGGAAAAGATGACGGAGGAAAAACTCCGCGTCATTGCACAGGCGGCGCGGGAAACAGCGGACGGGAGCCTGAACGCCCATTTTCCGCTGGTTGTCTGGCAGACCGGCTCCGGGACCCAGTCGAACATGAACGCCAACGAGGTGATTGCCAACCGTGCCAACGAGCTGGCCGGGAGGAAGCTCTGCCATCCGAATGACGACGTCAACATGAGTCAGTCCTCCAACGACACCTTTCCCTCGGCACTGCACATTGCGGCGGTACAGACCGTCGAGGACCGGCTGCTTCCGGCGGCGGAGGAGCTGATTGCGGTGCTGCGGGGGCTGGAGAAGTCTCACGAAGGGCTGGTCAAAATCGGGCGTACCCATCTGCAGGATGCGGTGCCCATCGCCTTTTCTCAGGAGATCAGCGGCTGGCGCAGTTCCGTTGAACGGGACCGGGATCTGCTGCGGCTCTCCCTCCCGCCGCTGTATGAGCTCGCGCTCGGCGGAACAGCCGTGGGAACAGGCCTGAATGCCCCGGAAGGCTTTGCGGAAGCGGCAGCCCGGGAAATTGCCGTGCTGACCGGAAAGCCCTTCCGCACGGCGGAAAACAAATTTCATGCGCTGAGTTCCCGGGACGAGATTGTCTTCGCCCACGGTGCGGTCAAGGCACTGGCGGCGGACATGATGAAAATCGCCAACGATGTGCGCTGGCTTGCCAGCGGTCCGCGCTGCGGCCTGGGAGAAATCCGGATCCCGGAGAACGAGCCGGGCAGCTCCATCATGCCGGGAAAAGTCAACCCGACTCAGTGCGAGCAGGTCACCATGGTGGCGGTGCAGGTGATGGGAAACGACGCCGCCATCGGTCTGGCCGCGTCACAGGGAAACTTTGAACTGAATGTCTTCCTGCCGGTGATCGCCTACAACTTCCTCCAGAGCGTGCGCCTGCTTTCCGAGTCGATCCGCGCCTTCACAAAAAACTGCGCTGCCGGGATCCGGGCGAATGCAGAAAAGATGCGCGATAATCTGGAGCATTCTCTGATGCTGGTCACGGCGCTGAATCCGTATATCGGGTATGAAAACGCCGCGAAGACGGCAAAACTGGCTTTTGCGGAGAACATCACGCTGAGAGAAGCCTGTGTGAAGCTGGGTTTTCTGACCGGAGAACGCTTTGACGAGGTCTTTCACCCGGAGCGGATGGTCTGAGAAAGAACAGTGAGCGGAAGCAGACGAAACCGGTGCGGGTTTCCTGCGTTTCCGCTGTGCAGGACGGGGGTTCCGAAAAACTGCGGGGAGGAAAGAGAACATGATAAAACGCTACAGCACGGAGAAAGCAAGGGAGATCGTCCGGAAGGATACAGACCTGATTGACGGCATCTGTTTTTCCTGCGGGCTTCCGCCCTCCTGGCTGAAGGCCGTTCTCATGATGGAGCTGCCGGAGATCGACCTCTTCGATCTGGCTGCCGATGCGGTAGTAGGTCTGAACTGGCTGAGGTATGCCTGTACCCGTCGTTTTTCCATGGACCGGCATACGCGGAATCCTCTGCGCAAATTCGACAGTTCAACGGGCTACGGGCAGATTTTTGCACAGGTGGCCATCGAAGCAATCCTGTTTGCCAGAGAACATGGCCTGAGGGACCTGCCCGGGATCCTGGAAGAGATGTTCCCCCTGAACCCGGACAACCTGCGCAGCGTCTGGTTCCGCCTGCACCGGGACAAGACCTTCAATCTCAGCTGCTCCGCGCTGAATCTTCTCTCCGCCGCCTGGGAGATGACGGGCAGGCTCGATTTCGGAAGCTTTACCGAGGAAGAGAAAAAGCTGATATTCTCCCGGTACTACAGCAGCGCAAAGAAGATCACGGAATACGGGGAGCGGGCATACCGGTATTATCTGGAATACGAAGCGCAGCCCGGAGAACGCCTGTAAAACGGCAACCGGAAAATGAAAAGCATTTGACAGTCCGCAGCAGTTCATATATAATTTCTCAGAATAGACACCCTGAGTGATCGTAATGGAGCATTGTCGAATCGGATGAAAGAAGACAGAGTCTACAACTTCTCCGCAGGACCGTCGGTTCTGCCGGAGCCGGTGCTGGAAAGAGCCCGGAATGAAATTATGAATTATCACGGAAGCGGCATGTCGGTGATGGAAATGAGTCACCGCAGCCCTGTTTTTTCCGCGATTTTTTCCGAGACGAAAGAAAAATTCCGCAGTCTCCTGCGGGTTCCGGAGAATTATGAGATTCTCTTTCTGCAGGGCGGAGCCACCCTGCAGTTCGCGGCGATCCCGATGAACCTGATGGAAGGGCAGTCGGCAGACTATGCCGTCACGGGGAACTTCTCCGGGAAGGCAGCAAAGGAAGCGGAAAAATACGGAACCGTTCACATTGCCTGTGACACGGGCGATACCGGGCACAACCGGATTCCGGCTCAGGCGGAGCTCAAGCTCAGCAAAGACGCGAAGTACTTTTATTACTGCGCCAACAACACCATTTACGGAACCGAGTGGCAGTATGTCCCGGAAAGCCCCGCGCCGCTGGTCTGTGACATGTCTTCGGATATTCTGTCCCGCCCGGTCGAGGTGTCCCGCTACGGCCTCATCTACGCCGGCGCGCAGAAGAATATGGCGCCGGCCGGCCTTACGGTCGTGATTGTGAGAAAGGACCTTGCGGGAAGGGAGCTGCCCTTTACGCCGCAGATCATGAGTTACCGGACCATGATCGAAACGGATTCGCTTCTGAACACGCCCCCCTGCTGGTGTATTTACATGCTGGGTCTGATGCTCGACTGGCTGAAGGAACAGGGCGGCGTTGAGGGCATGGAGCAGATGAAGCGGGAGCGGGCCGGCCTGCTCTATGACTGTCTGGATGAAAGCAGGCTGTTTCACGCCCATGCGCTGCCCGGCTCCCGGAGCGACATGAACGTCACCTTCCGTACGGGAAATGCGGAGCTGGATGCCGACTTTGTCCGCTTTGCCGCGGAGCACGGCCTGGTTAACCTGAAGGGGCACAAGGTCGCGGGCGGAATGCGCGCCTCGATCTACAATGCCATGCCGGTGGAAGGGGTTCAGACCCTTGTGAAGACCATGAAGGAGTTTGAAAGAATCCATGTTTAAGATACAGACGATGAACAAGATTTCGCCTGCCGGGCTGAACGCACTGGAAAAGTTCGGCTGCGAAGTTTCGGAGAATGTGAAATATCCCAGCGGACTTCTGCTTCGCAGCGCGGATATCCACGGGATGCAGTTTCCGGAGACGCTGCTTGCCATTGCGCGGGCAGGTGCGGGCTACAACAATATCCCGATCGACCGCTGCACCGAAGAAGGAATCGTGGTTTTCAATGCCCCCGGGGCAAATGCCCAGGCGGTCAAGGAGCAGGAGATCGCCTCGCTGGTCCTGGCTTCCCGGGACATCCTCGGCAGCATCGACTGGGTGAAATCCATCGCCGGAGAAGGAGAAAACATCCCCGCGCTGGTGGAAAAGAAAAAGGCGGAATTTGCGGGCCCCGAGCTGCTGGGAAAGACGCTTGGCGTCATCGGGCTGGGTGCGGTCGGCGCCCTGGTGGCCAATGCGGGCGTGGACCTGAACATGAAGGTTCTGGGATATGACCCCTTCCTTTCGGTGGACGCAGCATGGCGCCTCTCCCGCAAGGTGCTGCACACGGAGAATCTGGACGAGCTGCTGGAAAGCAGCGACTATATCAGCATCAACGTCCCCTTCACGGAGAATACTCATCATCTGCTGGATGCCGAGGCGCTTCGGAAGGTGAAGCATGGCGTCCGCATCATCAACGAGTCCCGGGCGGAAGTGGTGAACGATGCGGATATGACGGAGGCGCTTCGCGAAGGCAGAGTCGCCAGATATGTGACCGACTTTCCCAATGAAGAGATTCTGAAGGCGCCGAATGTGATTGCCATGCCGCATCTGGGTGCCTGCACGCCGGAAAGCGAGGACCGCTGTGCGGAAATGGCGGCAAACGAAATGATGGATTATCTCATCAACGGAAACATCCGGAACTCCGTGAACCTCCCCGACATCTACCTGAACCGAGCAGGCTCCTGCCGGCTCTGTGTCATTCACAGGAACGTCCCCCGGATGATTACGCGAATCCTGGACTTTATCAGCGACCAGAACATCAATGTCGAGCATATGATCAACAAAAACCGCGGCAAGTATGCCGTCACCATGGTCGATCTCGGCAGCGCCGTCTATGAAGAGGCGGTCAACGGAATCCGTGAGATGGACGAAGTGGTCCGGGTACGGATTATCTGAGCGGAGCGGAAGAAAAATGAACGGAAAGAAAAACATCGGCCTGCTGGTTGCGGTGGAAATGGAGAGCGTTTTCCAGCGTTACGGTACACCCGGAACGACGGTAAAACGGGGCGGGTTTGAAATCTATCGCTACGAAAACGACCGGTATACGCTCCATGTCATTCACAGCGGCATCGGAGAGATTGCGGCGGCGGCCGCCGCGGAGCTTCTGATTGACCGCTGCGGCGCGGAGCTCGTGGTGAACTACGGTGTGGTCGGCGGGCTGACCGAAGAGATGGCGCAGACAAAAACCTGTGTGGTCACCAAAGTGGTCCACTATGATTTTGACACCTCCGGCATTGACCCGGTCCTGCCGGCGCAGTATCCCGGTTATCCCGACGTCTATCTGCCGGCGGACGAATCGCTTGTCCGGAAAGCACTGGCAATCTGCCCGGAACTGAAACCGGTGGTCTGTGCTTCCGCCGACAAGTTTGTCGGCACACCGGAAGCAAAGGCGGAGCTGCAGCGGCTCTACGGCGCAGAGATCTGCGAAATGGAGAGCGCCGCGGTGCTGCTGACCTGCCGCCGGAACGAGGTTCCGTGCCTGATTATCAAGGCGGTTGCGGACGGACTGACCGGCGGAGGCCAGGAGTACTATGAGGCGCTGCAGGAATGCTCCGACAAATGCTTCGCCGTCACCGACCAGATTATCCGGGGGCTGTGATGACGGAAGAAACGAAACGGCTCTATGATGCGGACAGCCATCTCTTTTCCTTTGAAGCGACGGTGCTCCGCTGCAGGCAGGAAAAGGACCGATATCTGATCGTGCTGGATCAGACCGCCTTTTTCCCGGAGGGCGGCGGACAGCCCGGGGATATCGGGACACTGGGCGAAGCGCGGGTGCTGGATACGCACGAGAAAAACGGGGAGCTGCTGCATTACTGCGATCTTCCTCTTCAGCCCGGCGCAAGGGTTGCCGGACGGGTGGACCGCGAAACGCGCCTGCAGCGCATGCAGAACCATTCGGGCGAGCACATTTTTTCCGGAACGGCGCACCGTCTGTACGACTGCACCAATGTCGGCTTCCATATGGGTGAAAAGGAAGTCACGCTGGATTTTGACAGGGAGCTGAATGCCGAAGAGGTCCGGACGCTGGAGCGCCTTGCCAACGAGGCGGTGCGGGACAACATCCCGGTCCGGGTTTTCTTCCCGACGGCGGAGGAGCTCGCGTCGCTGGATTACCGCAGCAAGAAAGAGCTCACTGGCGCGGTACGGATTGTGGAAATCCCGGGTGTTGACCGCTGCGCCTGCTGCGCGCCGCATGTGAACAGAACCGGGGAGATCGGCATCATCAAGGTGCTGAGCTTTGAGCGCCACCGGGGAGGAACACGGCTGACAATCCTGTGCGGGATGCAGGCGCTGGAGGACTATCGGAAAAAACAGCAGAGCGTGACTGAAATCTCGGCCATGCTGAGCGCGAAGAGAGACGCGGTTTCCCCCGCGGTACAGCGGGTCCTGCAGGAGCGCGACGCGCTGAAGGAAAAGAACGCTGCCCTTGCCATGGAGCTCGTCGCCTTCAAGGCCGCACAGCAGCCGGAAACGGAAGGAAACCTGTGTCTGTTTGAGGACTTTCCGGATGAAATTGCCGCACGGGAGCTGGTTAACCTGCTGATGGAAAAATGCGGAGGCCTTGCCGCCGTGTTCTTCCCCGGCAGCGAGGACGGCATTCTGCGCTACATTATCGGCAGCCGGCATGTGGACCTTCAGAAAGCGGGGAAAACGCTGAACGCCGGCATCGGCGGAAGGGGCGGCGGCAGACCGGAAATGATCCAGGGAAGTGCCTCAGGCTCCCGGGATGAAATACGGGAATTTGTGCTGTCCTTCCGGGAGGAAGGCTAAGCAGAAGATCAAAGCAGAGGAGAGGAAAAAGATATGAAACGGATCGGAATGATGCTCCTGATGGCCGTGCTGCTGCTGAATCTGTGCGCCTGCGGACTTTCGCAGGCGGATACGGACCCGGTGAAGCCGGATTCCGGCGCGGAGAGTGAAGCGGCTGCCGTCTCCTCGGAGGAAACAGACAGCACCCCGCCCGTGGCTGAGGAAACAGACAGCACCCCGCCCGTGGCTGAGGAAACAGGAGAAGCGGAAGGCCCAGGCATCGCCGGAGAACCGGGAGAGGCGCAGCCCGTGCCCACGGCAGAACAAAGTCAGGAACAGGACGCGTCTTCTGAACCGAAGCTGGTCACAGAGGTCAAATACGTGGCAGCCAAAGACGGAGGCGTCCGCGTTTACGAAGGGAGGACGGCGCTCCTGGTCGTCCGGGTTCTCCCGGTGGATGCGACCGACAAGAGCCTCACCTGGGAATCGGCGAACAGCAGTATCGCTGAAGTAGACAATGAGGGCCGGGTGACCGGAATCAGCGTCGGGAGTACGATGGTAACGGCGAAAGCCAATGACGGCAGCGGGAAATCCTGTGCGATCTACATTATTGTGGAGCCTGCTGTCCCCGTCACGGTCAGCGGTTTCCGCTTCGGCATCAGCGAGGACGAGCAGGCGCAGGTTGACGAGCTGGTGGAGGAGGGCGACGTGGAAGATCCGGATGCGCTGGAAACGGATAACAACGTCTTTGTCCTGGAGCTCAAAAACCACTGCAATATGCTGCCGATCACCAACATCAATTTCGATCTGAACCTCTATACCTTCGATGGGAAGAAGCTGATGGCTTCCAAAAACTATAACCTCGGCGAGGATATCTGGCTGGAGCCTGGAGAGACCGAAAAGAGTATCCGCATCATAGAGGGCGTCTCGGACAGCTGGCGTCTGGATCTGACCATTACGTCTGTGCGCTTTTCCGACGACAGCACCTACATGATTCCGGAAGAGCTGAGAACCAAGGTCGAAGTACAGAGAATCCACTGGTAAAAAGGTAAAAAACAGACAGCAGGGTGTGCATTGGCGGCACACCCTGCTGTTTTTCCCGTCGGTGTATTCTGTTCTCTGTTCAGGATTTTTTCTTCGCATCCTCCTGCGCCTGAAGAAGGCGGGGAAGGGCGAGCACGTTGTTGATATCCAGCTGCTTGTAATCGACGGAACCGCCGGTGATGCTGTTTTCCAGTTCGGAGAGCGCGTCCAGTTCCTCCCAGGGAACCAGGCAGGCGTGGAAACGCGCGACGGGATCTTTGGAAATCCGGACCGGGCAGGGAACCCCTTCCGCCCTGCAGCGCGCCCAGAGCGCGGCATTTTCCTCAAACTGGGCGCGGGGCATGGGAGAATAGCCCATCACGCTGTGAAAAGCGCACCAGCGCAGATGCTCCGTCTCCCCCAGCACCTCCAGCATAATACTGTCCGGTGACCACTCCCCCGCCAGTACGGCCTCACGGCTGCTGTGAGAGGCCTTGATAAACGCGGGGATAAATGCGGCGGAAGCCCGGGATGACATTTTGCTGAAGCTGTCGCAGGCGATCCATTTGTCCCAGTCGCTTCGGGCAGACGTATCGTAGCTGGCATTGAGGAGGATGGCTTCCCGGTCGGCATTCTGTGCCGAGAGAAAGTCCCGGCTGTATATTTCGGTTTTCAGAATCGGACTGCCGACGCGTTCCTGATAGCGGACCCCGTCGGCTCCGCACTGCACAACGCAGATCCTTTCAGCAGAGCGGCGCTGAAGATGCAGCATCAGCTGGTCGGAGATCTCGTGGTTCATGTCTTCACTGCCGGTACATACGGCGATCAGCTTCAGCCGGGCGAGATTGGCGTCGATGTATTCATAGAATGTCCGGCTGCGCCCGTCTGCGATATAGCCGCTGATATCGTAATTGTTCAACAGTTCGGGGCATTCCACAAAGAACCGGCCGGCCTCGCTGCCGTAGTTGTTGGAGAAGACGGTCGCATGGAATGTACTTCCGGAAAACTGCCCGTTCATAATCAGCTGCCGCAGAACGGCCTGTCCGCGGCGGCCGAACCCGACGATCACGCAGGAAAAATCCTCTTTTGCCCTGCCGTTTTCGTCGAAAGACAGAAAATCCCAGGGAGGGCAGGTGCGGATCAGCGCTTTTGCCGTGAGATCGGCCGGGTCGTAAACATTCACGAAGCCAAATCCGTATTGCGTGGGGGAGACCTGCAGCATGGATGCGAGAATGTCTTCGGTTCCCGGAAGGGTCAGACTGGTTTTCTCCGATGGAATGCCGAGACGTTCCAGACTGTCCCGAAGGTGGAAGGCATAGGAAAGATCGTTGTCGACATCCGGTTTAATGGCGTAGACGGTTAGCATCCGGTTTTTCAGATGGAGACGGCGCAGAAAACGGCGGTCGGAAGAAACGGCGGCTGCTCCCGTGAAAAGAGCCATGTTCTGATTGTTCAGACTGGTTTCAATGCCGGGGGCGACGGCATTATCCTCAATGAAGATGACAGAGCCGCCTTCCTCCCTCAGGCATTCTCTCCCCAGCGCGATGTTATCCTCGCTGATACCGTAAATCAGCGTCAGATTCCCTCGACGGGAAAGGAGAAGCCGAAGCTGCCGAAGGGCAGTGGTCCCCAGAGAAACCATGGCGGCACTGGCAATGGAGTAAAAGGCCAGAATATGGACAAGCCAGTACAGGAACTGACCAACCCGGGTTGAAAGGAAAAAAGAGTGCTCAATGACGGCATACTCAGGGACGCCAAGGAACATACGGATGACACAGAAGGTTGTGCGCAGAATGCAGATCGGCAGGGGGAGGCCGGTTTCGGCAATGCCGAAGCCATAGAAGATCAAACCGCCGCAGATACCGATGACCATACTGGCGGTTGTCAGTTTGGAGGACCAGAAAGGCTTCAGAACCAGACTCAGTACCAAAGCAAGAAGCAGCGACGCTGAAATAATAAGAACCGGAATGGCCATAAAAGAACCTCCGTTCAAAGTGAATACCGGATTGTGATTTCAGTATAAAAACTCCGCCGTCTTTTGTCAATGAAAATACGGAGAAAGCACGGCACGGCGGTTTTATGATCAGAGATATTCAGTCTTCCGGCTGTTTTCCTCCGGTTCGGGCGAGGGAGGAGTTCCGGTATCTTGCGTCAGTGGTCACTTCCCGGATGACGCGGATCTCTTCGGGGAAGCGGATCGCCGCGTCTTCGTCAGGGAGCTCAATCTCGGCAATGGCCCTGTCTTTCCATAGAGGATAAACGTCAATCTCAAAGCACTGATCCTGAACCGTCAGACAGTAGCGTGTTTTCTGAATCGGCTGCATGGCGGGATCGGCGTCCTTCAGCAGCCGGAGATACTCCTCTTCGCTCAGCTCTTCTTCAATTTCAATACGGGTGATGTCGGTGACATCGCGCTTCAGGGTCTTGAAATAGAGACGGCTGCCGTTTTCCTCCCATTGGCGGACCCGGAGCTTCTCTCCGTTTTCCGGTTTCAGATAGGTCTGAACGATCCGGACCTTTCTGCAGTTTGGAAGGCTTTCCAGTTTCCGGATATCCGGATAGTGAATCAGAAACTTCCGCTCAATCTCGAAGGGCCCGGTCATTTCCTGCTCCTGCCGCATTCTTATTCTCCTTTCCGGTGAAAACCATAAAAACAGCCGTCGGCAGCGCAGAATCGCGTCAGCCGTCGGCTGTTTGATACGCGGGGCTGTCAGTAGGCGACGCCCCAGTAGATCATGTGCTTTGCAGGTCTGCCGCAGCAGGCGCAGGTTTCGGAAAGCTGTTCCTGCTCGAAGGGGATGCAGCGGGAGGACATGCCGGCCTCTTCCTTCATCTTCAGCTCACAGGCTTCGTCTCCGCACCACATGGTCTTGATGAAGCCGCCGTGTTCAGCCTGCAGTTTCTTTGCCTCCCGGAGATCCTGCGCCGGGAAGATGTGCTGCTTCAGATTTTCCAGTGCCGCATCGTAAAGGCCCTGCTGCACGGCGTCCAGCAGTTCGGGAATGCGGCTGTCCAGTTCGTCCAGCGAGACGGTAAGCTTCTCGCCGTTGTCGCGGCGGACAGCCACGCAGACATTGTTCTCAATATCACGGGGACCGAGTTCCAGACGGAGAGGAACGCCCTTCATTTCGTGCTGGGCACATTTCCAGCCGAGACTGTTGTCCGAAAAGTCGGCCTTTACACGGATACCGAGGGCGGAGATCTTTTCCAGAAGGGCCTGTGCTTTCTCCGCCACGCCGGGCTTGTGCGCGGCGACGGGAACGATGATGACCTGAACGGGGGCAATTTTCGGCGGGAGAACCAGACCGTTGTTGTCTCCGTGGGCCATGATCACCGCGCCGATCATACGGGTGGTGGAGCCCCACGAGGTCTGGAAGGGGTACTGCAGCTTGTTGTCGCGCCCGGTGAAAGTCACGTCATAGGCCCGGGAGAACTTGTCGCCGAAATAGTGGGAGGTTGCACCCTGCAGGGCTTTGTGATCCTTCATCAGGCATTCAACGGTATAGGTCGCCTCCGCACCGGCGAATTTTTCCTTTTCAGTCTTGCGGCCGCGGACAACGGGAATCGCCAGCACCTTTTCAAAGAAGTCGGCATAACAGTTCAGCTGCTGCTGCGTTTCTGCCTGCGCTTCCTCCGCAGTCTCGTGGATGGTGTGTCCTTCCTGCCACCAGAATTCACGGGAACGGAGGAAGGGACGGGTGGTCTTTTCCCAGCGGATGACGGAACACCACTGATTATAGAGCATGGGAAGCTCACGCCAGGAATGGAGGACCCGGGACCAGTGGTCGCAGAACATGGTCTCCGACGTGGGACGGAAGGCAAGACGCTCTTCCAGCGCCTCACTGCCGCCCATGGTGACCCAGGCGACTTCCGGGGCAAAGCCGTTGACGAGTTCGCCTTCCTTTTTCAGGAGACTCTCCGGGATCAGCACCGGCATTGCCACATTGACGTGCCCGGTTTTTTTGAATTCGGCATCCATGAGCTGCTGCATGTTTTCCCAGATGGCGTAGCCGTAGGGGCGCAGAATGGTAAAGCCCTTGACGGATGCGTATTCCACGAGCTCCGCTTTCCGGCAGATGTCGGTATACCACTGCGCGAAGTCCGTTTCCATATCCGTAATCTGTTCAACTTTTTTCTCTTTCGCCATGACGATCTCCGATCTGTTTTCAGTTTGAAACTCAACACATTCTATTCTTCCCCGGCGCACTTGTCAAGAGCCGCATCGCCGCGAAACAGGCTCAAAAAACAGAAATTCCTTGACCTTCCTGGGCTTAAAGGATATAATGACGGCACCAATCCGGCGAAATCTGACCCGCCGGGCAGGTTCGGAGGTGAGCGCAATCAATCGACAGAAATTCCTTGCTGAGCTCGGGAAACTGCTGACCTTCATGTATGAAGAAGACCGGCAGCGGGCGCTGAGCATGTATGAGAGGATGTTTGATGTTGCGGAGGACGAGCAGGGGCTGATCCAGCACCTGATGTCGCCGACACGGCAGGCGGTCATTATTGCCCGCGCCTACCACGCGAAGGAAAGAAAACTTTCTGTTGCCCCGCAAACCAAGGCGGAAGACGGCTATCAGGAAGAAGAGGATATACCGTCCTTTGTCCTTGCGATCAATAAGATCTTTGATGAGCTGTTCCCCGCGGAGAACGAAACGCAGGAGATGGTGGAGGATCAGGTTTCCTTTTTTGAACTTGGCCTTCTGGAAGCAGAGGAACAGAAAAAACCGGTCGTTCCGCCGGCAGCGGTTCTCCTGAGCGATACACAGCAGTTCCGGCTGGACCTCGTGGAGACGGAGAGTCCTCCGGAAGAGGATGCGGAGACTGACGGAGAAGAAACGCCGGAAGAAACGGCGGAGGAATCTCCGGAAGAGGCAGAAGCGGCCGCAGAGAACGGGGCTCTGCCCGAACCCGTTCCGGAAGAGCGGGAAACTGCGGATGCAGCCTCGGAGCAGGCGGAAGCGCCGGACGCTGCGGAGGAAATAATACCGGAGGAGACGCCGGAGGA
>JAEEGL017319331.1_pt1 | contig 13972 bp, 12 predicted proteins | sample 9134231 | NCBI WGS metagenome assembly JAEEGL01 (sample SAMN16246548, study PRJNA631951) | gut metagenome | biome: gut microbiome; feature: rumen; material: fiber-attached | host: Bos | place: Iran: Karaj | collected 2018-10
CAATATAAAACTTTATGTAATTTATTAATGCTTTTTTAAAACCTAATTCATTAATATCAGCATTATACTTTTTATGTTCTTCATCTTCATCATCAAATGATAATTGATAAGCTACTATATGTCCATTAGCATCAACTGATACACATCCATCTACTTTATCAGCTTCTGTATCATAATATACATTAAATGAATATTCTGGTAAATAACTAACTAAATCATCAATAACTATTTTAGCTTTTAAATTTTCATTTATTTGAGCTAATCTTTCTGCAGTAATTCTTTTTGCTCTACCAAGTTTAAATACTAAAGAATTATTATATCTAGGATTTGCTTCTGGTTTACCATAATCTTCAGCATTAAATAATTCTTCTAGTTTAATAAAATTGTTCTTTCTTTTTTCATTTAAATTTAATCTATCTAATTCTAATTGATGAAATGGATCATATGAAACTTTTATAATTAAATTTGTTAATGTTGAAAGTTCTTTTAAAGACTTTACTACTCTATCATTTAAAACAGTTCCATTTGTTATTATAAGAACACTATTAATTTTAATATTATTTTCTTTTATTAACCTTACTATTTCTTCTATTTGTAATACTGCTAGTAATGGTTCTCCACCTGTTAATAATAATCTATCTATTTGTTTAACGTCTTTTAAAACTGAATTGATTGTTTGTAAAGACATAAACTCATTTTTATTATCTCCTCTTAAACAATGTTCACATCTTAAAGTACATTGTCTAGTTATTTCTAAATATAATTTTTCTAGTGTCATAACTAACCCCTCTTTGGCGCCATATTATACTATATTTACACATATTAGTCAATTTTTGATATAATTGTTAAGGTGATAATATGATAACAAGTGGATATGAATTAGTTACTGCTTTTACTAATATTTTATTATTAATAGTTAGTTTATTTGGATATATTAAAATAAAAGATAAATCATGGAAACTATTTTATTTATTAATAAGTATTGATTCATTTCTAGGAGTTATTGTTCATGGAATTGTAATGAGTAAAACTATTAATGATTTATTATGGGTATTATTATCAATATTGTTTACTATAACAATAAATTTGTTTTTAATAATATTTATGAAATTTAAATTTAAGCATGTAATAATAATGTCTATATTACTTAGTATAATTATGATTATTCAATTATTCTTAAATATGAATTTCTTATTAACTTTTGTCATTTATATAATTGCTATATTTATAATGAGTACATATTTTATTATTAAAAATAATTATAAAAATAAAAATATAATTTTATTTGGATTCTTAGTTCAATTAATTGGTGGAATATTACTATTATGTAGAGTTAGTTTTGGATTGTTTAACTATAATTGTATATGTCATACATTTACTTTTTTAACATTAATAATACTTTATATAGGTATACAAAAAAAGGATTAATTATTTAATCCTTTTTAAATTCTTCTTTTTTGTTCTTCTGTTTTATATGCCATATCATATGCATAACTAGATGTATATAGTGGATCTGGCTTTTTGGTTGGTTTAGTTACCCCTACTGATTCTAAGAATAGTTTATTAATATATTCTGTTTGAAATGGAGTTCTAAATAAATTAATTGCTATCATATCATTATATTTGTATTTACTAATTCTATCAGCTTGTCTTAATAATGAACTAGTGTCAATTACTCCTTTTGTTTTACAATCTTTTTGCATTATCTTACAAAACTCATTATAAAACTCTTCAGCCGCTTCATTAAAAGCATATTCATATCCAGCTCTTATTTCATTTGGTATCCATTTCATTCCTGCTGATACTAACCATATATTAGCAAGCATAGCCTTCTTAATTATATCTTTATCTATAACAACTTCTTTTGTTTTAATATCTCTTATTTTTATTTTTGAAGTATCTGATTCAAATGGATCTTTTGAATCAAAAAACATTTCATATTTAGCAGCTAACTTACTTAATTCATCAAATGTTGGTAAAGTAAATGTTGGTTTATTTAATTCTGGCATTTCTTCATTTTCTAAGTCTTCCAAATCAACTTTTTTTCCTGTTGAGAAGAATGCTACTAAATCTGGATCATATGTTCTATCTCCATTAGCGTCATAATATCCAATATATCCTCCAGCTTCTTTAACTTTTCTATCAAGTCTAGATCTGCTTAAATATTTATCTATCATATCTTGTCTTTTATCTTTAAAGAAATCTCTTTCAGTATATACTATATTTCTTTTTAATACATTTTCTCCATTTTCATAAACCATTTCAAATATATCAAAACAATATACTTCTATATTATTAACATTTGTTTTTTTATTATTTCTTCTTTGTGCTATAAATATTGTTCCATCACTTCTTTTAAATCTCTTAGTTTGCATTGTAAATAAATTTCTTTTTTCATCAGGTTTTTTTATTTCTTTCCATGAAGCTACTGGTACATATTTTTCGCCTGGTTTTGCTTTATTAGTACTTCCTATATAGAAAGTTCCTTTCTTTAATGAATCTGCTATATTATCTTGTGAAAATAATATTTCCGATACACAATTTTCAAAACCTGGTGGTACTGTTTTATTAAACTTTTTATAATCCATGAAAAGTGTTAAATTAACTTCACTATATAATATTAATGGTAATTCTTTTTTACCACCTTTAGTTACATTAGAATAATAATATCTATAGTATGTTACTCCATTTATTACTCCACTTCCTACTTGCGCTATTACAAATGAAGAACCATCTTTTCTTTTTCCATGATATGTTGTTGAATTATAGTTTTGTGCTCTTGAAGCACCCATTAATTCATATAATTGTTTTATATATTTTGGATCTATTGAACTTAGTGTATGAATATAATCTTGAGTTTTTTCAATTTTACCTGGAAAATGGTTTTTGCAAAAAGCTTCTACGCTTTGTCCCAAATAATCAAAAGTATGTGATTTACCAGTTCTAAATTTTTGATTATCCCATGTTAAATCAATTGGATATTTCTTTCCATTAATAGTAATAATATTCCAAGCATGAGCTCCTGTTTTACCATCATTATGTGTATATCCTTCAACAAACTCGCATTCTATACCCCATCTATCCATAAATTCTTTTAGAATCATTGCATATCCTGCACATACAGTTTGTCTAGTAATTAATCCTCTCAAACTTCTTACTTCACTTGATAGTTTTTGTTCAAATTTTGGATCATACATTATACCTGATTTTAATCTATCATAAATATAAACTAATTTTTGAATATCAGACCAATTACTATTAATACCTGATTCTATTTTTTCCATTTCTTCTAATATTTTAATAGTTTCATTTCTAGTATAAATAACGGCCTCTGTATAAAAAGCTCCTGTTTCACCATTAGTAAATTTCCATTTACCTTTTACATTGACTCTATCTTCATCATATCCACCAGCAATCCTAATAGCAACATTAGGATTTAATTTTCTAATCATATCTGATGTAATACCTTTAGTATTTTGAACTTCAATTAAAAATCTATCATTAGGATGTGTTTGACACATTAAATTAATATAGTTTTCATCAAAAGGATCATCTTTATAGAATGTAATTTTGAAAGTATAATCATATCTCATAATTAATACCCCCTAAATTCATCCATATTTTCATTTAATACTAATATGCCTTTTTGACTTAAATTATTAAATAATTCTTTATTTCTTTTATATTGTTTTGAATCTATACTTAATCTTCTTAAATTATTAAGATTGTTTAAGAATTCAAAACTTTTTATATTAGTATTATCTATATATAATTCTTCTAATCTATTAATATTAATATCTTCATCATCTAATATATTTGAATATGATATTTGTAAATATTTAAGATTAGTTAATTTATTAATTTTATTCATTATTAAATTACCATTTGTAATAGTTAACTCTTCTAAATTATTAAAGTTGTTTACAAATGAATAGTCATATATTTTACAGTTATAAAATGATAATGATTTTAGATTTAATTTATTAATATAAATAGCTTCTTCAAATTCACAATTTTCAAAAACTACTTCTCTTAAATTACTTAGTTTTGTAAATATATTATAATTGTCATTAGCAATAAATCCATTTCTTAATGTAAGTGATTTTAATCCTTTGAATTTTAATAATTCTTCTAAGAAAACAAAAGAACTATCAGTTTCTTCTTCATAATTGATAGTTATTTCTTCTATAGTATTTAATTCTTTTTCTGTGAATTCATTTTCTAATTTATCTAATTTAAACATTGTATAATTAGCTAAATTATCATTGTTGATCTTTATCATTTTATTCACCTACTATATAATTATACCAAAATAAAAAGAATATTTAAATAAATATTCTTGGTACTTTTTTACTTATAGAACATGTTACTTCATATGGAATTGTATCTAAATAATCAGCTATTTCTTTTATATGTTCTATATCTTTAATAATAGTTACTTTATCACCTACATGTACGCTATCATCTACTTTTACAAATAACATGTCCATACATATATTTCCTACTATTGTATATTCTTTATCATTTATAAAAACATTTCTTCCAGTATTCTTTCTAATAATACCATCTGCATATCCAATTGATACTACTGCTATTTTTTCTTTTCCATTTACTTTATATCTTCCATTGTATCCAACTGTTTCATTTTCTACATCATTTATTTGAACTACTTCACTATATAAACTAAATGTTGGTTTAAACTTAATATCTTTATAATCAATTATTCCATACATAGAAATACCTAATCTACATCCAGTCATATAATCTTTCTTTACATAGTTTTTAGTAGCTTCACTAGCACATAAATGAACTATTGGAATAGATTTTAAATCAATATCTTTTGTAATATTTTCAAATTTTTCAAATTGTTTTATTGTGTCTTCTTTATTTTCTGCATTATAAATATGAGTATATATTCCTTCAAGAATAATATTCTTTTTTCTAATTATGTTATACATTTCAGTACATTCACTTCTATTATTAACACCTAGTCTATTCATACCTGTGTTTATCTTTAAATGTGCTTTTAAATTTTTAACTTTTATTTTATTTAAATAATCTATATTACTTATAGTAATAGTTATATTATTTTTAACACATTTTGATAAATATTTTACATCTATAATACCTAAACATAATATTGGAATATCTTTTATTTCTTTTCTTATAGTTAATGCTTCTTCTAAAGTAGATACAGCTAGATAATTACATCCAGCATCTATAATTGCTTGAACTGGTTTTACATAACCATGTCCATAGCATTCATCTTTTACTACACCTATATAATATTTATACCCATTATGTTTTTTAATTAAAGATTCAACATTATATTTTAAATTTGATAAGTTAATTTCAACATAAGTATTTCTATACATAATAATCTCCTACTTCAATCTTAATACTTTATCATTAAATACTGATACACATTCAGTATAAGGATTATCTAACATATACTTTTCTAAATCTTTTGTATATGAAACATCATATATTATTATACCACGTTCTTTTAATCTTTGAATGCTTGATAAAATAAACCTATAATCATACCCTGAATGTACAAAAACTACTCTACTTCCATCAAGTAATCTATCATCAGTAAAATGAAAATTTCCATCTACAAATACATATCTATATTTTAATGGTTTCGTTTTTAAATAAGATTCTATTCCTTCAAATGTACAATTCTTTTTAGGTATTTTTCTTTCAATTTCTGATAATATTTCTTGAGTAAAAACATAGTTAGCATTCTCTCGCATAAATGCTTTAATAGTTTGATCTAATATATCAATACTATCTTCACGATGATATTTACTTGGTAATAACAATACTTTTGTAAATGGATCATCTAAATCTATTAATTTTGCTTCTTCTCCTATTAAAAACATATTTATTAATTTATAGTCTTTAGGATATATATGATGAGCTATTAATTCTCTAGCACATACAATTATTTTTTCAGATAATTCTATTCTTCTTTCAATAGATTCATCCATTAAATCAAAGTAAAGTATTCCATCATAGAAAGGTAAAACTACTCCACCAAATTTACCATCTATATATATTGTATCTTCTATTAAATCTGTATGTTGTATCTTTTCATTTAGTCTTATTAATCTATTACATTTATTAATAGAACGTAATCTATGTACTAATACTGGATTTTTTATTAAATAGTTATTATCTGTTTTAATTAATTCATTATATATTTTATAAACTTTATCACCACATCTATATAATGTACCAAAATTACCAGAATTAATAATATCTAATTTTTTTAATTCACTAGAGTTTATATTTATCATAGATATCTCCTTTGATTGGGAGATATTATAATATAATTAATAAATTTTTACAAATAAAAATATAGGCAATGCCTATATTTTATTTTATTAATATTCCACCCCAATCTACAGAAGTAAACCCTTTTCTTTCTTTAGGAACTAATTTTTGCTCTTTAACTTCTTTATATTCATTTAATGGTGTTATTTGAATATATACTCTAATCATAGTATCAGGTACAGTAGAAATCTCTAAAGGAACTATTTCATTTACTTCTTCTTCAGTTAAGAAATGAATTAAATTATAATTATTTTTTTCTAGTATTGGTAACCAGTAAATAATAAACTCATTTGCTTCTCTTTCGTTTAATCCTAGATATGAAAGTTTTTCTTCTAAGAATTTAACACTATCATCTTTTGATACTACAAATCCTGTTTCATTACTTACTGTTTTCTTTATATTAGCTTCCCAATATAATGAATAATAATTCTTTTTAGTTTTCTTATCATAAATATTTCCATTTGGGTAAGCTTTTATATCCCAACCATTATCATATTTTGGATAAGAAACTATTAAATCAGAATCTTTTAAACTAACTTGTAAATCCATTTCTTTTTCTGGATATAAATATAATATTGGTTTATCTACTGAAATTGGAAATGATCTTTTATTAATATCATCTGGGAATCTTATCTCATCATCTACATATTCATAATAATGTGTTGATGATTCAGTTTCTACTCTATCAATTAGATATGTATCTTTAAAAATATAATATGTTGTCTTTTCATCTCCATTAATTATAGTTTGATCATTTTGTCTTGTTACTTCAAGAACATGATGTACGCCATCTTCAGATATTGTTACATTATAATCTTTACTATCTAAGAATTTATTTCCAAATAATGAGAATATATCATAAAACATTTTAGTTCTTTTTGCATAATGCTTATCTGCTTCATAACCATAATCGTATAATGAGAATCTGAAATATGCTAGTTTCATATCATCAGCATATCCATAATAACGAATTGCTTCAGTTCCAGCTTGTACTTTAAATACAGAATTTACTAAATCAAGATAACTATTAAATTCTAAATCTTTATTTAAATTAGATCTTGTTGTTACTTTGATTGTATGTTGTTTTGCTAAAGCATCAAAAGTATTATTAATTATTTTATTTAATTCTTCATTATTTGTATTAATATATGCTTCTTTTGCAAGTAAAATATTATCATCTTTAGTATATCTATATCCCTCTAATGGATATAAACCTGCGATATCATTATAATCTGTTCTATGTTGTAAAGCTTGTATTTTATAACTAGTTGGTTTATTTGATGTTGGAATTATAATTGAATATCCAGTTGTTGAACCATCATATACATCAAATCCAGTATATGTGCTTGATGTATCATAAATATATAAAGTTACATTATTTTTATCAAATTCAACATCACCTAATACAGCATCAGTTAAATCATAATAATCATTTGAATATGTAAAAATCATATAATAACTATTTTTATCTGTATATTTTTGTTTAATATTATTTTTGTTACAAAATTCAGCATATTCTTTATAATTATATGTTTTAAATTCTTCAGGTTTACTATTCATTTTATAAAAAACTATATCATGCTCTTTTTGATAACCTTTATTTAAAACATAATATTTTTCTCCATCGTATTCAAATATACAGTAAGTAGCATCTTTCTTACATTCACCTATTTCTTTTTTTGTTTTTGATGATGGTGTTAAAGATTCAATATTTTTAACAGAATGTATTAATAAACCTATTCCTACTAGAAGGATAAATACAAATCCTAATATTTTAATTAATTTATTATTTTCCATAATATCAACTCCTTGTTCTAGATATTCCTTTTTCTTCTATTAATTCTTCATATTCTTTTCTTATTTGTCTATCAGTTGGTAAATCTCTTAATGATTCTTTCCTTTCATTATTCCACATACCATTAGCGGTTACTATTTGTTCAAAAGCTACATCACTGCATTTTTCTCTAATACCTGTTATAAGTTTATTATTTTTTTCTTTTTCACTTTCTAATTCTTTAGATTCACTTTCTAAAAATCTTTGTGTAGAAACTAACTTTTTACATACTTTATCTAATTTACATAACAAGTCATGTTCTTCACTACTATATCTATGTGCATAATAATTTAAATGTAAATCAATATTGTCTAATAAACCTTTATTTTCTTCAAATTCTCCATTAAATAATCTAACTCTCTTTAGTAATTGATCTCTATTTATTGGTATTAATTCATCAACCATATTATTTAAAATTGAGCTTTCTACTAAGTATGATACTGCAGAACATAAAGATGGTTTAACAAGATTATCATCTTTTAAATATTCCTTTAATTCATGTTCTCCAGAACCATTATATCCAAAGAATAATGAATTATTTCCAATTCTTCCAACATAAGACATTCTATTACTAGAAATCATTCTATCACTAGCTATTTTAGAGTTTCTATCATATACATCACTATCATTTGCATCTTTAAATAATATACTAGTAGCATGTGTTCTTGATATATCTATTTCACTAGCAATAGATATTAATCCAATTTGAGATAATATATCTTTTATTTCACTTTCTAAATATCCATCTTTTAATAATAACTCTTTTAATCTTTTTTCAGCTTGAACATATACATTAGCGGCATTACAGTAAACAAATAAATTTATCTTTCTAGCTTGTTTGAATATGTCAACTCCTCTTAATAAGAATGGATACAAAAAATCATCTACTAAGCTACTTGCTTTTTTATCTTTAATATTTGAATAAGTGTATTTAATACCTAAAAAATCTAGTGGCATTTCATCTATTTTAAAACCACCTGCTAATTCATCAGATGTTCTTACTCTTGCTGCTCTTGCTCCTTCTTTAATAATTCCAAAAACAGATTTATCTATTTGATCTTGAGCAGATATGCATAATAAGAAAGGTCTATCATAATTAGCTAGATCTTTTATTTCTTTTACACCATAAGGATTATTAACACTTTTTTCACACTTTTTATATATTTGTAACATTCTTCTCTCCTCTATTTGATGAAATCTATTTTCATATTATTCTCCAATATTATTATACAATACTTATTTTTAAATTGACAATAAAATATCATTTTGCTAATATAATTATATTTAATCGGAGGATACTACTATGACAAATAGAGAAATATTATTAAACTTAAATGATGAAACAAAAAAATATTTTGATGATGCATTTTCTTATTTAGATTATTTTACTCTTAATGAAGACTCATTCCCTAATCTAGATAGTGAAGATAGATTTGCATATTCTTTTTTGTTATCTACATTAAAAAATGATTCACTATTAAAAAAGGTTTTTGATAGTTATGAAATATCATTTGATAGAATATATAAACAAATTGGTATTAAAGATACTATTAAATTACATGAATCAGAAAAAACTATGTATGTAAAACAAAACCAATTAATAGATTTATTTTCTCAAATATCTTCCAGATTAAAATGTAATAATTATTTACAAAATACAGATATTCTATTATCTGAATTACATCCATATCAAATATTTGATTTTATATTAGAAAACTATTATGAATCAATAGCTCAATTATTTGAAAAAATGGGATTTAATTTTGATGAAGATATCTTATTTGATATATGTAAAAAAGTATATGATGAAGATTGTGATTTTGCACAAGAACATGGCGTTGATTTAGAAGATGAGCAAAATAAAAGAACTTATTTTTCTAGAGAGTTTGAATTTGATGGTTGTAAAATAACTCTTATGGATGATGAAGTTTATATTGATTTTGATAGAAGTTTTGATTTTGAAGATGCTCTTATATCTGGCGTAATGCATGATAAAAATATTGAAGAAAGAATTAATTTAAGAAATAAATGTGATAAATTATTAAATAAAAATAGATATAAAGTTGAAAAAATAAGTGGTTTTAATAATATAGATGAAAGTGTTTTAGAAAGATTATTCGAAAGTGGTGATATGAGTGATAGAATGACTCTTACTCTAGTTGAAATGGAAGATCCTAATAAAACATTTATATTAACACTTAATCCTAAAAAAGCTTTTAAAGAAACTATTGAAGATGAAAATCAAAGAATAGTTAGAGATATATTAAGAACTAGTGATTTTGATCAAACTGAAAGACATATTACTCCTATTGAAGACACACCATATCTAGATAAATATGGAACTGATTTAACAAAAATGAAATATTTAAAAGATCCTAGTGTTGATAGAGAAAGTGAATTAAAAGAAATAGAAAAAATACTACTATATCCAGAAAAAGATAAATCTATAATGATTACTGGTATAGCAGGATGTGGAAAAACTGCATTAGTTATGGGGCTTGCTTATAGAATACAAAATGGTGATGTTCCAAAATCTCTTAAAGATTTAAGAATTATTAGTATTGAACCATCTGTTTTAGTAGCTGGTACAAAATATGTTGGAACATTAGAAGAAAAAATGAAAAATATTTTAGAAGAAGCTAGTTCTTCAAAAAATATTATTCTATTTATAGATGAAATACATCAAACTTTAGGTGCAGGAAAATCTGAAGGAAATGATAATTCAATAGCAGAAATATTAAAACCATATTTAGATTATGGTAGAGTTAGAGTTATTGGTGCTACTACAGATTTAGAATATAAAGAATATGTAACAAGTAACCCTGCTTTTGAAACTAGATTTAAACAAATCAAAATAAAAGAACCAGATGAACAAACAATATTCCAAATCATTGATAGTTTAATTGATAGTTATAATAAATTTGCTGATGCTAAATTAAATTTACCTAGAGAAGAAAGAACTAAATTAATAAATTGGTTAATAGATTCTACTAGAGCAAGATGTAGAGATATAAGAATGCCATCTTCTAATCCAAGATTAGTATTAGATATTACAAAAGATGCATTCGCAATCGCAGCTTTAGATAATAGAGATGAAGTTACATTTGATGATTTTAAAAATGCTATATATGCAGAGCCAAGATTATATCAAAGCTGTCGTGAAGATTCATTCAAAAGATTAGAACATATGAAAACTTCTAAATACAAAGATAATGTAATAGATTTTAGATTAGCACTAATGAAAAGGTAGTTTTATAACTACTTTTTTTGTTATAATAAAATTGAGGTGAAAAGTTATGCCTTCTATAGTGACACATCATATCTTTGCTAAAGATATAGAAGAAAAACTTAAATTAAATGTAAATAAGAATTATTATATATTTGCACAAAGTCATGATTATTTATATTATAGTTTTAATAAAAATAATAGATTACTTGCTCATACAGCACATACAAAAAATACGCAAAAATATATTTTAAATATTATTAAATACATAAAAGAAAAAAATCAATTTAATAATATTAATACCCTATCTTATTTATATGGAACAATTACTCATTATGTTCTTGATAGTACTATTCATCCTTATTTATTTTATAAAAATGGTATTAAAAAGTCTGATCATAGAGAAATAGAAAGAAATATTGATGCATTATTCTATGAACAAAGAATGAATAAACCATATAAAGAATTAAAAATATCTAAAGAGATAATTGTTAATCCTCTATTTACTAGAAACTTAATGAATTGTATAGATTATGCATATGAAGAAACATATAATGTTAAAAAAATATCTAAAGCTTATTTAAAAAGTATTAGAGATGCTAGAATATTATTTAATATAACTTCTTATGATAAATTTGGTATTAAATTATCTTTTTATAAATTATTAGATAATATATTTAAAACCAAATTATATTGTTTATCTAATCATATTATAGGAAATGAAAATTATTTAAATAACAATAAAAAGAAATGGATACATCCATGTATTAAAACTAAAACTTATAAATCTTCATTTAATGATTTATATGATGAAAGTATTAAGAAATGTATAAAAATTATAAATAATATAAATAAATATTTTGAAAGTAAAATAACATTTAATGAACTATTAAAAACTATACCTAATATCAGTTATACAACTGGTTTATTATTAGAAGAAAATAAAAGAATGATTAATTTTGAATAATCATTCTTTTTTATTATAAATCTTTATCTTCTTCTGGACTGTTTATATTAACCATTCTTTCTTGTTCTGAATGAATAATTTTAATAATTTCATCCATAATAGCTTTTTTATCTTCATCCATATTTTCTCTTAAACTTCTAGCTTTAATTTCTAAATCTTGTGTAGTATCAATAATTCTTTTTAATTCATCTTTATCAATTACACCATCAGCACTCATAGCATCATATTCCATTTTATGCTTATATAATTCTTCTTTTAAAGTTGAAGCTATTGTAGAAATAGATGTTTTTTCATTTAAATCTTCTAAATTATTTTCCATATATCCTCCTAATAAGGTCATTTATTAATAAACTCTTTTATTCTATTAATAAATTTTTGAGATTCAATTTTTCTTTGTTCTTGATTTAACTTTTTCAATCTTTTTCTTTCTTGTTCTAATTCATAAATTTGATCTTCATAATCATCTAGTTCATCCATTAAAAATTCAAATTCTTCTTTAGTAATATAAAACAAGTAATAATCCTCTAAGATTGCTTCTCTTCTATATTTAATAGCTTTTTTATACTTTCTAATATCTCTATTCATTAACAAGGGCCTTTTGAGCAATCATCTAATTTGATGATATTATTTGCTTCGCAATACTTAATAGATTTATTTTTTAAAAGTTTATTACAAAATTCACCTAATTCTTTTCTATTTTCAAATTCATAATTAACTGTTATTACATAAGAACCATATCCTAATGTTTCATAATTTTCTATTTCAGGAAAAGTTTTTAAATAGTTTTCTATTTCATTTTTATTAACTTTATCTTTTATTCCAATAAGAACTTCATTTTTTACAAAATCATTTTCTATAATAGGTTTAATTGTTCTATTACCATCAGGTATAATTACTGGTTCTTGTGAATAATTTAAATTTGTAAATACTAGAAAAATAACTATTGCTGCTAAAGCTATACAAATATAAGTAATAGTTTTAGTATTCATTACTTAAATATACCTTTCCATAAAGTGTTAACAGCCTTAGTAGTAGCTTTATTAACAACTTTATTTCCAAGTTGTCTAATTATCTTTGTATTTTGTTTTCTCTTCTTTTCAGCTTCTTTTTCTTCTTTTTCTTTTTGTCTTTGAGCTTCTTTTTCAAGTCTAGCTTGTTCTTTAGCTTCTTTTTCAGCTTGCTTTTCAGCAGCTATTCTTTGTTTTTCTTCTTCTTTAGCTCTTTGAGCAGCTAATTTTTCTTCTTCTATTCTCTTCTTTTCTTCTGCTATTTTAGCATTTTCTTCATCAACTTTTTCAGTAGCAGAAACTTCATTTAATTCAGTTTCATATTTACCAAAAATACGACTTGATTTAATTAATGAATCTCTTAATTCATCACTAATAGTTCCCATGAAACTTTGTGGTGGTAAGATCCAACATCTTTCAACTACACTTGGTTCACCTTTTTCATCTAAGAATGAAACTAATGCTTCTCCTGTTGCTAATTCTCTAATAGCATCTTCTGTTTTAAATTTAGGATTTGTTCTAAATGAATTAGCAGCTGCTTTAATAGCTTTATCATCACTAGGAGTATAACTTCTAAGTACATGTTGTACTTTATTACC